>Ga0335085_10014282_pt1 | contig 11602 bp, 9 predicted proteins | sample Lox_Sample_45_FD_206712 | JGI IMG/M metagenome (GOLD analysis project Ga0335085, IMG submission 206712) | Soil microbial communities from Loxahatchee National Wildlife Refuge, Florida, United States - Lox_Sample_4.5 | ecosystem: Environmental > Terrestrial > Soil > Wetlands | place: USA: Florida... | reverse complement strand
ACGATGGACACCCTTGCCGTTCAGCTAACACTTCCCCTTGCCGGGTGTGTAGAGGACTTGCACCTCCAAGTGAGTGCGCCCTGCCGGGCGCACCAAAAACAAAAGGGCCGGGACTCCATCAGTCCCGGCCCTTGCTTTTGCCTCCGTTGATCTCGGCCCTACCGTTGCACCGCCCACGCCAGCCCATCCGGATTGCCCCCGGCATCGATCTGCCCCGCCACGGTCATCGTCTTCAGGTCGATCACTGCTACGTAGTTGTCCGGCGAGCACGATACATACGCCCGCGTGCCATCCGGCTGCATCTCGATGCCCGCCGCTCCATGCCCGATCGGCAGCCGCTTGATCACCGAGCGCGTCGCCGCATCCAGGATCACCAGGTCCGGTGAACCCAATAGCGACACCAGCACATGCTTGCCGTCCGGCGTGAACTTCAAACGGTTCGCGCCTGCCGTGTCCGACTGGATCGTGGCGACAACCTTCTTCTGCTCCAGATCGATCACTGAGATCGTCCCGTCTCCGGCGTTCGCAACCCACGCTTCCTTCTCGTCCGGCGACACATCAAATCCCTCGTCCCGTGAACCCACCGGGATCACCGTCTCATTCCAGTCGCCGCCCGGAGGCCCCGGCATCATCCGCGGAGGCGGTCCTGAACCGGCTGCTCCCGGCGGGGGTCCACCCATCCCCGGCGGCGGCCCCTGCGGCGCGCCCGCCGCGCCCTCGGTCTTGTCCAGCACGGTCACTGTTCCCGAGTTCACGTTGGTCGTCAGGATTCGTTTTGTGCCCGGAAACACGTACAGCATGTGTGTGCGGTTCTGACCGATGCCGACGATCCGGTCGATCTTTCCCGTCGCCGGATCGTAGCTCCCAATCGCTTTTGCGGCTTCGGCAGTGAACCACAACCTGCCATCGACAAATGCCAGTCCGTGCGGCCCGCGCAGCGCGCCCAGGTCAATTGAAGCCAATGCCTTCTGATGGACCAGATTGATCACCGCCAGTGTGTGATACCGCCCGAACCCGTAGTTCGACACATATGCGGTCCGCCCGTCCGTCGACGCGATCACCTCATGCGGATCTTCACCCACCGGTGCTCGGGCCACGACCTTCAGCGTCGCCGGATCCACGATTGCCAGCGTGTGATCCTGCTTCGACAGCACCAGCAACGCAGGATTGGGAGTGGCCTGCGCCTGCGATAAAGCAGACAGCCCTCCCGCAACCATCAGGGCGGCAAGAAGCCTGGGGAATTTCATCGCTTCGCGTTCTCCGTGATTAGACGAAAAGATCCTTGTCGGCTGCTGAGTGCGTCGGCCGCGGCGCATTCTGGGGAACAGGCGCGCGCAGCCCCCCGATCAGCGCCTTGGCAAACGCCGCCACCGCGTTGATCTGCCGCAGAGGAACGTTGAGCGCCTGGGTCACGATAGCGCCCGCCCTCTCCATGCCATCCAGAAATCCCGTCGCGATCACGTCCAGGCGGCCCGTTTGCCGGCGAACGCGCTCCAGGATCTCCGCGGCCGAGGCCTGCATCTCCTCGCCCTGCGTGCGCAGCCCATGCGCAATCTCCACAAGATCTGTCGCCACCGCGTCGATCTTCGGACCAACACGTGTCAGAAAGTCCTTGGTGTCGTTCACCACCGGGGTAATCGTCGAACGCAGATCAGAGATCTCCGCCTGCATGGTCTTGGCAGTCTTGCGCAGGGCAAAGAACATGGCAAGCAGAACAATCGCCTGCAGCAGCACCGCGGCTCCTGTCAGCGCAACAAAAATCATCAAAAGGGTTTCGTTGTTTACGTTTTGCATTCAAGTCATCTCGCGCCGGCCGCCTGCGCCTGTGCGCAAACGTGTCCTGCACATCTCAATCGGCGGAGCTTACGCTTCCATCAGGTCACCGACCCGATGAATTCTTTCGAATAGCACGCGCCGCATTCACATCTCGAGGGGGAGCGTGCGCCCGGACAGGAAGCGGCCGTCCGGACGCTCAGAATTACTCGGCCGGTTCAGCTGCGGTGGATTTGTATGCTTCGCGCCCCGCATCCACGGCGGCGCCGATGCGCGATGTCTGGTCGCCCACGAGGCTCTTGCCCCGCTCGACGAACTCTTCCCATTGGGCGCGGCCCCGGTCAAACACCTCACGCCCGCGATCTACGTACTCGCCCATCTGGTCCCTGCCGCGATCCACCAGGTCACCGACCTGTTTGGCAGCCTGTTTCCCCTTGGTGCGCAGATACTCGGTGCCTTCACGGGCTCCATGAGCGATATCCTCGCGCGTTTCGCGCCCACTCTTCGGCGCATACAAAACTCCCACCAACGCGCCTACACCAAGTCCCGCCAAAAACCACGCCAATCCTTGAGCCTTGGAATCATCTGCCATGGCGAATTCCTCTCCTTCCTTCCATCCAATCTAAGAAGCCTGAGCGTACCAGATTCCATCGTACGCCGCAAAACCCGGCCTGCGTCGTAAATCCAGCCGGAACCGGCGGAACCCGTTGAAATTACGAGCCGGAACTCCTTCTGGTTCCCGCTGACCCGGTTCCTTTGCTATTGGACGCTCTCGAAGGAAATTGAGTTGTCGCGGCCGCTTCTGATCAGGCCTGCAACACCACGGCCCTCCAGGTGAAATCCGCCAACTGCCCGAAGTGAGACATGCTATCGGAGCTAATAATGCTTTACCACCGGTGTCGGCGCCGGCCCGTTTTTGCCGCTGAGCAGCCAATCCAGTGGCCGCCGCAGGTCCTCCTCGCGCGCCTGGCCCAGGATGCGCGCCACCACCTCGCCTTGATCGTCGAGAATCATCGTCGCCGGCAGCTCGTTCCCCAAACCCGCCCGCTCCAGCATGTCGAGATCCGCACCGAGCCACACATCCATCCCCAGCGGGTTCTTGCTTAGAAATGCGTCGACTTTCTTCCGGTCTTTCTCTTCATCTGCCGAAATGGCAATAAACCGGACCTTTCGCGGTCCGTACTCGGTTTCGAGCTTCGACAGCATCGGCAGCTCTTCTCTGCAGGGTCCGCACCATGTCGCCCAGAAGTTCACCACGGCGATCGATCCTCGAAGATCCGCAATCTTCTCCGTCTTCCCAGCCAGGCCCTTCAGCTCAAGATTCGGCGCGCGCTTGGCCTGCGCCGGCTGCAATATCGTGATCATGAACAGCGCCGCCCAGATGTGATGGATGCGCATCCTTTGTCTCCTGTGAATGAACTTCTGCCTTGACGCACAAAAGCGAGCCTGGCCCCAGCCCGGCTCGCTCGCATGCGCTCTTCTTTACGTCAGAAACGGTGCGTAAGGCTGGCCAGCCAGACGTACTGCGCAAACGCTGCGTCTCCGTGCGAGCCGTAGACCTCGTCAGGATAGCTGACCGTGCGGTCCCGATGAACTGCCTTGTACACCCCAGCCGCCAGCAGGTTCGCTCCGCGCGTGTACTCAATCCCCGGCCCTGCCGATACTGCAAAGCCCGGCCTGCGAAATCCATCGTTGCTGTTCGGGAACAGGTTCTTCGCCGGAACGCCCTCGTCGCGCGGGCCAAACGTTGCCCCAAGCCCTTTAACTTTGCTGATCGGGAAATAGACTCCCGCCTCCAGCAGGTACTGATCTGACCGCGCCACATAGTTGTTTAAGGGCTGCGTTGTGCTCAGCGTAGCTCCTCGTTGAATGCCATTCGTATCGCCCTGCGATGCGATGTAGTCACCGTCCGTATAGAAGACCAGTGAATTCGAAACGCGCGTATAGCCCATCCACTGCATCGCCATGCCCCAGCCGCCGTTACCGGGCTGAATCGAATAGTCAACCGGGGCCGTCACCTTGACCGCCGAGCCCGTGCCCGTGGTGTTCGTGTCCACTGTGTTCTGCACATCGTCATTACCGGTCGGCATCAGCACTCCTATACCTACCGAAGCATTGCTCCGTGGCGCGTGCTCCGGATTCCGGATCCACGTGTTCACGCCGAGAATCATGTCGCCGACACCTGTCGCTTCATATTTGATCGGCGAACTCTGCTGCTTGCGCGACGCGAACAGCCACGGCATGTCGATCTCAAAGCTGATCCGCGGCGTCCACTGGTAGGTCAGGTTGGCGGTGATCAGGTTAATGCGGTTCTGCACCTCGGTGCGGTCCTGCGACCGATACTCCTGGTACACATCGCCGACATAATGCTGGTACGAGAACTGGTGCCGTTCGCCGATCGTGATCTGAAAATGTCCCGGCTGCAGCACGCCGCCCTGCCCGGTCGGTAGTCCCTGCTCAGGCGAGCGCGCCAGGATGCACCCCTGTGCGTTGGCATGCGCGCTCCATGCCAGCAGAGCAATGACAAGAAGCAGTGCGAATCCGGTTGACTTTGTGATGAAGGCGGAGTGGAAGCAGACGGATCGTAGCGAGTACTGGCTGAACTTGTGCATTGACCTCTCTCAAGATAGGGAATCGTCGTGGGCACGCCGCATGTGTCTTGAGACTTCGTGCGGAATGCGCCGCAAATTGCCGCACACATCCCACCTTTGTCTCTCTGTCGTGCTCCGTTCCTAACCCTACCGAGCCCGCATGAACACACACATCCTGCAATGTATGGGGATTGTTCTCAATCTTTAGATGGAGAAGCTCTTTGAACTGCCCGTTCTACTTCGGCAGCAGCCCATGCGCAACGGCGTCCAGCAGTCCGTTCAGAAAATTGATCGACTCCGTCGCACAGTAGCGCCGCCCGATCTCCAGCGCCTCATTGATCACAATCGGAAACGGCGTTCCCTTGAATCCGATCATCTCGCCCACTGCCATGCGCAGCAGATTGCGATCCACCGCCGGCATGCGCTCCAGCCGCCAGTGCTTGGAATTCGCAGCAATCAACTCGTCGATCTTCTCCTGCTGCGTCGTCGCCACATCAAACAGATCTTCGGCAAATCCGCGTACTTCAGGAGTTACCGCGTCCCCCGCGCGCCAGAATGTCTTGCGCACATCGTCCGGAGTCTGCCGCCCCACGTCTGCCTGGAACAGCATCTGCATGGCGAGTTCGCGCGCCTTGCGCCGCGTTGCGGCCGTCAAACAGCGCCGCCTTCCTTGATCTTGCGCTGCAGGCTCACCATCTCGATCGCAGCGGCGGCCGCTTCAAATCCCTTGTTCCCTGCTTTGACTCCGGCGCGATGCAGTGCCTGTTCCAGCGTCTCGCAGGTCAACACGCCAAAACTGTGCGGTACGCCCGTCTCCTGCTGCGACTGCCCGATCCCACGCGACACTTCGTTGTAGATGGCCTCGTAGTGCGCCGTCTCGCCGCGCAACAGACAGCCCAGCGTCACAATTGCATCCACCTTCTTCCGTTCCGCAATTGCCCGCGCCGCGCCCGGAATCTCCCACGCGCCCGGCACCCGCACCACCTCAATGTCGCCGCGCGCCGCCCCACTGCGCATCAGTGCATCGAGCGCGCCTTCGAGCAGCCGCTCCGTGATCACCGCATTCCAGCGCGCCACCACGATGGCAAACTTCATCCCCGCCGCGCTTAAGTCGCCTTCCAGCGCAACCGGCTTGCCCTTTAACGGATCCGTCCACGCCCAGAAGCTGAATGCGTAGCCCGGCTCCGGCTCGACCGTAAATATGCGCGACTTCCAGTCCGTCGCCGTGATCTCGGAGATCTGCTTCTCCACTTCGCCGCCCTGCGCGCGCAGCCATGCGCTCGCTGCCTGGTGTGCGGCATCCAGCGCCGTCACCTCCACCAGCACGTCCGCAACCGGCGGAAACCTGCCGTCGACCAACTCCAGATTTCCCAGGGGCGCCAAAAACGATGCGCCCAGCGAAGCTTCCTCTTTCCAGCCCGCCCCATGGGCAAATCCCAGCGCCGAAAAGAAACTCGACAGCCGCTCGTAGACCTGTGCGCTGCCCGTCGGACGCAAAAAGGAAATCCCCTTGATCATGCTCTGATTCTATCGTGCAGGACTGCCCTCACTTCCGGCTTCCGCAGTGAACCATCGCACGCCGCAGCGCGATCCACATCGTCACGCCAACAGAAAGGCCGGCATCGCGCCGGCCCTCCGCTCATTTGGCTTGTTTCTTTTGCGGCTACGTTGTCGACCGCGGCTTCACCGCGATCGCCGTCGCCGGCACCGAGCCGCCCACCGGCGCCGTCAGCACGCATCCCGGATCTGTGCCCGGCGTGCACGGCGGCAGGTTCGGGCTGATCTGCTGCGTGTCCGCGTTGGCCGGGTCCGTCAGCAGCTTCTTCGTATCGATGTAGTGGACCTTGTTGTCGCCCGCCGTCGAGACAAAGAACAGCGTGCTGTCTGCGCTGAACGCGCCCGCAACCGGAGCCGTGATCGCCGAACCGCCTGCCAGTGTAAGGTACCCCACTGTCCCCAACGAACTCGACGTCCCGTTAACCTGCTTGTAGTACGGCAGGGTCGCCCCCGCAGTCACACCGTTGTAGGTGATGAAGCTCAGGCTGTAGCTCGCCCCTGCGGTTCCCGAACTCACAGCCGCCGGCGATGTCACTACCTGGTTCACGCTCGTTGCATTCACGTTTACCGCTGACTGGTTCAGCGTATGCGTGATGTTCAGCGGCGTCATCGCACCTGACGACGAAATCGGGCACGGAAGCGGTGTCGCGGGTCCGCTCCCGCTTGGCGGTGCGGCCGTCGGAATCGTCACGCCGATATCCGACAGCGTGATGCCGCCGCCCGTCGCTGCTGCGCCGATGATGTGGTCGCCATCCGTCGTTGCCGCCAGCACATCCGTCTGCGCGTTCACCAGGTCGCCCTGCGGATAGAAAATCGTCCCCGCATAGTCGCCCACCTGTCCCTGCGGACACCACGTGTGGGCCACCGTCGGTTCGCCGCTCAGATATGCGCCCACTCCCGGCACCATCACCGCCAGGTTTGGCGCCCCGCCCGTCGCATTCAGACTGTAGGTCGTCCAGCCCGTATTCGCGTTGAACACATAGAGCGTGTTGCTGTGCCCCGCTCCCAGTGATGCGCTGTCAGTTACGTACAGCGTCTTCGAATCCGGTGTCCACTGGGCCGCATTGCCTACCCCGCCAAACGTCCCAGTCACGCTGCCGCTCACGTTATACAGGTAGAAGACCTTCCGCACCTGGTCGTTGATGAGCAGTGTTTGGTTGTTGGGCGAGACCGCCAGCACTACACCCGGGACCGTCGTGTCCTGCTTCGAAACCGCGTTGGCGCTGGTGCTGTAAACCATCAGCTCATGCGATGAACCAAAATAAAGATTCGCGCCCGTCTGATCCATCACCATCGAATTCGGCACATACGGCAGCCGCGAATTCGATCCCGTTGTCCCACTCAGCAGTTCGATCGGCACCACATACTGCGACTTGCCCGGAGCCGAGAACCACATGTACGAACTCGCAGTGCCCGGAGTCGTGATGTCCACCGGATTGCTCGAAATCGACAACCCTGTGCCGTTGCCTGCACCCACCTCGTTGATCGGCGTCGGATTGCACGTCGAGGGCTGGCAGATCGCGTACACGCTCGCCGACCCGGGGAACGAGGCCGTGATAGCGCCACCCGATCCCGCATTGATGTCCAGCGGATTCGTCGATTGATAGTCGAGAGTCAGGCCTGTAATCGGATTGTTATTCGTGTCATAGACCGTGGTCGTCAGGTTCTGCTGCACGCCCTGCGTTACCACGCCGCTCGTGCTGCCGTTAGCCAGCGTCACTGAAATCGACTTTGGCGGACACGTCGAGAAGTATCCGGCCGACGATCCCGACCCCGCGAGCTGCGCCGTGATGGCCGTCGTGCCCGGCAACTCCGCCGTAATCTGGTTGGTCTCAGGATCGATCGACGCCACACTGCTTGTTCCCACAGTGTACGAAAGAATCCCGACTGATGAGGTGCACTCCGGCACCGACGTCACACCCGGCGCCAGGCCCCCGCTGCATGCATACTGCGTCACAGTCGGCGGCGCACACAACTCATACTGCTTTCCGCCGCTTGAATAGCACGCTTCCGCATCCAGCTGTTCGATCGTGCCCTGCGACGAGCACTGCTGCGTTGTCGACGAGGCGCCGTTGAGCGTCAAGTTGATCGAACTGACTGGCGCATGGACATACACCTCGACAGGGTTCGACGTAACCGAATCTGCCGAGGCGGAAATGTACGCAATCGCGTACGGCAGCCCACTTGAGCTTGGCAGCGGACTCGGCGCACTGCAGATCGTGTAGTCCGCAATACCGCCGCCCGAGTTCCGGTTCCAGGTGCCGGCACAAATGCTTCCCGTCGGGGAAATATCCACCAGCCGGTTATTTGTCGTGCCATAGGTATAGCTCGAAACGCTGGCCGACTGGCCCTTGCAGGTCTTCGCCGTCGGCGCTGAGATCTGGCGCGTCTGCCCAAACCCGATCGAGATACCGGTCGTTCTGGGCTCCAGGTCGATGGTGTACACATCGGTGTCCTTCGTGCCGTAGCCCAATCCATTGCAATAGTTTCCGGCCGGGTTGCGAATACAGCCGGAGATCGAGACTCCCGCGGGAATGCTCAGTAGTACTAAAAAGACAAGCGCTAAATACCGCCGCATGAATCCTCCCCGTTCCGCATCTTCCAACCGCGGAACGGTCTCTCCGAATGCATCAGAAAATGTGAGCTTGAGGCCACCCGCCAGCCTGTCCGCATGCAAGCGGCCACAGGGGCATCTGGCTGAGACAACCGACCCCGCGCAAACCTCTGCCTTTGGGCCGGTTGACGTGACTCACCCTGTATTTCTCCAAAGAAAAGTGTATCAGGACAAAGCGGCCATCCCAGTTCCCGGTCTGGTCGCAGCTTTCCCGATGTCCAATAGACTCCCGCAGCCGACGTTGGAAAGCAGCCAGGCCCTCCCCAAACCTCATGAGGCCGGCAGATACTTGGCAAACCACTCCACCGTCCGCACCATCACATCCCTCTGGTGCTCCGGATCGACAAACCCGTGCCCTTCATTCGGATAAACCACCAGCTCCGTCGGCACATGCTCGTCCCTCAGCGCATGCCAGAACTCAAACGACTGCGGCGCCGGACACTCGCCGTCCCGGTCCCCTACCACCACCAGCGTTGGCGTATGCGCCTGCTTGATAAAGGTGATCGCCGAGCTCTTCGCATACACCGCCGGGTCGTCATATACCGATGCCCCGAAGTACGGAATCATCCACTCATCAATCGAGTTCTCGCCGTAGTAGCTCAGCCAGTCCGAGATACCCGCTCCCGCCACTGCCGCCTTGAAGCGGTCCGTCCGCGTCACACCCAGCATCGTCATGAATCCGCCATAGCTCCATCCGGTCAGGCCCACACGGTTGGGATCAATCGGGTACTTCGCCTCCACCGTATCCACGCCCGCCAGGATGTCCCGCAAGTCGCCATAGCCGAAGTCCTTCCGGTTCGCCTTCGTAAACTCCTCGCCCTGCCCGAAGCTTCCCCGCGGGTTCGGTTCCAGCACAAAATACCCCAGCGCCGACAGCGCCGTTCCGCTGATTCCGCCGCCGCTGCCCCACCGCGCCACTACCGCCGCCGCCGGTCCCCCGTGCACTTCCACAACCAATGGATACTTTTTCTCCGGATCGTAGTGCTTGGGCAGCAGCAGCCAGCCCTGCACGTGAAACTGATCGCTCTTCCACGCCAGCGACACAGCCTTGCCCCAGCCCGCCTCGATTCCATCATTTAGATGCGAGAGCTGCATCACGCCCGCCAGCCCCGCCGACATCACCACCGACGGCTTCGCCGCGTAGATCTCCGGCGCATGATCAAACGTGCTCGCCGTGAACACAAACATCGAGCGATCCGCCGTCGCCGACAGGCTCATGTGCATCCGCCCGTCGCCCACCGACCCGGGAATACTGAAGATCGGCGACCCAAAGTTGATCGCGCCGCCCGGGCTCACCCGATCGCCCTGCAGCCGGAACCGCATCAGCTGGCTGTTGCCGCCCGCCAGCTCGCTCACATACAGATGCTCATTGCCATCCCATGCCACCCAGGCCGGCGAAGTCGGCCTGCCCGCCGTGATATCCCTCGGTGCGCCGCCTTCCGACGAAACCAGCCACACATCGCCGCCCGTCGAACCCTGGTCGCTCATCAGCCCGCCGATAAACGCAATCACCTTCCCGTCCGGCGACCACCGCGGCGCCGCAATCTGCAGCCCGTGCAACGGCCCATCCACCGTTGGCGGATCGAGCACCACCCTCGGCTCAGCGCCCAGCTTCTGCGCATAGAGCTTTGCCACCCACCAGTTGTTCTCTCCCGGCGGATCGGCCGCAACATACGCCAGTCCCTTCGAGTCCGGCGCCCAGTCAAACTCGTAGACATGCAGCTTCGCCGGCGTCACCTGCTGCGGCGCTTCCGGTTCCTGGGCATCCGCATTCGCCACCGCCACCCGTTGAATCTCCACGCCGTCTTCGCCAATCACCCCCGATGGCGGCTTCATCGCCGCCAGCGCCCCAGCCGGCCGCGTCGCACCCTCCACATAAAGAAACGCAATCTTCGCACCGTCCGGCGAAAACGCCGGCGCATTCACATAGCCATTCAGCACCGTCAGCCGCCGCGCCGGACTCCCATTCATGTGCGAGATATAAAGATCGGCCTGCTCGTCCGGCTTCGCGCAATCTGAAAAGAACGCCAGCGCCTTCGAGTTCGGCGCCCACGCAATCTCGCCTTCTCTGCAGTGCTCTTCGCTCTTCGTCGCCGCGGTCACCGGCTGCGTCTGCTTCAAATCGTCAATCGGAGCAACAACAATCTCGCCGCCGCGGCGAGAACCCTCCGTCCACGCCACGCGCCGGCCATCGGGCGACACCGCCACCTGCCCGATTGGCCGCCCATTCCGCAACTTGCTCAGCACTTCTTCAATCTGCGAGCGGTCCGGCGCCTTGCCCGCATCCGTGCTCTGCGCCGTCAGCGCCGCACTCGTCAACGAACCCGCAAAAACAACCGCAACGAAAGCAACAGTGAGCGCGCCCACGCGCCGCCAAAACAGGGTTCTCAACATGCGGAAATGGTATCAGGCGCATTCCTGCTCGCCGACCTGATGACATTCACCTCCGACTCACCCTTTCCCCGCCTTCCACCCCATCCACTCCAGCAGCCAGCGCCACGTCCCTTCCAGCGTCCGCTCCGCCGGCGGCGTCGCCGCGCTGCCCTTCGGAAACACGACCGGCTTCCCGCGATAGCTCTCCGCCAGCCGCTGAAACACGCGTCCCTGTTCCTTCACCCTGCCGTCATTCGTCAGCAGCCCCAGGCTGTACTCCAGCGGATTGAACGCAAACTTCCTGTCCACATCGTGACTGTCCCAGTAGCTGAACCAGCTCACCCCTTGCTCAATCGCTGCGCCCACCGCCTTCTCCAGCCACTCGGCCTGCCCCTTCTCCGGCAGCTCCTTGATGCACGTGTTGAACTCGCCCGCCCACACCGGTTTCTGCTGTGTCCCTGCATACGCGCGAATCAGCGCCGCCATCCCCGCCAGCAGCTTCACGCTCGGCGGATCCATCGCCCCTCCATACTTCACCGCTCCTGTCCAGTAGGGATAGCAGTGCATCACCGGCATCCGCGCCGCCGCCAGCGCCTGCTGAGAAAACGTATCGTCCCTGAACCACGGCTCGTGATCCACCCCGTTCACGTGCAGATGCCCCGGCAGCGCTTGCTCCATCAGCCCAAACATCCGC
>Ga0335085_10014281_pt1 | contig 11603 bp, 11 predicted proteins | sample Lox_Sample_45_FD_206712 | JGI IMG/M metagenome (GOLD analysis project Ga0335085, IMG submission 206712) | Soil microbial communities from Loxahatchee National Wildlife Refuge, Florida, United States - Lox_Sample_4.5 | ecosystem: Environmental > Terrestrial > Soil > Wetlands | place: USA... | reverse complement strand
TTGTCGCTCGACGATACTTGCCCTTCCCGCAAGACACGGCGTATGCGGTCAGGCGACCTTTGCAGCGGCAGGTTCTCCCACACCTCTTTTTGGCGGATATGATCGTCAATGACCGTGAAGGCCATCAACTGGTCCAACCCCATGCCGCCTTCGCGGTAGATGCCGATCAAGTCCGGGCTCACCGAACCGAGCTTGAGCCGTTCCTTGACGGTCCGAGCCGTGACGCCAAAACGGGCGGCGATGTCGTCTACGCTTACGCCCTCGGTCTGCAGTAGGTCGCGGAAGGCTTCGAACTGATCAGCCGGGTGGAGCTCCTCGCGGTGAATGTTTTCGGCGAGCGACAGTTCCGTCGCGATGCCGTCCTCCCGCACGTTGCACGGGATGGGTGCGTTCTTGGCGATCTGTTTCTTCGCCGCAAGATACCGCAGCGCATAGAGGCGGGTGCAGCCGGCGATGACTTCGTACTTCCCGGTCTCGCGTTTGTCATCGTTAAGTTGCGGGCGCACGGTGAGGCTCTGGAGCAGCCCATGCGCGAGAATGCTGGCCGCTCGCTCGGTAACCACCCCTTCCCGCAATTTCTTGCGCACGTTGTCAGGGGACGGAACGAGCTTGTTGAGGGGGATATCCCGCACGACAGCCCGGGATACGTCCTGCAAAGATTTACTCATAAGTCTTTCCTTTCGATCAGAGGTTCTGCGCAAGCAGAAGCGCCGCGCATGAACCTCTGCCCGTCGGCGAGACCGGGGTGTGCGAGGTCAAGGGCGAACGGGGCGGAGGGGGATCACCCGGTCTGCACAAGCCGCGAGCGTGCGAGAGGCGCGGAAGACCGGGGATACCGCCCCGTTCGAGCGAAGCGATCCCTTGACCGAGCGAGGGGCGGAGCCCCTCAAACGAAACGAAGACGCGCGCAGCGACAGCTGCGCTCCTTGTTGTCAAGACGTGGAAACATGCCGGGCAGGCATACTTCGGTGCCTACCGCGTCGGCCACCCAACCCGCATCATCAGGAGTCTATGTCCGAAGGGAATAATTCCGACATCTCGTATTTTGCGCACACGAAATTTCGCAATGAGCACCGATTGTTCGGCATCAGGCAGGCTGATCGACTCTCCCACATGTACGTGATCGGCAAGACCGGAGTAGGAAAATCCACACTCATCGAAACCCTGGCGCTCCAGGATCTGCATGCCGGCCGCGGCTTTGCCCTCGTCGATCCTCACGGCGACCTGGTGGAGAAAGTCGCGAGGACAATTCCCGATCGCGTCAAAGATTGCGTCACCTATCTGAATGCGACGGACCCCAATCAGCCCTTTGGGTACAATCCGCTGCGACATGTGCGCGACGACAAGATCCCGCTCGCCGTGTCGGGGCTGCTCGAGACCCTGAAAAAGCTCTGGCCCGACGCCTGGGGCGTGCGCATGGAGCACGTGCTCCGAAATACACTCTACACGCTCCTCGAACGCGATGACGCTACCCTGCCGGACATTCTCGAACTGTATTCCGACGAAAAATTCCGCAAGAGTGTTGTCCGGGATATTCGCAATCCCATGGTGAATGCGTTCTGGCGCGCGGAGTTCGAAAACTATCCGCCCCGGCTGAAAGCCGAAGCGTGTGCCCCGATCCAAAACAAGCTAGGCGCGCTCCTCTCCGATCCCACGCTGTATAGAATTCTTGTCGATCCGAAGATTGATATCCGGTTCCGAGGGTTGATGGATAGCGGCGGAATTCTTCTCGTAAACGTGTCCAAAGGTCGGCTTGGCGAGGAAAGCGCACTACTGCTCGGAAGCCTCGTTGTTTCGACACTCGCGCTGGCCGCTTTTTCGCGCGCAGATGCGGAGGTCCATCATCGGCGGCCATTCCTCGTCTACATGGACGAATTCCAGAACTTCACGACGCTCATGCTCGCAAACATGATGAGCGAGTTGCGCAAGTACGGTGTCGGAATGGTACTCGCCCACCAGCACCTTTCGCAGGTTGATCCGGAGATCCGATCGGCGGTGATCGGTAATGCAGCGACCCTGATCTCATTTCGTGTAGGCTCGCAGGATGCGCCTGTGCTCGCAAGAGAGTTTCAGCCGAAATTCGGCGTCGAGGACCTGATCAATCTGGCGAATCGCGACATCTACCTCAAGCTGATGATCGACGGGACGCCGAGCAAGCCATTTAGCGCGAGAACGGCGAACGGGAGTATGATCGATATTTCAGATGAATAAGGCCAACTGTCGCTCGGGCTGATCGCCCGGCCTCTTAAAATATATACTTCCTCCCTTTTTGTGCTCTTCGATCGCAGCCGCATACAACGTCAATGCGCTCTTTATGACATCGGTTACGGAATTGGCGTGCGTATCTCTTTGAATTTCCTGGAGCCGCGCAAGGAGGGTGTCTGGGACATAAATGTGGAGCCTGCTACCCGCCTCCACATTTTTGGGTCGACCGCGTGATCTCGTCGCCCGAGCGGATTTCGGATCATTCTTAGTCAGCAACATGCCGTTCTCTCCTTTAAGGGATGGCGCGGGCAATGGGCCTACGAAGGTAGCCCATCATGTCCCATTTAATCCCATTGTAGGTGGTCTATGAATTTTTCGCTACATACTCTAAATTTTACTCACAATTTTTCGCCCATTTGAAGCCAACCACGCCCGCTTCCGATGGTCCAAAAATGCCTAACCCTTTGAATTGGGGGGTAAAAGCCATGCGACCGTTCATTTCGACGATCAAGGGGAAGCTCGACAGCAAGGGCAGGGTATGTGTTCCAACTTCATTCCGCGACGTACTTGCGTCCCAGCACACCGACGGCGTGTATATATGTCCATCGTTCGCAGAGATCGCCCTAGAATGTTTCAGTAATGAGGTGCTCGAAGTTTTTCAAAATAGGCTACGGGATATCGATATATTTTTCACCCAAGAGTACAACGATCGAGCATTCGCGGTCATGTCCATGACTCAATTCTTGATTTTTGACGAGAATGGCAGAATGCGGGTGCCTGACGATCTCATTGCACACGCAGCGCTTTCAGAAACGGTCGCCTTTGTGGGAATGGGTAGCAAGTTCCAATTATGGGACGAGCAAAAATTCAAAGCAACTTTGGAAGAGAGGCTAACTCGGGCACGTCTACTTCGCCTAACGCAAGAAGGTGCAATCGAAACTGGGCGATGACCGGCCGTAGTAAATTCGGTGATGAACTCAGACCAATTGTGAACAATTATGTGAAGGAATAACGCGATGCGAAGCGAACCTGATAGAACTGGAGGCTCGGAGAAGAAAAAACTTATCCAAATCAACCCGGAGATCATTGAGGGTATGGCTCCTCTACCGGACTTGGATCGTATTGCTGCGTGTCTCAGTCCTCCTGCCTCTTTTTGGGTTCGCCTGAAAGAAGGCGTTTTTGTCAATCTTCTTGCTGCTACGCTCTTCCTTCTCGCAACCTCTTTGATCGGAATTCTATTGAACATGCCGCCATCTCATCATGCGGTCGGTGAACGAACAGGTCAGGAATGCGGATCAGATCGAGATGCCGACGGAAGCCGTGGACACCACCCCGCAATAAATAAAATTAACGGCACGAGATAGGCTGTCACGAGAATGGCGATCAGCAGGCACGAAGCGGGATTGGGCTCAGGTGGTCCGACCATAAAAGTCCCGCGGTCTCGTCTTATTTCAGATTGCGTGGATATGGGAGCTGTGCCGGAATTTGGCCGAAGAGAAGAAACCCGCACACTCCGACCTCGCGGAACAACCTTTGCACTCCGCCATATACTCATTCTTCCAGTCGCTGATGGAACGCTTGGCATAGGGCCAAAGCGAGCGATCGGTGATACAGAGCTGGTGGTTGTAGATGCTGACCTTCATCCGGCTCGCCGCAAGGAGGCGTACCGCCTCGGCGAGCTGGGTTTGATAATTGACCGGATCGATCCAGAGAGTATCGAGATTCGCGCGCGTGAACCCGGTCATCTCCAGGCCCATGAACACGACCTGGTCGACGAAAGTCAGATTGCGCGCAATGAACCGCGCCAGATCGGGCAGGCGCTCATAGGTTTGCTTGTGGATCACCATCCGAATCTCTACCGGTACCCGGTGCCGCTTGAGATTCAATATTCCGCGAATCGTTTCGTCAAAGGCGCCTTGTGCCTGAACCACGTAGTCGTGGCGGTCGGCAAGATCGGAGTAGATCGGTATTCCGAACATCAGGTCGTGATGCCGAATGGCGGCGAATTTCGCGGCGTAGGCTTGGTCTGCAAAGGCTCGGCCATTCGTCAGGACATGAACGCCAGTTTTTGGCAGGAGGGCTCGGCATTGGTCCACAAGCCGGACGAGACGATCGCCAAGGAGCGTAGGCTCCCCACCCGTAAAGCCAATCTCATGGGTGGTCGGATCAATAAGCGGGATCGTGGCCATGATGTCGTCCATGATCCAGTCATCGTCCACATCCCTGGGCGGTTGGGAGCACATGAGGCAGTAGTGATTGCAGCGCTCGGTCAACAAGAAGCTGTGATGCCGGACCGACCGAATGAACAGCGCGGTAATATTACCTCTGTCGCTCGAAAGCCGCAGGATGTCGCCGTCACCCAGATAAGTGAACTCATCCGGCAGAGCGATACCGTGGGCCTCCGCGGGGATGCGCCTGAGGTTGTCCTTTCCTCCTAAGAATACGTACCATGCGAAGCCGAGAGGAACTTCGCCATCGCGCGAGAGATAGGCCTCCGATTGCCTTTCGGGGAATGGGCGGTGCGAGTCCGTCGTAAGACGAACGATGCGCGGTGCCTCAGCATCACCTTTGCGGACAGGATACCCAGTGCCGCGACGCGCCAGCATGTCAGCGATTCGCCCAGCGAGTGAACAAATGGCGGGTGTCGGCGTCTGCCTCCATGCGTGTCATAAGACCCCGAAATATCGCTATATTGCGCGAACAAAAACCGGACTCCGGCTTACGCCCGACGAAGTCGCGCTGAGTCGCGTGATGGTAGACGGGATCAGCCCCGCAGTAGGGCTCGAACGCGCAATCCACGCACATAGGAACACTGGCAGCGAAGGACTGCTCCAGTGGGTCAAGTAACTTCTCGCTGGTAATCAGAGCTTCGTAAGAATCGCGAACGGTTCCCAGCCGAAATGTTTCGTCGCCCATCTCAGCAAGCATCCGGCTTTCATCGGACGCATACACGCTACCGTCGTAATTGTAGACGAGGGCACCAATGCCAATGCCGGCAGGACTCATCAGGTCCACGAAGCCAGGCTGAAAAGGGGTGAGCATTTTTGCAAGTATGGTTGCCGCATAAAATTCTCGAAATGGATACCCGCGCTTGTTGAGGTCGATGATGTAGTCGAGTCCTTCAAAATAAAATCGCAGCCAAGCCTGCTGATCATAAGCGGCGATCCACTTGGTCTTGACGGCAAATCCATAGGGGGACAGCGGACGCAGGAATATCCCGTGGAATCCGGTCGCGACATATTCATCAATGATCTCACGAACGCGGGCGAGGCTTCCTGCCGTCGCCGTCATAACCGCACTGACGCGGTCTCGGCCAAGCGTTTCGCGCACGCGCCGGATTCCAGCGATGGTACGCTGATAGCTGTCGTTCCCGGGCCGCGGTCGATTGCGATTATGTAGGTCCTCTGGGCCGTCGAGGGACGTGGAAATGTGAATATCGTGCTCGCGACAAAATGCGAGCACGTCGTCGGAAAGCACCGCAAGATTGGTGGCGATGACAAATGCCAAGTTCTTTTGCTTTGAACGGTTACGATCCTTGGCCCTGAGGACAACTTGGCGAAGCCGCCCGAAATTCAGAAGCGGTTCGCCGCCCTGGAATTCGATCTTGATGTTCGGTGACGGTGAATGAAAAACGAGGTCAAGGGCACGGTCGGCTACCTCCTCGCTCATATCGAACTGGGTCTTGTCGTCGTTTTGCCGCGACACCTGGCAGTACGGACATGAGTGCTCACAGCGAAGCGTGATCACAAAAAGGTGCAGCCCGGTAAAGTTGGCAAGACGCTGGTACCGTGTCCGCGTCTTCAGGGCGAGAAGGTCGAGGGCGACATCGGAATCACCGTCAATAAGGAAATGCTTGGATTTCAGGGCGCAGTAATCAGGTGCATTGGGCGATAGTTCGTGATGAATGAAATTCTCCAACGTTTGCCGCGGGAGAACATGAAATTCGCCAACTAGGTTGGTGACAAGCCACCGGTCTTCATCGAGCGCATCGAACTTGAACGGCAGGAGCTTGTACCCGCTCTCCTGCCCGCGAGAGAATTGCGCGAGCGGAGCGAACTTGCTCACCCGGTAACTCCCGTTTTGGAGAAAGCGAGAGACAAAATAAGATTGCGGTAGGCCTCAGTTTCTTTCGCGATCCTGATCCGCAAATCCTGATCGAGGACCTCACCGCGAAACCGGTTGATCAATGCGTCGATTGCATCAACGTTCGTACTATCAAGCGCGAACAAGCGGCAATGGTATTCGTGCTCCGTCGCTTGGATGTCGACAACGAGGTAGCCGCTCAGGCGGTATGCCGCGCGTTTGATGGCTTCGACGTCAAAAATGTCGCGAGCAAATGTGACCCGACGTTCGGCGCCAAGGTCCGAGTCGTCCTCTGATAGGACCATTTGGGCTTAGTAGCCGCCCGACGAATGCGAGCTGTGGCTCTCGTGGCTCGAATGGCTTTCGTGACTTTGATGGCTCTGATGGTCGGCGTACGGATTATTGCCCGTGTCAGGGGGCGCACTCGGCTGGCCCGCGTATGGATTACTGCCCGTGTCAGGGTCGCTCGGCTCGTCCTGAGCAACCCTGAGCGTATTGCTGCCAGATCGGGAAAGAACAAGAGTGTCGTTGTCCGCCGGTTGAGCGGTCGTGACAGGGGCGTTTGTATTGGGGTTGGTCGTCGCTTGTGAGGCGGTAGCGCCAATCAGTGCTGCAATCGATGCAGCGACGGGAATAAGAAACGTCCTCTTTGCCATAAGCCCCTCCCGTGACAGAATTACGCCAACATAACACAGGATTAGGCAGCCGCAAAAGCATGAATAGCCAGGCCGCCAAGTCTTTGATTTTCCGTGGATTTTGGTAGGGATGAAGCCACCAAGGCGCGATACTTCGGGTATCTCCGGGTTTCTGCGGGATTGCTTCCGGATCATACCCCAAGTGCAAAGTCTCAGAATTCTAGACGCGCCCTGTGGTTACGGTCGGCACACACTTTGGCTCGCCGCCCGAGGGCACCAAGTTGTTGCTGTTGATCGCGACCCGGATTGCACCCAGGAAGTGCGGTCGCGCGCGGAAAACAGCGACTGCGGCGGCAGGGTCCAATGCGTTGTCGCTGATATTGATAAGACTATGCCCTTCGACATTGAATTCGATGCAGTCCTGATGGTCCACTACTTTTCGCTCGCAAGCCTAAGGATAGTCAGCTCGGCAGTTCGCCCCGGAGGGCATTTCCTGTTTGAGTCAGTGCCCAACCACGGAGGGAATTGGAAACAGCTTCCGCAAGGCGGACTAGTGGTTCACGAACTAACGCAGAGATTCGAAATCCTTGAGAAGGACGAGCGGTCGGTCGGTCCTGCTGACAGCAATGCCGTCTTCATTCGGCTTTTGGCTCGTCGTTATCAAACATAGGCGTAGCTCTTCCCCCTGACCATAGACGTGAATGTCGCGAATACTGGACACAGGCTCCGGGCCGTGCTTTGTTTGCCCCGCCATGCGTTTTATGGCTTCTGTTTTGGGGCACAGGAGCTATTCCCTATGAAACTGCTACTCCGCCGCGACCAGCGCTCAGGTTTGCTGGGCAAGATGATCTTTACCCTGGAAGTTCGGGCCGACCTCTCCGACGAGGAAAAGGCTGCCATCACCAAGTACAAGCTTGGCGATACAGTTCTCTACGAGAAAAGCACGATTATTGATCCGGGCAGCGGACTGCTCGGCCTCGCTTCCCGGCTTGCCTTTAAGGCCATGAATATCTCGGTGAGCGTGAAGGACCTTGCATACGGCAAGAAGCTTGAGTGCAAGGATATCGTCGAAATGCTCGCGGTGGAGGATCAGCTGAAGGAGGCCGGGAAAACCTTCAACGCAGTTCTGAACGCGGCGCTGCATTTTGGCGGCGAAGAGGTCGTCGACCTCGCCGCCTGATGTTGGGCAGCAACCTAAAGAGTCTCTTTCTTGGAGGCACGCGCGAGCGCGAGTTGCGCGATACGCGCCGGCAATGGGAGGAGACCCAGGCGCTCTGGCGCGCGTCTCGGCTCGGCAAGACGGACGTGTCCGATCTTGCCGTTGAACTCATGCTCAACGCGGGGGAACGTGCCGAGCGCCGACCGGCCGTGCCCATCCTTGTCGCGGTCGCGTGCGCAATCGAGGCTCTCCTGCGCGCGGAGAGCATCGGCGACATAGAGCCCCGTTGGGATGCGATAGAGGGCGACGTTGGCGTCGCGGTCGAATTCCGGCAAGTGCTTGCGCGGCGGCGGCGCTGGTCTCAGTCCTTCGACGAATATTATGGCGCGTTCTCGCGCATCGTGCTCGACAATATCGAAGCCATATTCAAAACGCTGCCCGAAAGCTGCTTTGGTCACTGGGACCGGGAGCGCAGTGACACTTTCGATGTCGTGCTGCTTGACCTGCTCGATGATCCCGCCGCGATCATCGACCGACTATTCATGATTCCCTACGACGACGATACCTTCAGGCTCGACATCTTTAAGCAGCTGCGCGAACTATGTGTCAGCAACATGCTGATCGCCTCTGGATTTCGGCCAGACATCGACGCGCGTTCGGTTGAACACAAGCTCATCCGCGCTCCCAATCAAAAGAATAAGACCGGCGCGGAACTTGCCAACCTCTATCTTTCCGGGTCGCCGTTTCGGGAGCTACTGGAGCTGCCCGTACCCTTCCGAATTCCCGAGGAAGTCCGGTACGAGCACTGCCATATCGTGGGCGGCACGGGCCACGGCAAGACTCAGCTCATTCAGAAGATGATCCATGCTGATCTTCTCGCGAGCCTGGAGGATGGGCGGTCCGTCATCGTGATCGACAGCCAGGGCGACCTCATTAACAAGCTGGTGCGGCTTGATCTCTTCTCGCCCGAGAGACCCGACAACCTCGCGGACAGGTTCGTGCTGATCGACCCGGCGGATGTGGAGTATCCGGCCGCGCTCAATCTCTTCGATGCTCACGTGGATCGCGCGAAGGAATACTCGCCCGCCGACCGGGAGCGGGTCCTGAATGGGGTGATCGAGCTCTATGAGCTCTTTTTCGGCGCGTTTCTTGGCGCGGAGCTTACGCAAAAGCAGGGCGTGATCTTCAAATATCTCGCGCGCCTTATGCTCTCGATACCCGACGCGACGATCCATACGCTGATGCGAATCATGGAGGACGGCAAGCCCTTCAAGCCATACATGGATCAGCTTGACGGATCGGCGCGGTATTTCTTTGAAACGGAATTCTTCCATCCGTCATTTGCGGCCACGAAGAAGCAAGTACTGCGGCGCTTATGGGGCGTGCTCTCGACGCCGGCATTCGAACGGATGTTCACACAGAAGCGCAACAAGCTCGATCTCTTCGAAGCCATGAACGAGGGCAAGATCATTCTTGTCTCGACGGCCAAGGACCTGTTGAAGCGTGAGGGTTCGCAGCTCCTTGGTCGTTTCATGATCGCCATGATCACGCAAGCAGCGCTCGAACGGTCAACGCTCAAGGAGTATATGCGGCGACCGTGCTTCGTATACGTGGATGAGGCGCAGGAGTATTTTGACGATTCGATCGAGACGATCCTGAACCAAGCGCGGAAATACCACGTCGGCCTTACGCTCGCACACCAAACGCTCGACCAGCTCTCGCCGCATCTGCGCTCCGCGATGCTGTCGAACACGTCGATGAAGTGCGCGGGCGGCGTGTCTGCCAAGGATGCTCGCACCCTCGCAGATGAATTACGGACGACGTCAGCTTTCATCGAAGGGATGAAGCGCCGGGGACCGAGAACGGAGTTTGCCGTCTGGGTGAAGCAACTCACAGGGCAGGCCATCCGGCTCTCCGTTCCTCTCGGATTTTTGGAGAAGCAACCAACACTGGATGATGACGAATACGACGCCCTCATAGCGTCAAACCGAGCGCGCTATTGCGGAACGCTGGCCGATAGACAAGTCCATTCATTTGCCCCCTCGATAGAGGAAAGATCGGAACGCAAGCGTACCCCTTCTGCGTCGCAAGGTGACGTAGTTCCACGACCTGTCGCGCCAGACACACAAAACACACGTGAGCCAATTGAGCCTCAGCCGGCAGCGTCAGGTTCACCGGAGCCGACGCATCTGATCGCGCCGGCGGCACCTGCGAAGGAACGGCGCGCGGACTATCCCGTCGTCGAGGATCGCGAGCTAGGCAAGGGCGGCAAGCAACATCGCTATCTGCAATCGCTTATCAAGGAGCTGGCGGAACAGAGCGGCCTCAAGGCCACGATTGAGGCACCCCTAGCGGTTGGTGCTGGGCAGGTTGATGTGCTGCTGGAACGGGATGGCGTCCTTGCCGCGATTGAGATTTCGGTTACGACGCCCGTGGAGCACGAGAAGGAAAACTTGCGAAAGTGCCTCGCGTGTCAGTATCCACGTGTCGCGGTTGTGCTCGCTAAGTCTAAGCGGATTTATTCCAGCTATCGAGCGGCGCTGGTAGAGATAGTGTCCGAGCCTGACCGAGAGCGCGTAACGTTTCTCACTCCCGAAGAAATTCCAGGGTTCGTGGCCGCGCTTGCGCCAATGCCCGAACCCGCGGAGCGTTTGGTGAAGGGTTATCGGGTCAAGGGAGCGTTCACGCAAACGTCGGCGCCCGATGCCCAGGCACGACAGGAAGCGCTCGCGAAACTAATCGCAAAGTCGCTAGGAAGCTGAGATGCATCCGGCAGAGAGTGGGTACGTATGATCGCGAAAACCAAAAAGACGATCTTACTCAAGGGTACGCACGCTTCGCGCGTTGTGGAGTCTCTGAGCGAGTATCTACAACGCATTCAAGAGCTGAAAGCACAAGAGGTGGCAGAAGGAAACAAATCGGATTTTCTATTTCGAGGCCAAAATTGCGATAAGCCGCTACTCCCACAGTTCGCACGGCTAACACCCAATGGCGACAGCGAAGAAATCGAAAGGTTGGTTCTCGAGGAGTTCAAGCGAACGGGAGTTCCGTACATACGAGTTGAGCCACGTTCAACTTGGGATTGGTTGGCGCTTGCGCAGCACCATGGAATGCCTACGCGACTGCTTGACTGGACGTATAGTGCACTTGCGGCGTTGTGGTTCGCCGTGCAGACCGACCCCTCCAATCAAGCTACGACCCAGCGTGGCGTCGTATGGATTTTCCGAGCGCGCGTCGATGATTTCATCAATCTTCCGACGAGGGAAAGCGCATTGGAAGTCAAACGGACAAGAATTTTTCGTCCGCGCGTCATAGCGGAACGGATAAACGCACAACTAGGAGCATTCACATGTCACGCGCGACAACAGAATGGAAAGTTTGTGGCGCTGGAAAGCAACCGGTTCTATAAGGGCCGATTGTCAAAAGTTGAAATTGACCAATCGCATTTTAATGCGATTGAACACGAGCTATATGCGTGTGGGGTCAATCGGGCAACACTATTCCCTGATTTAGATGGTGTG
>Ga0335085_10014280_pt1 | contig 11603 bp, 4 predicted proteins | sample Lox_Sample_45_FD_206712 | JGI IMG/M metagenome (GOLD analysis project Ga0335085, IMG submission 206712) | Soil microbial communities from Loxahatchee National Wildlife Refuge, Florida, United States - Lox_Sample_4.5 | ecosystem: Environmental > Terrestrial > Soil > Wetlands | place: USA: Florida... | reverse complement strand
ATGATGGAACGGCTAATCGAGAGCCCCATGCCCATGCCCCCGCGCTTGGTGGTGTAGAAAGCATCAAAAATCCGTTCCGTGCTCTGCGGGTCCAGACCCACCCCCGAGTCTCGGACGGTGACCCGCACCTGGTCGGCATCATCGTATTGCGATCTGACGACCAGTTCGCGCGGCCGCTCTTCCACGCTGCTCATGGCTTCGATCCCGTTCATCACCAGATTCAGGACCACCTGCTGAAGCTGCACGCGATCGCCCAACACCGGTAAGAGATCAGGCGCGAATTCCGTCCGAACTGCCACACGGTTTTTGCGCAGTTGGTCCCCGGCAAAAACCATGACCTCCCGAACGGCCTCGTTCATATCCAGCCGTTCCTTGGCGGTGGCGGTTTTCGTCGCCAGAGCCCGAATCCGGGCGATCACGTCCCCCGCCCGCTTCCCGTCGCGGACAATACGCCGGACTGCTTCCCGCGCTTCCTCCAGATTGGGCGAATCCCCCGCCAGCCAACGCAAGCAAGCGTTGGCGTTGACCACGACGCCCGAAAGCGGCTGGTTGACTTCGTGCGCGATGGAGGCGGTTAATTCTCCCATGGTCGTAATCCGCGCGACGTGAGCGAGCTCGGTCTGCGCTCTCCGCAATGCTTCCTCGGCTCGCTTGCGTTTCTCGATGTCGGTACGCGTGCCGTACCAACGGAGGACGCGTCCCTGCTCATCCCGAAACGGATTGTCGCGGATCAAAAACCAGCGATACTCCCCGTCTTTGCCCCGGATTCGTGCCTCTATCTCATAGGGGACATTCTCTGATAGCATGCGCTGACGGAGGGCCTCCAAGTTCTTCAAATCGTCCGGATAAAAGATTTTGGCAACCGCATCTCTTGACTGCGCCTCTTCGAGAGTGAGGCCGGTGTATTCCCGTTCCCGCTGGTTGGCAAAGAGAGGATTCCAATTTGCGTCGAATACAAAGACTTGCTGGGGAATCGCATCGATCAATTGTCGAAGCTCCGCCTCGCTCTGCCGCACCTTTTCCTCGGCTAGCTTGGCCCCGGTGACGTCCATCACCGCGCCCACAAACTCGATGCTGCCCGATTCGTCACGTAAGGCATGTGCCATAATATGGAGATATTTGACGGAGCCATCCGGCATCAACAATCGATACTCGTGTTCATAGTCCTTTTCCTCTTGGGAGGCGCGCTCGATGATCTGTTCCGTGAGGAACCGGTCCTCCGGATGAACTCGTTCGAGGACAAGTTCTACGGTCGGTTTTGTCGTGGGGTCGTACTGAAAGATGCGGTAGGTTTCCTCTGACCACAGGACTTCGCCGGTGGAAGGCTTCCAGCCGAAGCTGCCCGTCTGGCTTAATGACTGCGCTTCGACCAGATAAGCTTGGCTGCGGCGCAGAGTTTCTTCGGCGCGCTTGCGCTCCGTGACGTCCGCCGCCGTACCGACGTATTCGACCACTTCTCCGTCCTTGTCGAGGACCGGATGCCAAATCACGTGGAGGTGCTTGACCGTTCCATCGTGCAATCGCAGCCTGTAATCTTGCGAAAATGGAGTTTTCTCACGGAATCCCTTCAGGCACTCTTCGGAAACCCTGTCGAGATCGTCCGGATGCACAAGCCGACGAGTCTCGTTATAATCGGGGATTCCGCGCTGAGGATCCAATTTGAAAATTCGAAACAATTCCTCGGACCAGAAGAGCGTTTTCCGAATCCCCGGGTTGTAGGCGAAACTCCCGGTGTGGCTTAATCGCTGTGCTTCGGATAAATAAGCCTGGCTCCGCCGCAGAGCATCTTCCGCCCGCTGGCGTTCGGCAATATGCGCCTCCAATTTCGCGTTCATCAACGCCAGTTGTTCTGAACGCTGCTCGATGCTGCGAAGGCGGAGTTTATAAAGCGCCCAGAGCAAGACCAAAATCAAGGTGGCACAAATTCCCCGAAACCACCAGGTGCTCCACCACGGAGGTAGGATGTGCAGCCGGAGCGCGACGCCCTTTTCATTCCATAAACCGCGATTATTAGACCCTTGCGCACGGAAGACGTAGTCCCCGGGCGGCAAAGTCGTGTACGTCACATGCCGGTGCGCGCTTGAGGTTTCATTCCATCCAGTATCCAGCCCTTCGAGTTTGTAACGATAGCGGTTCTGTCCCGGGTTGGTGTAGCTGAGCGCCGAGAACTCGATCGAGAACACATTCTGCGCGGGGGATAGCGTAATCGAGTTGGTGACAGAGATGGGCTGCTTCAGCGGCGAGTCGCCCCCAATGGGCGCCGGCTTCCCCAATGACTGGAAATCCGTGAGCACCACGGGAGGAACGTAGGAATTATCAACCACTTTGTCCGGGAAGAAGGCCACCGCTCCCGCCGAAGAGGCGAAGAACAGCTCCCCACTCGGGCTCTTCCAGCCGGCGTGCGGACCGTAGAAGTTGCCCCTCACCAGTCCGTCCGAGACGGAGTAATTGGCGAATGTCCTGGCGCGCGGATCGAAGCGTGTAAGACCGTTGGTGGTGCTCAGCCACAGATTGCCGCGATAGTCTTCCAGGATGCCCGTGACCCGGTTGTTGGCGAGTCCATCGCGCTCGTAATAGGCGGTGAACGTTTGCGTCGCCGGATCGAACCGGTTGAGCCCGCTCTGCGTCCCGATCCACATGATCCCGGATGGGTCGATGCAGATGTCATTCACCTGGTCGTTGCTGAGGCTTCCCGCCTCTCCCGGGCGATTCCGGTAGATGGTAAACTCCCCGGTGGTGGGATCGAGACGCTGCAGGCCGTGCACCTCAGTGCCCAGCCACAAGTCTCCCCGCGAATCCTCCGTGATGACACGGTACCGGTGTTGCTCTGCATCTGGCTTGTACACCCGGAAGCTCCCGGTCACCGGGTCGAAAGCGTTAAGCCCGTCCCACGTTCCCACCCACAACCCGCCCTTGCGATCAACCAATAGGCTCGGCACATTGTCATCCGGCAGGCTGTGGGGCTCGGCGGGATTATGGTGAAAAGCTTTCACTTTCCCCGTCCGGGGATCCAGGCGATAGAGTCCCGAATAAGTCCCGAACCAAATGGCGCCGGACCGGTCTTCGGCAATCGACCTCACGGCGGGGCTGGAGAGAATCCCATCGCCAACCTTGTTGCGGTAATAGGAAAACCGCTCTGCCTTCCCCTCGATCCGGTTGGGCACGGCCTGGGCGCCAATCCAAAGAATGCCGCGGCTGTCTTCAAAAACGGTGGGTGAGAGCACAAGACCTGGCGCGTCGGGATCCTCGGCCAGCGCCTGATAGGTTTGAAAGGGCAGCGGCCTGCTGTCAAACCGATTCACGCCACCCTCTCGGGTGCCCGCCCAAATACTTCCTTCCTGGTCCCCATACAGAGCCAGGACGATACCGGGTCCGACGCTTTCAGAATCGCGGGGAATGCTCCGGTAGCGGACGAACTGCTTTCGATCCCGATCGAGTTTCAGGAGGCCGCTGCTGCCCGTGCCCAACCACAATGCGCCGTCCGCGTCCTCGTAGATTGAATCGACTCCGGTGTTCGGGCCCCAGGATTTATCGAATGAGTATTGAGTAACTCTGTTGGTGGCTTTATCGACCACCGCCAGACCGTTCTGCGAGGAAAAAATGGCCCAGAGAACTCCCGCGTGGTCCTGGAAAAGCGACACTCTCAGCGATTCTGGTCCATCCATCAGGGCAAAGTGTCGCGTCACTTTCCCGGTGCCGCGGTCGAAGATGTCCAAACCTTCATCCGTCGCGACCCAAAACGTCCCGTCCTGCTGTTCAAGTGTCGATTTGACTCGGTCGCTGCTCAGGCTGGATGGATCGTTGGGTTTGTGCTGGTAATGAACAATCTCCCCGCCGGCAGGATCCAACCGGTACAATCCCTGATGCGAGGCCATCCATAATATCCCGTTGCCATCCTGGCTCACATCAACAACCCCACCCTCAATCCCGGCAGTCCCCGGACCTGTGAAGTGGGTGAACCTCCCGGTCGTCGGATCGAACCTGTCGAGAAACGCATCGGAGCCAATCCAGAGCCTTCCGGACCGATCTTTGAAGAAGGCGGAAATTGTGGCCCCGCTCAGGCTGTTCGGATCTTTGGGGTCATGCCGGTAATCTCGAAAACTGTAGCCGTCGTAGCGCCTCAAGCCGTCGGAAGTGCCAAACCACATGAATCCCTGATCGTCTTGCAGAATGTGATTGACTTCGCCCTGTAACAGACCCTCTTCGGAGTGAATCTGGGTGAAGCGGATGTCTTTCCCTTCCACAATCGGTAATCGGATGGGGTGAACCCCGGCGTCAACACCTGCCAAGGAGCCGAGGGAAACAAAAACCAGCAGAGCCAGGGCTGAAAAGAGCTTAATGCGGAAGGTAAGGAACCGAATGCGGTTAGGATTGATTCTCATGACTTTTCGTTTTTGCGGAATAGACTAAAGCCAGAGTCACCACGGGATGTTTCGGAAGCAACAAAGACAGGAACAGTCAGCTAAACTTCCGTGCCCACTCCGGCTGCACTCCAGAAATCGAAACGGGCCCCAATTCGCTCCGCCCATTCAAGGGCATATTGTACACAAATCGGTTGCCGATAAGAGTGCTTACTGAGGCATCTGCGGGGTTCGGCAGCGGGGCGCCCCCTCCCCAGTGTTTCCAATCTTCTCCGCGGGAGAAGGCGGACCGCGAGAGGCGGTGCAACAGAATGAAGGGCTTTGTTATGATCGTTTTTATTTATCGACCGGATATTGCGGATGCAAAACCGACTCTTTCTCGGCAACGCTCTGGTCGCGTCCGGTATACAGACACGGGAACATCGGAACGCTGTTTAGGGCTTCCACGATCTTCTTCTTCAATCCAACAAGCATCAGGGGATTGATCTTCGGAAGGTCGGCCTCGGTGAATTTCCCCTGCACTCCCGCGAACCGCTTCATATGGCCGACCGCGGCCCGGATATCAAACCGGGAAGGATATACTTCGGGCACGTCCCGGTCGAGCTTAGTGAGCGCATAAACCGCCTCCATCGCCGTGCGCACGGAAGTCTCGACGGTGAACACCGCGTCGTCCTTGACCTCGACATACTGGCCGATGAATCCAAGATTCGTACACCCTTGCGGCACCCCGCGCGGGCGATCCGTGACCTTGCGCGGCATGAACTGGCTGTTGATGTACGGCATCATGCAGGTGGAAACGGAGGTGTGGGCAAGAAGTTCATTCGTCATCTCGAGCAGGCCAAGATGGTAGAGCACCTCGGTCATGATTTCTTCGCCCGTGCACTCGTGCATCGGCTTTTTGATGTAATCGCCCACGCGCTCACCGAACAGCCCATTGCCCCACAATACGTCCTCATCCTCCGCCTGGTCGGGAAAGAACGGCTTATGGTGCAGGATGAGCCCGATGTCCCACGCTGAGTCCTTGATTGAAATCGCGCCGCCCGTCCCCGCCTTGCTTCCTGTCAATTCCTCCATTCTCTTGACGAACTGGGGATACCCCTTGATCGTCGGGAAGAAGGACATCCACTTCGTCCTTTCGGTGTCACTGATGAACTTCTCCGGGTGGCCAAATTTTTCGTGCTTTTTGGCTAACCTCTCCCACAGCGTGAACAGGCCGCGGTCCTCGAGGGATCGGTCGATGGGCGGGACAGTCGTATTGTCGCCCAACGTGCAGTTCTGGACCATCGATCCGTTGGTTACGAACACCAGGTCCATCTCAGCCACGGGAATAGTGGTTTCAATGCCCGCTTGTTTCATGCGAATGCTTTGCACGGTGTTGCATGCCGCATCGGGGTCAAGATCGGTCACCGAACAGCCGGACACGAGCTTCACGCCTCTCGCGGCGAGCCACTTCTCGATAGGCCTCACCATCGCGTCGTACTCGTTGTATTGGGTATGGACGATGCCTTCCAGATATTCGGTGCGGTAATCGTTCGGAGCAAAACGGTTCATATAACGGCGGAGTTCCATGACGCTGTGCCAGGGCTTGAATGCCAGCATGGTGTGGAAGCAAAGCCAGAAATTTCCCTGGAAGAGGGCTGAATCCTTCCCGAAATAATCCTCGATGGTCTGATCCTCGAATTCCTCCTCCGGCGACGTCAGAAGCTTGAGAATTTTTTCACTCACGTCATTTGGCAATTTGAAGTCATGGATATTGCCGACGATATGACCCTGCTTGACGAGCGCCCGGCACTCGGAGTGGATCGGCTCGTCCTTATTGAAGTCCACCACATCGTCCAACACCGTGTGCCCGGAGCGTTCCGGGGACGGAATTTTGCTACACAGATACCAAAGGCATTCCATGTACGGCTCGAGTTCGCGTTCGCCCCGATTCTGATACCCTTTTGGGGTCCTTATTCCATCCATGCAGCCGCCGAAAACAGGCAACTTTTCCAGGATAGTGATATTTTTCCCTGGCATGCCGGCATCGTCCGCAAGGAACACGGCCGCCGCCAGCCCCGCAATGCCTCCGCCTACGATATATGCGTTGCGCATCTCGATGCCCTGGGGCTTCGGTGCGCGATACATGGTTTTGTAGATGTTCATGGTTATGCGTCTTTCTTCCTCCCAATCGGATGTGTGTTATCAACGCGCATTCACTCAAGGCAATTTGCAGGCCAGACCTAAGCTCTTGAAAATATGTGAGGTAAAGGACTAGAAGCTCACCATTCCTTCGCGAATTCGCGAACTTCGTCAATAGCAGGTGCGACGCTGGCGCAACGTGCGCGGATTGCACCCTGGACGTTACGGCTCGCAGGATGTGATTGATGCGGGTGGAATAGCCCTCTCCAGATTTCCTGAGCCAGTCGTAGACGTCGCGGTCCAGGCGAGCGGCCACCAGCGCATTGTGAGTGCGGCGGAATTGGGCCAATTGCTCGTCCTTCAGGGGTGAACGGAAGATGGACACAGAATCGGTGGCGGAATCGGTCGAAATGTCCGTGAAGATTACGCCCGGTGGGAGGTAGCCAATTACAGCCACGATGACAGTATAACCGACAATTTCGGACATAATTTCTTGTTGACTACCACGAGAGGATGGGTCTTCAACCGTCATTCTTCGGGAGTTAGTGGGGATTTGTGGATTATCCACAATCAAACCGGCTGAATTACGCTTTTTCAAGCATGGCCCCTAAAATCGCATATCCCTGTCGAGCCCACGAACAGTCCACACCCCCGCCCCCGGTGGCGGCCCACAGCGTCACCTGCGCACCTTCGGCACTCGAATGCCGGAAGCTCTGGGTCTCGGTGACGTGACCATGAGCTTCCCGACGATTGTAAACGCCCAGGGAATCGGCGGCGTGGTGCCGCTCAACCTGGACCCCGCAGAGCAGGCGGCGCTGACCAGTTCGATCCAAGGGATCCAGAGGCACATCGCCGTGATTGAAGAGGCAGCTACCGCAAGCCGATTGGGCGTGCAAGGCTGACGGTGAAGATCCCTTATTGTAATTTCGGTTGGTGGGTAGACCTCAACGCACGGTGAGCACCGGGCAGGGCGCGGTGCGAACCACCTCGTAAGCAGTGTCCAGTTTTGGAAGGTGAGCAGCCATGACGGGGTCCAAACGGCGCACGCCCATCACGATCAAGTCCACGGCGCGATCACCGGCAAACTTGAGAATTGCTTCCGCCGTCGGGCCGAACCCTGACGCAAAGCTCGTGCGCTGGTGCAGGCCTGATTCCATCGGGATATGATCATCCATCCAATGCCTGACAGGTTCCTCGACCGCGGCCTTCACCTCCTCAGGCGGAACTATTTCCGCAAAGACCTTCATGAAGGTCAGCTTGGCATGGTATTCCTCAGCTAATGAGACAGCATAGGCGGCGGCTTCGCTTGCGTCAGGGACGAACTCCAGCGGGTAAAGGATGTGGTCCAGATGAACATCCATCGACTGTATCTCGGAGGTTTTCGGGCCTACCGTGAGCACCGGACACGGGGCCATTCGAAAGACCTCCTCCGCCACGGAGCCGAGCAGCAACTTGCGCAGTCCTCGACGTCCGTGAGTCCCCAAAACAATCAGATCGAGGCCGTTTTGTTGAATCATATCCTGAAGAACATCCCAGATCGCACCCTCCCCAATTAACGCGTGGCACGAAACGCCCCGTTGGCGTCCGGCACTGAGTAAACGCTCCATGTTTTGTTGTACGAATCGCTGGGCCTGCTGGTGGACCGCGGGTGCCCGCTCAGGTGCTATGAGGTCTGCAATCTCCGGGGGGATCACGTGGGCGAGGCAAAGCTCTGAGCCATAGTGGCGTGCGATCGTCAATGCGTAAGGCAGCACCGCCTCCGACGCGGGGGAGAAATCTGTGGCCAACAAAATTCTCTTCAGCGCAACGTGATTTTTCGGATCCAGCGGTGTCATTTTGCACCTCGCAGTGAGCTATCGGAATACCATCAAGAAGTAAACTCGCTACATTCGCAGTTCTCATCGCCTACTGGCCAAGGGGGCTGAGGCCTATTGGCCATCTTCCAGCGTGTTCCTTATGGTCATGAGCGCCTTTTGGAGATTTGAAAGCGCCCGGTCCACCGCGGCTTTGCGAACAATCGATCCCTTGACGCCCGTCAACCCCGCCTGCTCGGAACCCAAGGCCTTAATCAGATAGAAGCCGAAACGCTTCGGGTCGTCGCCCTCACGGACACAGACGGAGAGGTCCAAGGCGGTCTGGAAGTAGTGGCTCGAATAGAGCTGCTTTTGAGCAATGGCACATGCTATGGGGTCGTTAGGGCTCCCGCGCATGGTCACCATGTGTATGATGCGCAATGTCGGCTTCAATCCGAACTTCACCTTTGTCCAATAGAATGTGTCCTCGTAGTTGGCGGGCTTCGCATGGGGATAGACGAGAAGGTAGTGGTAGAGATCAGGTACGTGTTCTGACAAAGCCCTGCCGTAGCTGAGCAGGTATGCGAATTGCTCGGGCACCGCCGTCGGGTCACGCTTGTCGTTATATTCCCCCAGAGCTTTATTGCCCTCGCGCTGGTAGGCAAGCACAAGCTCCAGTGCCGTTTTCTGAAGGAGTTGATTGACTTGGTCGTCCACGTCGGCGGCGGACCAATTGACGGATCGGTGAAGCTCATCAATGGAGGTTGCGGGCATCTGAATCCGACAGTTGCCGGGTTCGCAATCCTTCAAGTCCTGGATATCATCGCTGTCGAACGCAAAACCCTGCAAGTCAGAAAGTTGCGGAGGGTCGGTAAACACCGTCAGCGCCAAAAAGCCGTGAACCTTGCGCAGGCGATCGAAATTGCGGGCAAACTGGAAGTAGGTCTCAGGAGTAACATGAATATAGACCGCACCAAACAGCAAGACTTCGGATGGCATGCGGGGGGGAAGAGCCGTCGTGACTGCCTGTCCGCTGCGGATGGCGGCGATTTGATCCTCACTCAGTCCGATCTTCTGCTGAAAGAATGTTTGCAGATGAGGATTCGACTGAGAAAAGCCGGGATGGGCGACTGCGGCAATAAAGGCCAGCATGGCAATGGTACCCATTACGCTTCTGATCATGACGATTCTACACTGCCCATTGCACTGCTTCGCTCGTGGTATCCTTTTCAGATAACTCCTCGTCTGAGCCTAGGTTGCGACCGCCAGGATATGTCCAGGTTTGGCTGTGTTCCTCGCGGTCTCCTTACGCAGTAGGGCTCGTTTGGCGCCCTCCACCAGCAAGAGATAGACTGCCGTCGCGATGGCAACAAAAGCAAAATATGACCCGGGCAAGGGCGTAAAGCCGAGCATACCGGCCAGTGGGCTGAACGGCAAATAAAGCCCGATTGCCACCACTCCAAGGCACGTTGCCATCAAGGGACCACTCGGACGGCTGCGCAACGGGTTCTTCGCTGTACGGATGACGAACAACACCAGCGTCTGGGTTGCCAGTGATTCGACAAACCAACCGGTATGAAACTGCGCTTCACTCGCGTGGAAGAAATGCAGCAACACATAGAAAGTCAGAAAGTCGAAGACGGAACTGATCGGCCCGATGAACACCATGAAATTTCTGATCAGACTGATATCCCAGCGTTGGGGCTTTTCGAGGTATGTCTCGTCAACGTTGTCCGTGGGAATGGTGAGTTGGCCTACGTCATAAAGAAGGTTATTGAGCAAGATTTGCGTGGGCAGCATCGGCAAGAACGGCAGAAACAGAGAAGCTGCCGCCATGCTGAGCACATTTCCAAAGTTTGAGCTTGTGCCCATCAGCAAATACTTCATCACGTTGCCAAAGGCTTTGCGCCCCTCGATGATGCCATCGTGCAGGACCCGCAGGCCAGGCTTGACGAGAATGACGTCGGCAGAATCGCGGGCCACGTCCGCAGCGCTAGACACTGAAACGCCAACATCCGCCGCATGCAGCGATGGCGCATCGTTGATGCCGTCGCCCATGAACCCCACCGCATGGCCATTGTGTTTGAGAGCCAGGAGGATGCGGTTCTTCTGTACGGGCGAAATGCGCGCGAAGGCACGCGTCTCCTCGGAGAGGTGGGCCAGCGCCGGGTCCATCGTGTGGTCTAATTCGTCGCCCGTGGCGATGTGGCCGGGTTCGATTCCAACCTGGGCGCAAACGTGGCCGGTGACCCGGTCGTTATCACCGGAGATGACTTTGACCTCAACCCCATCCTGCTTCAATGAGGCCAAAACCTGGGCGGCGTCGGGCAACGGCGGATCAGTAAAACTCAAAAAACCAGCCAGGATCAGATTGCGCTCGTCCGCAACGGAGTAATCCGGTCGCGCCGGAACTTCCACGTAGGCCACCGCAAGGGAGCGAAATCCCTGTGAATTCAGCTCATCGCTCGTCTGTTGGATGCGCTGGGCGGCGTCCTTGCTGATGGGTTCCGCTTTGCCTTCGACCTCCCAACCAGAGAGGAGAGGGAGAATCCCTTCCAAAGCACCTTTGGTGATGAGAAGCCGCTGGGACTGCCGTTCCACCACCACCGAAAGCCGCCGCCGGTCAAAATCGAACGGAATCTCGTCGCGCTTGATGTAATCTTCCGTCTTGGGTGGAGACTGATGAAGAATCACGTCATCAAGTGGACTGCGGATACCCGTCTGGAACTTACTGTTGAGATAGGCAAGTTCCAGGGCGTGGGGGGATGAATTTCCAGAAGGATCAAGAGAGCAGTCGAGCGACATAGTTCCCGCGGTGAGCGTTCCGGTTTTATCGCTGCAAAGCACGTCCAAACTGCCGAGGTTCTGAATCGAGGAGAGATGCTTGACGATAACCTTCTTACGGGCCATCGCGATGGCGCCGTTGGAAAGCGTCACCGATGTAATCATGGGGAGGAACTCGGGTGTCAAGCCAACTGCCAGGGCCACCGCGAACATCAGAGACTGAAGCGGATCGCGATGGCGTGCAACGCTGACGACAATCAGGAAGAGAACAAGGAAGAGGACCGTGCGCGCAATAAGATGGCTGAAATTTCGCAAGCCTCGATCGAAGGCGGTCTCTTCCGGGTGTGCGGCTAGGCGAGCGGCAATATCCCCAAAGGCGGTCCGCGCGCCGGTGGCGACGACCTCGGCGGTTGCGGTTCCGCTCACGATGGAGGTGCCGAGGAAGACCATGTTGTGCGCATCCGCTTTGGTCGAGGCGGGATCTCCGGTCGCTTCTTTATCGACGGGGAGCGATTCGCCGGTTAGCATTCCTTGTTGGACATAG
>Ga0335085_10014279_pt1 | contig 11604 bp, 6 predicted proteins | sample Lox_Sample_45_FD_206712 | JGI IMG/M metagenome (GOLD analysis project Ga0335085, IMG submission 206712) | Soil microbial communities from Loxahatchee National Wildlife Refuge, Florida, United States - Lox_Sample_4.5 | ecosystem: Environmental > Terrestrial > Soil > Wetlands | place: USA: Florida... | reverse complement strand
CCGCCGCTGGGTGCTGCCGCTCGCGCTGACGCCGCTGCTCGCCCTGCTCGTGGGGGCCGGACCGGCGGGCGCCGTCACCGGTGCCGCCCGCGCGCCGGCGCCCTTTCACGCCACGGCGGCAGCCTTTCGTGCCGCGGCGGCGGGCAAGCCCGCCCCGAAGCCGAAGGCGGGCAAGCATCGGAAGCACCGCAAGCCGGGCCCACCCCTGGAGGACGTTGCGATCGAAAGCTCCGCCCCCGGCGCCCCGGTTCCAAGCGGCTTCCTCGGCCTGTCCTTCGAGGTCGGCAGCCTCGCGCAGCTGGCCGGCTACGCCAACAGCGGGGACCTCGTCACGCTGCTGCGCTCGCTCGGCCCCGGGGTCCTCAGGTTCGGAGGCGTGACCGCGGACAAAAACGTCGCCTGGGTGGACGCTCACACGCCCCGGCCCGCGTGGGCAAGTGCGGTGATCGACGAAGCCGACCTGCAACGCCTGGGGGTGCTCGCGGCCCGCAGCGGCTGGCGCGTGCTGCTGACGCTCAACTTCGGCCACTACGACCCCGAAGCGGCCGCCCGGGAGGCCGCCGCGGCCAAGGCCGCGCTCGGGGAATCGCTCGAGGGGCTCGAGCTCGGTAACGAGCCCAACGCCTACGCGCACCAAGGGCTGCGCGAAGAACCGTGGACCTTCCTGCAGTACGACGCCCAGGTGGCGGCCTACCGGGCCGCGATCGAAGCCCTCGCCCCGGGCGTGCCGATCGCCGGGCCGGACGTGTCCGGCTCGAGCGCGTTCGAATCCTGGGGTCTCGGAGAGGTCGTCAACCAGCCGCCGGGGCTGCTCACCGGGCACCATTACCCCCTCAGCTGCCAGGGTCCACCCCCACCCACGATCGGACGCCTGCTGAGCGCCCCGATACGGGCGCTCGAGGTGATCTCGCTTCAGCGCTACCTGTCGATCGCCCAGGCCGGCGAAATCCCGTTTCGGCTGGATGAGGCGAACACCGTCTCCTGCGGCGGGGTCGCGGGCATCAGCAACACCTTCGCGGGCGCCCTGTGGGCGGCGGCCTACGTCAGCCAGGCGATGAGCGTCGGGGTTGACGGCATCAACCTCCACGGCAACCCCAACAACTGCCTCGGCTACACGCCGCTTTGCGCCCCCACCCAGCAGGCGATCGAAAGCGGGGAACTCCTGCCGCAGCCGGAGTGGTACGCGCTGCTGATGCTGCGGGGGCTGATCGGGGACCGGCCCCTGCCCACCGTGATGGGCCCCCTGCACGGCCACAACCTCCAGGTGACCACGTTCAATGCTCCCGACGGGTCGCTGCAGGCCGTGGTCGTCGACGACGACCCGCCCGGGACCCGGCGGGCGTACGTGCACCTGGAGGTGGGACGCGCCTTCCGCTACGCGCGCCTGCTGCCCCTCACGGCGCCCGCCCCGACGTCGCTCGCCGGGGTGCGCCTCGCCGGCAGCGCGGTCGCCGCCGACGGCACCTGGACGCAGCCGAGGAAGCTCCAGGGAGTGAAGGCCAAGAACGGCTCGATCACGGTCGCGGTGAGCCCCAGCCGCGCGCTGCTGCTGACGATCGAGCGTTAGGCGATGCCTCCGCCTGTGGTCCCACAGGGGCGGCACGCGAGCAGGCATTCAACCCTTCCAGCGGGGCACACGCGTCTTCTACAGTGAGCGTGAGGGAAATCGAGGGAGGGTAGGAACGAGCTCGTGAGACATCCGGCCCGAAGCGGGCTCCTGCTGCTTGTATGCGGGCTGCTCGTCCTCGCTGTTGGGACGAGCGTCTCGGCCGCGGCACCCCGCCACAGCAGAGCCGAAAAGACGCTGACGCGCTACGCGAAGGTGCGACGGCTGTGCCGCAGCCCGCGTCGGGGGCACGCCGGCTGCCTGGCGTTGAAGCTGTCGGCCGCCCGCGCGGGCACACCCGGGGCGCTGCCCTACCTGCTGGCCGCGGGCGCCAGCTCGAAGGGCCCCGCCGGCGGGCTGACGCCTGCGGATCTGGCCGGTGCCTACGCCTTCTCGCCCACCGCCACCGGCGCCGGGCAGACGGTGGCGATCGTGGACGCCTTCGACGACCCGAAGGTCGAAAGCGACCTCGCCATATTCGACGCCAACTACGGGCTGCCGGCGTGCACGAGCGGCAACGGCTGCTTCAAGAAGGTGGGCCAGACCGGGAGCCCGAGCGCGCTGCCGTCACACGACACCTCCGGCTGGTCTGTGGAGATCAGCCTCGACGTGGAGACCGTGCGCAGCGTGTGCCAGAACTGCAAGATCCTGCTGGTCGAGGCCAACTCCGAAGACAACGCGGACCTGGCGTCGGCGACCGACGAGGCGGTGGCCCTCGGTGCGGACGAGGTGTCGAACTCCTACGGCTCACCCGAGGGCGACGAAGAAGAAGGCGGCGTGGCTGGCGCCTACGACCACCCCGGGGTCGTGATCGTGGCCTCCTCGGGGGACTCCGGCTACTACGACTGGGATGAAGTCGAGGAACTGGAACCGGCTCCCGAACTCCCCGACGCGCCCGCGGTCTACCCGACGGTGGTCTCCGCCGGGGGCACCTCGCTGAAGCTCTCCGGCCGCGGCGCCCGCAAGAGCGAGACGGTCTGGAACAACAGCGGCCAGCCCTCGAACGGCATCTTCCGGCACGTCAAACAGTTCGCCGCCACGGGCGGGGGCTGCAGCACGCTGTTCACCGCCCCGGCCTGGCAGCAGCAGGCGGCCGGATGGGCGGCCAGCGGCTGCGGCACGCACCGCCTCTCCAGCGACGTCTCAGCCGTCGCCGACCCCTACACCGGCTTTGACATCTACAGCAGCTACAAATACGAAGCCTTCGCCGAAACCGGCTGGATGACGATCGGCGGGACCTCGCTGTCCTCGCCGCTGATCAGCGCCCTGTACGCGCTCGCGGGTGGCAGCCACGGGGTGAGCTATCCCGCCCAGACGCTGTACCAGCACCTCGGCGACTCGAGCGCCCTGTTCGACGTCACCCAGGGCGGCAACGGCTACTGCGACGCCGAGGCCAACGGGCCCTGTGGGGAGCCCCAGGCCAACGAAGAACTGGGCGACGTCGACTGCCTCGGGAGCACCGCCTGCGACGCCGCATCCGGCTTCGACGGGCCCTCAGGGGTCGGCGCCCCGACCGGGTTGGTCGCCTTCGGGGGCCCGGGCCTGCAGGTGCCGCCGAGCGTGGTCACCGGGAAAGCCACCGAAGTCGAAGGCGGGACCGCCGTGCTCAACGCGACGGTCAATCCCCACGACAACGAAGTCACCTCCTGCGTGTTCGAATGGGGCCCTGGAACGACCCTCACCCAGAGCGCACCCTGCTCCCAGGCGCCAACGGGCGGCGAAGCCGTCGCGGTCTCCGCGCACCTCACCGGGCTCACCCCCCACGTCGCCTACCGCTTCCGCATCACCGCCACGGACGCGGCCGGCACGAGCACCGGCAAGACGAAGAAATTCAAGGCCCACTGAGGCACCACGGCGATGCGACTTCCACGCCTGCGGGGGCGCGTGCAACGTGAGCCGCAGGTGGCGATCGCCGATCCGCGGTTCGAGGACTGGGAGACGATCAGCACCTTCGAGGACCGCGAGACGGCCGTGGCCTGGCGCGACCAGCTGCGCGGACTCGGGGTCGACGCCGCCTGCGTGGCCGACCATCCGCTGGACTCCTACGGACGCGGGGACATCTATCTGGTCGTAGCTCCGGGGCAGTGGTCGCGCGCCAACGAGATCGTCGAACAGCTCGACTGAGCTCAGGCGACGGTCTCGCCGCCGGCGAGCCTCGCGGCCGACCCGGGATCGTGGGAGGGCAGGAACACGGTCGGGTGGAGCCGGCAGTGCTCGAGGATCAGCTCGAGCGTGGCCCTGTGGACGGCCGGGTCGGGGGCGACGGCGTCGGCGCGGCGGGCGTGGAGCTGCTCGAGCGTGTCGGTGACGTCGCCGGCCAGCATCACGTGGCGCTCCCGGTCGTCGACGCAGATCACGGAGAGGTGGCCGGGGGTGTGCCCCGGGGTGGGGACCGCCACGATGCGTCCGTCGGGGCTCAAGCGGCGGCTGCTCGCGAACGCCCCAAAGGGCCCGTCGCCGAACGTCAGCGGGGCCGGTGCGAAGCCCGGCGGCAACGGCTGGCGGAGCACACGCCGCATCACCCTCGGGAAGGGCTGGCGGATGAAGGCCAGCTCGGCCTCGCCGATCGACACCGGCGCCGCGACGTGGACGAGACCGTCGACGTGGTCGCCGTGGTGATGGGTGAGCACGACCTCGGAGATCGCCCCGGGCTCGATTCCGGCCCCGGCCAGCGCGGCGGGAAGCTCCTGCTCGGGGCTGAGCTCGAAGCGGGCGAAGGGCACGTTCCGGACCTTTGCCGTCTCGCCCGTGTCCACGAGTAGCAGGCGGCCTTCGTGCTCGACCGCCCAGCAGTGGATCGGCAGCGGGTCCGACCAGGGCCCCGGCAGGAACAGGTCGAGCTGCCGGCGGGGGCCCGTGGCCGGGAACAAGAACGAGTGCTTTACCCGGACGCTGCCGGTTCTCAAGGGGTGGATGATCATGGGTGGGCCGAGGCTACCGCGTCACGGCGTGGTGAAATGGGCCCTCGACGATGGCGGCAGCGGACGCAACACTCCAGCAGCTGGCACCGCGGTATCTGCACGAGCTCGCGGACCGCTACGACGCGGGCACGTTCGAGCCCGAGGAACGGCGGGCGCGGGTGCGGATGGGCGTGGAGGGCGTGGGGGAGTGGGATGTGGTGCTCGAGGGCGGCACGGCACGGATCACCACGGCCAGGGGCGGGGCCGGCGCGCTGATCCGCGCGCGGCCGGCCACCTGGGAGCGGATCGCCGCCGACCCGCAGGACGGCCTCGGCGAGTTTCGCGCCGGGCGGCTGTCGGTGCGGCGCAACATGCACCTCGGGATCGGCCTGCTCGCGGCCACCAGCGGCCGCAGCGGGCCCTCCAGGCTCCGCTTCGAGATGGTCCGCACCCGTGGCGGGCGCATCTCCACGATCCAGGCGGGCAGCGGGGAACCCCTGGTCGCGATCCACGGCCTAGGTGGCACGAAGGGCTCGTTCCTGCCGACGGTGGCCGAACTGGCGCCGCACTTCCGCGTGATCGCGGCCGATCTCCCCGGCTTCGGGGACTCCGCCAAGCCGCTGCGGGCGGCATACGATCCCGCCTACTTCGCCCGCTCGATCCTCGCCCTGATGGACGAGCTGGGCCTCGAGCGGGCACACCTGGTCGGCAACAGCCTGGGGGGGCGGGTGGCGATCGAGCTGGGGATGAGTCACCCCGAGCGGGCGGGGCGCCTGGTGCTGCTGTGCCCGGCGCTGGCGTCGCGACGGGAGCGGCCACTGACGGCTCTGATGAGGCTCACCCGGCCCGAGCTGGGGCTCGTGCAGATCACCCCGCGGCCGCTGGTCGAGGCGATCGTGCGGCGGGTGATCCCCGGCGCCGAGCAGGGCTGGACGGCGGCCGGGGTGGACGAGTTCCTGCGGGCCTACCTGTCGCCGGCCGGCCGCGCGGCCTTCTACGCCGCCGCGCGCCACATCTACATCGACGAGCCGCACGGGCCACGGGGCTTCTGGCCACGGCTCGCCGAGCTGCAGGCCGAGTCGCTGTTCGTGTGGGGGCAGCGCGACCGGCTCGTTCCGATCGCCTTCGCCCGCCACGTCGAGCAGGCGCTTCCCGGCGCCCGCCACCTCGAGCTCGACTGTGGCCACGTCCCCCAGATCGAGCGCCCGCGACGGACCCACAGCGCGATGCGCGAGTTCCTGCAGGCGCCGGGCGCCGGGCGCATCGACGAGTGACCGTGCTGCCGTCGGCCGGCCGGCCTATGCTGGCCCCGTGGGGTACCCGGTCGAGTTCCGCGTCGACTATGCAGACAGCCGCTCGCGGCTGACGACCTTCTTCCGCCTGATCCTCGCGATCCCGCTGGCGATCTGGGCCTACGTGTACGGGTTCCTGGCCCTGATCGTGGTCGTGATCGCGTGGTTCGCGATCGTCATCACCGGCCGCTACCCGCAGGGGCTCTACGACTTCGAGGCCGGCTGGGTGCGCTTCCTCGCGCGCGTGACGGCGTACGTGGCCCTGCTGTGCGATGGCTACCCGTCGTTCGGAGGCTCGGATGACCCCTCCTATCCGGTCCGCATGAGCTTCGACGGGCCGCTCGAGCGCTACAGCCGCCCGAAGACGCTGTTCAGGATCATCCTCGCGATCCCGATCCTGGCGCTGCGCTACGTGATGCAGCTGCTGCTCGAGATCGGAGCAATCGGAGCCTGGTTCGTGATCGTGGTCACGGGCGCCATGCCCCGGGGCCTGTTCGACGTGATGGTCCTCGCGAACTCCTACATCGCCCGCTCGGACGCCTACATCATGCTGCTGACCGAGACCTACCCGCCCTTCCAGGACGAGCAGACGCGCCTGGCCGGGGAGCCGGGACCCCCGCCGCCGGGGCCCCCGGCGCAGCCGTAAACGACCCGGGGCCTAGTGGTAGCTGTAGGTGGCTGCGGCTTCTTTGCCGGTGCTCTTGGTCGAGCCCACGACCGCCTTCACCTTCACCGTCACGGTCTGGGCTTTCGACGTGGTGCCGGGGGTGAGCAGCGTGCATTCGCTGGTGGATGTGCAATCCACGTCGGTGGCGAGCGCTTTGCCGAAGGCGAAGCCGGTGATGCCTTCTCCGGGGGCGTAGCCGCTGCCGGTGATCGTCAGGCTGGTGCCCCCGGCCTTCGGGCCGCTGGAGGGGGTGATCGAGGAGATCGTCGGTTTTTCGTACTTGAAGCGGTCGCCGCTGACCGGGGCGCTCGAGCCGAACTGGTTGACGACCGTCACTTCGGCGGTGCCGCTGGTGCCGGGGGGAGAGTGCACGGAGATCGCCTGGTCGGACTGGACTTCGAATTCGGCGGCCGGCGTCTGACCGAACTTCACTTCGGTGGCGCCGGTGAAGGTCGAGCCGGTGATCGTCACGAGCGTGCCGCCGGCCGCGGGTCCCTTCTTCGCCGATAGCTTTTTCACCACCGGCAGCACGCCGGTGTGGATGTAGCTGAACTGCTCGTGGGGGCCGGCCGTGGTGGTGCCGTACGGCGTGGTCACGGTCACGCCGACGGTCCCGCTCCCGGCCGGGGAGACGGCGGTGATGGAGGTCGAAGACTGCACGCCGAAGCTCTGCGCGGGGGAGGCGCCGAACCTGACGCCGGTCGCTTCGCCGAGGTTGGAGCCGGTGATCGTGACGGTGGTGCCGCCGCCCTGGGGGCCTTCCTTGGGTTCGATGTGGGTGACCTGGGGAGGCGGCCCGTAGGTGAACTGCGTGTTCGAGTTGATCGCGCTCGTGCCTTCGGGGCTCGTGACGGTCACGTCCACCGTTTCGGTGCCTTCCGGGGCCGTCGCCCTGATCGTGGTGGGCGAGACGATTTCGAAGCTGGTGGCCGCGGCGAACCCGAAGGCGACCGCCGTGGTGCCGGCGAAGTTGCCGCCCCTGATCGTCACTTTCGTGCCGCCTTCGTTCGGCCCGCTGGCCGGTTCCAGGGCGCTGACGAACGGCACCAGCGCTCCGCCGACGGGATCCTGTTCTGAGACGGCGGCTCCGAAGCCGCCGGCGTTCCTGGCCGTTTCCCGGACCGCGACGGCGAGGTTCACATCGGCTGAGGTGAGCGTGTATTCGTTGCCCGTCGCCCCCGGGATCGGCACGCATTCGCCCGGTTCACAGCGCAGCCATTGCAGCGACAGACCGGTGGGTGAGTTGCTCCACGAGCCGGCGTGTGCGGTCAGCGTTTCTCCCTGCTGGGGGGTCCCCGTGATGGTGGGCGCCGAGCTCGCTTCCGGTGCTTCGGGCAGCGCCTGGGCGGTGGCCGTGGAGATCGCGGGCGAGCCGGCTCCGGTGGCGTTGCGTGCGATCTCTTCGACCCGCAGGCGGTGCCCCACGTCCGAACCGGTGGGGAGGTAGTTTTTGCTCGTCGCGCCGCTGATCGCCGAGCAGTGTTCACCGGCCCCGTCGCAGCGGACCCAGCGGTATTCGTAGCTCGTCGGTTCCTCGCTCCAGCTGCCGCGGAAGGCGCGCAGCGTGATCCCGGACTGGGGCGTGCCTTTGACCGTCGGCGCGGCGAGTGCTGACGGGACCACGCCGACGACCACGGTGGTGGCGGTCGAGTTGGTGGCCTGCGAGCCGGCCGCGTTGGTGGCCGTTTCCTTGAACTCGATGCGGTGGCCGACGTCCAGGCCGCGCAGCACGTAGGTTGTTTCGGCGGCTCCGCCGATCGGGTTGCAGCTCTGCCCGTTGTTGTCGCAGCGCTTCCACTGGTAGCTGTAGCGCTTGACTTCGCCCGACCAGGTGGCGGGGTGGGAGGTGAGCGTGGCCCCCTGTTCGAGGCTGCCGGTGATCGTCGGCAGGCTCTGCGCTTCCGGGGGCGCCGGCGGGGGCTGGGGCACGACTTCGGTGGCGGCGGATTCGGCGGACGCGCTCGCGCCGACGTCGTTGTAGGCCTTTTCGCTGACCACGACGGTGTGGGCGACGTCTTCGGGGGTGAGCGTGTAGGTCAGGTGTTCGGCGCCCGTGATCGGGCTGCAGTTGTGCCCGCTGCTGTCGCACCGCAGCCACTGCCAGCTGCGCCTGTTGGCGGCGTTCGTCCACGTGCCTTCCACGGCGGTGAGCACCTGCCCCTGTTCGACGGTGCCGGTGATGGCGGGCGGGGTGATGTTGGAGGGCGCCGCGGGCGGTGCGATCTGGACGGCGTGGGAGGCGGAGATTTCATATCCGCCCGGGTTTTCCGCGCGCTCCTGCACCTCGACCCATTTGCCGATGTCTTCTTCTTTTGCGACGTAGGTTCCGCCGGTGACCGGTTCTTTGTTGACCGTGATCGCCGAGCAGCTCGCCCCGACCCCTTCTTTGTTGGCCCCTTTGCAGCGGAACCACTTGTCTTCGAACGCCGTCGGTGAGTTTTCCCACGAGCCGTGGTGTGCGGTGAGTGTCTGGCCCTCCACGGCGGAGCCGGTCAGCGTCGGCGCTTCGAGCGGGGTGGGGAAGTCCGGTTCGGATTCTTCTTCGGAGGCCAGGATCAGTTCCGGCTGGGAGACGGCCACGCTCGATCCGGCGACGTTTTTCGCTTCCACTTTGACCTCGATCGTGCGCGAGACGTCCTGCGGCTGGACTTCGTAGGTTTCGCCCGTGGCGATGGGTTCACATTCGCTGCCCAGTTCTTCGCTGCTGCCCGCTTCGCCGTTGCCTTCGCAACGCAGCCACTGGTAGCTGAAGCTGGGTTCGTTGGACCAGCTGCCGGGTGAAGCGGTGAGGGTCTGGCCGAGCCGCAGTTTCTTTGTTTCGGTGGCCGGGGCGCCGCTGATCGTGGGCGGGGAGAGGTTCGCGGGCCACGATTTCGCGGCCACCGGGGTGGCGATGATGCGCCTGGTCTTTTCGCGCCCTTCCCTGCCTTCGGGGGTTTTCAGGATCACCTCGTAGGGCTCCGGTTTCAAGCCGGTGAACTGCAGGCTGCATTCGCCTTTGCATTTGCCTTCCTGGCTTTTGCTGTATTCGCGCGTGCCCACCGGCACGTAGCGCACTTTGTACGGTTCCGCGGGCACTTTCCAGGTGAAGGTGAGCGAGCCTTCGGAGGGGCTCAGCGAGACCCGCGGTGCCACGGCGGTGCCCGTCTGCAGCAGCGCGACCGCGGTGGTGCCGCTGGCGGAGATGCCGCGCACCGGGGAGATGCCTTCGATCGGGGTGGGGGTGGTGCTGGGGAGCGACTGGGTGCCGAGCCCCAGCAGTTCGAAGAAGCCCCCAGTTCCGAACGCGTACAGCACCTTGGTGGCGTCTTCTTCTTCTTTGAGGGCGAAGCTCAGGCCTTCTCCGGCCGCCGCCACGGCCACCACGTGGTTGAGTTCGCCGACGGCCTGCGGGAACGTGCTGCATTTCTGGCGGCCGCAGCTTTCGTTGGCTTCGGATCCGGTTTCGAATCCGAGCTGACCGACACCGTCGGCGCCCCAGGCGTAGACCTCGCCGTTGGCCAGCAGCGCGAGCACGTGCTGTGAGCCGCCGGCGATTTCGATCACCGGGGAGGGGGGTTCGAAGGCCGCCTTCACCGGAGAGGCGCTGTCGTTGCTTTCGCCGTTGCCGAGCTGGCCTTTGCCGCCGGATCCCCAGGCCACCACTTCCCGCCCGGAGGCCCTGACCGCGTAGGCGTCTTCTTCGCCCGCGCCGATCCGTTCCACCCCCGTCAGCGACCCGAGACCGCCAACCTTGACTTCACGGGGCACGGTGCTGCACTGCACCGCCGTGATGATGTGGTTTTCGCCGTAGCATTCTTCTTTGGAGCTCTCTTCGACGCCCAGCAGCCCTTTCTGGTCGTCGCCCCAGGCCATCACCTCGCCGTTGCTCAGCAGCGCGTAATCGCGGGTGCCCCCGGCGGCGATCTGCCTGACGCCCGTGAGGCCCGGCACCTGGGTGGGCCGGTCGCGGGCCACGAACCAGCCGGATTCGGTCTGGCGGGCGGTGCGTTCGAAGCCCTTTTCTTTGTTGCCGCGCTCGCCGAATTCGGACGCGCCCCAGGTCCAGACCGTGCCGTCGTAGCGCAGCGCCATGGCGTGGGCGTTGGCGACCGCGATTTCCTTGACGTCCGTGAGCCCGGTGACGGTCACCGGGTGGGGCTCGGTCTGCTGCAGCCCGTTGCCGAGCTGGCCCTTGTTGCCGGTGCCCCAGGACCGCAGCGTGCAGTCGCCCATCAGCGCCAGGCCGAACTTGAAGCCCGCCTTGACCTGGGTCGCCCCCGCGAGGCCGTTGACGGGCTGGGCGGAGTTCTCCAGGCCGCTGGAGAAGCCGGCGGCGAGCTGTTCGGAGGCGTTCATGCCCCAGTCCAGCGCGGCCGGGCCCCCGTGGGCTTTGGGGCAGCCTTCGGCGGCCGCCGCCGCGGGCGCCGGCAGCCACGCGGCCACCACCGCCAGCACCGAAACGCACCCCGCTGTGCCCCACCTCAGCACGAAGCCAGCCTCCATCCCAGTCGCGTGCAGGTCCTGTTCTACCACCAACAACGCGCGCCCGGAAAGAAGGTTGGCCTGGGAGGCGATAAGGTTCACCTGAGTCGGGATGACGACCGCCGCCGGCCCCGGGGGGACGCGGTGGCAGGAGGGGGTAGGACGATGGCAAGCAGGGGAAGCAGTGGTATCGGTTCGATCGCCCGTGCGCTGATGGCCGCGGGGGTGCTGGCGCTCGTGGGCCTGATGGCCCCGGGGGCTCTGGCCAGGCCGATGGGCGTCCACGGCGCGGTGCGCGCCAACAACGTGCTCCCGCCGGTCAACACCGAAGGCGGCTGCGAGTTCATCGCCGAACCGGTGGCCGGCGTCTGCATGCTGCCCTTCCCCGACGACTACTACACCGTCGAAGACCCCACCAGCGAAACCGGCCGGCGGATGCAGTTCAGCAACGAAATGCTGCCCCCGAACCAGCACGGGGTCCACATCGAAGCCGCCCCCTACAACGCCTCGGATGGCTTCAGCCCCGGCTCGGTGATCCTGGTGAAAGTCCCGGGCCTCGACACTGCGGCCGAGCTGCACGCCAACAAGGCCGTGCCCATCAACCACATCAACCAGTACAAGCAGGCTGGCGCCCCGGTGGTCGTGATCGACACCGTGACCAAGGAACGCTGGCCG
>Ga0335085_10014278_pt1 | contig 11604 bp, 7 predicted proteins | sample Lox_Sample_45_FD_206712 | JGI IMG/M metagenome (GOLD analysis project Ga0335085, IMG submission 206712) | Soil microbial communities from Loxahatchee National Wildlife Refuge, Florida, United States - Lox_Sample_4.5 | ecosystem: Environmental > Terrestrial > Soil > Wetlands | place: USA: Florida... | reverse complement strand
CTGAACAGCGGGGCGCAGCTGATTAGCGCTGAAATCGATTCGGGGAAGAAGCGGGTGCGCGCCAATCTGCGCTTGGATCATCCCAACAAGCTTACGTTCACCGTGTCCAGCAACGCGATGGCGCTGAGCGAGATCGCTTTTGTCAAAAAGAATGAGCCGGACCTGAAGGGCACGGCGCAAATTACGGCCAATGGCGCGATCCAGACCGGCGCGCATCCGGAAATTCTCGATCTGAACGGCGATTTGCATGCGACGGGTCTCTCGATGGGAACGCGCAAGCTGGGCGATGTTCAGTTTATGGCGGAGACGAAAAACGGCCTGGTCACCGCGCGCTTCGATTCCAATATCGCGGCTTCGGCGATTCACGGCGACGGCTCGATGCGAATTTCCGGCGACTATCCGATGAACGCGAAGCTGACATTTTCAAAGCTCGGCCTCAGCGCGGTCACCGCGCTCATCAGCGGACCCGCCGGCAGCACGAACAACTGGAACCTGGACGGATCGGCGGCGGGCGAGGTGACAATCACGGGTCCGGCCCGCGAGCCCGGACTGATCACAGCCGTTTTCGATATCGCGCAGTTCGAAGCGCATCCGGTCAACATCAGCGGCGGGGCCAGGAACATCCCGGATCTCGTCCTGCGCAACAACGGACCCATCCGCGGTACCCTGGCGAAGTCGGTCATCCGGATGGACAGTGCAAAATTCACGGGGCCGCAGAGCGATCTTGAGCTGAGCGGCGCGATCGCGCTGAATTCGTCTTCGCCGCTGGACCTTCAGGTGAAGGGCAACCTGAATCTGGCTCTGGCGCGCGCGTACAACGCAGATCTGCTGTCATCCGGTGAAGTGCGCATCAACGCCGCCATTCGCGGCACCTACACCAAACCGGCTGTTTCCGGCCGCGCCGAACTCGAAAAGGGAGATTTTCACTACGCCGATTTCGCCAACGGACTCAGCAATGCGAGCGGGGTCGTCGTGTTTAACGGAGTCCGGGCGACTATTCAGTCGCTGACGGCGGAATCCGGAGGCGGCAAGCTCGATGCGACCGGATTTGCCGCGCTCGCCAACGGTACGGTTTCGTTTCGTCTCGAAGCCAACACACACAACGTGCGCGTGCGCTATCCGGTCGGCGTGAGCACGGTTTCGGACTCGACAATTACCCTGGCCGGTACGCCGGCACGCAGCGAAGTGTCGGGTACCGTGACCGTGCGGCGCGTTTCGATAACGCCGAGAACCGACATGTCCACGATCCTGGCGGGCGCGGCGCAGCCGATGAAGACCGCGGCCGCCAACCAGGGTTTTCTCAGCAACATGAATCTCGATGTGCAGATCGAGACCGCGCCCGACGTCGCTTTCGAAACCAGCGTGGCGCAGAGTCTGGAAGCCGACGCAAATCTGAGAGTACGCGGGACGGCCGCGGCCCCCGCGGTGCTGGGCCGCATCAACGTGACTCAGGGAGAACTCGCCTTCTTCGGCAACAAATACACCATCAATCAGGGGTCGATCTCGTTTTTCAATCCGGCCAGGATCGATCCGATTCTGAATGTCGATCTGGAGACAAAGGCGCGCGGCGTGGACGTGACGATTACGGTCACCGGTCCGCTGAATAATCTGCATGCGAGCTACCGCTCAGACCCGCCGCTGCAGTTTGGCGACATCGTCGCGCTGCTCGCGACCGGCCGGAGTCCGACTGACGCCACGCTGGCGACATCAAACACCGGGGGGTCGCAGAGTCTGCAGCAACTGGGGACGACGGGAGCTTCCGCGCTGCTGGGCGAAGCGATCTCGAATCCGGTCGGCGGACCGCTGCAACGCTTCTTCGGCGTGAGCCGGGTCAAGATCGATCCGCAGCTTACGGGTATAACGGCGATTCCGGAGGCGAGGCTGACCGTTGAGCAGCAGGTTTCGCCGGAAATTCTGTTTACCTACATCACGGACGTATCGAGCACGAGCACGCAGCTCATCCGCGTTGAATGGGATTTCAGCAGGCAGTGGGCGGCGATCGTCACGCGCGAAGAGAACGGCTATGTGGGCGTGGATTTCGCGTTCAAGAAGAGATTCAAGTAGCGATCAGAGGCTGCGGTGAGAAGCAACCGGGACAGACAGAACTGTCATACGGATACGGACGAGATATCGACCGGCGTGCGATTTCCTTCCACCACCACAATCCCGGACTCCGTCACGTGATAGAAGCGGCGATCGTGCTCGACGTCATAACCGATCGTGGCGTCGGGCGGAACATGAACGTTCTTGTCAAGAATGGCGCGGCGCACGCGGGAGCGCCGGCCAATGTCGCACCGGTCCAGTATCACGCTGTCTTCCACGACGGCGCCTGCGTGGACCTTGACGCCGCGTCCGAGCACGGAATTGCGCACGCGTCCGCCGGAAAGAATACAGCCGCCCGAAACAATTGAATCGACGGCTTCGCCGCGCCGGTTCTCGTCGTCAAAAGTGAATTTGGCAGGAGGGTCCGGATAGCTGCTGGTGCGCAGCGGCCATTGGCGGTTGTAGAGATTCAGGCATGGATGCACGGAGCGCAAATCCATATTGGCTTCCCAGTAGGCGTCGATGGAGCCGACATCGCGCCAGTAGGGCGCCGACTGGGCGGGATCCCCGGGAATGCGGTTGGTCTGGTAATCGTAGGCGTAGATCGGATGTTTCTCCGTCACCAGCTTCGGCAAAATGTCACGGCCGAAATCGCGCGAACTTTCCTCATTCGCGGCGTCTTCGTGCAGCGCTTTCAGAAGCGGCTGCGTGGCGAACAGGTAGTTGCCCATCGAAGCGAACACGCGCTCGCCGTCGCCGGGAATCGTGGGGGCGTCGGGATTTTTCTCGTGGAAAGCGATGATGCGTCTGTCGGCGCTGGTCTCAATGACGCCGAATTCATGCGCGTGCCGGCGGTGCACCGGAATCGCCGCAACCGTGCATGAAGCCTGGTTGTGCCGGTGGTCTTCGATCATGTGGGCGATGTTCATGCGATAGATGTGGTCGGCGCCGAAGATCGCCACAACATCCGGCTCGGCCTGCTCGATGAGATTGATGTTCTGGTAAATGGCGTCGGCCGTGCCCTCATACCAGCGCTTGCCCGAGCGCATCTGCGCCGGAACCGGAATGATGAACTGATTTTTCAGAATGCCGCCGATCTGCCATCCCTCGCTGAGATGCTGCAGCAGGCTCTGGCTGCGGAACTGCGTGAGGACGTAGATGGAGTAGAGTCCGGAGTTGATGAAATTGCTGAGAACGAAATCGACGATACGGTATTTTCCGCCGAACGGGACCGCGGGCTTGGCGCGCTCCTTGGTCAGCGGATAAAGCCGGGTACCTTCACCACCGGCGAGGATGATTCCGAGTACGCGCAGGTCCATGGGAGTCCTCAGTTGTCAGTTAACAGTTTTCAGACATCGGTCTGCGGCTGTCAAGACGTCCGGGCACGATTAATGCCAGTTCATGGCCAGGGTGACGAATGATGCCAGCGGTATTGCGGTCGGGCCTTTGGCAAGGTGTGGTTTGGAATCGTCCAGCCAGGCGGTGCCGGCGACATCAATGTGCACCCAGGGCGTATCTCCGGCGAATTCTTTCAGAAACATGGCAGCGGTACAGGCGCCGCCCCAGCGCGGGCCGATGTTCTGGATGTCGGCGTACACAGATTTGAGCAGATCGCGATAGTCATCATAGAGCGGCATGTGCCACATTTTGTCGCCGGATTGTTTGGCGGCGGCCATCCAGCGCTCCAGCAGCGCGTCATTGTTCGAAAACACGCCGGAGCTGGCGCCGCCGAGCGCGACGACAATAGCGCCCGTCAGCGTAGCGGCATCCACCAGGTGTGTGGCGCCGAGCTGCTTCGCGTAGGTGATGGCGTCGGCGAGAATGAGGCGGCCTTCGGCGTCCGTGTTGAGCACTTCGATGGTTTTGCCGGAAAGCGAGGTCACGATGTCGCCCGGGCGCTGTGCGCGGCTGCCGGGCATATTTTCGACCGCGGGGACAAAGCCCGTCACAGCCACCTGCGGCTTCAGCTTCGCGATCGCCTGCATGGCGCCGATCACGGCCGCGCCGCCGGCCATGTCGTACTTCATCTGATCCATGTGTTCGGAAGGCTTGATGGAAATGCCGCCCGTATCGAACGTCACGCCTTTGCCGATGATGGCGAGATGGTCGGCGGAAGGTTTTTCGGGCGTGTAACGCATGACAATCAGCGCGGGCGGCGCCGCGCTTCCCTGGGCCACCCCCAGCAGCGCGCCCATGCCGAGCTGGCGCATCCGATTCTGATCCAGAACTTCGAACGCGAGGCCGGCAGACTCCGCCATGCGGCGCGCGCGATCGGCCAGAGCCAGCGGGTTCAGCAGATTCGGCGGCTCAACCGCGATATCGCGCGTGAGGTTGGCGGCCTCGGCAATGGTGCGGCCTCGTTCGAGCGCAGCCGGAAGCGCCGCGTCCTCACTCGTTGAGGCGATGGTGAGGGATTCGACGGGCTTGTCTTTTTCTTCTTTGTTGGTCTTGAGGTAATCGGGCTCCCACGCGCCAAGCATCACGCCTTCGACGGCGGCAGAGGCGAATTCGGGGCTGTTGAAACCATCCTCAAGCGCGATCGCCAGCGTTGAGACACCCTTGCCCTTGAGGAGGCGCACGGCAGCGCCGGCGAGATTCCGCAGGGCTGCCGCATCGAATTTGTCGCGTTTGCCCGCGCCCGCGATCAGCACCCGGCGCGCCTTCCAGCCCGCGAGGCCGTGCAGCAAAGTGAATTCCGAGCGTTTGCCCCTGATCTCACCCGAGCTGTAGAGAGCGGCGAGCGGTTTTTCAAATTCGGCGCGCGGCGAGCCTTCCCATTCGATAACGACGATTGCGTCGGCGTCGGCATCCGGGGCCGCGTTACGGCCCAGCTTCACTTCCATCGATTCCCCGTCTCCTTAACTTTCAGTGTGAACGCGCTTTGCTGGCCCGGATCGCCTCGCGCGCTTCGGCCTCGGCGCCTTTGGCGCGCTCGGCTTCGCGTTTGTCGTGAAACTTTTTGCCTTTGGCGATGGCGATCTCCAATTTTATCCTGCCGCTTTTAAGGTACATGCGAGTAGGTATAAGCGACAGGCCTTTTTCCCGGGTAGCCGTCAGCAGCTTCTCGATCTCGCGGCGATGCAGCAGCAGTTTGCGCGCGCGCACCGGAGGATGGTTTTCGCGGTTGCCATGGCTGTATTCGCTGATGTGCGCATTGTGCAGCCAGGCCTCGTTTTTATCGATCACGGCGTATGCATCGCGCAACTGTACTTTGCCCGATCTGGCGGCTTTGACTTCGGTTCCTGTCAGAACCATGCCCGCTTCATAGCGATCGGTCAGGAAATAATTGTGGCCTGCCTGGCGATTATCGCTGAGAGTTTTGTTCGCTTCGGTAGTAACAGCCATGTCCTGGTGGCACGGGCTTCAGCCCGTGAAAATCCATTTCTTCTCCACGCCCCCGGTGTATCCGGCGTCAGACAGATTTGATGATAGTCCATTGGGGTCGGACTACGCATTTGTGTCTGGCCGCGGCTCAGCTTGGACGTTTTGGCGTAAGATGAATATTTTCAACGACTTCAAAACCAGGCAGACAATCGCCGCCAGCCTTGTCTGGCTGCTTTTCCTGCCTCCGGTACAGGTGCTCGCCAGCTCGCGTAAGGGCGATAAATTCTGGAACGACGCCCGCTCCGAGGAGGCCAAAGGCAACTACGATCACGCGCTCCAGCTTGCCGAGCAGGCCCTCGAGCAGGATCCCTCCGACGTCGGCTATCAGCTCGAAGTGCGCCGCGTACGCTTCGAAGCCGGCGACATGCACGTGAAAAACGGGCGGAAGCTGCGCAACGACGGCAAGCTGAGCGAAGCGCTCGCCGAATTCGAGAAAGCTTACGCAACCGATCCCGCGTCCGACATCGCGGCGCAGGAGATTCAGCGCACGCGCGCGATGATCCAGCGCAACGCCAATGTGCCCACCACACCGCAGGCGGCAGCCGCGCAGGCGGCAGCCGAGGCGGCAAAAGCAAAAGAAGAGGACAAGGCCCTCACTCCGGCCGAGCTTGCGCAGAAACAGATGCGCGAGCGCACCGACTCCCTTCTGCCAATTCCCGTTCTCCGGCCGCTGAATCCGGATCTGATGGATATGCGGATGAACAATTCGCGTCCCCGCATCATGTTCGAAACCTGGGGGCGGCTGGCCGGAATCAACGTTCTGTTCGATCCCGAATACGACACGGCTCAGACCATTCGCACCGGGTCGATCGATCTTTCGCGCACCACGCTGGAGCAGGGGCTGGATCAGATTTCCATCGTCACGCGGTCGTTCTGGAAACCGCTTTCCCCGAACACTATTTTCGTGACGGTCGACAACCCGACCAAGCGCCGCGAATACGCCGAGGAGGTGGTGAAGGTTTTCTATCTCTCCAACATTACGGCCGCGCAGGAAATGCAGGAAATGCTGACGGTGCTTCGCACAGTGGTGGATGTGCAGAAAGTCTTCAGCTTCGCGTCGCAGAACGCGCTGGTGGTGCGCGCTGAAGCCGACACTATGGCGCTGGTGGAGAAACTGGTTGCCGATCTGGATAAGCCGCGATCGGAAGTGCTGCTCGATGTGCTGGTGATGGAAGTGAACTCGACCCACATGCGCCACATCACCGCCGCATTCGCGAGCCAGGGGCTCTCGACCAGCGCGATTTTCGCGCCGCGGCCAGGTATCACGACGCCTGGAATTCAGAGCGGACTCAGCACCAACGGATCGACCACGACGACGACGCCGACCGGAACCACGACGACTCCGACGACGCCAACCACAACGCCGACGACCGGGGCGTCCGGAAGTCCGAACCTTACCGACATTCCGTTGAACGCTCTGAGCCATATCTCCAGCGCGGACTTCTCGATCACGAGTCTGCCGGGCGCCGCGCTCGAAGCGGTGCTCAACGATTCGATGACCAAAGTTCTGCAGGCGCCGCAGATCCGCGCGGTCGATAATGCGAAGGCCAGCCTGAAGATCGGCGAAAAAGTTCCCACGGCAAGCGGCAGCTTTCAGCCGGGCGTGGCGGGAGTGGGCGTCAGTCCTCTCGTGAATACGCAGTTCACTTATCTCGATGTCGGCGTGAACATGGAAATCCTGCCCAAGGTCGTCGACAACAATGAAGTGCATCTGCACCTCGAACTGGACATTTCGCAGGTCGACAGCTACCAGAATCTGGGTGGAATCTCCGAGCCGCTCATCGGACAAAACAAAGAGACCGCGGACATCCGGCTGAAGGACGGCGAAGTCAATCTGATCGGCGGAATCATCCAGCGCACCGACACGAAAACCAAGACCGGCATTCCCGGCCTTGCCAACATTCCGGTGCTGGGACGGCTCTTCAGCGGCGAGCAGACCGAGAACGACAAGAATGAACTGGTGATCGCGCTCATCCCGCACATTGTGCGCGGGCCGGAGATCACGGAATCGAATCTGCGCGGAGTGATGGCCGGGAACGCGACGCAGATCAAAGTCAGCTACGGTCCGCAGGGTTCTGCGGCGGCGGCCTCGACGCCGGCGCCGGCCGCCGGACAGCCCGCGCCGGCCGCGAGAGTGACAACGCCCGCGCCTCCGCCTGTGATCGGCGGTCCGCCGGCGACGGCTCCTCCAATCACGGCTCCGCCTGCAACCGCGCCGCCGGCGACGGCGCCGGCAGCCGGATCCGCGCGCGTTACTTTTCAGCCCGGCACAGTCGACAGCCAGCTCAGCTCGACCGTCACGGTGACGCTTTACGGCGAAAACATCACCGATCTGAATTCAGCGGCTGCGCAGCTGCGATACGATCCGCGCATTCTGCGCGTCAACAACATTGTGGCCGGAGATCTGCCGCAGCGCGGTGTGGCGGCGAACGCGCTCACCGAGCCGTCGAAGAACATACTTAACGATACCGGCCAGGCGGACGTGTCGATCGATCGCAACGGGCGCGGCGGAATTTCGGGCGCCGGCGGGCTGTTCACCGTGACGTTCCAGGCTGTGGGCCGCGGCAATACGACGGTGTCGGTGTCGCCCACGCTGAAGACAACTAACGGACAGACGATCACTGTAACGCCGCCGCCGCCGCTCGTGGTCAATGTGAAGTAGGGGCGAACCGCGCGGCGATGCGACGCAGAAAGCAGACAGGCATGACCCGCCGCGAAAGCGGGATGACCCGCCGCGAAAGCGGCATGACATTGGTGGAGCTGATCGTGGCCTTCACGATTCTGCTCGTGCTCTCCACTCTGGCCGTGCCGATGGCGCGCAGCAATGTGCGGCGCATCAAAGAGAGGCAACTGCGCGAGGCGCTGCACGAGATCCACACTGCGATCGACAAATACAAAGACATGGCTGACGCCGGCAAGCTGGGAATTCAGAAGCAGGACACGTACGGGTATCCGGAATCGCTGCAGGCGCTCGTCGATGGCGTGAAGGGGTCAGGCCAGGCGGCGGACACGAAGATCAAATTCCTGCGGCGTATCCCGATCGATCCGATGACTAACACGCGCGACTGGGGCATGCGCAGTATGCAGGACGATCCGGACAGCACGAGCTGGGGCGGACAGAATGTTTTCGCGGTGTACACGAAGAGTATGGATAAGGCAGCCGATGGAACTCCGTATTCCGAGTGGTAGAGACGCTGTTGAAGCACCTGGCAACGGGATGCTGATCCCGTCTCCGGGGCCGGTCGTGGACAGAGCTGTCTGTTCACTGGTTCGATATCCTTGCCGCCTTCGCCGCGGCTTCACACTGATCGAGATGATGATCGTGATGGCGATCATCGTGATTCTGATCGCGATTGCCGTGCCGTTTTACCAGAAGGCGATCCAGCGCGCGAAGGAAAGCGTGCTGCACGCGAACCTCAGCGCGATGCGATCGGCGATTGACGAATACTCGTTTGACAAGCAGAAGGCGCCGCAGACACTGCAGGATTTAGTCACCGACGGATATCTGCATGATGTGCCGCGAGACCCGATTGCGCAGACCAACGACTGGAAGATTATTATGGAAGACGCTGGTCAGGCGGTCGATTCATCACAACCCGGAATATTTGACATTCGTAGCACTTCGGGTAAGATAGGGCTCGATGGTACACACTATTCGGATTGGTAGCACTCATAAAGGAAATTTTTTCACAAAGCTGTTGTTGTTTTTTCTGGCAATAATTGTTCTTTGTTCCGAGCCAGCAAATGCGCAGAATTGCCTTGTGGGCTCGACCGTTCCCCTGGTGCACGGAGAAGGGCTGACGGAACAGGTCGGTGACATGACCCTAAGCTGTACAGGGGGCGCACCGGGAACTCTGGTCCAAACTTATTTGTTCATCAGTCTCAACGCAACGATTACTAACGCAGTGGACACCGGCGGGAATATCCTGGGTATAACCACCACAGTCAATACTCCTGCCAGTGGCACTGTGCAGTCCGGCCAGCAGCCATTTTTTAACTCACCGACGACTATCGAAATCGTGGGAATGCAGTACCAAGTGCCGACTCCCAATACTCTGCCCGCAGTTTTCAGAGTCAGCGGAATCAGGGTGGCAGTTCCGACCGTTCCGAATGCCGGCGGTAACGCCATAATCTATGTCCAGGCAAACCTCACAGCAGCGGGGATTGGCCTCTCAGGCGGCCAGTCAATGCTTGTGGGTCAGGCCGTCAGTACGCTGCTCGAATCGCAGGTGATCAACGGGATCCCGTGCGCCGGATCACCGCTGCCCACCGATAATCCACTGACATTTAATTCGTTCATTAATAACAACTCTTCTTCTTCCACCATCCGGCTCACAGAAGCCAACCCGGCGTCGTTTTTTCCCGATTCTTCGTATCCTGGTGCAGCGTATCCGGCAGGGGTTACCAACGGCATGCGGGTCCTCGTGAATCTTTCGGGATACGGAGCCAGCCCGAGTGTCTACGTTCCGGATGCGATTGTCGGAAGCACTGGCACGATTCCCACCTCCGGCGGCGCCTACCGATCCAGCATCAATCCGGGCACGTACTCACCGGGGCAGAATCAATTGCTGCTCGCGCTTGTGAAGGGCGCAGATGCCACAGGCGCGGGTGGTGCGTTGTCCTTCACCATTCCAGCGACTCAAACGACATTTTCGGCGGTTACTCAGATTCCGCTCGTTTCCGGTAAGGGATACGCGGTCTACGAAGTGCTCGATTCGAATCTGAACGTCGCCGAATCGGCGCAGGTCCCTGTGTTTCTTGTAGCTGCCGCGAATACATGCGCCACGTCCGGCGCTGTCGCTCTCCAGGCCGCCGTGGCCCCGATCTCCAACGACGCGCAGCCTTCAGTCGGCGATCCCGTCACCCGCTACGTCGCCACGACCCCTGCTAACGACTGCACCGCGGTCGGCGACTGCTCGGCGAACTACTTTCCGATTCTGAACGTGTCGCCCGCCTCGGTGACGCTGAATGGTCGTTCTCAGGGGAGTAATCAGCTGGGTTTCATTACAGTCGGCGATGGGGGATCGAGCCAGCTGACATTTACCGCGACAGTCACCTATCAAACGGCGTCGGGCCTGTCTTCGGCGAACTGGTTGTCTCTTTCCGGTTCAACAAGTCCCGTAAACGGATTTATCGATCCGATCAATGGGAGCAACAGCTTCACGCTGGGATTGAGTGCGAATCCTCAATTGCTGACTACAACCGGTACATACAACGCCACGGTGACGATCGACGCCGGCGAAGGGGGAAAGACCACAGTGCCGGTGGTCTTCAACGTGGGAGCCCCCGGACCGACTATTCAGGCGATTGTGAACTCTGCAAATTTTCAACCCGGGCCCGTTACCGCGAACTCGTTTGTCTCGCTCTTCGGTCTTGCTCTGGCGAAGACAAACTCGCTGACGGTCACCTTTGATGGTTTTCCAGCGCAAATCTCCTATGACTCGCCGGTCGGTAGTGCCGATCCATCGCAGATTAACGTTCTGGTGCCCGCGGGCTTAGGTAGTTCGCAGAACGCCGGAGTCGTTGCAACCGTCGACGGGGTCCCAAGCAACACGTTTGTTGTGAACTTTGTTCAGAATGCGCCCGCCGTCTTCACGCCGGGGATCCTGAATCAGCCGACCGCTGCGAATCCCGGTGGTACTGTCAACCTGGCTTCATCGCCAGCCTCAGATGGTGATGTCGTGCAAGTATTTCTTACGGGCTTGGCCACGCCACTCACGGGGCAAATCACGGTCAACATCGGAAGCGCTAACGGACTGATTCCGGCGTATACAGGGGCAGTCGCGTCAATTCCGGGGCTGGAGCAGGTGAATGTGCAGGTTCCGGCAAGCCTGACTTTTTCCGGCGGGTCAGCACCACTCTCGATTTGCCTCGCAGGCACAGGCGCGACACCAGTTTGCTCCGTTCCTGTAAGCCTATATCTGCATTAGAATCAGAGTTCTTCGAAATTTGCAGTGGCATGAAATTTCCATCATGTGGCTAAAAAACATTGCGCGCCGGTTAAGAAAACGGTATAGTTTGTTACTTGGGTAGAAAACCACTGCCCGATAGTTTCGGCTTCCGATTGACAGTGGAAGGCGAGATGAGTTATCAATATGTGTTAGTTCTTGCAGTTCGGCACTTTTAGATTTTGGGTAGTGGGCAGGCAAGCAGACCAAATTAAGCCCCGCACCCGGT
>Ga0335085_10014277_pt1 | contig 11604 bp, 12 predicted proteins | sample Lox_Sample_45_FD_206712 | JGI IMG/M metagenome (GOLD analysis project Ga0335085, IMG submission 206712) | Soil microbial communities from Loxahatchee National Wildlife Refuge, Florida, United States - Lox_Sample_4.5 | ecosystem: Environmental > Terrestrial > Soil > Wetlands | place: USA... | reverse complement strand
CGGCGCCACCGCCGTGCCGCCGGCCGATGCCAGGTCCGGGTCGAGGGCGTCGAGATAGAGATTGATGGCGGATCCGTCGACCGTGAGCGGCGACAGGACGTAGGCCGCGCCCGCGAAGCCCACGAGCCCGATGCGGTCCCCCGGCAGGTCCTGCACCAGCCGCCGCGCCTCCCGCACCGCCCGCGCCAGCCGGCTCCCGCCCGCGTCCTCCGCCAGCATGGAGCGGGAGATGTCCACCGCGATCACGAGGTCGAGCCCGCGGGCCTCGGTCGTGATGCGCTCGGCGCCCCACCGGGGACCCGCGAGCGCGACCGTGCCGCAGAGGGCCGCGAGCGAGAGCGCCGGCGGCGCGAACCGGCCCGCGGCCCGGGCGCGCGCCAGCGTGTCCGGGGACCACTGCGCCGCGCGCGCGAGGCGGACCCGCCGCGCCCAGAGCGCGCCGAGCCAGACCACCGCCGCGAGCAGCGGCGCGAGGAGCAGGACGGCGGGGGCGTCGAACGTCATCAGGGCACCCGCACGGCCAGGGTGGCGGACAGGGCGATCTCGAGCCCGAGCGCGAGCAGCCCGAGGGCGAGCGGCAGGCGGAAGGACTCGTCGTACCGCCGGCTCACCACCTGCCGGACCGGTGTCTTCTCGAGCCGGTCGATTTCGGCGAAGATCTCGCGCAAGGACTGCGAATCGGTGGCGCGGAAGTACCGGCCCCCGGTCATCGTCGCGACGTCGCCCAGGAGCTTTTCGTCCAGCTCGACCGGCATGGTCTGGTACCGCATGCCCTCGAGCCCCTGCCCCGTGGGAACCGGGGCTTCGCCCTCCGTCCCCACCCCGATGGTATAGATGCGGACCCCGAAGGCCGCCGCCGCCTGGGCGGCCGTGCGGGGATCCACGAGTCCGCGGTTGTTCACGCCGTCGGTGAGCAGGACGATGACCTTGGTCTTGCCGGGCGCCCGGCGCAGCCGGCTCGCCGCCGTGCCGATGGCGGTGCCGATGGCCGTGCCGTCCTCGCTCACGGTGCCCACGTGCAGGTCCGCGAGCGCCTGCTCCAGCACCCCGTAGTCGGTGGTCACGGGCACGAGGGACAGGGCCTGCGCGGCGAACGCGACGAGCCCGATGCGGTCGTCCGGGCGGCGGCGGACGAAGTCGATGGCCGTCTGCTTGGCGACGTCGATGCGGTCGGCGGGCGCGAAGTCCTGCGACAGCATGCTGCTCGACACGTCGACGGCGAGCACGATCGAGATGCCCTCGCTCCGGACTTCCGACCGGCCGGTCCCGATCCGCGGGCCGGCCGCGGCGATGATCCAGGCCGCGACGCCCGCGCTCCGCAGCACGACGGGAAGATGCGCGGGCCAGCGCCGGCCCCCCGCCCCCGCCGCGGCGCCCACGTCGCTCATCCGGGTGCCGCCGGCGCGCGCGAGGCGCCGCCGGCGGGACCACCACCAGAGGGGGAGGCCGAGCAGCAGGGCGAGGAGGAGCGGGCGGGCGAAGGTCAGGAGTCGAGGCTCCGCGCCAGCGCGCGCGCGTCGGCGGCCACCCGGCCCACGTCGGCGCCGTGGGCCACGGCGTACGACACCTGCTCGAGCGTGAGGAGATCCTCGCGGATCCGCCGGAACGTCGCGCCGGGAATCCGCCCCTCGGCGGCCGCCAGCGCTTCGCGCACGGGAAGCGCCTCCCCGGCGTCGGGCACGGCGCGGGCGAGCGCCTGCCGGAGGGCCCGGCTGGCCCGGGCCGCCACCGCCTTGGGCTCCCCCGCCTCGAGCCACCGCTCGTCGGGCACGGCGACCGCGGTCTCGAACGGCGCGGCCTCGGCCACCGGACGCGGGCCGCGGCGCCGGAGGCGGACCGCGGCCGCCAGCGCCGCGAGCGACAGGGCGGCGGCGAGGACCGGGATCCCGGGGGCGGGCGGGCGGGGGTCGAGAGGCGGCAGGAGCGCCTTGGGTCCCGCGGCGCCCGCGGCCTCGGCCGGCAGCACGCTCCGCACTTCGACGTCCGCCGCGCCGCCCGGCAGCGAGTCGCTCCGGCCCCCCGGGCCCACGAGCCACAGCGTCGGCAGCACGACGTGATGGGGCCCGGCGGTCCAGAGGACCAGCGCGTAGCGGACGGTGTCGCCGCCCGGCGCCGGCGTCAGCGTCGGATCGCCCAGGGCCGCCGCGTCGGGCGGGGTCTCCAGCGGGGCGGCCCGGAGCCGGACGTCGGGCGGCACCGCGACCACGCGCGTGAGCCAGACCGTGTCGCCCACGGTGGGCCCCGGCGGCGTCGCGACCCACGGCGTGTCGGTGGCCGTCGCGGCGAGCGCCCAGAGGGCCGCAGCCAGCGTCGCCGGCGCCGCCATCTACCGCTTCAGCCGGCGCGCCCGCTCGGCGAAGGCGCGGCGGAGCGGAAGGGCGTAGGGGATGTGGGTGTGGAGGGCCACGCGGTCCACGCCGGCGCGGACCAGCTTGCGCTGACGCTCCTGGAACGCCCGCTCCGCGGCCAGGCGCACGCGTCCCCGGGTGGCGTCGTGCCCCGTGTCCACCAGGACGCGCCGGCCGGTTTCCGCGTCCTCGAGCTCCACCCAGCCGGCGTCGGGAAGCGCGGTTTCCCGCGGGTCGTCGATCGTGATGGCGACGACGTCGTGCCGGCTGGCCAGGCGGGCCAGGGGCTCGTCCCAGCCTTCGGCCCGGAAGTCGGAGATCACGACCACGACGGCCCGGTGCCGGAGCAGCTTGGTGGCGTAGCGCAGGGCCTCGGCGAGGTTGGTGCCCCGGCCCCGCGGCGCGAAGGCGATGAGATCGCGGATCACGCGCAGCGCGTGGCCCCGGCCCTTGGCGGGCCGGATGACGTGCTCCACGCGGTCGGCGAAGAGGAGCGCCCCCACGCGGTCCGCGTGGCGCGCGGCGGCGAGGGCCAGCACCGCCCCGACCTCCACCGCCATGCCCGCTTTGGAAGCCGGCCGGCCGAAGTGCAGGGAGCCCGACTGATCGACGACGAGCAGCAGGGTGAGCTCCCGCTCCTCCACGAACGTCTTGACGAACGGGGTGCCCATGCGGGCCGAGACGTTCCAGTCGATGGCGCGGAAGTCGTCGCCGTGCTGATAGGCGCGGACTTCGGCGAACTCGATCCCCTGTCCCCGGAACACCGACCGGTATTCGCCCGTGAAGAGCGTGTTGACCAGGGACCGGGTGCGGAGCTCGATCCCCTTCACCTGCCGCAGAACTTCGGGGCTCACGGCACGCCGACCGCCTCCAGGATCCGGCCGATCACGCGGTCCGCGTCCAGGTCTTCGGCCTCGGCTTCGAAGGTCAGCAGCACCCGGTGGCGGAGCACGTCGTACGCCATCGCCTTGACGTCTTCGGGCACCACGTACGACCGGCCGCGGAGGTAGGCGTGCGCGCGGGCCGCCTGCGCCAGGTAGATGGAGGCCCGGGGCGAGGCCCCGAAGGCGATCAGGGGCTTGAGCTCCGCGAGCCCGACCACGTGCGGCTCGCGGGTGCCCCGGACCACGTCCACGATGTAGTCCACGACCTTCTGGTCCATGTACAGCTCGGCGATGGCGCTGCGCGCCGCGAGCACGTCTTCCCCGCTCGCGATCCGCTCCACTTCGATGGGGCGTCCCGACGCCATCCGCCCGACGATTTCCTTCTCGGCGTCCCGCGTCGGGTAGCCGACCCGCACCTTCAGCATGAACCGGTCCAGCTGCGCTTCGGGGAGGGCGTAGGTGCCTTCGTGCTCGATGGGGTTCTGGGTGGCGAGCACGAGGAACGGTTCTCCCAGGTAGAAGGTCTCGCCGCCGATCGTCACCTGCTTCTCCTGCATCGCCTCGAGCAGGGCCGACTGCACCTTCGCCGGCGCGCGGTTGATCTCGTCGGCGAGGATCAGGTTGGCGAAGAGCGGGCCCTTCTTGGGATAGAACTCCTGCGACTTCTGATCGAAGATCATCGTCCCGATGACGTCCGCGGGCAGGAGGTCGGGCGTGAACTGGATCCGCGAGAAGCTGATCCGCAGGCACTCGGCCACCGTGCGCACCGCCAGCGTCTTGGCGAGTCCCGGCACCCCTTCCAGCAGGATGTGCCCGCCGGTGAGCAGGCCCACGAGGAGCCGCTCCACCATCACGTCCTGGCCCACCACCCGCTTCCCCACCTCGCGGGTCAGGGCGGTCGCCAGCGCCGCGTCCGTCGTCTGCGGTCTCGAAATACGTCCTCCAGCCGTCACGCCTCGGTCTCCCCTCGGTTGCCGTGCTCCTGTACCCCGACCCCGCCGGGCCGCTCCCCCGTCACCGCTTGATCCGCTCCCCGTGGTCTTCGTGCCCGAACACCCAGGTCGCGAATCGGGGCGGGTCCACCGGATCGTCGGGCCGGATGGCGGTCCAGTCCACGTCGCTCCCCGACTCTCCCCCCGGGCCCCCGGCCGCCGCCACCATCGCCTGGGCCCGGGTGACCCACAGCCCGAACTGCTCGGGGCGGAGGTCCACCCACCCCCGGGGCGCGGCGCCGCGCGGGTCCGGACCGGCCGGCGGCACCACCACGAGGCTTCCCCGGTACACCCGGGCCCCGTCGGAGCACAGGATCGGGAGCCCGACCGACAGGATGTGCGACCGGAGGGCCCCGTCGCGCTCGATCAGGGCCTGCGCCTCCGCCGCGATCCCGGCCGGCGCCGAGCCGGCCAGCGCCCGCACCGTGGGACGGAGCTTCGACAACAGATACGCTTCGTAGAGCATTTTCGTCAGGCGCGGCGGTCCCAGCATCTCGTAAGCCACGGACCGGCTCCCGCGCTCTTGCTCGAGCTCCTCGAGCCGCCCCAGGGCCGCCGAGCGCAGGAGGCCGGCGCGGTACGTCGGGCCCGCGGTGGCGCCATCGAGGGCCGCCACGATGTCCTTCCCGGTGGGGCGGCCCTGGATCTCCTGCAGCACGTAGTCGGCCACTTCCTCGGGCGTGATGAACTCCATCTGGCCGAGGGCCGTGACGGTGGCGAATTCGTCCTTGGCGAAGAGCCCGTTCTCTCCCACGTCGATGAACACGCCCTGCACGGGCTTCCCCTGATCCGTCCACGGCTTGGCCCCCGGGGCGAACGCGTCGGCCACCGGCACCGGCGACGGGCAGTCCACCAGCGGAAGCGGCTTTCCCTTCCGCCGGACGGGTCCGTACGCGATCTCCCGCCAGGCGATCGTGGCGGTGGGCTTGATCTCCACCACGGCCGGCGCCCCCGGCGTGCGGCCCAGCAGGAACAGCAGGAGCGAGTGCGCGCCCGCGACGGCCGACTTGGTGAGCAGCGTCCGGCTGGGGCGCTCCTCGGAGTGCGTGTACGGGATGTTGAAGCCCATCCCGCCGGTCCCGCTGGTGCCCACCTTCACGTACACCGTGGTGCCGGCGCGCTTCAGCGCCTCGGTGATGATCTGCACGTGCCGGGTCAGCTGCGGCATCGTGAGCGTCAGGATGTGCCGCTCCACCTGCGCCCGGTCCAGCGTTCCCGCGGTGGAGGCCGCGAGCAGGTCGCGCGCGCTCTGAAAGATGTCCTGGTAGGCGAAGGCGGTGGCGGTGTTGATGCTGTCGACCACGGCGTCGGGGCGGTATTTGAGGAGGATCTGGTAGAGCAGGTTGCGCTCGAGCACCTCCTCGGTCAGGTCCCCGAACTGGTCCCGGATCAGGAGGTCCCGGGAGCCCGCGTCCGCCAGGATCTCGCTCCGCTCCCGGCGGGCGAGGGGCCCGGGCAGGAAGACGTTGCCCCATTCCACCGCGAGGTCGGCGCCTCCCCGGTACGGCTCCAAGGCCGCCGCCGTGGCCCGCACCTCCTCCTCGAACAGGGCCACCAGCACGACGCGCCGGGGCCGCTCGGCCAGGATCCGGCGCGCCACCGCGTGCCCCACGAGCCCGGAGCCGCCCAGGAGCACGACCGACTTGTCAGCGAGGTGCACGGATCCGTCCGATGGCCTGAATCTCCCGCGGCGTGAGGGCCCGCCACTCTCCTTCGGGCAACTTCCCGAGCCGCACCGGCCCGTACGCCACGCGGTGCAGCCATTCCACCTTCAGCTCCAGCGTCTCGGCCAGCCGGCGCACGATCCGGTGCCGGCCCTCCGCGAGCGTCAGCTCGAGCTCGAGGCTCCGCCCGGCGGGCCGCACCCGCGCCTCCCGGATCCCCACCGGCCGTCCTTCGACCACGGGCCGCGACGCGAGGGCCTTCCGGACCTCGGCGGCGGACCGGCCGTGCACCCGGAGCCAGTAGGTGCGCTCCACGGCGAAGCTCGGGTGCGTCAGGCGGTGCGCCGCGGCGCCGTCCGTGGTGCACAGGAGCAGACCCGACGTCATGACGTCCAGCCGTCCAACGTAGGTGAGCCCCGGGACTTTCGGGAGGAGGTCGAAGATGGTCTTCCGGCCTTCGGGATCGCCCCGGCTGACCACGTAGCCCAGCGGCTTGTTCAGGGCGAACCAGGCGACCGCCGGGGCCGCCAGCGGTTTCCCGTCCACGGTGACCCGCTGGCGGCCGGGATCGACCTTGCTGCCGATCGTCGCGACGACGCCGTCCACGCGCACCCGGCCGGCGCGGATCAGGTCCTCGGCCTTGCGCCGGGACGTGACGCCTGCGCGCGCCAGAGCGCGCTGCAGGCGCATCTCGGTCATTCGGGCTCGGCCGGCGCCGGCGGACGGAGCGCGACCGACAGCTCGTCGAGCCGCGGCAGCTCGTCCAGCCCTTTCAAGCCGAGGAGCTCGAGGAAGGACGGCGTGGTCCCGTAGAGCAGCGGCCGGCCCAGCCCTTCGCCCCGGGACGCGATCTCGATGAGACCCCGCTCCACCAGCTTGTCGATCACCGCACCGGAGTCCACGCCCCGGATCTCGTCCACCTCGACGCGCCCCACGGGCTGCTTGTAGGCGATGATGGCCAGCGTCTCGAGCGCCGCCGGCGACAGGCGCCGCGGCCGGAGCGCGAACGCCGCGCGATCGATGGCCTCGGCGTGCTCGCGGCGGGTGAGGAACTGCCAGCCGCCCGCGATCTCCACCAGCGCCACCCCGTGCCGGTCCCCCTCGAACTCCTCCCGGATCTCGTCGAGCGCCGCGCGCACCGCCTGCTCCCCCGCCTCGGCGTCGAGCGAGCCGAGGTCGTCGACCGTCAGCGGCCGGCTCGAGGCGAAGAGCGCCGCTTCAAGCAGCTTCGCGAGGGGGCTCACGGCGGATCACCAGAGGGGCGAAGGGGGAGGGCTGCGCGAGCCGCACGGTCTGCCGCTTGGCCAGCTCGAGCAGGGCGATGAAGGCCGACAGGACGTCCACGATGGTCGGGGCCGCGCCCACGACGTCGAGCCAGCCGAATTCCTCGCGCGTCTCGAGGAGGGCGTGGATCTTGCGGGTCGCGCCTTCCACGTCGAGGGGCCGCGGGACCACGCGGTGGATCATCGGCTCGGGAATGAGCGAGATCACCCGCTCCGCAGCGGCCAGCAGGTCGTTCAGGTCGAGCTCGAGCGGCGCGGGGGGCGCGTCCGGGGCCGGGGCTTCGTAGCCCCGCCCGTACTGCTCCGCCCGCGCGGCCGCGGCCCGTTGCAGCCAGTCCACGAGCTCCCGGATCTGCTGGTACTCGAGGAGACGGCGCACGAGCTCGGAGCGCGGGTCTTCCCACTCGTCGTCCCCGAGACGCCGGGGCAGGAGCATCTGCGCCTTGATGCGCAGGAGCCGGGCCGCCATTTCCAGATAGTCCGCCGCCTGGTTCAGCCCGAGCTCGTTGATCACGGCCAGGAACTGGTCGGCGATCTTCGCGATCGGGAGGTCCGTGATGTCGACCTCGTCTTCCCGGATCAGGTGCAGCAGCAGATCCAGGGGCCCCGAGAACTGCTCCAGCTCGATGACGAACCCGGGCTGGCCCGCAAGCGTCGGATTGGTCGGTGCGCTCATCCGGTGACCCCGATCGTGAATCCGTGAAGGACCGCCCCGGCCGCCCGCATCAGCTCCACCGCGGGCCAGAGCAGGAAATCCACCACCCCGGGCAGCAGCCAGGTCACGAGGAGCACCGGCACGAGACCGAACCGGAACAGCTGCCGGTACCGGGCCCGGGCCTCGGGGGGCAGGAAGTGGTAGAGCACCCGGCTCCCGTCGAGCGGCGGGAGGGGGATCAGATTGAAGAACGCCAGCACCAGGTTCAGGGACATCCCGAACCACAGCGTCCGCTGGATCACCGTGGCGACGCCCGGCGCCCCGGCGAGGACGAGGCCGGTCACCGCGTACGCGAGGGCGCAGACGACGAAGAGGCCCAGGTTGGTGACGATGCCCGCGAGCGACACGATGATGTCTCCCCGCCGGTAGTCCCGGAACTTCGCCGGGTTCACCGGCACGGGCTTGGCGGCACCGAAGGTCCAGGTGCCGTGCGAGTACACCCAGAGCCCGATGGGGACCAGCACCGTCATGATGGGATCGATGTGTTTCAGGGGGTTCAACGTCAGCCGCCCCTGGGAGGAGGCGGTATCGTCACCTTGCCGGGCAGCCGTGACGGCGTGGGCGTATTCGTGCGCCACCATGGAGAAGAGCAGCACCGGGGCCCAGAGCAGGATGTCGAAGGAGATAGCACGCTCGGCGTCGGCGATGGTCTAAGATAGGAAAGCGCCCCACCCCGGTCAACGCCGTAGGGCCTTGATCCCCCACAACTTACCGTCTATTTTCCGCGCCTCGAACAGGAGACCTCGTGCCGAAAATCAAGTCCGCCAAGAAGGCCCTGCGCCAGGCCCGCGCCCGCACCCTCGTCAACCGCGCGCAGACCTCCGCGCTCCGCACCGCCCTGAAGCGCGTCCGCGCCGCGGCGTCGGCCGCCGACGCCACCACCGCCTACGCCCGCGCCGTCCAGCTGCTCGACCGCGCCGCGCGCAAGGGACTGATCCACAAGAACAACGCCGCGAGACACAAATCGCGGCTCGCGGCGCTCGTCAAGACCAAGAAGTAACGCCGGCCTACAGGGCCGCGAGCTCCGCGCCGCAGTTCTCGCAGTACCACTCCGTCGGCAGATTCATCGTTCCGCAGTCCTTGCACCGGAGCGTCTTCACCGGCTCCTCGCCGGCGTCTTCCACGATCACCGGGTCCACATCCGCGGTCACGCGGGGCGAGCGGACCGGGAGCGGCGGTGCGGGAGGCGGCGACGCGGGCGGCTCGTGCGTCGGCTCGGCGGGCTGGTACTGGGCCCCGCTGGCCCGGCGCGGCGACACACCCCCCCCGCGGGCGTCCTCGGTGACCGACTTGAGGAAGGCCAGCTCGTCCACCGGCTCGTGCTTCTTGTCCGGGGACCGTCGCTCGTCGGCGGGCGGCTTGGCGGGCACCCGCGCGGGCGGCGCGCCGCGCCCGCGATCGGACACCACCGTGAGCGCGGGCTCCCCGGCCGGCGGTGGAGCCGGCGCGGGCGCGGGCCCCCGGGCGGCGGCCGGTGCCGGGGCGGGCGGCGGCGTGTCCGGCGCCTCGGAGACCAGGGCGTCCAGCTCCTCCAACTTCTCCACCTCGGTCGCGACGCCCTGCAGCTCCTCGCGGATGGACACGAGCTCCGCGAGCGCCTGCTTGTGCACCTGCGTCCACTGCCCCTCGTCGTACTCCCCCACCGCGTGCCGGAGCTCCGCTTCGGCCAGCCGCTCGGCGGCCCCCGCTTCCTTCTGCTGCAGCTCCGTGAGCACGACGCGCCGCTGCGCGATGACCTGGCGCGCGGCCTCCATGTGGGTCTTGAGCTCCCGCGTGACGCCCACGAGGCGCGACTCGTAGTCCGCGCGCACCTTGCCCCGCACCGCCTCGGGCGTCGCGTCCGCCGACGCGTCGATGCGCGCGATCCAGGCTTCGTATTGCCGCCGCTCGTCCAGCAGGCGCTGGATGGCGGCGGTGCCCTTGGGGGCTGGCGTCTTAGGCATGCTCGCTCCGACCGGAGATCACCGGCGTGTGTCAGGAAGATACACGCCCCGGGAACGGGGCGCTTCCGAGCGCTCCGTCAGGCGCCCGGACCCCCCGGCGGGGGGGCCTCGTGGACCATCCGGCCGGCCACCAGGGTCATCCGCGGCCGGCCCGTCAGCCGGCGGCCCCCGAAGGGGGAATTCCGGCTTTTCGAGTTGAACCGGGACGTATCCACCTGCCAGGCGGTGGTGACGTCCAGCACGCACACGTCGGCCACGGCCCCGATCCGGAGTCCCCCGCCGGGCAGATGGAAGGCGCGCGCGGGGGCCGTGCTCATCCGGTGAATCAGCTCGGGCAGGGCGAGGACGCCGCCCTCGACGAGCTCCGTGTAGGCCACCCCGAACGCCGTTTCGAGCCCCACGATGCCGAACGGCGCGTCGTCGAACGCGGCGTCCTTTTCGTCGTAGGCGTGCGGTGCGTGATCGGTGGCGATGCAGTCGATCACCCCTTCCGCGAGGCCCTGCCGCAGCGCGGCGACGTCGGCCGCCTCGCGGAGCGGCGGGTTCATCTTCGCGTCGGTGTCGTAGCCTTCGCAGGCGTGGTCCGTCAGCGTGAGGTGATGCGGAGTGACTTCCGCGGTGACCCGGACGTTCCGCTCCTTGGCGCGGCGGATCAGCGCGACGGACCCGCGCGTGGACATGTGGCAGAGATGTACGTGCCCGCCCGCCAGCTCGGCGAGCAGGAGGTCCCGGGCCACCATGATCTCCTCGGCCGCCGCCGGGATCCCCTTGAGGCCGAGCCGCGAGGAGACCAGCCCTTCGTGCATCACGCCGCCGGCGAAGAGCGTCGGCTCCTCACAATGGTCGGCGACCGGGATGTCGAACGTCCGGGCGTACTCGAGCGCCGTGCGCATCAGGTGCCCCGACGCGACCGGCCTGCCGTCGTCCGACACCGCCACCGCTCCCGCCCCCACCATCTCTCCGAATTCGGCCAGCCGCTCGCCCTTCTGTCCCACCGACACGGCACCGATGGGATAGACGCGCGCCAGCCCGGCGCGCACCGACTGCCGCACGATGAACCCGACCGCCGCCTGGTTGTCGGTGACCGGATCGGTGTTGGGCATCGCGCAGACCGCCGTGTATCCCCCGGTGACCGCGGCCCGGGCGCCCGTCGCCACCGTCTCCTCGTCCTCGTTCCCCGGCTCCCGGAAGTGCACGTGCACGTCCACGAGCCCCGGCGCGACCACGAGCCCGGAGACGTCGCGGACCTCGGCACCCTCCGGCGCCCCGAGACCCCGTCCCAGCCCGGCCACCTTCCCGTCCTGGATCAGGAGATCCGCCACCTGGTCGACGTCGCGGCTGGGATCGATCACCCGCCCGCCCTGGAGCAACAGGGGCCGGCTCATTCGGCGCCTCCCGCCCGCTTGGCCGCGTCGGCGAGCTCCGGCTTCCCGCCCGCGAGGAGATAGAGGACCGCCATCCGGATCGCCACGCCGTTCGTCACCTGATCGAGGATCACGCTGTGGGGGCCGTCGGCCACGCGGCTGTCGATTTCCACGCCCCGGTTCATCGGCCCCGGGTGCATGATGGTCAGGTCCCGCCGCGCCGCCGCGAGCCGTTCGGCCGTCACGCCGAAGACCCGGTAGTATTCGCGCAGCGAGGGGATGAAGCCGCTCTCCATCCGCTCGAGCTGCAGCCGGAGCACGTTGAGCACATCCGCCCATTCGATGGCCTGCTCGATGCGGTCGAACACCTGCACGCCCAGCTCCTCGATACCGCGCGGCAGGAGCGTGCGG
>Ga0335085_10014276_pt1 | contig 11605 bp, 12 predicted proteins | sample Lox_Sample_45_FD_206712 | JGI IMG/M metagenome (GOLD analysis project Ga0335085, IMG submission 206712) | Soil microbial communities from Loxahatchee National Wildlife Refuge, Florida, United States - Lox_Sample_4.5 | ecosystem: Environmental > Terrestrial > Soil > Wetlands | place: USA... | reverse complement strand
ACGGCAATGGCTGCTTTGAAAATGCGGTAGCATAATCAAATAACTCTTCCATGGAATCAACTCTTATTGCACCAGATTGTTTTAGTAATGCATCATAGATTTCGTCTGAACCCATCAATGCTCCTGTGTGAGACATTGCAGCCTTTGCTCCTTCTGGACTCCTGCCAGATTTTAATACTAGAACTGGTTTTTTTATTTTATTTAATCTAGTAATCTGTTTACATATTTTCAAAAATTCTCTTCCATTCGTCATATCCTCAAGATACATGACAATAACTTTGGTTTGATCATGCTCAGCAAGCATCTGAAGTATATCCACCTCGTTGAGATCTACTTTGTTTCCCATACTAATTACAGAAGAAAACCCTATGCCTTGCGCGCTTGCATCTTCAACAAGTGCTGCACATATTGCACCACTCTGTGAGACTAGGGCAATTCCTCCTGATTTTGGAGTTACTTTAAGAAAAGTTGAATTCATCATAGTCTGAGGTGCTAAGTTCATCACACCAAGACAGTTTGGCCCTATAATCCTAATATTGTACTGTTTTGATATCTCTGAGAGTCTCCTCTCAAGCTTTGCTCCTTCTTCATTGACCTCTTTGAAACCCGCAGTGATGACAATTGCACCTTTTATTCTCTTTTTCCCACATTCTTCCAAGACCTCAGGAACTATGTCATTTTTTGTAACAATAACAGCAAGATCTATTTCTTCTGGGACATCTAAGACAGTTTTGTATGCCTTTTTATCAAATACCGTATCTCTTGTTGGACTAATGGGGAGAATCTTCCCAGTATATCCTTTCATTATGTTTGAGGTAATTGCACGTCCTACGCTTCCTTCTTTATCGGAAGCTCCAATTATAGCGATAGATTTTGGAGATAGAAAAATTGATTCGCTCATTATAACGAAATGCTTTCATTTGAATTTGTATAATAAGTTTATCCAAAAGTAACCCAATTCTACATGTTTATTTAGCTTCCAAGCATTTTTCCTGCAAGATTTTCGCTTCTTGGAATCCATTTTATTTTCAGATTGGAAAACTTTGCTATCAGATCCCATGCTTCCCTTGCCAGAGTCCTCAATTGATTATTGTTTATGGCATATTCGTGATTTAATTGTAATACGGTGTTCTTCGAGTCACTGTGAATTATTATTTCATCAGATGTTCCGAGGAATTTTTTTAGAACGGATATTATTGCCAGATATTCAGCTTGATTATTAGTTATGTTAGATTCTTTTTTATAAAATGATTCACCTGTTTCTTTAACAAAGAATCCAAAGCCTGAATCAGAACCTCCAGATCCATCTACAAAGATGTTAAGTGTCACTTTTGTACAGCCTCATGAATTTGACGCTCAAGTTTACTGTAGTTAAATAAATCCCAGTGGATATAGCCTGAGCAACAATTGACGCAAGATATGCCTCATAAGCACTATTAAGTAGATAATATTGAAGAGACCATCGAGAAATGGTATAGATTACTTCGCCTATTCCAAGAGAAGAGATTATCTTTATCAAGTCTCTTCTAAGGCCAGCTGCATCTAGCTTGCCTGAATCAGACCTGTACTTTGTCTTGTTATCAACATAGAACAATGCTCCAAAGGTAGAAAAGTAAACTATGTAATCAACTCCCAGAGTTATAGAAGCATTTACGTAATTTTGCTGGTGTGATAGAAACTGTGCAACAATTGCTGATATAACTATTGATGCACAAAATCCAAGTAGAATATTCTTGTTAAGTTTAAGATATTCTTTGTATTGTTGTTTCACAGAGAGCTTTTGTCCCCCTTACAAATAAATTAAATCTATTGTCGAGACACTGTCAATAATATTGAGATCATTGGAGTTTTGATCCATGCACTTATCAGTAAAATGGTGTAAATTGCTTAAGGCACGATGATAAGATGATCATAGTTAACAAGGAATTAGATACATCTAAATGAAAAAGTAGAAGAAATGATCCTTTATTTCAAAAACACATTTAGATAATTGGAAATGCAGAATAAAGATATGCCATATACCCTAGATGATAAAGACATCATCATACTAAAATCTCTCGTAAAGGATGGTCGCAAATCCTTCAGACAAATATCAAGAGAAGTAAAGATCAGTACACCAACAGTAAAGGCAAGACATCAAAGGCTAGTCAATATTGGGTTGATAAAAGGAGTTTTCCCCGCATTTGATTTTACGAAAATTCAAAATAAAACAAAAAGGATAGAGTCTATCAAGCAAATGAAAAATCTTGATTTAAAAATTGATGAAGATATGATGATAAAACTAAACTGTGAATACTGCAAGGGACTTGTATCTGGTAAACCAACAATCCTTAGATTTGCAGATCAGGAGAGGTTTTTTTGCTGCTTGTCATGCAGATCATTGTATAAGGAAAAGCATGGAAATCGAATACGAGCAATTTCTGGTTCAGCAAGAACCTAGAATTTTTCAATAAATTTCAAGATTTTATAATATTGGCGTTCAAAACTCAACCGAATAGCTGATAAGATAGATTGAGCTTAAGACAAGTCAAATGCTAAATTATGATTATCCGCTCTATCGGCCACCATCTGAAGCAAGCTCATTAATTTTTCAAGTCACCTTAGGTTGCTCATTTAACAAGTGTTCTTACTGCAACATGTATCGTACAAAGGATTATGTTGAAAGACCCTGGGATGAGATCAAAGCAGAAATTGATCTTGCCTCAAAACATATGCCTGACACAAGAAGGATATTTCTTGCGGATGGAGACGCTCTAAATTTATCAACAGAGAGATTAATTCAGATATTAGATTACATTCGTGAAAAATTCCCAAAATTTGAGCGTATTTCATGTTACGCCATGCCAAAAAATATTCTAGAAAAATCTTTTGAAGATTTGAAGAGGCTTTATGATTCTGGACTTACGATGTTCTACATTGGAATAGAGAGTGGCTCAGACATAATTCTCAAGAAAGTTACCAAGGGAGCTACTAGTCAAACTATCATAAAGTCATGTCAAAAGGCAAAGGATGCAGGGTATACTATTTCATGCATGGTAATACTTGGATTAGGTGGAAAGACTTACTCAAAACAACATATCGATGATACTGCCAAGGTATTGACCGTTGCAGCTCCTCATTATGTAGGAGCTCTTACGCTTCATCTCGAAGATGGTATACGGGATGAATTTCTCAAAAAATTCAACGAGCCTTTCATTCCAATCGATGATTCTGATGCTCTAACAGAGTTGGAACGTTTGATAACAGGAATGGAACCTAAGAATCCTGTGGTGTTCCGCGCAAACCACGGATCAAATGCTTACCCTATAGGTGGAACTTTTCCTCAAAACAAACAAGATATGCTCCAGAAGATTTCATACCTTAGAGACCATCCTGAATTGTGTAGGCCAATTGGTTTTAGGGGATTTTAACTGGGTCCACAGGGATTTGAACCCTGGATCTTCGCCGTGTAAGGGCGACGTCATAACCAACTGGACTATGGACCCATGCAAGCTCCGATTTAAAATGCATTTAAACTTTGAGAATTATCAAAAAAAAAATGAAAAAATTTCACATATTTGAGTTTCAGGCATGCTAGACCTAGTTTTTTTTACTAGTCCAATAGGGTTAGGACATGCTACTAGGGACATTGCAATTTCTCAACATCTTGATAACGCATCAAAGAAATTTGTAAGCGGAGGTGCAGCATCAAATCTCATCAGCCAAAACGGTTTTGATATAGAAAATGTATACAGACCACCTCGCTTTGAAATCAAGAATGGACATCTCAATCAGCCTCTAAAGTGGCTCTTCAAATACTATTCCTACTACAAGGAATCTAAAAGAATTTCATCGCAAATCATAGGAAAATACTCACCAAAAATTGTAATAAGTGATGAAGATTTTGCAGCTCTAACGGTTGCACAGGAGAAACGAATCAAAACGGTACTTGTAACCGACATACTACAGACAAATTTTGCAAATGGTATTGGATCTATAATAGAAAAACAGATGAATAAATCAATGACTGGTATCATACAAAAATGCGATCTTGTCATCATACCAGAAAATGGAGAAAACAGAGATAACATAATAAGAGTAGGACCGATTGTTAGAAAGATATCATGGAAAAGAGAAGAATTAAGAGAAAAGTTTTCTTTTCACAAGAAAACAATTATTGTTAGTATAGGAGGTACAGACTCTGGTAGATTCCTCATAGAAAAGGCAATTGAAGCATTTTCAAAAATTAACCTTGATGCAGAATTGATAATTGTAGCTGGTCCAGCATTGATTCATAATTTTCCAGGTGTCAAAAATCTCGGATTTGTAAATAATCTTCATGAGATAATATTTGCAGCTGATCTAGTAATTTCTCTTGCAGGAAAATCTACCATAGATGAGTCAAGGCATTATGGTACCCCCGGAATCTTTATACCAATAAAGTATCATTTCGAACAAGAAGAAAATGCAAAAGAATTAGGATATAGTTATAATGACATTTCTAATCTAGATAGGTTGATAGTAGAAAAGATCAATGAAAAAAGAAATCCTTTACCTTTTAATGGAGATGCAATAGCTGCAAATGCCATCAAAGAATTTTTCTAGTTATTCTGCTGAAAATTAATGCAACCTGTTATTTCCTTACAAAAGGATTCATTGTGTACTAGACCTACCTCTGGAACATACTGAAGAATGTGATTAGTATTCTTGTCCCTGAAAAGCTCCCCTTCATTGATTAACTCAACGGGATTTGTTGACATGATAGAAAATGTGGATTTTCGAATTTAAGGCATGCGTAGAAATGATCCTAGATTCTTTGGATATGACAATATCATTCTTGTATTATACAATACTTTATAGAAGGATTTCCAGAGAGTAATCAAGTTTTGAGAAATCTGGTTATTTCAAAATTTGGTGGTAGTGCTGTTGGTGTAGATGGAATTCTTGTGCCAACAATTATCAAAAGAATAAACGACTTAAAAAAAGACTCTAAAGTGATAGCAGTTTTTTCTGCTCCCCTTACTGTATACAATAACAAGCAAAGATCTCTTACTGATATAGCTCTTGAGATTGGACAAAAGGCCGAAAAAGGAGAAAGTTCAGATACAGACATTCTAAGAAAACCGTATCTAAAAATAGCTGAATCAATCGACAAAAAATTCCTAGAAGACTGTCATATAGTAATCGATTCCTTTCTCAAGAAAGGTTCTTTGTCCATATCAGAAGTGATAGAGAAACAAGAATTTGCAAACGAGACTAGGGCTAGATTTCTTGCATACACAGGAGAGATTCTCATGTCTAATGTCATGAATTATGTCTTGAAAAGTGCTGGAATAAAATCTGAAGTTGTGAGTTTTGACATATGGCCCATAATTACAGATAATAATATAGAATCTGCTAACTTTCTTTCTGCCCAATCTTCGCAAAATGCTAGCGGAATAGAACAATTATTGGAAAATAATGATGTAATATCAATTGGAGGATTCATCGGTAAGACTGTCAAAGGAATAGAAACAACATATGAGAGAGGAGGTTCTGACAGGACCGCTGCAGACTTAGGCATTCTCTTTAGCAAGAAGTACAACACCAGAATAGATTTTGAAAAGGATGGCCCTGTACTATCTGCAGATCCCAGAATTGTCAAAGATGAATTAGAATTCATCACCCATCTTTCATACAACGAAGCAAGAATTGCAGGAATGTTTGGAATGAAGATACTTGATCCAATTGCCATAAAGGAAATTGTAGAAAATGGGGTAGACATGCCAATAATGATTACCGATATGGCAAGACCAGAGAGAATTACCACAATAGAAAGAAAGCCGGGTGAGAAAAATGGTCATCCTCTTAAAATAGTCACAGGAAAAAAGAATTGTGCTATTGTTCGAATAGAAAGTGAGTCGGCTGAAAAACTATTCCACTCACTTGAGAAAGATAGGAGGTATAGCGAGTTTGTGGTTTTATCACCATTTACTAAAGATGACATTGAGTTTACAAGAATTCTATTTCTGGATGGAGATTATGTCAAGCGCAATGAAAGATACATCCTAGGATTTGATTCATTAGCATCAATCACCTACAATAGGGGAGTCATTACGCTGATTGGGGATCAAATGTGGCGAGTTCAGCAAGTAGCATCAAAAGCGAGCTCACGAATAGGTGAAGCTGGGCTGAATATACTAAATATGGACGCGCAAGAAGAAACATCACGAATCATCATAGTAACTGAGGATAGTGGTGACAATATAGAAAGGGCAATTCGTGCAGTTCACTCAGAAAGGTCTAAAATAAAATTCGTCTAGCTAAAAGTAACATAATCAACCAATGTCACAGATGATAGAATTGAGGACTTTTTGTTACTTTTTTCTTTTTCTGCGTGAAGCCCTCTGGTCTGCCTTTCGCTTGTGTTTTCCTTGCTTTCTCTTTACCATATCTATTGGTACTTGCATTTGAGGACATAATTTCTATCTTTGTATAACAATGTCATAAAAACGGTTGACCCCTACAAGCCTATACCTGTAGGAAGTCAAAGTGGGTTTGTTCTTGAGCCTCTATCTAGAATCCGCTCGGCGTTACCCAAAACACGCGCTAAGATATGATACTATTATCAGATATTTAGAGTTGATCTATATAGATCTAGTATGAGTTACTCAGAGCCCAAAGTCCAAGAGCAATTACTATGAGTGCATACCACTTGAAGTTTCTTTTGGAAAAAAACGCTTTCCTTGATGTAATATCCTCGTCTCTTGCAGACATGTGAATCTTTCTCATCTCAAATCCGTTTCCTGCAATGCCAATTACAAATAAAGCAATTGCAATAATTGATAGTATGGGTTGTTGTGCCATGATTTCAATTACCAATACATTACATTTAAAGAAAATCCGACTGCAATTGCAACTGATTTAGATTTATTGATTAATTCTTTAAATTACCAAACTCTATCTTAATTGGTATGAAAGAAAAAGGTAGAATTTGGATGAATGGTAAACTTGTTCCATTTAAGAATGCCAAAGTTCATGTTCTAACTCATGCACTGCATTATTCGACCGCAGTTTTCGAGGGAATAAGATGCTACAATACTCCAAAGGGTTCAATGATATTCAGATTACCAGAACATGTGAATAGATTATTCAAATCAGCGAAAATGTATTCTATGAAAATTCCTTATTCAAAAGAGGAGATTTCAGATGCGATAATTAAGACAGTTAAAGCGAGTGGACTAAAGGAATGTTACATTAGACCAATTGCATATTATGGACACGGAGTACTTGGCCTCACACCTACTCCAAATAAGATTGAAGTTGCAATAGCATGTTGGGAATGGAAACTTGGCGAATCTAGTGCTGGAAAAGTTCGTGGAGCAAGATGCAAAGTATCGAGTTGGCTTAGGATAGATTCCAGATCTCAGCCAATGCAAGCAAAAGCTGCATCAAATTATGCAAATGCTGCACTAGCAAGAGTAGAGGCACTAAGAGATGGATATGATGAAGCAATCATGTTGAACTATAATGGAAAAGTATCAGAAGGAAGTGCTGAAAATATTTTCATTGTAAGTAATGGAGAGATATTTACACCACCACTTGATGCAGGAATCCTTGAGGGAATTACAAGAGATAGCGTTATCAAGATATCAAGATCCGAGGGAATTTCGGTTATTGAAAGAGATATCGATAGAGAAGACATGTACATTGCAGATGAAGTTTTTATGACCGGAACAGCTGCTGAGGTAAAATCTGTAACTGAAATTGATAATGTATCCATAGGAGATGGTAAGATGGGAAACATTACTCGTAATTTGCAGAATGCATTTGTCGAAGCCTCAAGGGGTAAAGATGAACGTTTCATAGAATGGCTCACTCCCATCTAACATTAAAAAACCTGAAAGGTTCAATTATGTCAAATACGAAACATAGATAATGGTACTATCAATGGTTGACCAGCACAAGCCAAAGTGCTATTTGTGTAGTAGTGTATTTGAGAATTTAGAGGAATTACGAAGGCATCAGGACGAAAAACATAAGGATTTTGTTGAATTTCACAAAAATACGACTGATCGTTCTCCTGCACCAGGGGATATAACTGTCTTTTAGATGAAAACTATGGAATGCGATACGGATGCCAATCCAATTTGTTGGTTTTGTAGAAAGGGACGGCATGAGGAATGCATGAAGCAAATTCCTACCTATCAAAGAACAGAAGGTCCTCATGACTGTACTTTTGACACGAAACTGGTTGATTGTCAGTGTAGTCACTAAAGGAATAATGCAAATTAGAACAACAAAAACCATTAATGAAAATTGATAATCACGGGCTTGTGATGATTTGTATTAAACATTGCTCATATCTATTGTAATTTAATTATATACAAGTCTGTAGTATCTAATGAAGAATGAAAAAATTGACCTTTGCAATTATTGTAATGGCTATAGTTATGCTAACATTCTCAGCAACTGCAAAGACCTATGCTTCTACCTCTTGGACTACAGTACCAAATTCAGGATATTCTCATCCTACAGGGAATAATCCAGGTAATGTGAAAATATGCGGAGATCACAAGTGTGCACCATTTGAATATGAAAAAATGCAAAAATCAATTCAAGGAGTGGACATAAAAAAACTAGCTCAAACCCCAAAACAGCAAGGTTTTGAAAAAGAGATTCAATATTTGATACAACAAGGAATTATGAAAATTCCCTCAATTCAATCCAGCACTGGAAACGTTACAATTCAGCAAATTCCATCATGGGTGATGACAATTGTTAGCTTCTGGCACAATGGAGAACTTACCGATGATGAGTTTGTCAAGGGAATTCAATATCTTCTAGATTATGGCATAATCAAAATCTAGAATTTTATCTACAGATGACCTTTTTTTAGGATTAAGCGGGTCTAGTGGGATTTGAACCCACGGCATAGGGATGTCTCTGAAATATCATAAGAGTCCCTCGCTCTACCTGGCTGAGCCATAGACCCGTAGAGTAGCAAACGCTAAAGTCGTTATTTAAACTTGAGTCAAAAGAAAACGATTTTAGTTTTTGACTGTTTCTTGCTGAGAATATTTCTCAAGTATTTTTGTTAATACTGTCGAAACTGGGGCGTTGTTCATCTTTTCTTTTTCTGCCAAGAGTTTTCTGTATGCATCAAGAGTAATGTATACAGGAATTGAACCGTTTCCTTCTAACAGACCGCGTACTCGGTACAGAGCAGTCTCCATTCCTTTTTCTGCAACCTTCGAAAACTTGACTTTATCCATAATGCCGCCAAGAGGTCCAAATGGCATATCATAGTTCACTGTCATTATCACCCGAGTTAATTTTTCACCGAGTTCCTGAAAATCAACTGCAATTTCCCATTTCTTAAATGGACCCTTTATCATTTTAGCAGCGACTTTTCTCTCTGGAATAAATTCTGTTGTTTCACAATCCCATTCCAGTCTTTTTCCATCAAAGTCACCTATTACTCTAAAAGTTGTTCCCACACCCATTCCTGCTTTTACATCCATAGGTACTACTGTCATTCCTACTCGCTCTTCGAACTGATCAGAAATGTGCTCAGGTCTTGCAAAATACGTAAAAACATTCATTGTTTTTTCTTTGATATCAATCGTTTTACTAACAGTAGTCATACTTGGGCAATTTCTTAGAACTTGATTTAAAGCTTTTGCTAATTTTCAGAGATCGAGAGGGTTGTAACAATATATTAAAGAAGAGAGAATCAAAAAACGATGATAGATATCCGTTTTATAGCTATTACAACTCTAGGCCTTTTGATGATTCCTATGATTGGTTATGCCCATGCTCATGAGAATCTCAATTCTGAAGACGAGACCATAGGAAACTATGAGCTTCAGGTAGCAACAGATCCTGAAATTCCGGCTGCAGACCAACCATTTAAGCTAAATTTCAGAGTGCTAAACCATCAATCGGCGTCAAACATAATGAATTCATTTAATACTCAAGTAAGTGAGGTAGACCACTTTAGGATGGGTGCAAGAATTTACTATAACAATCAGATTATTGGAGTCATTCCAGTTCAAAGCTTCAGTAAAGGTGAATGGTCTACAATGTATACCTTTCATGAATCAGGAAATCATATTATGAGTGTCGATCTTTATGATGTCGGTCCAAATGGTGGAGTTCTTACTTATACATTTAACATAAGTGTGCTAAACGTATTTGGTCCCATATTTCCATACATAATTTCCTCAGGAGGTATTGCATGCTTTGTCTTGCTTGGTTGGATTGTAATTACACGAAAAAAGGTAAAGCCTAAGCACTAGTTTTGATAGTAGCACCACGTGCTAGTTTGAATGCATATATTGCTGTAAGTAAAGTCATTGCAAAAAGTAAGATCCCAATTCCGTTGTGAACTGCAACAATTACGGCATGAAGTTTTGTATCAATTACTATGGCTCCAAGAGCAATCTGTGCTACTGCAAAGACTCCTGCAAGGGTTCCAGTAATCCTAATTTTTGTATTAGACCCCTTCACCTTCCAGCTACCAATTGCAGTTGCAACAATCAATACTCCTGTTGTTGCAGCAATGAATCTATGTATCCATTCTGTTAGAAATTCAGCAGATGGAAGAATTCCACTTGGACAAAGTGGCCATTCAGGACATGTTAACCCTTGACCGCTTGCTTGGAGATATCCACCGATAAACATCAGTGAATACAAAATAACAAGAGACGCAAGTGCTAAATATTTAAAATACATTATTACCCGACTATGAATTTGCCATCCATTCCAAGTGCTGCGTGTCCTGGAACTGTACAAATATAATGATAAGTTCCTGCTGCACCGGCTACAAATGTTACATCTTTTGATTCTCCAGGTTTCATTGGTTGGTCAGGTGTTGCAACTGCAGAATTCCATAAAACATCGGATGGATTTTCTGGGTCAACAACTATGCCAAAGGCATGGAATGATTTGCTGTCATTTTTAACATGAATTGTTACTGTATCACCAGGCTTTACTTTGATGTCTGGATTGTTTCCTGGCTCACCTGCTAAGGCATCAAATCCGTATTTTGATAAGTCTTTACTCATTACAAAGCTAACTGTAAATTCTACTTTATTTCCAGTAGGAGCTACGGTTGCACCTGATGCCTCTACTTGGCTTGCTCCACCTGCTCCACCTGAAACTTCGATCTTGCCTTCCATTCCAAGTTCCCTGTGTCCTGGAACTGCACAAATGTAATAGTATTCACCAGGTGCTGATGGAATAAAGGATACGTCACCACTCTCTTTTGGTTTCATTGGTTGATCTGCTGTTCCTATGGTAGTACCTTCAATAGCTGGACCTGGTCCTTCTTTTGATGCAGTGACTGCAAATGCGTGAAATGATTTACCAGCATTTGTCACATGAAATGTTATCTTGTCACCAACCTTGACATCAATTTCTGGATTATGATCAGGACCAGACACAGAGTTGAAAGCATACGTCTTAAAATCTGGTGATTCGACAAATGATAGATTTACTGGTACTTCTTTGCCAGTAAATGTTCCCTGTTTGTTCATATCTGCACCACCTGATGGTGAAGTATTGCCTTGTTCTGCTTCCTTCATTTGGATCTTTCCTGCAGTTGGAAGATAAGAATTCCAGTAAGCATAATTTACAAAGAAAA
>Ga0335085_10014275_pt1 | contig 11605 bp, 11 predicted proteins | sample Lox_Sample_45_FD_206712 | JGI IMG/M metagenome (GOLD analysis project Ga0335085, IMG submission 206712) | Soil microbial communities from Loxahatchee National Wildlife Refuge, Florida, United States - Lox_Sample_4.5 | ecosystem: Environmental > Terrestrial > Soil > Wetlands | place: USA... | reverse complement strand
ATTCACAGGCTGGATTCCACGGGAGCAGTTGTACGAACTCTTCAGAGGCGCGCGCGGTTTTGTCTATCCTTCGACGTTCGAAGGATTCGGGATGCCCGTACTGGAGGCAATGGCGGCAGGAATACCGCTGGCGTGCGCGGATATTCCGGTGTTGCGCGAAGTGGCCGGCGAATCTCCCCTCTATTTCGATCCGCTCGACGAAGACGCCATATACCGGGCCCTCGCGCGCTTGGCCACCGAGGCAATCTCCACGGAAGCGAGTCAAATACGAGCCGCTGAATTCACTTGGGAAAAAACAGCCCGCGAGACGCTCGACTATCTCAGCAAGTCTTCAAGTTGAATCTTGGTGTCGGTTTTCGCATCGCGATATTTCGCGATCACCGGCGTATAGAGCGATAGGCCCCATTCGCGCCCTTGGCCGGAAGTGATTGCGCGGGAGCCTGCGACAACCACGGCGCCCTCGGGAATAACCAGCGGGTCCTCGTCGGTGGATCGATAGATTTGTCCGCGAACGACGTCGTAAACTGGCGTGGACCGGTTCAGGATGACGCCTGAACCAAGCACGGAGCGGCGCTTGATGACGGTTCCTTCGTAGACGCCGCAGTTGCCGCCGACCAGTACATCGTCTTCGACGATCACCGGCAGCGCACCAACCGGCTCGAGCACTCCGCCGATTTGCGCCGCGGCCGAAATATGGCAATTGGCGCCAACTTGCGCGCAGCTACCAACCAGCGCGTGCGAGTCGACCATCGTGCCGTCGCCAACCCACGTGCCGGTGTTGATATACATCGGCGGCATGCAAGTGACACCCTTGCCGATGTAGCAGCCGTCGCGAACGCTCGATCCGCCAGGCACGATCCGGATGCCTTGGTCGGCTGTGATGCGCTTCACGGGGAAGGTGGCCTTGTCGAACCACGGCTGACGAACAGGATTGATCGACATGTCCACAATCGAGCCCATGCGAAAACCGAGCAAAATGCCTTTCTTGACCCACGCGTTGACCCGCCATCCGGTTTTAGCAGTGCTATCGCGTTGCGCCGCGCGGATCTCACCGGCGTTCAACGCCTGCAGGAATTTCTGGAAGAGGCGGAAATGTTCGTCAGTGTAAGTTTGAGGTTTTTCTTCGAACAGCTTCTCGATCTCAGACTGCATGCACGCTCCGGTTGGCGAGCAGACCCAGGCTTTCGAGAACTTTTTCGATCTTGTCTTGATTCGCTGGATTGGGCGCGCAAAGCGGAAGCCGCCAGACCGGCTCAAGCAAACCCATAAGAGCCATGGCTGCCTTTACCGGAATCGGATTGGACTCCACGAAATTCACTTCCATGAGCGGGAAGTAGCGGCGCTGCAAGGCGCGGGCGGCAGCGAAATCGTTGGCCAGAGCGCGCTGCACCAAGGCGGTCATCTCGCCGGGAATCTCGTTGGAAATGACCGAAACCAGGCCGTGGCCTCCCAGGGCGATCAATGGAACGGTAATCGCGTCATCGCCCGAAAGAACAGCGAAGCTCGAAGGAACCTGCTGCACGATCGCGGCCATCTGACCGATGTTGCCGGAAGCTTCCTTTACGCCGACGATGTAATCGATCTCTGCGAGACGCTTCAGCGTCGCAGGCTCGACATTCACTCCAGTGCGTCCTTGAACGCTATAAACAACGATAGGAAGTTTCGCCGCGGAGGCGATGGCCTTATAGTGCTGGTACAGGCCTTCTTGGGTGGGCTTGTTGTAATAGGGCGTGACGGAAAGAATGCCGTCCACCTGCATCGCCTTCAGCTCTTGGGCGAGTTCAACGACCTCGGCGGTGTTGTAGCCGCCGGCGCCGGCCAGCACGCGGACCCGGCCGTGCGCCTCTTCCAGCGTGATTTCGACTACGCGCAAATGTTCCTCGCGTGTGAGCGTGGGGCTTTCGCCCGAAGTTCCGCACGGCACCAGGAAATTGATGCCTTCATTGACCTGGCGCTTGACCAGCGAACGGAGGGCCGGCTCATCCAGCGAGCCGTCTTTGCGAAACGGAGTCACCATCGCGGTGCCGCAGCCTTGAAACAACATAGTCAACCTCCAAAAAGGACTTCGCTGAACTCGTAGACGCCTTGGCGCCCGATAATCCATTGTGCCGCTTTTAGCGCCCCCCGGGCGAAACCCTCGCGGCTGCGGGCGGCATGCCGCAGGGTGATGGTATCGGCGGCGGAATCGAAGCCGATCTCGTGCGTGCCCGGATGTGCGCCGGCGCGGCTCGAGCTCATGTCGATGGGGCGGTCGAAACCGGCCCGCTTCATTTGATCCACCAGCTTGATTAACGTGCCCGAAGGCGCGTCTTTTTTTGTGATGTGGTGGATTTCCCAAGCCCACGCGCCGTATTCTTTTTCGTTTTTCAAAAGGCGGGCCGCTTCGGTAACAAGGCGGTTGAAGACGTTCACGCCGATGGAGAAATTCGGGCTCCAGATGAGCGCGGCGTTATTCTTTTGGACGATCGATTTCACCTGATCCAGATGCTCGCCCCAACCCGTGGTCCCGATCACCGCCGGGATGCGCAGCGACGCCAGTTTCTCAATATTGCCGACGACCGCGGACGGCATGGAGAACTCGACGGCGACATCAACATCGACGAGCGATTCATTGCGGCCGATGTCGATGCGAGAGGTGACGGTGAACCCGTATTCGGGTGCGAGGTGATCGATCAAGCGGCCCATTTTGCCGTAGCCGACGATGGCGAGGTTAGGCATGTCCGCTCCCTTCGGTCGCGGCTCGGCACGGCATCGTATCGGTGCGGCATCCGGTGCGGCACTGTGGAAGTAAGGAGCGCATTCTGAGCCGCGCCGGAAGGAAGCGGTACCGGTCTTCAGACATCGAACACCGCCGGGTCCAGCTCGCTGAAAAACTCGCCATGGAGCGCGCGGACCGCAGCAGGCAGGTCCGGGCCAGCCACCACAAAACCGATATTTAGCGCCGACGCGCCTTGGCTCAGCATACGTACATTGATCTTATCGAGCGCTTTGAAGACGCGCGCCGCAACCCCAGGAGTATAGCGGATGTTATCGCCCACGATGCAAATGATAGAGTCGTTTTGGTCGACCGAGACTTCGGCGAACTCGCGGAGGTCGTTCACAATCGCATCCACGCGCTCGGGCTGGTCGACGGTGAGCGAAACGCTGACTTCGGAGGTAGCCACCATATCGACGGATGTTTCATATCGGTCGAACACTTCGAAAATGCGCCGCATGAAGCCATGCGCCATGAACATGCGAGTGGATCGAATATTGAGGACGACGACCTTGGCCTTGCATGCGATCGACTTCACCACATTCTTGCTCCGGACCGCCTGCGACTGAATGCGTGTGCCCTCCACCTGCGGGCGGCGCGAATTGAGTATCATCACAGGAATGTTCCGGTCAATGGCCGGCATGACCGTCGCGGGATGCAGAACCTTGGCGCCGAAATAAGCCAACTCGGCGGCTTCCGTGAAGGAGATGAGTCGAACACGATGCGCGTCGGGGACAAGATTCGGGTCGGCGGTCAGCATCCCGTCCACGTCGGTCCAGATTTGGATCTCTTCGGCGCCGATGCCCGCGCCCACGATGGACGCAGTGAAGTCCGAACCGCCGCGGCCGAGGGTGCTGGTGACTCCGTCTTCCGTCGCGCCGATGAAGCCGCCCATCACGACCACATGCTGTTTGGCGAGCGGAGGGATCGCGGCGGCAAGTTTCGCGTAGGTCTGCTCGAATAGCGGCAGGGCTTGCGTATGACGGTGATCGGTGACGATGACCTTGCGTGAGTCCAGGTGAATCGCATTCAGGCCGTGGTGCTTGAAAATGTTGGCGACAATCAGGCTGGAAAGGCGCTCGCCGAAGCTGGAGATCGCATCGATGGAACGTGGCGTCAGTTCGCCGAGCACAGCGAGCCCTTTGACCAACTCCGAGAGTTCCTGAAAATGCTCGTCAACCGTCCGCTCCATGCCCGATTCGCGCAAGTGAAAATCGCGCAGCGACATCAATTCGCCTAGCGCCGCGTCGCGCTGACCGGCAACCGCGAGATTGGCGATCTTGAGCAAGCGATTCGTGGTCTTGCCCATTGCAGAAACCACGACCACAGGCCTTCGGTCGAGCCGGAACTTCACGATCCCGGTGACACGCTCGATGGCTTCCGCCGATTCGACGGACGTGCCGCCGAATTTCATCACGATCATCAGTCGAGCAGCCCCTCCGAGTACATGAGTTCGGCATTGAGCACGGCCGCGCCGGCGGCTCCTCGAATGGTGTTGTGGCCGAGCGCGATGAATTTGTAGTCCAGGGCAGGGCACTCCCGCAGACGGCCAACGTACACGGCCATCCCGTGGTCGCGTTCGACGTCGCGGCGTGGCTGAGGACGATCCGGCGCTTCCATGTATTGCACGGGGCGCTCAGGCGCGCTTGGCAAATTGCGCTGCTGCGGCACGCTGCGGAAACTGTCGAGGGCCTGGATCAGTTCGTCGAGCTTCGGTTTACGCTCCAGTTCGACGCTGGTGGCGACCATGTGTCCATCCACCACCGGCACGCGGTTGCAATGCGCGCTGACCTTGGCAGCGAGCGGCTGAATCGCTTCGCCGGTAAAATCGCCGAGGATCTTCTGCGTCTCCTGCTGCATCTTTTCTTCTTCGCTGCCGATAAACGGAATCACATTGGCGTTGATGTCCATGGATGCGACACCCGGGTAGCCTGCGCCGGAGATGGCTTGCATGGTAGTTGCCACAACCCGCCGGATTCCGAACTGCTTGAGCGGCGCGAGAGCCATGGCGAGCACGATCGTCGAACAATTGGGATTGGTGGCGATCTGTCCCTTCCATCCGCGTCGGCGTTGCTGCAGCGGAATGATCTTCAAGTGATCCGGATTCACTTCCGGAATGAGCAAGGGAACATCCGGCTCCATGCGATGATTGCGCGAATTGGAAACCACTACGTGGCCGGCCTGGGCGAACGCGCGCTCGATCTCAGTGGCGACCGAGGCGTCCATGGCGGAGAAGACCAGCCGGGGCGCACCGTTGCCGGTCTTGCATTCGTCGACCTTCATTTGCTCGACGCCGCTCGGCATGAGGCCATCCAGTCGCCATGCGGTGGCTTCGCGGTAGGGCTTGCCGGCAGAGCGGTCGCTGGCCGCGACCCACGCGATCTCGAACCAGGGATGGTTCTGCAAAAATTTTACGAAATGCTGGCCGACCATGCCGGTCGCGCCAAGAATGCCAACAGGGATTCTGGTTTCCATTTCAGTTGCTCGTTTCTATTAAGTATTCAGTTCCTTGACCATGCGCTTATAAATTTGGACCGCTTCCAAAATCTGCTTCTTCGGAATCCGCTCTTCGGCCGTGTGGGCCACGTGAATCGAGCCGGGTCCGATTAAATAAGGTTTGCCCCAGGTGTCGCCGAAAGCGGGGATATCAGTAGTATAAGAGACTACCGTGGTTTCGAAATCGGGCAGCGAGCCGAGTCGTACCGCTGGTATTGCTAGTACTTCGCGAGCTTCTACTCGATTACCGGCGGCTTGTTTAATGGCGGTTCGGGTTTGATCGCCGTCGTCCACCAGCCGTATGAAGATTTCGGCGCGGGCCTGATCCGGGATCACATTCGGAGCGCGGCCGCCAGCGATGGTTCCGATATTCAGTGTGCTCGGCCCAAGCATTTTGTCGACCGGCAGCGGCACGCGGCGAACTTTCTCGAGCGCATCCAGCAGTTTTTCAATGGCCGAATCTCCCAGTTCCGGATAGGCCGAGTGCGCCAGGCGACCATTCGCGACTAATTCGTAGCGAAGCGCGCCCTTGCACCCGATCGCCAGCTTATTTTCAGTAGGCTCGCCATTGATTAGAAATTTCGAACCGCGCGCGTTCTGAGCGGCGGCGAACGCTCCGGCGCTATTGCGCTCCTCGCCGACAACGAACAGCAAGGCGACGTTCCTATGGCCTTCTTCGAGCAGCTCGCGAGCCGCGAATATCATGGACGCGATGATGCCCTTGGTATCGCATGCGCCGCGCCCCCAGATATATTCGTCATCTTCTCGAGAGGGGAAGAACGGGGGTACCGTGTCCATGTGAGTGGAGAGCGTCACGCGAGGATCGCCCCACCAGGCGAGCACGTTGAAGCGTTGAGGGACGACTGAAAGGCGCTCCGCGTGGCCGCCGTACTTGGCCGCGAGTTCCAACACGTGGGCGAACAGCGCATTGCCCATGCACTCTTCGTTCTCCGTGATGGACTCGATATCCACCAACGCGCGCGTTAGTTCGAACACGTTCATAAGCTATGGGAGAAAGGATGGAAGGAGGACGCGGAGACAGCGTTCGCGTGCTTCCCGGTAGCGCTCCACCCGATCTCGTCACAAGATCCGAATGACAGTGGGCAGGTATTAGCCCGACCCCCCAACCGAGCCTGGCGGGACTGCCGCGGCCGATTTCGGCGGAATGACTTTTAGCCCCTTTTGACCGGCCGCTCCGAAATTCCCGGAACACGCAACCGGCTACTGATGGCTTCCGCACCTCTACGAGGACTCTTTCAGAATAGCAGGTTTGCCGATTGGGCCTGGCCCAGACTGCTTGGCGCTCTTGTTATTTCAGCTCGCTCTGCAAGATCTTCGCGAGCCGAGCGCCCGCCAGCGCTACCTGCTTTTTGGCGAGGGCCTTCGCATCCGTCGTGTATTTTGTAGTGGCCCTGAATGGCGGGGCGCCTTTGTCCACAGGAGGATCGACATAAACCGAACTCTGCGCAAGCATGAAGCTAGCGCCGATCCATTTCGTTGCATCGGCGATGTCGGCGGCCGTAACGGTAGGTGCAACCAGACCGGCTGCGAATTTATCGGGGGCGGTGACGGAGTCCCCGCTCCCCAGAATGTCATCCCAAAACGCATGCAGGTTACTGTCGCATTTTCCCGCCTTTGCCGTACAAAACGGGACGTCGTTCCCTCCTGTGTCTCCCTTCGGAAATGCCTGGGAAACCCTGGTTGAGCAATGCAGGGGCTGATGGACGTCGCCCACAATGTGCAACAGCCACACCAAATCGTAGGACTTGAGCGGGTCGGGAGAATTAGACTTCAGCACGGCGCGGAAAGCCGCGATCTGAGTCTGGGCATCCGGAACCGGCACCTTCATCTTGGACACATCGGTGCCGGCCTGGCTGAAGGGCGTGTCGACAAAGTGCCAGTATTTGTGCCGGTTGAAATCGTCGTAGCCTGTGTTTTGCGAAGCGTTCGGGCCATCCGGGGAGTCGCCATTGTTGGATCCATCGTTGTGGTAGCTATTGTCCTGCTTGATCGCGTCCGGCCATGTTGCGGCCAGCATGAATATAAGCCGAGTCCGGTCGGCGTCTGAAGTTCCCGATGGAATCAAGGCCGGCCATTTATCCTTAAAGTAAGGATTCAACATGAGCAACTGGTCGGCACGAGCCCGCGTTTTTGCATCCAGCTTCCGGTAGGCGACGCTGGCGACAGCCATGTGACCGTAGCCATCCCACGCCATGGCCGAATGCGCGAGAAACGCCAAGACCATCAGCGCAGAAGTGATTTGTAACGATGTTTTCACAATTCCTCCATAGAGCTCGACTAGGCTGAATTGACTTTCGATCATATTAGCGTAGTTCGCGCGGTAACTACGCCACAATTGGAAGAATTATTCGGGGAGCGCTTCTTATTTTGCACAGTGCCGGAAAACAGGATTCAGCCGAGGCTATGCATCCGCCAACGCGGCGATCAATGCTCCTCGCGCGGAGGTATGCAGCGGATCGGAGGCCATGCGAATGTCGGTGGTGGCGATCGGCAGCTCGGCTTCCAGAAGAATCTTTTCAAACCGGGCGCGGAATCCTTCGGGCAAAGCCGTGCCGCCGCTCAAAACGATAGGAAGCGGGCGCGGCGATTTGGGGAGCGTGCGTGAATTGGCGAAGGCCTGCTTCATGGCCTGTACCAGCGACTGGATCATCTCGTCGTAGTAAACGCTCAAGGCTTGCTGGAGCTTGTCGGTGAACAGCCCGTTGAAGTGGAACGACTCCTCTTTGGCGATGCGCACGCGGTTGGCGCGCTCGCCCGTCATCGCCGCGGCGTTTCCATCGATGTAATCGCCGCCCCGTGGAATTGAAAAACTCAGTACCGGCACCGACAGATAAGCCACCGAAACATTGCACAGTCCGCCGCCAAAACTAATGCCAACGCCGGTGTAGTTGGTGCTTTCCAGTTCGGAGTAGACCACCGCCAGTCCTTCGTTGATGCTTTTGACCTGATAGCCTTTGTCGGCGAGGATTTGCCGCAGAGTCGCTTCGTGGTAGGTCAGATTTTCTTCGGCGCCAAGCGGAGCCGCCGGCACGGTAAAGCACAAGGTTTGACCCGGCTTGGCCGGTTGCAGAATCGAATCGATGATCTTGCGCAGCATGTGCAGGCTTTCCGGCTCGGTGGCGTTGAGCAGGCCCTTGGCCATGGTGCGGCGCGTCTCGACATCCAGCAGATCGGCGAAGCGGTCCGATTCGTTGCCATGCACCAGAATCTCGCCGCCCCGAACGGTGTGCGGAACGTTCTCTTTTTCCAGTACGTTCTCGGTGATTTTGGAGTAAGGAACGGTAACGAAAGCGTTGAGCTGCGTGTGATATTGAAGCTGTCCCGCCGCTTGTTGTTGCGCCAGGCAGATGCGGCTGGTGCCGACATCCAGCCCGAGCGCGGAATTGGGGGCCTTGTCGCTAGGTGGCATTATTCTTCTCCCAGGCGGCGCTCGCCTCTTTGATCGTCGCCATTACGTCTTTGTATTGCTTTTGCAGGAGAGACCGGTATTGCGGCAGGGGTATTTTGCGGGCGGCGGCCTGATTCCGAATCTGGTCCTCAGCCAGGGCCAGCCCCTGCCAAACACGCTCGCCGGTTGCGTTCACAAATGCTGTGTCGTATTTAAATCCGAATGTATAGATGCTCGGCGGCGGCGTCGCGTAGTTGTCCGGCAACCCGATATCGATGAATGGAAAATTACCGCCCCAGTCGGTGTGATAGCCGATCAGCATGTTCGCGGGGTTTACAGAAACCTGAGCGTGCGTGACGCAGTTGGCCGCCGGGATCCGGTACTTGTCCCGCAGCATCTCCGTCAGAACCCGCGCAGCGTGAATCTGAGCCGGGTTCGCCGACGGCGCGTCGCCATGCGCGGTCTGAGTTTCAAATGCGATGCCTAGGAAGCTGCTGTTCAGATTGACGTAAATACCGCTGTCGTCGGCCCACACGGAATTGCCCGAGTGATTGGCCAGGTCGGATTCGTGAACGATCCGGAATACCTGCCCGAAACGATCGATCACAAAATGATAACTCCGGCTTTGCTGGACGAATTGCAGGACCTCTTTCCGGATGCGCTTCAACTCTTTCGTCTGGTCCGGCTCAAAGCGCGCCTGGTCGGATTCGGTGGTGTGATACACGATACCGGCGGGCTCGGATCGCCACTCCTCGGGGTCGGCCGGATTGGTGGCGCCGCGCCGGTAAACCGGATAAAAGAGCCGGTTCTGATTGGAGACCGCGTAGCGGTCGTCGATCTTCAATCCATTGCTGTAGGTTTCGAAATCGTCCGTTTTGTCCACCAGCCAGACGTTCGTAAATGTATCGGTGGCGGCTGCTCGCGCCTTTGCGGATGCGAGCGTGCGGCGCGGGATGGACACGCCGAGCAAGGGATCTTGCGGCTCGGAGGCTTGCTTGTAGCCGGAACTCAGCAAGCTTGTGAAAAGCAGCCCTAAGCACAGGATCGGCACTTTACGCGTGTTCCAAACTTGCGGAAGCTGAGGCGCGCTGGACCCCATTTTTTGCCGCAAATACTGCAGACGTCGGACGGGATCTTCAATCTTACCGGCCTTGAACTCGATCAGCGTTCGAGGAATCACTACACTCTCACCTGTAACTCTATATCGGTCGAACGGTACTAAAACCTTATAGTCGCTAGGGAAACTGCTCCGATGCCCTCAGGGAAACCACTGAGACGGATCTGCTAAGTCCAGTGTTGCCGGCTACTTGCAGCGTCGGCACACGGAGGCAACTTTCAGGTGTGCGGCCGGGTTTACGATGTGGATAAGGGTATGTTGCCTACATCTTTGTTGATCATCGCGCTAGTGGCCGGCGCCGTTCGAGCCGCGGAGATTCCGCAAGGCGCTCACGTCTTGCTACGGATGGAGAACTCTATCAGCACGCGCACGGCGCAGGAAGGCGATTACGTTTATCTGCGGACGGCGACGCCGGTCGCCGTGAATGGCGACATTGCTGTCGCGGCCGGCAGCTACGTCCAGGGCGTGGTCACGCAATCCAGGCGCAGCGGGCGCGTCAAGGGAAGGGCCGAGTTAGCGATCCGGTTGGAGACCCTGACGCTCGCAAGTGGAAAGACCTTCAAATTCTCTCCACACGCTAGCTCGGTCGAATCCGGCGAGAGCGGCCAGAAGGTGGTCGGCAAGGAGAACGCGATCGAGCAATCACCGGACCACGCTAAGGATGCCGAGCGCATCGCGATCTTGGCGGGCAGTGGCGCAGGGATTGGAGGGTTGGCCGACCAAAGTTGGAAGGGCGCCGGTATCGGCGCAGGCGCGGGAGCCGCGGTCGGACTCGCGACCGTGCTCCTGACGCGCGGCAAAGAAGTGGAGCTGAAGCAGGGCGCGACGCTGGATGTCGTCTTCGACCGTCCGGTGTCGCTGGAATAGCCTCACCGGCTGAGCGAGACAAGTACAAGCCTTACATCTTCACGTCGAAAGACAGTTCCTGCATCATGCGATCGGGCGCAGCTTGGGCTTTGTCGCGCTGTGTTTCGATGTCCTGCATCTCCTTGTGAAGCACTGCCAGTCTGGTCTCCTGAGCATTGAGCTGCTCGGTGTAGCGCTCTAACAGCTTCCTCTCCTCGGCGCTGCCACGCAAAGACTTCATGTTCTCTCGAAGGCGTTGCTGGTCATTGAAAATCTCATCTCTTTCGTCTTCGCGGCCGTTCTTTTGGTTTTCTAGTTCGGCAACAGCCGCTTTTTGCACGAGAATTTTCCGCAGCGCATTCTCAATCGTTCCGTTGATGGATTGTTGGCGAACAAACGTGGCCACCAGGTCGTCGGTGATATCGGTCAGAGCGTAAGTGACCTGCTCAACGCGCGCCTCTTCCACCGCCAAAGACGCGGTCTGTTTTGCATTCACAGCCAGGCGGAAGCGCTTCCAGTCAGCGGTTGATTCCACCGGCTGAGCGTTGCCCCGTAATTGGTAGCCGGATCGCACCGGATGCTCAATAATAACGGTACGCGGCGAGGTGTCTTCATTTCAAGACTTAGTTCCAGGAGCCGCACTGAATAATCTGGCGATAACTCCGTCGTTCGCAGTTGGCCGCTGTCTGAGATCAGCGAAACATAGTCGACTTCCAAAAGTTGTGCCACCTGCGATTCGTGTCTTCCGTTCGATCGTGAGGAGCCGTCCGCTCATCACGTTTGCGCCGCTACGGACTTCGAGCCGCGCACCCCGGAGGGCGCCGATCAATTCGGTGAGGGAACTCTTTTCATTCCACGGCAGCCTCAAATCTCCGAGCTGCCTTTCGACGGGCGCAGTTGAGCCGTATTTGATGCCGCCGATGCGGCCGCCGCCTAGATCAAGAACTGTCAGGGACTTTAGAACATCGTTGAGCTGGCCGGA
>Ga0335085_10014274_pt1 | contig 11605 bp, 8 predicted proteins | sample Lox_Sample_45_FD_206712 | JGI IMG/M metagenome (GOLD analysis project Ga0335085, IMG submission 206712) | Soil microbial communities from Loxahatchee National Wildlife Refuge, Florida, United States - Lox_Sample_4.5 | ecosystem: Environmental > Terrestrial > Soil > Wetlands | place: USA: Florida... | reverse complement strand
GCTCGAGAGGCGCTCGCCGAAGGGCATAATCGTCTTCGACGACTCAGAGGGTTACGGCGTCTTCGAGCGGCTGAAAAACGCCGGCCTGTGCCGAGTCGACTTTTTCGGTTTCGCACCGGGCGTCATGCTGCCGAGGTGCACGTCGATTTACTTCACCGATGCCACGCTGTTTCTTGATGCTCAGATTCCAATCGGCAACGCGCGAGGTTGAAAAGCGCCGCGTTGGCCCCTGAAGGCTCACGAACGAAATACCAAGACCTTGCTCATCTGACGCTGGCCACCGACAATTCCGTCGATAACGAGTTGCGCCCATCGACCGAGCGCATCCCGCTTCTCATCGTCATAGGCGTACCGATCGTAGACGCCGGTGACGCCTGGCTCGAAATGATTTAACACTCGGCCGACGGTGAACCGGGGAACCTTGAGCTCGCCCGTCATCCTGGTCGCCGCCGTGCGGCGGAGGTCGTGCGCCGTGAAGTGCGCACCGGCGGATTGTCGTCTCAGTCGTTCGAACGCCTTCTGGATGTTCGCCATCGGAGCGCGGCCGCGAGGTGACGGAAAGACCCATTCGCTCGGTCGCCGCAGGGCTTCGCCCTTCATCTCGCGCCACCTGTTGGCTCGATGACGGTCCTCCTCGAGTCGGGCGCTGATGTCCTTCAGCAACTCCATAACCGGTGAGCTTAGCGGGACCCGATGACTGTGACCATTCTTCGCGACTTCGCCAGGAATAACCCACACTGAGCCGGCGGGCTCCTGCGAGATGTCTTGCCACCTCATGCGCAACACCTCTCGGCCGCGCTGCGCCGTCAGCAGTCGAATTCGAAAGTAGCCAGCGATCAGGTACCTTCCAGCGGCTTCTTCTTGCGCCAGCGCTTTCCAAAACCCGGTGAGCTCGTCGTCGTTGAGCACGCGATCACGCGAGCGCTCACGTGCAGGCGGTCGTATCTTGTGGCACGGGTTGTTCTCGACGAGATCGCGTTCGATGCCGAAGTTGAAGATCTTCCTCGCCAGTGAAAGCGTGCGATTGGCCATGGTCGGCGCTTTGCGGTCGACGATTCGATCGAGGACATCGCGCACGTCGCGACGGGTGATCTCGATGGCCTTCCGGTCGCGCCACGAAGGCAGTAGCTCGGCCCTGGCGATCCGAACGTCGTCTGTCCACGACCGCTTGTTGGGTTTGGCGTGACGCTCGAGGTACTCGTTCCACAACTCGCCGAACGTCTCAGCGCGTTTCGCGACGGCTCGTGCGATGGCTGGGTCGTCGCCGGCGTCGACTATAACTAGAATTGCTCTGGCCCTTTCCCGCGCGGCCGCAAGCGACAGCAGCGTGGCGTCGCCGATGGTCAACCGGCGCATCCGCTTACCGACCCTGTAACGGACGAAGAACGTCTTGGTCGAACGACCTGACGTCCCGGTTCTCGACACCCGCAAACCGAAACCATTCAGCGCCGCGTCCCAGTACTCAATCTGAGCCGGCTGCTCGAGCTTCAGGGCTTCGATCGCCTTCGAGGTGAGGTTCACCTGCGGCATGGCGACGCTTGCCTGTCACGTAACGCAGCGAACGAGCGGCGCGAGTGAGCCGCGCGAGCGGCGCGGAGCGTAGGGCCCCCCGCTAGCGAGCGCGTTTGGGGGGAGCGGCGGGGACGAAGTCCGCCCGCACTTTGCTGGAGGGCACATGGAGGGCACAAACGGCGCTCGACTGGCCGAACACGCATCGAGGCCGATGACAACACACAACTATTGTGGATTCAATGCCTTAGGAAGAGGACAGAGCTGTTCACGAGAGGTCACGAAACTCCAGCAAATCGCAAAAAATCTTTTCTGAAAATCACGGTGTCGGCAGTTCGATTCTGCCCCTCGGCACCATTCATTGATCTGAGGGGCGTTGCCCCTCAGACTCCCCGACACGCTTCCTCGCGCGATTTGCCTCCCCGAGAGGTGCGCCTAGGCCAATCGCGCTCCGGGCGCGTGCGCGCGCTCGCACACCTCGCGCGCGTTCCCTCGGCGCGTTGCCCCTCAGACTCCCCGACACGCTTCCTCGCGCGATTCGCCTCCCCGAGACGTGCGCCTAGGCCAATCGCGCTCCGGCTCATCGTCTTCATCGGGCTGATGACGCCATCGATGATGTTCTCCGGACTGATGACGCCCGTCTCGGGCATGGATCCGTCGGCGCAGTTCATCAGCCGGCTGATCCCGGCCTCGTACTTCATCGCGATGGTGCGAGGCGCCTTCCTGAAGGGACTCGGGTTCGGTCCCTTCGCGCAGGACCTGCTCACGCCGGGGACGTTTGCCGCGATCGTCCACGGCATCGCCATCCTTGGGTTCAGAAAGCGAGCCGGCTGATACCTCGGCGGCTGGCGGGACTCATTCGCAAGGAGTTCGCGCAGATCTGCTCCGCTACTTCATCGACTTCGGGTTCGGCGTCATTCTCAAAGGCAATGACGCGTCGGTGGTCGCCTGGGACATCGCCGGCATCGCCGCACTCGGCGCCGTCCTGTTCGGTTTCTCGCTCTTCTGGTTCGAACGAAGTCTCCGAGTCACGTCATAGGCGGACGCCTGCCGGCTCGATTCGCACGGCCGTCACCTTGTACTCCGGTGTCCCGACCGGATCGCGCGCGTCCGAGGTGACCTGATTGACGGCCGACGTCGCGGTATGAAACGTCGCGAACGCGTGGCCCGGACGCACGGCGTCCGTCAAGCGGACCGGAAGCGTCGCGACACCGCGACGGCTAATCACGCGAACGTCGTCACCCTCTCGAAGGCCCAGCCGCGCGCCATCCTCTGGCGCCAGATCCAGCGTATCCGCGGGCCGCAGCTCATTGTTCGGCGTCCGCGCGGTCATCGTGGCGGCGTTGAACTGGTAGAGCGTTCGTCCGGTCGTGAGCAGGAACGGATAGACCTCGTCGGTCGCCTCATCCGTCGGATGGACTTGGATCGGCCGCAGCGACACGCGACCGTGGGCAAATCCGTCGCGGTACAGGACCGCGGTTCCGGGGTGGTCAACCGTCGGGCACGGCCACTGCAGCCCTCCGTGCTCGAGCCGATCGTACGTGATGCCGTTGACGGCGGGCCAGACGCGCCGGATCTCGTCCCAGACGACGTTCGGCTGCACGTGCGCGAACCCGTCGCCTCGTCCCATGGCGCGCGCGATGTCCGCAATGATCTCGGAGTCCGACCTCGACTGACCGACGGGATCGATCACGCGTCGCACCCGCTGCAGCCGCCGCTCGGCATTCATGAACGTGCCGTCCTTCTCGAACGTCGAACAGGCAGGCAGAAAGACATGCGCGAGCGATGACGTCTGTGTGTGGAACAGATCCTGAACGATCAGGACATCCAATGCCTCGAGCGCACGACGAGTCTGATTCGCGTTCGGGTTGGTCAGCAGAATGTCGTACCCGACCACGAACAGCGCTTTCAGGCGGCCGGCGCTCGCCGCGTCGAGCATGTCGAGCAGCGCGAGCCCGCGGGTGCGAGGAAGCGGCGCGCCCCACGCCTCTTCGAACCGCGACCGCGCCTGCTCGATGGGCACGCCGCCGGGAAGCAGGCCCGGGTCGCATCCCATCTGCGCGGCGCCCTGAACGTTGTTCTGGCCGCGCAAGGGATTGACGCCCGCGCCCGGTCTGCCGACGTTTCCCGTCAGCAGCGCCAGATTGATCAGCGCGCGCACGCCGTCGGTGCCTTGCGTGTGCTCGGTCAGACCCAGTCCATGAACGCTCATCGCCGGCCGTCCGCCGGCATACACGCGGGCGGCGCGTGCGATGGCTTCCGCCGACACGCCGCAGATCGCCGCCGCGCGTGCCGGCGTCCACTCGCGGACGAACCGTCGGAACTCGTCCACGCCGTCCACATGCGCGGCAAGGAACGCGTCGTCCTGCAGCTGATCGTCGAGCACGACCGACGCCATCGCGTGCAGCAGCGGCAGATTGGTCCCCGGCCGCAGCGCGAGGTGGATCGTCGCCTCACGCGCGACTTCGGTGCGCCTCGGGTCGATGACGATGAGCGGCACGCCTCGCCGCGCCGCTTGACGAATGCGCGCGCCGACGACGGGATGGCTCTCGGTGACGTTCGCGCCGACGACCAGAAGGGCCCTCGCCTGCTCGATGTCCTCAAAGCTGTTGGTCGCCGCGCCGGCGCCCAGCATCGACTTCAGCCCCTCGGCACTTGGCGCGTGACACACGCGGGCGCAGCAATCGACGTTGTTCGTGCCCAGGACCAGCCGCGCGAACTTCTGGGTGAGATAGTTGTCCTCGTCGGTCGCCCGCGACGATCCCAGCACACCGACGGCGTCGGGGCCGTAGCGGGCGATGACATCCGTCAGCCGCTGCGCAACGTGCGCAATGGCCCGCTCCCACTCGACGGAGTGCCATCCACCACCGTCGCGCACCAGCGGCTGCGTCACGCGGTCCGCGGCATGCGCGAAATCAAAGGCGTAGCGCCCTTTCACGCACGCGTGACCGCGATTGACCGGCGCGTCGAGGACCGGACGCGCGGCGACGATCCGGCCCGCCTGCGTGCCGTACTCCAGCTCGCACCCGACGCCGCAGTACGGACATGTCGTCCGCGTCCACGCGAGCGGCCCCGCGGCGGCGGGCAGACGCCGATCCTCGAGCGCGCCGCTCGGACAGGTGTCGACGCAGGCGCCGCACGCGACGCAGGGACTCTCGAGCAACGACGGCCCCGCCGGGTGGACCACGGTGTCGAACCCGCGATCCCACAAGTGCCACACATCCTGGGCCTGCACGTCGCGGCAGATTCGCACGCATCGAAAGCAGTCGATGCAGCGCGACATGTCGACGCGAATGTACGGATGTGACTCATCGATCTGATCGGGCGGCCGAACGTCCCCGCCGGCCGCGATGCCGTACTCACGCAGATACTGCTGAAACGGATTCGCGGGTGGCGTCGTGGGCTGGACGGCTGGGTAGTCGCGCGCGAGGAGCTCGAGGATGCCTCGTCTCTCCGCCTCCAATTCCGGCGTCTGCGTCCGAACGTCCATGCCGGCGTGCACCAGCGTCGTGCAGGCGGTCGCAAGTCGAGCTGCGGCGGCAATTTCGACCAGGCACAGGCGGCAGGCCCCGGTCGGCTCGAGGCGCGGATCGTCGCAGAGCGTCGGGATGTCGATCCCGGCGGAGCGCGCCGAGGCCAGCACCGTCGTGCCGGCGGCCACGTTGACCTCCCGGCCGTCGATCATGAGCGTGATCACGTCGCGTTCCGTCACTGTGGGCCCGTCGCTGCCGCTTCTCGGGCAGGGCTCTCTGGTCGATTATCTATCGGGGACGGTCGGCGGCGGCGCGACGCCGGCCTCTGCCGTCGCGAGCCGCAAGTCCTACTCCGACACGGCGGCGCCCGCGACGATGCGGATGAGATCGGGCGCGCTCCAGGGCTTGGCCACGTGGCCGCTGAAGCCGGCCGCGAGCGAGCGGATGCGATCGTCGGCCGACGCAAACGCGCTCACGGCGAACACGGGCGTCGCGCGGCCGTTCGCGCCCTCGATCTGGCGGATGCGGTGAAGCACTTCGAATCCATCCATCTGCGGCATCGCCAGGTCGCACAGCACGACATCGACCGTGCGCTCGCGCAAGTACGACAACGCCTCGGCGCCCGACGCGGCCGGCTGTACGCTCGCGCCGGCGTCGTGCAAGATCTTGGTGACGACCTCGAGCGAATCCGCGTTGTCGTCGACGGCCAGAACCTTGACGCCGTGCAGCGGCGGGACGGCCTCGATCGCGCCGCTCTTTTGCCGCGGGAGCTCCGCAGGCACGCCGGCAAATCGAGGCAGTGTGACCGTGAACGTCGATCCAAGTCCCGGCCCCGGACTGTTGGCGCTGACCGTGCCGCCGTGCTGCTCGATCAGCTCCTTGACGATGGCCAGGCCAAGACCGAGCCCGCCGTACCCCCGCGTGGTCGACGCGTCGGCCTGACGGAAGCGCTCGAACACGTGCGGAAGGAAACGGCTGGAGATGCCGATCCCCGTGTCCGACACGGTGAGGTTGAATGCGGCGCCCTCCTCCGAGATGCGCACGATGACGACGCCTTGCGCCGGCGTGAACTTCACGGCGTTCGAGAGCAGATTCTGCACCACCTGCCGGAGCCGGTCGTAGTCGCCATAGACGGGACACGGCGCGTCGGGCAAGCGGAGATCGACCCGGACGCCTTTCGCGTCGGCGATGGGCCGAATCAACTCCATCACCGATTCGACGACGGTCCGGAGATCGAGCGGCGCAGGCGCGAGCTCGAGCTTGCCGGTGATGATCCTGGACACGTCGAGGAGGTCTTGAATGACGCGATTCTGTGCGTGCGCGCTGCGCGAGAGCGCGGCGACCGCCTTGCGCACGGTTTCATCCTGTACCTCGGCCGCTCCCAGAATGTGGGTCCAGCCGAGGATGGCGTTGAGCGGCGTCCGCAGCTCGTGGGACACGGCCGCGAGGAACTCGTCCTTGAGCCGGTTCGCCTCGCGCTCGCGAGCGAGCAGGGTCTCGCGCTCGACCTGCATCCTCCGACGCTCGTCGACTTCCGCGCGCAGCGCTTCGTTCGACTGCAAAAGCCGCTGGACCATGCCCTCGAACGCGCGCACGAGCGTCCCCGTCTCATCGGGCGGCGCCGAGATTGCCGGCAGCTCGTAGCGCTCGCCCTGACCGATCTTGGCCGCCGCGTCGGCCAGCTCGATGATCGGCTGTGACACGATCCGCTGCAGCCGGGTCGCCAGGAAAAACGCGAGCGCCGCCGCCGCGACGAGCATCACGCCGCCGACCATCAGCGTGATCATCACGCGCGACGCGAGGTCGGACAGCGTGCGCTCGACGAGCACGGTGCCGACTCGCGTGCCGTTGCGCGTCACCGGCACCGTCACATCCAACCCGCGCCACGTCTGCACGTCGCGCGGGACCTCCGGACACCGATGGCCCTCGCGCTCGAACGTCGCGAGCAGCGTGTCATCGGTCCGATAGAGACAGCCGAGCTGGATCACGGGCAAGCTCTTGAGGGCTTGCAGTGACTTGGCCGCCGCGATGTCGTCGCTGAACACGATCGCGGCCACCGAATCTTCCGCGACCAGCTGTGCCACCCCGCGCGCGCCGTCGCTCGCCGTCGACCGGAACCTCGCGACGTCGGCCGCCGTCAGCCCGACCACGGCGGCGATGAGCGCGGTCGTGGTGACCGTCAGCGCCAGGGCCACGAGCTTGCGGTGGATCGGCAGCCGCGCGAACCACGCCCTCATTGACCGTTGCCTCGCACGCTCATCGCGAGCTGCAGGAGCTGCGAGCTCAAGCGCAAGCCGGCGCGTCTCGCCGCCGTGACGTTCACATCGAAGCGGACGCGACCGCCCACCATGCGCAAACCGATCATCCCGCCCTCGTCGACAAAGCGCCGATCGTCGCCGACGGTCAGGATCGGCAGCCGGGCCACTCTCGCGAGCAGCGGCTTGAGATCTGCCGTCGGCGCCGAGGAAAACACGAGCACGTGACAGTGATCCAGCGCACCGTCACGTCCGACCCGCCGTACGGCGAGCAGCCGGCCGTTCAGCGATTGGCCCGACACCAGGGCGTCGAGATCGGCGCCGTACGGATCGGGCGTCACCACGCAGATGTCGACCGTGGTGCGACCGTCGAGCGCCTCGGGCGGCCATTCGACGAATTGCGGGAACTTCGACACGAACGCCGCCTTGAGCCGTGATTCCGACGCCGCCGCCGGCACACTCTGCCCGGCCGGACGCGCCGACAGCGCGACCGTCGCAATCAGCGTCAACCCGATGACCCGGAGGTGCCGTCCAGTCGCCATGGAGAAGGGTCGATGCTACCGGTGCCAAACAACCCGCACGTAAATACTGCGTTGAATCTCGAGCGGCGCGTCGGCCGGCGCGGGCCACTCGAGGTGATGCGACGCGAACAGATCCTGGCCGACCACCGACAGATCGAGCCGCGGCGTCACCGCCCACCCGAGCCGCAGCGTGGAGGCGCCGTAACCGGGCACGGGACCCGCGGGCAGCGCCGACACGTGCCGATACAGCCAGTCGAGCGACCACGCCTTTGCCAAATCGAACGACGACCCGAACTGCGTCATGTGATGCGGAATCAGCCCTTCGTACCGGTGCTCCTGCGATACGTCGTTGCCGCCGGGGTCCTTCGTCATCTGCACGTTCAAGTACGAGTAGTTTGCCGTGAGCCGCCACCACGGCTGCGGGCGCACGTCGCCCGTCAGCTCGGCGCCGTAGCTGCTGCCGTGCAGGCCGTTGGCGAAGTCGACGGGCAGGATGATCCGCGGCGGATTGACGCCATCGCTCTCGACGAACGGCGTGAGCAGCTCCGTGCTGAGCGTGTCGGTCAGCCGATTGTAGAACGTGGACACGGTCACCGAGGCGCGCGACGCCGGCTGCCCGCGGTAGCCGACTTCGTACGCGACGAGCTTCTCGGAGTCGAAATCCGCGTCGGGCACGAGCCGCACGAACGTGGGCACCGCCCCGGGCGCGACCAGGCTCGTCGTCGTGTAGTCGGTTTCGACGCGCGACGGCGTGCGCACCGCGCGCGTAATCGCGGCAAAAAACGTGCGGGACGGCGCCGGCGTCCAGAGCGCGCGGACGCTCGGCTGCACTTCGAAGCCGCTGTAGTCGTTGTGTTCGAATTTCGCGCCGAACGTCAGACGCAGCCGCTCGGGCACGACCGTGAGCTCGTCCTGGGCAAACGCGGTGTAGAGCGAATCGGTGCGCGAGGGCGGGTCGAACACCGTCGGCGCCTGCGCGGTGATGTGGTCGCCGCTCACGCGGTAGCCCGCGCCCCAGACGGCGGTTTGCCTCGCCCACCCGCGCCACGTCTGCTGAAAATCGAGATCGAACGTGTTGCGCGTCTCCGACACGGGAATCTCGTCGCGGCTCGTCCGATCGAAATACGTCTGAATCTGAATGTCGCTCTGCGATCCCGCCGGCGCGCTGAAGCGCGCGAGCACGTTGCCGCCCGACAGCGGCGCGTCGACATCGGACGACTGCGAATACGGCGGCGCGTAGAGCGGCTCGGTCACGTGCTCGCCGAGCCGCCCGTCGTAGGCGTCGCCCTGGATGGTGAGCGCCCGGGAATTGGCGAACGTCAGGTCCGATCGAAATCCCGCCTGGCCGGCGCGCCAGCCGTCGTAGTCGTGGCCATCGGGATGGAACTCGGGTCCGCGGTCGAAGCCCTTGACGTACGCGCGGTAGGCGCCCGCGTCAGTCTGGCCGCCGTAGCGCAGCGATCCGGCCGCCCGATCTTCCGAACCCGCCACGGCCGAGACCATCAGTCCCTGCGTGCTCTTGGCCGTCTTCGTGATGATGTTGATGATGCCGTCGACCGCGTTTGCGCCCCACAGCGTGCCGCCCGGACCGCGGATGACCTCGATGCGATCGATGTCGCCGAGGACCGTGTCTTGCGTCTCCCAGTACGTGCCGGCGAACAGCGGCGAGTACACCGCGCGGCCGTCGATGAGGACGAGCACGGACCGCGCCAGCCGGTCGGCGAATCCGCGGACGCCGATCGACCACGTGCCTGCGCTGATGCGCGCCACTTGCACGCCCGGCGCCAGCCGCAGCGCCTCAGGAATCGACGTCGCGCCGGATCGGCGGATGTCTTCCTGCGTGATGACGAAGATCGCCGCCGGCACCGTCCCGGCCGCCTCGGGCATCCGCGACGGGGTCGTCACCTGGATGTTCAACAGGTCCGACAGGCTCATGCGCTTGAGTTCGTCGGTGGTCTGCGCCGCGACCGCGGACACGGTCAACCCGCTCGCCACGATCCCCACGACGAGACAGCGGCAGAACGTCGGCGCCTGCCTACACCCTTTGATCATGCCGGGTGGCCAGATATGCAAGTCCGAGTCCCGGCCAATCGGCGAGTTTGGCTCACGCGTTGCCCTTAATGTGTAGCGGTCGACCCACTCGGGCTACTTCCAGCCCTCAATCCCCTGGTATTCCGCTTGCACCGGTTGCCGCCCGCACGCTCGTCGGCGAAGCATACCCGTGCCATGGCCCCAAACAAGGGCTGGAAGATTGCGGGCGCGCCCGCGGAAAGAGCGCCGGCGGATGGTTCTCGGGACGGTTCGAATGGGCGGCGGTCGTCGACCGTCAAGGCGTCGTCTGCGCGATCGCCGCGTCGGCGGACGACCCGTCCGCCATCTGGCCTGGCGGTGTGAATCTCGCCAAAGCGAAAGCGTTGGCCTTAGATCAGGTCGGGTGACACCGAGGACGAACGCGTGATCATCGGCGGCGAGGACTACCGTTCGTGGCTCGCGCGCGCGACGATGCGGACGTGTGGGGCCGCACGGTTCCTCAAGTTCGCCCTCGGAGGCGATCCGTTACTCGCCGCGCGCTTGCGGATCCGCGACGAAGACGACGTGCACCTGGCCGTCTCGCTTGGACGCGTACATTTGCTCGTCCGCCGCCGTCACGAGCGCTTGCGCGAGCGCCTCGGATTCGCGCGCCGTTCGCTCCGTGCGGTCGCACACGACGCCGCCGACCGACACCGTCAGCGCGACGGGCGTGACGAACCCGTGCGCCCGCTGGGCGTCGACATCGTTCATCCGCCGGCTGACGCGTCGGGCGACGTTGGTCATGTCGCCCGGCGACCGGAGCTCGAGCGCCGCGACGAACTCGTCGCCGCCGAAATGCGACACCGAGTAGTCGTCCTGCTCGTCAGCGGTCCGCGTGAGCACATCCGATGCGTCACGATCGAAGCGCAAACTTTGGCGCAGCAGCGCGCCCACCGCCTGGACCGCCTGATCGCCGGCGGCATGGCCGAACGTATCGTTGATGGCTTTCAGCCGATCGACGTCGGCAAAGAGCACGCCGACGGCGCCGGCACCACCGGTCGACAGGAGCCCCACCAGATGATCGTGAAACGGACGCCGGCGCGCGAGGCCGGTCTCGTCAAACGCGTACACGCGCTCGCGATGCGTCCACGCGCGTTCGATGAGCGCAAGCGCGCGATCGTACTCGACGCCCAGCGGCAGAAAGTCGCTCCGAAACGCCTGCCGGACGTCGGGCGCAAGCGCGCCCGCCCACTTCTCGATGAGCGCTTCGAGACGCAGCGCGAAATCGGACGACGATCCAATGGCCACGATGGCTCCGCTCAGCTCGCCTTGCGGCGTTTGTGGTGGCCCGACCGCGTGGCGTGCGAGGCGGTATGCGGGAGGATGCGGCCGGATCCGGGCCTGCGCTCGCGCACGCGCTCGAGGCTCCGGCGCAGCGCATCCCGAAGATCGACGACCTTCGCCGGCGCGCCGGGCTTCCCTTCCGCGACCTCCTCGACCTCTTTCCTCGCCAGCATGGCGCGCAGCGCGTCCTGGTAGTGATCGGTGAACGACGAGAGGTCCGGCGCGTGCTCGAGGCTCGCCATGACCTGCTTGGCCAGCGTGCCTTTCCAGGTCGAGCGTGGCGCCGCCGTCTCGGTCTCGTCATGCTCGCGTCGTCGCGCGGCCATGGGGCGGACGTTTGCAAGACGATGGCCAGAGACGCGGGAGCGCAAGCGCCTCATCGTGCCGCGCAGAGTGCGTGGTAGGGCAGCGATCGCCCCACTGTGTGAAGTTCCCTTCTCCGCAAAGCGTTTGAAGGCGGGTCAGAAAGCTGGTGTGAAAGTTGCTTTTCCTG
>Ga0335085_10014272_pt1 | contig 11605 bp, 12 predicted proteins | sample Lox_Sample_45_FD_206712 | JGI IMG/M metagenome (GOLD analysis project Ga0335085, IMG submission 206712) | Soil microbial communities from Loxahatchee National Wildlife Refuge, Florida, United States - Lox_Sample_4.5 | ecosystem: Environmental > Terrestrial > Soil > Wetlands | place: USA... | reverse complement strand
TCAAGGGAAAGCGCCGCGAGAAAGCGCATGCCGATCGGCCAGCGCCGGCCGACGAGCCAGAACAGCAGATAGAAGCCGAAGCCGTGGATCAGGTGCGAGAAGGTGTACCAGTCGGTCAGATGCTGGGAATTTCCCGAGCTGTTGACGTCGCCTTCCCAGAATTTGACGTAGCCGCAGGTGCAGATCGTCACGCGGCCCATGGCATGCTCGACCGCGGCCTGCACGGCGATCAGACCGAGGGCGATCAGCAGATAATGCGTTGTGGTGAGTTTGGCGGCGCGCATCGCGTGCCGCGATATCAGACCCGCTTCACCGCGACCACGGCATTATGGCCGCCGAAAGCGAAGGAATTCGAGATCGCGACGTTGATCGGCGCCTGCCGTGCCTCGTTCGGCACGTAATCGAGATCACATTGCGGGTCGCGCTCGGTGTAGTTCGCGGTCGGCGGAATGAAGCCGCCGCGCATGCCGCAGAGCGTCGCCGCGAGCTCGATCGCGCCGGCCGCGCCGAGCGTGTGGCCGTGCATCGATTTGGTCGACGACACGGCGAGTTGCTTTGCATGCTCGCCGAAGATCTTGTGCAGCGCCTTGGTCTCGGTGATGTCGTTCGCCGCCGTGCCGGTGCCGTGCGCGTTGACGTAATCGACCTGCTCCGGTGCGAGCTTCGCATCGGCGAGGCAGGCGCCGATCGCGCCCGAGGCGCCTTCGAGCGCCGGCATCACGATGTCGCTGGCATCGGAGGTCGTGCCGAAGCCGGCGATCTCGGCGAGAATTTCGGCGCCGCGCTTCTGCGCGCTCTCATAGGTCTCGAGCACCATCACCGCCGCGCCCTCGCCGAGGACCATGCCTTTGCGGCCCAAGGAGAACGGCCGGCAGGTATCGGGCGCCATCACGCGGAGCGCTTCCCAGCCGCGGATCGTGCCGAAGGTGAAGACCGCCTCGGTGCCGCCGGTCACCGCTGCCTCGACCATGCCCGCGCGCACCATCTGGAAGGCGACGCCGATCGCGTGATTGGCCGAGGAGCAGGCGCTCGCAACGACGAAGGACGGGCCGGTGATGCCGTGCTCCATCGTGATGTGGCAGCACGGCGCGTTGATCATCAGCTTCGGGATGGTCAGCGGATGGCAGCGCTTCATGCCTTGCAGATAGAGCCGCTGATAATTCTCGTCCTGCGTTCCCTGCCCGCCCACGCCCGAGCCGATGATCGTTGCGGTGCGCGCGCCCAGCCCGGCACGGAAATCGAGCCCGCTCTGCGCGATCGCCTCGCGCGCCGCGACCAGCGCGAATTGCGTGCAGCGGTCGTAGAGCGGCAGCTTGTTCTCTTCGAAATGCGCGAGCGGATCGAAATTCGACACCTGCGCGCCGATCTTGGTGATCAGCCCCTCGGTATTGAAAAGATCGACCGTGCCGATTGCGCTCTTGCCGGCTTTGAGGCTGGAGGTGAATTCGGCGGTGTTCTTGCCGAGCGGCGCGATGACGCCGAGGCCGGTAATAACGACGCGGTTCATTTCTGGCTGCTCATGCGCAGCGACGGATCACGCCGCCGAGCCCTTCTGCTCGGTGACGAGCTTGGCGACCGCGTCGATGACGTCGCCGGCGGTGGTGAAATTGATGCCGGCCGTGGTCGCCTCGTTGGCGTTGTAGGGGATCTCGATGTTGAACTTTTCTTCGAGCGCGAAAATGAGCTCGATCGTGTCGAGCGATTCGAGGTTGAGATCGGCCAATTCGGTCTCGCGCGTGACCTTGGCAGGGTCGGTTTTCGCCTGCTTGGCAATCACTTCGAGAACATCACTCGCAACATCGGCCATACTGGATTTTCCCTATCGGACCCCGGGGCCGTCCTAGCACAGAAGCCCGGCCCAGGACACTGGTAATCGTTAACGCCTCGACCGACTGCGCTATTCCGCCGCCGCCGCAGCCACCGGGCTCGGCGCGGCTCGCCGCTCGCGCGGCAGGAACAAAGCCGTCGCCGCAACCAGCGCCGCCAGCACCGCAAGGATGGCAAAGAGCCAGACGAAATCGCCGCTACGGTCGTAGACCGTCGCGACCAGCGGCACGCCGAGAGCGCTGACTCCGAGCGAGAGCAGGAACTTCGCGCCGAACGCCGTCGCCCGCCAGCGCGACGGCGTGTAGTGCGCCAGCAGCGCGTTCTCGGTCGGAGTCGAGATCGCGGTCAGGCTGAAACAGAACAGGGCGGCGACGAAGAGCGGCAGATCGAACAGCCGGACCGCCAGAAACAGCACCGGCACCTGGATCGCCCAGCACAGCAGATAGATGCGCTTCATCGAGAAGCGGTCGGCCGCCATGCCGCCGAAGAACTGGAACGCGGCGGAGAGCGCGAAGACCAGGCTCACCATCCCGCCGGTGCCGACGAGCCCGCCGGCGGTGAGATGGGCAAGCCGCACTTCGAAGAGCTTCGGCAGCACGCTGGTGAAGGCTTGGAAGATGATGCCGGTCGAGAGCATCGTGATCGAGAGCAGCGCGAAGACGCGTTTCACCTCGGCGCTCGCCGGCTCGGCCTGCGGCTTCACATCGGTTTTCGCGGCGACGACGCTGCCGCCGCGCACCAGCAACGCGAGCGCGCCGCCGAGCAGCAATGCGATGACACCCGGCACGAGGAACGCCATGCGCCAGCCGTAGAGCGCCGACAGCGTCGCGCCGACGATCGGCCCGGCGCCGACGCCGATGCTGCCGAAGATGCCGTTCCAACCGAGCATGCGGCCGCGGTTCTCCGCATGGCGCACCAGCCAGGCGGTGCCGACCGGGTGATAGATCGCGCCGAAGAAGCCGATCGCAGCGAGGCCGCAAGCAATGCCGAGCGGGCCCTGCGCCAGACCGGTCGCGATGCCGGCGATGCCGCTGCCGATGAAGAACAGCACCATCATATGCTCGGCGCTCCAGCGATCGCCGAGCCAGCCCGCCGGCAGCGCCGCGAAGCCGTAGAGCACGAGGCCCGGCACCGACAGCCACATGAGCTGGCCGTAGCTGAGGGCAAGCTGCTTCTCGAGCGTCAGCACGACGGTCGGGTAGAGCAGCATCATCAAATGCGTCAGCGTGTGCCCGATATTGGCGAAGAAAACCGCCCAGCGGACGGAAGTTTTATCCATCACTACTCATCCCGGCCTGCGCCGAGAGGGAGGAAGCTCATCAGATGGGATCCAACAAATGCTTCGGATCGCCGCCGGTCTCGCGCACCACCCATTCGAGGAAGTCGCGGTTGCCCTCGACCACCGGCAGGGCCTCGATGCAGGGGCAGTCATAGGAATGCAGCGATTTGGCGCGCGCGATCAGGCGCTCGAGCTTCTGCTCGGTGGTTTTGAGGATCAGCACCGCCTCGCCCGCCTCCTCGACCTTGCCCTGCCAGCGGAAGATCGAGGTCGCGCCGGGCAGGATATTGGCGCAGGCGGCGAGCTGCTCTTCGACGAGCTGGCGGCCGATCTTCTTGGCCTCTTCGGCATCGGTCGCTGTGACATAGACGAACATCACCGGCATGGCGGCTCCTTCATGCGACTCGACTCGACGAGTCGGGCCGAACGGGTTTAGCATACGCATAGGGAGAGGAGTTGCGCATGAACCTTGTGATGCTCGACACGCGGCGTCACGCGCCGACGGCTATCCAGCGCGCCTGGCTGCGGCGCGGCCTCGACCAGCCCGGCGGCAAGCTGCCGCTCTTCGACGAGTACGGCCAGCATATCGACCCCCGGACCGTCCGCGCCTGCGTCGACCAAGGCTGGGCCAAGCCCTGGTATCGCAACCCGCTGAAGGCCGATTGGATGGTCTGCAAGCTGACCCCGCGCGGCCGCGTCGTCGCCGAGCGTCGGCCTTCGGTTCATTCAACTGAAATGGTAGAAATTTCTTCTATCTAGCTTTTTATAAAGCTTATTTCCTTATCTGACCGCGCACGCCCAGGCCGCGCGGCAGGCTCAGGGCGAAAACCCCCGTCGCCAGGGCCAAGAACACGTCGATCCGGAAGATCACATGCACGGCGCCCGCGAAGGCGTCGAGCAGCGGGCCGTATTGCGCCGGGCTCAAGCTCTCGCGCAAGGCGGGATCGAGAATCCGGCTGACGACATCACCGCCGGCGCCCTCGAGATGGCCGCCGAGCGCCGCGTTGACGATACCGCCGAACACTGCGGTGCCGATCGACTGGCCGATGATGCGCGAATAGTTGAACGTTGCCGTCACCAGCCCGCGCTTGTGCCAGTCGACATTCGCCTGGATCGCGATGAAGAAGCCCATGTTGGTCAGCCCCATGCCCAGGCCCATGAAGAAGGCGCTCGCAATCGCCCAATTGGCGCCGAACGACAGGCTGAGCAGCGCCATCATCGCCGTGCCGCCGATCAGCACGACGGAGCCGAGGCTCGAAGACCGGCGATAGGACATGTGCAGCAGCGCCCGGCCGGCGATGAAGCCGCCGGTCGGCCAGGCGAAGGACATGGCGGTCAGAGCGAGGCCGGCATGGACGGGACTCTCGCCCATCACGCCCTGGATGAAGGCCGGCAGGAAAGCCGTCACTGCCATCTGCATGCCGCCGAGCGACGCGCTCATCGCATTGGCGAGCACGACGATACGATTGCGCCAGATGTCGAGCGGCAGGATCGGCTCGCGCGCCCGCTTCTCCTGCAGCAACAGCAGCACGAAGGAGACGACCGCGCTAGCCAGGAGCAGCGCGAGCGTGCTGCCGGGCAAGGTCGCGGCGCGGGTCAGCGCGTACATCAGGAAGAAGGTCGCGAGCGCCATCAGCAGCGAGCCGAGATAATCGATCTTGTGCGAATGCAGCTCGACATCCTCGACGAAGGTGAACTCGAGCATCAGCACGATGAGCGCGCAGAGCGGCAGGTTGACCCAGAAGACCCAGGGCCACGGCCAATGCGCGACGATGAACGCGCCGGCGAGCGGCCCGACGAAAGCCGCGGTCGCAAACGTGCCGGAGATATAGCCCTGCACCTTGGCGCGCTCGGCCGGCGGATAGAGATCGCTGACCATGGTCTGCGATACCACGGCGAGCGAGCCGCCGCCGAGCCCTTGCACGACACGGAAGGCGATCAGCGTCGGCATGCTCCACGCGAAACCGCAGAGCAGCGAGCCGACCACGAAGAAAAACAGCCCGAAATAGAGCACGCGCTTGCGGCCGTAGAAATCGCACAGCCGGCCGTAGATCGGCACGGTCACGCCCTGGGTCAGCAGATAGGCCGTGAAGACCCAGGAGAAGAGATCGAAATCGCCGAGCGCTCCGACGATGGTCGGCATCGCCGTCGCCACGATCGTCACCTCGATCGCCGAGACGAAGCTCACGATCATCGCGGCAACGAAAATCCACCGCCGTCTTGCTGGGGAAATCGGCTCGGGCATCTTTAGGCGAACATCTGTCGGTAAAAAATGGTCGGGCAGGCGAGATTCGAACTCGCGACCCTCAGCACCCCATGCTGATGCGCTACCAGGCTGCGCTACTGCCCGCCAGATCGTTGGCGACTATAGGGACCGCCCGGCCCCGTTGCAACGCGGCGCGGCGGGCATCGCGCTTGCGGCCGCGCTCAGCCCGCAATCAGCGTCAGCGCTTGGATTTCCCGCTGGGCCGCGGCGGGATCCATGATCATCGCCGTATAGCCGTTGATGTCGCAATCGCCGAAACCGGAGCCGAACCAGTTGCACGGCCTCACCGGCAAGGCGGCGAGCTTGATATAGGCGATAGTGCCGGGCGCGAGCGTGACGGTCTTGAACTGATAGGGATCGGGCCGTGTCGGAGTGAAGCTGATCGTGTAGCTGCCCGGCATGAGATTGCGATAGAGCACATCGCCGCGCGGTAAAATCCCGGCCGGCTGGCCATTGAGCGCGACGCGCAAGACGTCGGCCGGCTCGTAATAGCCGATCTCGCGATAAAGGATGATCTGCGCCGTGCCCGGAGCCGGCGGCGGAATCGGCCCCGGAATTTCCGTCACGGCGGCACTGCTGCAGCCGGCGAGAGCGACAAGCACGAGAAGCGAGCGGCACAAGCGCAGCATGGCGGCATCCTCGGTCGAGCAGACGATCTCGCCTCAACAACCGGCGGCGCAGCCGATTGGATGCATGGACGAGCCGGCGACTATAGTGAGCGCCCGGCCGCGTCGGGACGCGCGATGCCGAACGGAAGGATCGTCTGTTGATCGCGCGCCGCACGGTCGTTTGCCTCGGCTTCTCGCAGATCGTCTGCTGGGGCGTCTCCTATTACCTCATCGGCATTTTCGGCGAGATGATCGCCGCGGAGATGAACTGGAGCCGGCCGTTGGTCTATGGCGGCTTCTCGGCGGCGCTGGTGGTGATGGGCCTCACCTCGCCGCTCACCGGCAGCGTCATCGACCGCCACGGCGGCAAGCGCGTCATGGTCGCGGGCTCGGTGTTGACGGCGCTCGCCTGCGCGATGCTCGCCGCCGCGACGAGCATCGCGGTCTATTACGCGGCCTGGCTCTGTCTCGGCGTCGCCATGCGGATGACGCTCTACGAAGCGGCCTTCGCCAGCCTCGCGCGCATCGGCGGACCGCAAGCGCGCCGGCCGATCGCGCAGGTGACGCTGTTCGGCGGTCTCGCCTCGACGACCTTCTGGCCGCTCGGCCAGGCTTTGGCCGATGTCCTCGGCTGGCGCGGCGCGGTCCTTGTCTACGCCGGCTTCGCGCTCCTGACCGTGCCGCTGCATCTCGCCATTCCTGACACGCGCTTCGATACGCGCGATCGCATAGCGCGCCCTTCCGTTCCGGCGCCCTCGTTCCGCGGCCAAGCGCTCCTCGCGGCAAGCCTCTATGCGACGATCACGACCCTCGCGAGCTTTCTCAATTCCGGCATGTCGGCGCATATGATCCCGATCCTCGCCGGTCTCGGCCTAGCGGCGTCGGCGTCGGTGTGGATCGCGACCTTGCGCGGCGTCGGCCAGTCGCTGTCGCGGCTGACCGACGTGCTGTTCGGCGGCGGGCTCCATCCGCTGCAGCTCAACCTGATCGCCGCGCTGATCCTGCCCTTCGCCTTCGCAATCGGCCTGCTCAGCGGGGATTGGCTGATCGCGGCCATGGCTTTCGCCTTCGGCTATGGCGCGGGGAACGGCATCGCGACCATCACCCGCGGCACGCTGCCCCTCGTCTTGTTCGATATCCGCTCGTATGGCGCGCTGACGGGCCGGCTGCTGGTGCCGAGCTTCCTCCTCGCTGCCCTCGCCCCGATGGGCTACGCCTTCGTGATCGAGCGGTTCGGCGAAAGCGGCGCGCTGGTCTTCTCGTTCATCCTAGCCGCGCTGTTGCTCGCGGCATCGCTCGCCCTCCACGCGCTGTTCCGGCCGCGCGATTAGTCCGCCGAGGCCGTCCGCGTCTCGTCGACGAAACGCTCGGTCTTGTCGTCGATGGCGCGATCGGCGCGGCCGCGCGTCTCGTGCAGGTAGAACGAGCGCCGATCGTTGCGCGCACCGCGCGGCGGCGGCTCCATCTCATACCGCACCGGCCGGGCATGATCGGCGAGCAGCAGCGCCGGATCGTAGACGCTGTTGAACTTCCAGAGCATCTTGACGAAATTCGTCTGGCCGCGCGCCAGCAAGCGCGCCGCGAGGCCGAGCGTGTCGCGCAATGCCCGCCAGCCGAGATGCTTGCGATTGAGCACCTGCTGCGTGCTCACCAGCTCGGCGTAGAATTCCGGCAGCGGCAGCCTGGTCGGCAACACGCAGTGCTGGATATCGTAGAGCCGGTAATCGAGCGATTGCACCGGCCGCGCTTCGCTCTGCCAGATCTCGGTGCCCGGATAGGGCGTGTTGATGCTGAGATTGACGATCTCCGGCACTTCGAGGCACCAGGCGCGCACCGCCGCGAAGCGGTCGTGATCCCAATCGGGATCGACGATGAGGTTGATCGCGACATTGAGGCCGAGCGAGCGCGCGAATTCGAGCGCCTCGAAATTCTGTCCGAGCGGCACGCGCTTGCGATAGGCCTTGAGACCGGCTTCATCGAGCGCCTCGAGGCCGAGGAACATGTATTCGAGACCGAGCGTGCGCCAGTAGCGGAACACATCCTTGTTGCGCAGGAGCACGTCGCCGCGCGTCTCGAGATAATATTGCTTCTCGATCCCTGCCTTCTCGATCGCCTCGCCGATCGCGTAGCCGTGGCGCTCCTGGATGAAGGCGACGTCGTCGACGATGAACACGCCGGGCTCGCGGATCGCGCGCAGATCCTCGACGATCCGCTCCGGGCTGCGCAGCCGGTAGGACCGGCCGTAGAAGGTCCAGGCGCTGCAGAAGGTGCAATCCCACGGGCAGCCGCGCGAGAATTCGATCGAGGCGCAGGGATCGAGGATGCCGAGAAAATATTTGCGGCGATGGCGCAGCAGATCGCGCGCCGGCGCGAGCTCGTCGACGCTGGCGAGGAGCTTGGGCCGCGGTCCCTCGGCTTTCAGCGTCACGGCGCCGGGCACCGTCGCGACATCCTGCCCGGCGGCGATCGCGGCGAGGAGCGGCGGCAGCCCCGCCTCGCCCTCGCCTTTCAGCACGCAATCGATCGCGCCCGCGGCATGGCGCAGGATCGTCTGCGCGGTGAAGGACGCGCTGTGGCCGCCGACGAGGATGAAGCACCCGGGCAGCAGACGTTTCGTCTCTTTGGCAAGATCGATGATCTCGGGCAGGTTCGCCAGATAATTGCCGGAGAAGGCGACGATATCCGGCCGCCACGCGCCGAGCTCGCGGATGAAAAGCTGCGGACTGTCGGCCTGAAGGTCGATCAGCCGCACCTCGTGGCCGAGCGCGCGCGCACACGCCGCCACCAGCTCGAGCCCCAGAGGCTCGAGCCGGAGGAACACCTTCGAATACATCAGCGCGCTGGGATGAACCGCGAAAAACTTCATTACCACCGAGGCGTACGAGCACGAGCTTTAGCCGTGTAAAGCCCGACGCCGCGGCACGGTTCCGGTGACAGTTTTGTTAGATTTCGCTAGCTGCGTTGCGCTTTTTTGAGGAGATCGCGCAAGGCGACGAGCTCGCTGCGGATCTGCAGCAGCTCCGAGCGCAGGCTCTCGGATTTGACGACGCGCGGCGTCGCGGCATTGGGCGGCGGCGCCCGCGGCGGCTCGTCGGTCTTCAGCGCGCCCTCGCGCAGCAGCTTCTGCACGCCCTTGATGGTGTAGCCCTGGTCGTAGAGGCAGTTGCGGATCCGGCGCAGCAGCACGACGTCGTCCGGGCGGTAGTAGCGGCGCCCGCCGGCGCGCTTCAGCGGCTTCACCTGCGGGAATTTCGATTCCCAGAAGCGGAGCACGTGCTGCGGCACCTCGAGCTCATCCGCGACCTCGCTGATCGTGCGAAACGCGTCGGCGGATTTGGGAGCGCGGCGCGACGGCCGCGGCGATGGCGTCGTATCGTCGAACAAGTCGGGCACGCGAACCGTCATGAAGCGCCTGAATCCTTGCTCAAGGCGGCGTTGATGTGGTCCTTCAGGACATGCGAGGCGCGGAACACCAAAACGCGCCGCGGATTGATCGGCACTTCCTGGCCGGTCTTCGGATTGCGGCCGATTCGCCGGCCCTTCTTGCGCACGGCGAAACTGCCGAACGACGAGATCTTCACCATCTCGCCACGCGCGAGGGCTTCGGAGATCTCATTGAGGACGGTCTCGACGAGTTCTGCCGACTCGTTACGCGACAACCCGACCTCCTGATATACGGCCTCGCTGAGCTGAGCCCGCGTTACCGTCTGCCCCGCCATTGCACAGCCTCCCCCTTTGCCCAAAACAGTAAACCGGGTAGGGAAAATTTGCAAATACAGAGAGTTGTGGGTTTTGTTGCGCGCGCTGGATGATTTACCAGCGCACCAGGCTCGCACCCCAGGTCAGTCCGCCGCCCATGGCTTCGAGCAAAACGAGTTGCCCGGGCCGGATTCGGCCGTCATTCGCGGCTTCCGCGAGCGCCAACGGCACCGAGGCCGCCGAGGTATTCGCGTGCCGATCGATGGTAACCACGACCTTGTCGCTGCTAAGGCCGAGCTTCTTGCCCATCGCATCGATGATGCGGCGATTCGCCTGATGCGGCACCAGCCAATCGACATCGCTGGCCCGAAGACCGTTCGCGGCGAGCGCCTCGTCGACGACTTCGGCGAGGCGCAGCACGGCGTATTTGAACACCTCTTTGCCTTCCATGCGCAGATGGCCGGAAGTGCCCGTGGTCGAGACGCCGCCATCGACATAGAGCAGATCGTAGCCGCTGCCGTCGCTGTGGAGATGGGTCGAGAGCACGCCGCGCTCGGACGGGCTGCCATTCGACGGCGCGCCGCGCAGCACCAACGCCCCGGCGCCGTCGCCGAACAGCACGCAGGTGCCGCGATCCTGCCAATCGAGGATGCGCGAGAAGGTCTCGGCGCCGATCACCAGCGCGGTCTTGGCCTGGCCCGTGCGGAGGAAATTATCCGCGGTCGCGAGGGCGAAGACGAAGCCCGTGCACACCGCCTGCACGTCGAAAGCGGCGCCCTGCTTGATGCCGAGCGCCGCCTGCACCCGGGCCGCGGTCGCGGGAAAGGTATTGTCCGGGGTCGAGGTTGCGAGAACGATGAGATCGACCTCTTCCGGCGCGACCTTCGCCGCGGCCAAGGCCTTGCGGGCCGCGGCAATGGCGAGATCCGAGGTCTTCTCGCCCGCCGCCGCGACATGGCGCTCGCGGATGCCGGTGCGCTGCTTGATCCATTCGTCGGAGGTGTCGATCGTCTTGGCGAGCTCGGCATTGGTGACGATGCGTTCGGGCAAATAGCCGCCGCAGCCGAGGATCTGCGAGCGAAAACCCATCTCAGATGGCCGCCGTTTGCGGTTTTTCGGGCAAGTCGGCCACCGCGCTCATGCGCGCAATGTCGTCGCGAATCTTATCGAGGAAGCCATTGATCACCATGTCGGCGCCGACCGCGATCGCGCTGGCGAAGCCGAGCTCGTCGGTGCCGCCATGGCTTTTGACCGCGATGCCGTCGAGGCCGAGGAACACCGCGCCGTTATAGCGCCGCACATCGAGCCGCTCGCGCAGTTTCTGCAGCGCCGGCTTGGCGAAGATGTAGCCGAACTTGGCGAGGGTCGAGCTGGCAAAGGCGGCGCGCACGAATTCGAGGAACAGCTTTGCCGTGCCCTCGGCGGTCTTCAGCGCGACATTGCCGGTGAAGCCGTCGGTCACGACGACATCGGCGCTGCCAGCGCCGATATCGTCGCCCTCGACATAGCCGACGAAATTGATCGGGCAACCATCGGCGCGCAGCCGCGCTGCGGCGCCGCGGACCGCGTCGTTGCCCTTCAGCTCCTCGGAGCCGATGTTGAGAAGGCCAACCGACGGCCGCGCGATGCCGAGCGCGGTGCGGGCAAAGACCTCGCCGAGCAGCGCGAACTGCACGAGATTCTCGGCATCGCATTCGACATTGGCGCCGAGATCGAGCATCACGCTTTCGCCGCGCCGCGTCGGAAAGAAGCTCGCGATCGCCGGCCGGTCGATACCCGGCAGCGTCTTCAGGGCGAATTTCGCCATCGCCATCAGCGCCCCGGTATTGCCGGCCGAGACGGCGACGTCCGCCTCGTTCTTCTTCACCGCGTCCATGGCGCGCCACATGGACGATTTCCAGCGCCCCTGGCGCAGCGCGACGCTGG
>Ga0335085_10014270_pt1 | contig 11606 bp, 9 predicted proteins | sample Lox_Sample_45_FD_206712 | JGI IMG/M metagenome (GOLD analysis project Ga0335085, IMG submission 206712) | Soil microbial communities from Loxahatchee National Wildlife Refuge, Florida, United States - Lox_Sample_4.5 | ecosystem: Environmental > Terrestrial > Soil > Wetlands | place: USA: Florida... | reverse complement strand
GGCTGCCGTTGCTCTGGTCCGTTCCGCAGGGATCGGGATCGCCGGGGTTGTTCTTCGGGCACTGGATGGAGTTGTTGCGGAAGATCTGGGGCAGGTTGTTGTCGCCGTTCGGCTCGCCGTCGGTGATCAGCACGATGGCGCTCAGCTGGCAGCTCACGCAGAGGGGCCTCTTTCCCCCCGCGGTCGCGGTGAACCCGGGCTTCAGCCAGATGTTGCTGCTGCCGCCGGTGAAGGCGGTGCTGTAGTAGGCGTCGCTGCCGCTGAGGAACTGGCCGGCGTTGAACACCGCCTCGGCCAGGGGGGTGGCGATGGGATTGCCGGTGTCGCCGAAGGAGATCCCCCGCACGGTGCTGATCAAGGCGCTGGCGGCGGTGTCCGACCAGCTGGTCACGCCGCAGTCGGGGATCATTCCGCCGGAGAGGAAGTTGCCGCCGTCGTTGCGGCCGCCGCTGAAGCCCACCGAGACGTCGGGGATGTCGGTGTCCCCCACGTTCAGCGGATCGTAGGTCACCACCCCCACCCGCAGGGGCGCGGGGTTGGGGGGCTTCTGGGCGGTGATGAAGTCGGTGAGCGCCTTGCGGGCGATGAGGAACTTGGGCGGGTAGAAGTTCAGCCAGTTTCCCTTGAAGAGGATGTTGCCGCTGTTGTTGTCGGTGGAGCTGGCCGCGGGGGCGATGTAGTAGCCCACCTCGTCGAGGCACTGCTGGCAGCGCTGCCGCTGCGTCATGCTCCAGGCGGGCGGGCCGGAGCCCCCGCCCCTGCCGCCGGAGCCGGCGGTGTTGCTCAGCCCGTTGCAGTAGGCGTTGGGGGTCCCCAGCACGTTGACTCCGTCGAAGGTGATGGGCCCCCCGTTCGCCGTTCCGCCCGGGGTGTTCCCGGCCACGTTTCCCGGCTGCGCCCACTCGAAGAACCTGTAGACGCTGTTGGCGGTGAAGTAGGAGGAGAAGGCCGGGTCCGGCGGCGAATAGGTATTGCTCTTGCCGTACGGGTTCTTGCCGGAGTCCAGCAGCGAGTTGAAGAAGTTGTTGCCCGCGCAGCTCGCGGCCGTGCTGGCGAAGGCGACCGTGGCGCAGGCCGGCGCCGTGCCGCTGTTCGTGACCTGGCCGCAGCCGTTGGGCGTGCGCCCGTTGCCGGAGGGCCCGTTATTCACCCAGGCCGAGTTCGGATAGGAGTTGTTGTCGTAGGGCAGCTCGTACATCGAGGTGGAGTTGTCGAGCACGAAGAGGAGGTTGGAGAGCTCCGTGGTCGAGGAGGCGAAGAAGTTGTAGTCGCCCTTGTCGTCGGTGGTGATGGTGGTGGGCTGGGGGCGGTTGTTCGCCGCGCTGTTCGACAGGCAGTCGGCGGGGCTGCAGGAGGGGGAGGCGGCCTCCGCGGGGCGCGGGGTGTCGAAGGCCGCGTCGATCAGCCCCAGGAGGAGCAGGAGGGCCGGGAGGCGGAGCAGGCGCAGTCGCATCACGTCCTCACAGTCCGTACCGGAAGGTGAATTCCAGCTCCATGTCGCCGGCCACCGGGTCCGCGCAGGCCACGATCACGTGGTAGTTCCTGCCCAGCGACGACCAGCCGATCACGTTGCTCAGGTCCCGGTTCGCCTTGGAGGAGCCGACCTGGTTGGAAGCCACCCCCCGCACCGACTTGATCACCGCGTCGGAGACGTTGCCCACCGGCAGGCCGTCGGGCCCGGTGGGGCGGACGTGGCCGGTGTAGAGGTGGCGGGTGCCGGTGTCGAGCTGGATGGCCTGGTCGAAGGTCACCTCGGTCACCGGGGTGGGGCTGAGCAGCCGCAGCCGGCTGACCAGGTACTGGCGGGCGGCGTCCACGCAGGAGGCCTGGCTGAGCTGGCGGGCGTCGCGCACCGACTGGACCTTGGAGAGGCTGGCGAGCCGCAGGGTGGCCACGGTCACCAGCGCCAGGACGCCGATGACGATCAGGGCCGCGATCAGCGCGCTGCCGCGGTGCGAGCGCATCATCCGCCTCCGAGGTTGTTGGAGCCCGGGGAAATGGGCGGGAGCATGTAGGAGCGGGAGAGCAGGTTGAGGGGCTTTTCCGAGAGGGTCATCACCGCGCGCCGGAAGCTGTCGCGGTCCCGGGCAGTGCGGTTGAGGATGGGGAGCACGCTGTCGCCGCTGCCGTCCGGCGAAGCGCGGGTGGCCCGGGCCACCACCGCGATGTTCACCGTCCGGATGTTGGCCGGGTTGCCGGTGTAGCGGCTGGCGGCGTCGTACGGCTCGTTGCGCCAGTCGGGAGCGGTGGCGGTGTGGCTGGGGGAGCCGGCGATGCCGGGGCAGGAGCCGAAGCTCCAGGTGGGGTTGCCGCTGCCGTCGACGCAGCCGGGCGGGGCGACGGCCGAGGTCCCGTCCGCGGCGAAGATCGATCCCGCGGGAGGCTGGCCGATGTCGTAGCTGAGCTGCATGTCCTCGATGCCGCGGAAGAGCAGCTCCTGGCCGCGGCCGCGGTCGCGGAAGAGGGAGGAGACGCCGGTGGAATCGTTGGCCACGTAGTAGCGGGTGCGCTCCACCAGCGTCACCACCGCGTTGGCGTAGCATCCGTCGCCGGTGGGAACGACGCTGGCGAAGAACCCGTCCGCGGGGGTGAGCAGGCGCAGGGAGATCGTCTGGGGGGTCGGGGCTGTGACTGCGGTCGCCGCGCTGTCCAGGGCGTAATAGGAGACGTTGAGCGCCCCGTCGCAGAGCAGCGACACCAGCCGGCCGGCCTGCAGATCGGCGGTGAGCGGCGCGTTGAGCGTCACCGTCCAGGGGCCCACGCCGACCAGGGCGGTGACGCGCCGGGAGAACGAGGGGTCCCGCCAGGCGACCACCAGCTCGTCCGGCGCGTTCATGCGATCGCGCCCGGTGCCGTTGCAGGTGCCGGGGCTGTCGGGCGTGCTGCAGGCGAAGCGGGCGAAGTCGAAGGCCGAGGCGGGATCGATGCCGTACCCCGCCAGCCGCACCGCCCGGCCCAGCTCGTTCAGCGCCAGGCGCCCGTTCTCCTCCAGGTCGCGCTGCGCCTGCTGCACCGCGGAGGCCTGGCTCTGCTTCACCAGCACCCCGGAGATCCCCGCCACGATGGAGGCGAGGATGGCGACCGCGAGCAAGAGCTCGATCAGGCTGTAGCCGTGGCTTCCGCGCTTCATATGGGAAGGGGCCCCACCCCGATGGCGCCGGGGTTGTAGCGATACCCGAGCACGACCGCGCGCATGAAGGTGCCTCCCGACTGCGAGGCCGCGTTGCCCACCTGGTAGCGGACGATGACGGCGAAGAGCACCCCCTGGGTGCCGTCCGGGGCCACGTTCACGTAGACGTCGTAGCTCTCGTCGCCCATGGTGAACGTGCCCAGCGAGGTGTCCGCGGCGCTGGAGCCGGTGGGCAAGGTGGGCTGCGCGAAGGTGCCGTTGGGGTCGGCGAAGATGGCGTCGTTGCCGGCGTTGGCGTTGTTCAACCGCACGTCGCCCCAGGCGGCGCCCTCGAGCTGGTTGGCGATGGAGCGTCCCAGGGCCACCGCGTTCGCCTGCCGGCGGGCGAGCACGCCGAACTTGCCGCTGCCCACGAAAGCGACGATGAGACCGGTCATCGCCACGGCCACGAGGGCCAGGGCGATGAGCGTCTCCAGGAGCGAGAAGCCCGCTTCGGTGTGTCTTCCCCCCATGCGCGGGGGAAATCGTGCAATGTGCGCACCGTGCGCAAGCGCCCGGATTCGCGTCGCCGCACCGCGGCGCCTGCGGGTGGAACGACTACTGTTTAGCAGATCGCCCGATACTCTTTAGTCGGAGTTCCAGCCACACTGTCCGACTTGCACGGCGCCGGTAGGTTCCGGCGTTGACGCTGCGTTTCACGGGCGCTATGACCCGCCCTCTGCCAGGATGATCTGGGCGAGGGTGGCGGAACTGGCAGACGCGCAGGGCTTAGAACCCTGTGGGGAAACCCGTGCGGGTTCGACTCCCGCCTCTCGCACCATCTCCGCTCGAAGGAGCCGCACGCGTGGTCCAGTCCAGGGTCGAGGATCTCAGCCCGGTGGTGAAGAAAGTCTCCGTCGAGCTGGCGCCGGACCGGGTGAAGGACGCGCTCGACCGCGCCTACACCAGCGTCTCCCGCACCGTGAAGCTCAAGGGTTACCGGCAGGGCCACGTTCCCAGGCGTCTGGTGGAGCGGTACTTCGGCGACGACGTGAAGAAGGACGTGGCGCAGAAGCTGGTGACCGGGTCCATCCACGAGGCGCTGGCCGAGCACAAGCTCGACCCGGTGGCGCCGCCCCGGGTGGAGAACGGGTCGGTGGAGGCGGGGCAGCCCTTCAAGTACACCGCCACCGTGGAGGTCCGGCCCCGGGTCGAGCCCAGGGACTACGAGGGGCTGCAGGTCCCGAAGGTCGACCCGGCGGTGGACGAGGCGCAGGTGGCGGAGCGCATCGAGGAGATGCGCGCCAGCCAGGCGATGTTCGTCCCCGTGGAGGGGCGGGAGGCGGCGGAGCCCGGCGACTTCGTTTCCGCCGACTACGAGGGATTCGTGGACGGCGCGCCCCTGCGGGGAGCGAAGCGGGAGGGCGTGCTGCTGGAAGTGGCCCCGGGCTCGCTGCTGGAGAACAAGGCGGAGGAGCTTGCCGGCGCCCGCGGCGGCGAGACCCGCGAGCTGGCGGTCACCTTCCCTGCCGACTACGCGGTGGAGGAGCTGAGGGGCAAGCAGGCCCGCTTCCAGGTGGCGGTGAAGGGCCTGAAGAAGCGGGAGGTCCCCGCCCTGGACGACGCCTTCGTCCAGGACCTGGGCGGCGAGGCGAAGACGGTGGCGGACCTGAAGACAAAGGTCCGCGCCGAGCTGGAGCAGCAGAAGAAGCAGCGGGCGGAGAGCGACCAGCGGGAGGCGGTGCTCACCGCCCTGGTGGCGAAGAACCCCATCGAGGCGCCGCCGGCGCTGGTGGAGCGCAACGTCGACGCCATGCTCCAGGGCATGCTGGAGGGCTTCATGCGCCGCGGCATCGACCCCCGGCAGCTGGGCCTCAACCTGGAGAAGATGCGCTCCGAGCTGCGACAGCGTGCGCTCCTGGAGGTCAAAGGTTATCTGCTGCTGGAATCGATCGCCGAGAAGGAGAAGATCGAGGCCTCGGAGGAGGACCTGGCGAAGCACTTCGAGAAGCTCTCGGGCGAGCTGAAGCAGCCGGCGGAGAAGATCCGCGCGGCGCTGCGCCGGCAGGACTCGCTCGAGGGCCTGAAAGCCAGGCTGCGGCAGGACAAGGCGCTTGCCTTCCTGCTCTCCAAGGCCACCTTCCAGTAGACTTCAGCCCTGGAGACCGCCCCAATGGCAATGATCCCCTACCCCACCGTCATCGAGCAGACGCACCGCGGCGAGCGGGCCTACGACCTCTACAGCCGCTTGCTCAAGGACCGGATCGTCTTCCTCGGCACGCCGGTGGACGACGACGTGGCCAACATCATCGTGGCCCAGATGCTCTTCCTCGAGTCCGAGGATCCGGACAAGGACATCAACCTCTACATCAACAGCCCCGGCGGCTCGGTGACCTCCGGCCTCGCCATCTACGACACGATGCAGTACGTCAAGTGTCAGGTGTCCACCATCTGCATGGGGCAGGCGGCCTCGATGGGCGCCCTGCTCCTGGCGGCGGGGGCCAAGGGCAAGCGGTACTCGCTGCCCCATTCCCGGATCATGATCCACCAGCCCAGCGGGGGCTTCGGCGGGCAGGCGAGCGACATCGAGCTGCACGCCAAGGAGATCCTGCGCCTGAAGTCGAAGCTCAACGAAATCATGCAGAAGCACACCGGCCAGCCCCTCGACCGCATCGAGAAGGACACCGATCGCGACTACTTCATGGGGGCTGGTGAGGCGAAGGAGTACGGGCTGATCGACGAGGTGGTGATCAAGAAACCGGCCGGCGGGCTGAAGTAGGGTTACATTGTCAGGGCCGGGAGGAAGATTGGTCGACAAGCGGGAGAACCACACGCTCTGCTGCTCCTTCTGCGGGAAGTCGCAGAAGGAGGTGAAGAAGCTCATCGCCGGGCCCACCGTCTACATCTGCGACGAGTGCATCGGCCTGTGCAACGACATCATCGCCGAGGAGATCGACAAGGAGGAGGCGCGGGACCAGAAGCTGCGCATCCCCCGGCCCTCGGAGATCAAGAACATCCTCGACGAGTACGTGGTGGGGCAGGAGCGGGCGAAGAAGATCCTCTCGGTCGCCGTGCACAACCACTACAAGCGCATCGAGAGCAAGGTCTCGATGGACGACGTCGAGCTGCAGAAGTCGAACATCCTGCTCCTCGGCCCCACCGGCTCGGGCAAGACGCTCCTGGCGCAGACCCTGGCCCGCATCCTCAACGTCCCCTTCACCATCTCCGACGCCACCTGCCTGACCGAGGCGGGGTACGTGGGCGAGGACGTGGAGAACATCATCGTCAACCTCCTGCAGGCCGCCGACCACGACATCGAGCGGGCGCAGAAGGGCATCGTCTACATCGACGAGATCGACAAGATCGCCCGCAAGAGCGAGAACCCCTCCATCACCCGGGACGTCAGCGGCGAGGGCGTGCAGCAGGCCCTGCTCAAGATCATCGAGGGCACGGTGGCCAACGTGCCGCCCAAGGGGGGCCGCAAGCATCCCCAGCAGGAGTTCCTCCAGGTCGACACCTCCAACATCCTCTTCATCTGCGGGGGCGCCTTCGGGGGGCTGGAGAACATCGTCGCCCAGCGCACCGAGGGCAAGAGCCTGGGCTTCGGCTCGGACGTGAAGTCGAAGAAGGAGCGGAACATCAGCGAGCTGTTGCGCGACGTCCAGCCGGAGGACCTGCTCAAGTTCGGGATGATCCCCGAGTTCATCGGCCGGCTGCCGGTGGTGGCCACGCTGGAAGAGCTGGACGAGACTGCCTTGGTGGACATCCTCACCAAGCCGCGCAATGCCCTGGCCAAGCAATACCGGAAGCTCCTGGAGATGGACGGGGTGCAGCTCAAGTTCACCGACGGGGCCCTGCGGGCGGTGGCCAAGGAGGCCATCCGGCACAAGAGCGGAGCGCGGGGGCTGCGGGCCATCCTCGAGAACGCGATGCTGAACGTGATGTACGAGGTGCCCTCGCACAAGAACATCCGCGAGATCGTGCTCAACGAGGACTGCATCCTGAAGAAGGAAGCGCCTCTGATCGTGTACGAGAAGCAGGCCGAGACGGCCTAAGCCGCTACGAATGTGATGTCCAGCTTGCGGGCGGGCAGCTCGCGGTGCTCGAGCTGATCGGCCAGGGTGCGCAAGACGAGCGCCTCGGCGGCGCGCAGGGCCTCTTCCCGGGTCTCTCCGAAAGCGACGGCGCCGGGCATCTCCCTCACCTCGGCCAGCCAGCCGCCTTCCTCCTCGCGCTCGACCTCGACCAGATAGCGCATGGGGCACCTCGACCGCGGATCCAGCGTAGGCAGAGCTTCGCGGGCCGCGCAAGGACCCCCGGCGGGCTCCACCGCGCAAGAGACGGCGGGCACCTGGTCGCACCGCCGCCCACACCGGGCGAGCGCTCGCGGGCGCAAGGATTTCCCTCTCCGGCAAGGCGGGAATTCCGAAGCGTCGCGGACCCGTTGAACGGGAGCAGGGAATTGCTGACTTCGCCGGAGTGTCGCGCTACGCTTCGCGGCGGGAAAGCGGCCAGACGAGCCCCGGAGGCGAGAACCCGATGTTCTTCCGCAACGACGACAAGAAGGACCCCAGGAGCAAGGCCGGGGTCCGCACCGTGCCTCTGCTCCCCCTGCGCGACATCATCGTCTTCCCCCACATGGTGGTGCCGCTCTTCGTCGGGCGGGAGAAGTCCATCGCCGCGCTGGAAGAGGCGATGGCGCACGACAAGGACATCCTCCTCGCCGCCCAGAAGAAGGCCAAGACCAACGAGCCGGCGCCCGAGGACATCTTCGAGATCGGCACCCTGGGCACCATCCTCCAGCTCCTCCGCCTCCCCGACGGCACGGTGAAGGTGCTGGTGGAGGGCAAGCGCCGGGCGCGGATCCGCAAGTACGCCTCGGAGGAGAAGTTCTTCCTCGTCGAGGCGGAAGAGGTGGAGGAGAGCAACGAGCGCAACGTGGAGGTGGAGGCGCTGGTCCGCTCGGTGCACGCCACCTTCGAGGCCTACGTCAAGCTCAACAAGCGCATCCCGCCGGAGATGCTCATGTCGGTGGCCACCATCGACGATCCCGCCCGGCTGGCCGACACCATCGTCGCCCACCTCTCCCTCAAGCTGAACGACAAGCAGGCCATCCTCGAGGAGCAGTCCGCCGCCCGCCGCCTGGAGAAGCTCTACGAGCTGATGCAGGGGGAGATCGAGATCCTCCAGGTGGAGAAGAAGATCCGCACCCGCGTCAAGAAGCAGATGGAGAAGACGCAGAAGGAGTACTACCTCAACGAGCAGATGCAGGCCATCCAGAAGGAGCTGGGTGAGCGCGACGAGTTCAAGTCGGAGCTGCAGGAGCTCGAGGAGAAGATCAAGAACAAGAAGATGTCCAAGGAGGCGGTGGCCAAGGTCAAGAAGGAGCTGCGCAAGCTGAAGATGATGTCGCCCATGAGCGCCGAGGCGACGGTGGTGCGCAACTACGTGGACTGGATCCTCGGCCTGCCCTGGTACGAGTACACGAAGGACAAGCTGGACATCAACGAGGCGGAGAAGATCCTCGACGACGACCACTACGGCCTGAAGAAGCCCAAGGAGCGCATCCTCGAGTACCTGGCCGTGCAGGCGATGGTGGAGAAGATGAAGGGCCCCATCCTCTGCTTCGTGGGCCCCCCGGGAGTGGGCAAGACCTCGCTGGGCAAGAGCATCGCGAAAGCGCTCGGGCGCAAGTTCGTGCGGATTTCACTGGGCGGGGTGCGCGACGAGGCGGAGGTCCGCGGCCACCGGCGCACGTACATCGGCGCCCTGCCGGGCAAGATCATCCAGTCGCTGAAGAAGGCGGGCAGCGGCAACCCGGTGTTCCTGCTGGACGAGGTGGACAAGATGAGCACCGACTTCCGCGGCGACCCCTCGGCGGCGCTGCTGGAGGTGCTCGACCCCGAGCAGAACCACACCTTCAACGACCACTACCTCGACCTGGACTACGACCTCTCCAAGGTGCTCTTCATCTGCACCGCCAACACCCTGCACGGCATCCCCGCTCCGCTGCAGGACCGGCTGGAGATCATCCGCATCGCCGGCTACACGGACCTGGAGAAGCTCTCCATCGCCCGCAAGTACCTGGTGGCCAAGCAGCGGGAGCAGAACGGGCTGGAGAAGATCGCCGTCCGCTTCACCCGCAAGGCGCTGATGGAGCTGATCCACCGCTACACCAAGGAGGCCGGGGTGCGCGGGCTGGAGCGTGAGGTGGCCACCTTGTGCCGGAAGATCGCCAAGGACGTGCTGGCGAGCGGGAACAAGGACGAGAAGATCGCGGTGACGGCCAAGCGGGTGCACAAGCTGCTGGGGCCGCCCCGCTTCCGCTACGGCAAGACCGAGGAGCGCGACGAGATCGGGCTGGTGACCGGGCTGGCCTGGACGGAGGTGGGCGGGGAGCTCTTGCAGACCGAGGCCACGGTGGTGCCCGGCAAGGGCAAGCTGATCCTCACCGGCAAGCTGGGCGACGTGATGCAGGAGAGCGCCCAGGCGGCGATGAGCTACGTGCGCTCGCGCGCCGAGCGCTTCGGGCTGGACAAGAAGTTTGCCGAGAACGTCGACCTGCACATCCACGTGGCCGAGGGGGCGGTGCCCAAGGACGGGCCCAGCGCGGGCGTGACCATGGCCACGGCGATGGTCTCGGCGCTCACCCGCATCCCCGTGCGCCGCGACGTGGCGATGACCGGCGAGATCACCCTGCGCGGACGGGTGCTCCCCATCGGCGGGCTGAAGGAGAAGGCGCTGGCCGCGCACCGGGGCGGAACCAAGACCATCCTCATCCCCAAGGACAACGCCAAGGACGTGCGGGAGATCCCCCTCAAGGTGCGGCGCGAGCTGACCATCCACGCGGTGGAGCACGTGGACGAGGTGCTGCGGCACGCGCTGGTGCTGGAGAACCCGGACGCCTTCTTCCGGCCGGTGGAGAGCAAGATCGAGGCGCCGGGGAACACGCCGCAGACGGCGGTCTGATCAGCTTGCGGCGGCGGCCCAGAGCTGCCGCCCGGTGAGAGTGCCCAGCGGCGCCCGCTCGCGCACGATGCGGGTGATGGCGGCGCAGATCGCTTCCGCCGGGATGGGGCGCAGGTCGTCGGAGAGGCCGCGCAGCGGGGGGAAGGCGCCCAACAGGCCAAGCAAGCCGCCCACCAGCGGCGGGGGCTTGCGCTGCTTGCCGTCGCTGGGGAGCGCGGCGTTGGCCGTGGTGTCGAGGAAGGAGGGGCGGAGGATGGCGTTCGGAAGCCCGCCGGTGCGCACCACCTCCTCCGCCTTGTGCTTCCACCCCAGGTAGCCGCTGCCCTTGCGCGCGCCCAGCGCGGAGAGGAGGACGAAGAGGCGCGGCTCCTTGGCGGGAACGCGGCGGGCCGACTCCATGAGCTGGACCACCGGGCGGTAGTCGGAGGACTCGTAGGTGTCGCCGGCAGAGAAGCGGCGGCGCATCGTTCCCACCAGGCAGACCACCGCCTGGGCGCGGGCCATCTTGGCGTCGAGCTTCGCGGATTCGGAGAGGTCGGCGACCAGGGCCGCCGGATCCTTGCCCAGCGCGTGGCGGGCGGCGGTCTTGGGGCGCACGTGAGGGATGACCTCGAAGCCCCTGGCGCGCAAGTAAGGGACCAGCGCGGTGCCGATGGCGCCGGTGGCGCCCGCGACGAGGATGGTGGTCACGGGCGGAAGGGTAGATCATCCGTGGGAGCTTTTCACGGCAGGGCTGGCGCCCAGGCGAAGGCGATGGCGGCCGAGCGGCGGGAGGGGAGCGGGACGAGGCCCAGCCTTTGGAGCTCCTCGCCGCGTCCGGAGTCCTTCACCAGCACGCCGCGGCGGGCGACGCGCTGTGCTTCCCGCAGGGTGGCGGGCGCGAGCGGCTGGTGGTCGGCTCGGTCGCGGAGCAGATCGAAGAGGGGGCCCGCGTCGCCCGGCACGCGGAACATCGGGTCGAAAAGGACGACGTCGAACGAGCGGACGCGCTGCTCCCGCAGCCAGCGGCGGTGGTCGGCGCGGATCACCTGGATTCGGCTGGCCGGCTCGCGGCCGTGACCGGTCAGGCGGCGCAGGGCGGCCTGGGTGAACGCGGCGAGCACGCCGTCCTTTTCCAGGCCGACGACGTTCGCGCCGGCCCCGGCGGCCACCAGCGCATCGCCGCCCAGGCCAAGGGTGGCGTCGAGCACCTCGTCGCCGGGCTTCACGGCGGCGTGGACGAGGAGCGGATCTTTTTCGCCGCGGCGGGCCCGCAAGAGGCGGAGGAACGCCATCCCGGGGCTGGCGCGGAAGGAGCGGCCCTTTTCGTAGAGATCGGCGCGGCGGGCCGCCAGCACCAGGACCGGTGCGCCTTGCGCGTCGTTCATCAGCTGGGAGAGCGCCCTGCCCGCCCGCGCCTCCGCCCGCAGGCCGAAGCGGCCGGCCAGCTCGCGGGCCTCGGCGGGATCGCCGCTCGGGGCGGTGGTGACGATGCCCTGCACGGGCGCAGTGTAGCTGCTAGGCCGCGAGCGCCCCCGGCAGATCGATC
>Ga0335085_10014269_pt1 | contig 11607 bp, 8 predicted proteins | sample Lox_Sample_45_FD_206712 | JGI IMG/M metagenome (GOLD analysis project Ga0335085, IMG submission 206712) | Soil microbial communities from Loxahatchee National Wildlife Refuge, Florida, United States - Lox_Sample_4.5 | ecosystem: Environmental > Terrestrial > Soil > Wetlands | place: USA: Florida... | reverse complement strand
GGCGCCGTGCCCGCCTTGGTCTGGGTGACCCCGGCGACCATGCTGCGCGAGAGCGTCTCGGCCGGGCTGAGTGCCTTGTGGGAGCGCTTGGCTCCCGAAGCGCTGCCCTCTCCCCCCTCCTGCCCTGAACTGCAGGCCAGGAGCGCCGAGGACAGCGCCAGAGCGGCGATCGCGTTGCGCATGGGGATAGGCATGGTATGTACGTAGATCAGGGTAGGGTTTGTCTTAAGTCACATGGGACTCACCGCCGCACAATAAGCCCCCGGGACCGGGAGCGCACGTGCGCAGGTCCGCATTTCGCGCTCGAACTCAGCCCCGCAGCAGCGGGGGATCGTCGATCTCGGCGGCCTGTTCGAGGAGGTCGATCAGATACCCCTCCCAGTAGCGCTCCTCGCCGAACCAGGGGAAGGCCTTCGGGAAGGCCGGGTCTCCCCAGCGATGCGCCACCCAGGCGCCGTGGTGGAGCATGCGCAGCGCGCGCAGCGGCTCGATCAGGCGGACCTCGGCGTAGTCCAGATCCGCGAACTGGCGGTAGCCCTCCAGGAGCGCGGCCCACTGGCGCTGCTGCTCGGCGGCGGACCCGGAGAGCATCATCCACAGGTCCTGTACCCGCGGACCCATGGCGCAGTCATCGAGGTCGACGAACACCGGACCGTGCTCGTTCCAGAGCAGGTTGCCGAGGTGACAGTCCCCGTGCAGGCGGATCTCGCGCGCCGCGCCGACGGCGCTGAATGACTCGCTGACGCGCTCGAGTAGCGCCCCGCTCACCGAGGAGTAGCGCTCGCGCAGGCGCTCGGGCAGCAGCTCGCTGCCGAGCACCTGCGAACGGGCCTCCCAGCCGAGGCGCTCGATGCCGATCCGCGGCCGCACGCGGAAGGGGCGCAGCGCGCCGACCTGATGCAGCCGCGCGAGGCTGCGGCCGAGCAGCTCGCGGGCCTCCGGCGCGTCCAGCTCCGGGGGGCGCCCGCGCAGGAAGGGGAAGGCGGCGAAGCGGTAGTCGTGAAAGCGCAGCAGCGTCTGCCCGTTCACGGCCATGGGGGCCGCGACTGCGAGCTCGGCGGCGGCCAGCTCGGCGGTGAAGGCGTGCTCCTCGTCGATCTGGGCGTCGCTCCAGCGGTGCGGCCGGTAGAACTTGAGCACCAGCCCCGCCGTGCCGCTCCAGAGCTGGTAGACGCGGTTCTCGTAGCTGTTCAGGGCGAACAGCCGCCCGTCGGGGTCGAGCCCGGCCGCGGCGGCGGCGTCCAGCACCACCTCCGGCGTCAGTCCTGCGAAGGGCTGCACAGTGCTTTCGCGGGTTTTGATTATCATCGCCTTCCCATGGGGCACGGCAGCATATTAGTGACCGGCGGCGCGGGCTATATCGGCTCGCACGTCGCCCTGCAGCTGCGTGCGCGCGGGGAGCGCGTGGTGATCCTCGATGACCTCTCGCGCGGGTTCCGCCAGGCGGCGCTGGACACCCCGCTCATCGTCGGCAAGGTGGGTGACCGGGCACTGCTCGAGCGGCTGCTGCGCGAGCAGCAGATCGACACGGTGATGCACTTCGCCGCCTATACGATCGTGCCCGAGTCGGTGCGCGAGCCGCTGAAGTACTACCAGAACAACACCGCCTCGACCGCGACGCTGCTCGAGTGCTGCGTGGCCGCGAAGGTGCGCCACTTCGTGTTCTCCTCGACGGCCGCGGTCTACGGCACGCCGGCCGACGGGGTCGCCGCGGAATCCACCCCGACGCTGCCCATCAATCCCTACGGCACCTCCAAGCTCATGTCCGAATGGATGCTGGCCTCGGTGGCGCAGGCGCATCCGCTGCGCTACGCGGCACTGCGCTACTTCAACGTCGCCGGCTCCGATCCCGGCGGCCGCATCGGCCAGGCCACGCCCGACGCGACGCTCCTCATCAAGGTCGCCTGCGAGCACGCGGTCGGCAAGCGCCCGCACATCTCGATCTACGGCACCGACTATCCGACCCAGGACGGCACCGGGGTGCGTGACTACATCCACGTGGACGACCTCGCGAGCGCGCACGTGGATGCACTGAGCTACCTGCGCGCCGGCGGCGCCTCCACCACGCTCAACGTCGGCTACGGGCACGGCTACAGCGTGCGCGAGGTGCTCAAGAGCGTCGAGCGGGTCTCGGGACGCTGCCTCGCCGTGCGCGAGGAGCCCCGGCGCCCCGGTGACCCCGCGACGCTCGTGGCCCGGGCCGAGCGCATCCGCAGCGAGCTCGGCTGGAGGCCGCGGCTGGATGACCTCGACACCATCGTGCGTACGGCCTACGCCTGGGAAGAGCGCCTGAAGCGCGATCCCTGGTAGCGCCCCGGCCATCGTTCCAGGCTCTAAAACAACGCCGCGGCAGCGACCGCTAGGTAGAATGCGCCCCCATGCAGTGGGGGCGTCCCAAGTCATTGAGCGGACTGATGCTGGTCGGCCTGTTTCTCATGGCCGTGCCGCTGCTCGTCGCCATTTTGACGGCGGTGCTGCAGATCCGTGACCTCGCCGACACGGGCCAGAAGATCGTCATCCAGGGTGTCACGAATGCGCGCGCCAGCCAGGCGCTCTTTGCCCAGATCGCCTCCCTCGAGCGCACGGCGCGCCTGTACGACGTGCTCAACGACCCGAAGCTGCTCGAGCCCTACCGCACCCAGGATGCGCTGCTGTCGCAGACCCGCGAGCAGCTGCATAGCCAGGCCGCTCCCGAGGCGCGCACCACGCTCGAGGAGATCGGCAAGCTGCAGGCCGAGATCCGCGGCACGGTCGTCAACACCCCGAACCCCAAGGATCCGGCCGCGCAGGCGGAGCTCAACGAGCGCTTCACGCAGCTCACCGCCCTCGTCGAGCGCGTCGCCCAGCAGAGTAACGCGCAGGTCGACGCGGAAGTGCAGGCGCTCGAGGAGCGTACCCTGCAGGCGCGCCAGCGCCTGCTGTGGACCGCGGCCCTGCTGCTGCCGCTCGCGGTGCTCGCGATCTTCGTGCTCACCCTCGGGGTCGGCCGCCCGCTGCGCCAGCTCGATCGCGCCATCAGCGAGCTCGGCCAGGGCAATCTCACTAACCCGATCGAGGTCTCAGGTCCCCACGACCTCGAGCGCCTCGGCGGCCAGCTCGAGTGGCTGCGCCAGCGACTGCTGGAGCTCGCGCACGAGCGCAACCGCTTCCTGCGCCACATGTCGCACGAGCTCAAGACGCCACTGGCGAACATCCGCGAGGGCACCGAGCTTCTGATGGATGGGGCGGTCGGGGAGCTCGATTCCAACCAGCGCGAGGTGGCGGCGATCCTGCGCGAGAACGGCATCAAGCTGCAGCGCATGATCGAGAACCTCCTGTCCTTCAGTGCCTGGCAGACCTCCAGCGTTGGCCTCGAGGCCACCGAGTTTCGCCTGCGGCCGCTGGTGAAGCAGGTGCTCGAGAACCAGCAGCTGACACTGCTCTCGCAGCGCGTGCGCCTCGACGTGCACGTCGAGGACGTCACGCTGGTCGCCGACCGCGGCAAGATCCGCCTGATCCTCGAGAACCTGGTCTCGAACGCGGTCAAGTACTCGCCCAAGGGCGGCACCATTCACCTGATGGCCCGCACCGCCGGCGCGCAGCTGGTGCTGGACGTGGCCGACGCCGGGCCGGGCATCCCGGTCGAGGACCGCACGCACATCTTCGATGCCTTCTACACCGGCCGCGCCGCGCGCAGCACCGCGGTCAAGGGCACCGGGATCGGCCTGTCCGTGGTGCTCGAGTTCGTCGCCGCCCACGGCGGCACGGTGCAGATCATCGACGGCCAGTACCCGGGGGCGCACTTCCGCATCACCATGCCGGTGCGCGCCAGCACGGGTGACCGGCCCGCGAGCCGTACACCGAAGGCCCATGCACACGCCGCTTAAGGGGCGACCGTTGCGCTGCGCCGCAGCAGTGCTCGGCCTGCTCTTGGCCGCCTGCGCCGGCTCCGGCCCGCGCACCCCCGCGCCGGCGCCGGCGGTCACGCCCGCGGCCACTGCCTCGGCGATCCTGGCGCAGTACCTGGAAATGCTGCAGAAACTAATCACGGGCCCGCCGGCCGAGCAGGCCGAGATCCTCGCCGCCGCACAGCGCGACTTCGACCTTGCGCCGACGCCGAGCCACCAACTCAAGCTCGCCCTGATCCTCGGCACCGGCGGGCATCCGGCCACCGACCTGCCCAGGGCGCAGGGGCTGCTGCGCGAGCTGATGGCCAACCCGGAGATGCTGCTACCCCCCGAGCGCGCGCTCGCCTTCCTCGAGCTTTCGCAAATTGACGACCATTTGACGCTCGAGGCGGAAAATCGCAGGCTGCAGAGCGAGGCGGCTAAGGCCGATCGCGAGCGCACCGCGAGCGCCAACCACCGCCTGCAGGCGGAGATGGACGAGAATGCCCGCCTGCGCAAGGAGCTCGATGAGGCGCGCGCGAAGCTTTCGGCGATCGCCAACATCGAGCGCTCGCTGAACGAGCGCAAACCCGGCACCGGCGGCCACTAGAGCCCATGGCGCCTCCAGAGGACAAGACTTTGAATCAGACCGGCAAACGCAAGGCGCGCATCCTGGTAGTCGACGATGACCCGGGGCTGCTGCGTCTGCTCACCATCCGCCTGCGGGCCGAGAGCTACGATGTCGAGGCCGTCGAGAGCGCCGCGCAGGCACTCGCCGCTTCGAGCCGCTTTCGCCCCGATCTCGTGATCACCGACCTGCGCATGGACCAGATGGATGGCATCGGCCTGCTCAAGGAGCTGCAGAACCGCTGGCCGGGGCTGAAGGTGATCATCCTCACCGCCCACGGCACCATCCCGGACGCGGTGCAGGCCACGCAGATGGGCGCCTTCGGCTTCCTCACCAAGCCGGTCGACAAGCAGGAACTGCTCGACCAGGTGCAGAAGGCGCTGCGGATCTCCGGCTTCGGCGCCTCGGACGAGGACTGGCGCGCGGAGATCATCACCCGCTCGGCGGCGATGGAGGAGAAGCTCGCCCAGGCGCACATGGTCGCCGGCACCGATGCCCGCGTACTCATCACCGGCGAGAGCGGCACGGGCAAGGAGCTGCTGGCGCGCGCCATCCACAAGGGCAGCCCGCGCCGCAACAAGCCGTTCGTCGCCATCAACTGCAGCGCCATGGCCGAGGACCTGCTCGAGAGCGAGCTGTTCGGCCACGAGAAGGGCTCCTTCACCGGAGCGACGCGCGCGCACCGCGGACTGTTCATGGCCGCCGACGGCGGCACGCTGATGCTCGATGAGATCGGCGACATGCCGATGCGGCTGCAGGTGAAGCTGCTGCGCGTGCTGCAGGAGAACGTCATCCGCCCGGTGGGCTCCACCGATGCGATCCCGGTGAACGTGCGCGTCATCTCGGCGACCCACCGCGACCTGCAGCAGCTGATGGCGGCCGGGCAGTTCCGGGAGGACCTCTACTACCGCCTGAACGTGGTGCACATCGAGATGCCCTCGCTCAACCGCCGCCGCGAGGACATCCCGCTCTTGGTGGCGCACTTCCTGGCACAGATCGCCAAGGAATCCGGCGTGCGCAAGATCTACGCGCCCGAGGCGGTCGAGCTGCTGGCGACCGCCGACTGGCCCGGCAACATCCGCCAGCTGCAGAACGTGGTGCGCCAGAACGTGGCGCTGTCGCAGACGCCGATCATCCCGGTCGAGCTCGTGCAGCAATCCCTCGGCGGTACCCCGGGCAGGCTCCCCTCATTCGATGAGGCCCGCGACGAGTTCACGCGCAGCTACCTGTCGCAGATCCTGCAGATCACGGGCGGCAACGTCAGCCAAGCGGCGCGCCTCGCGCGGCGCAACCGCACGGACTTCTACAAGCTGCTGGCGCGCCACCAGCTGACGCCGGAAGAGTTCAAACAGCGCTGAAGCGCGCACGGCAGCGCCGTGGCGCCGCGGGCAACCGCGGCCAATTAAATAAAAGAGACGCGGCCGGGGCAGGGCCGCAGGGAGACGACCATGAAGACCTGGCTCGACCTCACGGAGGGTTTCCCGGTGCGCTTCGAGGTCGCGCGCATGCGCGAGGATCTCGCGCGCCTGACCGCGGGCGAGAACTGGCTGAGCCACTACGACACCGGGCTCTCGGCGGGCTGGCGCGCGATCCTGCTGCGCAGCAAGCACGGGCAGATCTCCGGCCCCGAGTCGCAGCGCCCCTCCTGGGATTTCTCGGACTTCCGTAACACCGCCTACGTCGAGCGCCTGCCCTATTTCGCCGAGCTGCTCGCGCAGCTGAAGTGCCCGCAGGGGCGCATCCGCATCCTGCGCCTCGCCCCGGGGGCCGGGATCGGCGAGCACCGCGACGTCGGCGCCGAGGTCGGCTGCCGCGCCTTCGCGCAGGTGCGGCTGCATGTGCCGATCATCACCAACGAGCGCGTCACCTTCTTCGTCGGCGGCGAGCACATCCGCATGCAGACCGGCCGGCTCTACTACGTCAACTTCTCCAAGCGCCACTTCGTGCGCAACGACGGCGATGAGGCGCGCATCCATCTGGTCATGGACCTGAAGGTCAACGACTGGCTGGCGCAGTATTTCCCGCCGTTCACGCCCTGGGAGCGGCTCGAGAACCTGGTCGCGCGCAGCACCTGGCCGAGCTACTGGCGTGCACGCCAGTACCGCGTGCGCCTGGAGCGGCGGTTCTGGCAGCGCTACGAGGGCTCGCGGGCCCAGGCGTTCTCGCACCGCCTGCAGGGCAAGAAGCGCGTCGCTACCTGAAGCGCGGCCGCCCTGCGGGCCCTCAGGCGGCGCCCTCGCCCTCAGGCGGCGCCCGCTCCGGCGCGGCCGCGGCGGGCTCGGGCGCCCGGCCGTGCTTGCCGAACTGCGCCGCGTCGATGCTGTGCTTGCCCAAGAGATCGTAGAGCGTCGGGCGCGTCACCCCGAGGAGCTCGGAGGCGCGCGACAGATTGCCGCGCGCCACCGCGAGCGCCTGGCGTACCGCCTGCGCCTCGGCGCGCTGGCGGGCGACGCGCAGGTTGAGGTACTCCGGGTCATCGCCCGGGTCCTCGAGCCCGAGGTCGGCCGCCGTCACCACCACGCCCTCGGCCATGATGACCGCGCCCTTGATGCGGTTCTCGAGCTCGCGCACGTTGCCGGGCCAGCGGTGTGCCTGGATGGCGCGGATCGCATCCGGCGCCAGCCCGCGCGTCGGCTTGCCGAAGCGCTCGGCGATCTGCTGCAGCAGGAACTGCGCCAGCAGCAGGCTGTCGCCCTGGCGGTCGCGCAGCGGCGGCACGCGGATCGTCACCTCGCTGATGCGGTAGAACAGGTCATCGCGGAAGGCGCCGCTGCCGATGAGGCTGTCGAGGTTCTTGTTGGTGGCGCACACGATGCGGATGTCGAACGCGACCGGCACGCGGCCGCCGATGCGCTCGACCGTGCGCTCCTGCACCACGCGCAGCAGCTTGGCCTGCAGTGAGGCCGGCATCTCGCCGATCTCATCGAGGAACACCGTGCCACCATCGCCCGACTCGAGCTTGCCGGCGGTGCGCTTGGCGGCGCCGGTGAAGGCGCCCTTCTCGTAGCCGAACAGCTCGCTCTCGAGCAGCGTGTCAGGGATCGCCGCGCAATTGATGGCGACGAAGGGCTTGTGCGAACGCCCCGAGAGGCGGTGCACGGCGCGCGCCAGCAGCTCCTTGCCCGTGCCGCTGTCACCGAGCAGCAGCACCGTGGCGTTGGTGGGCGCGACCTTCTCGATGGAGCGGCACAGGCTGCGCATGGCATCGCTCACCCCGATGATGCCCTCGAGCGCCATCGAGCCGGTGCGCTCGCGCAGCCGCCAGTTCTCCTCCTCGAGCTCGCGGATGCGCAGCGCGCGGCGCACCACGATCGAGAGCACGCCGGCATCGAGGGGCTTGTAGTAGAAATCGGCGGCGCCGAGACCGACGGCCGCGACCGCGAGCTCGCGCGCGTCGTGCTCGGTCATGGCGATGATCTTGGTGTCCGGGGAGATGTTGAGGATCTGGCGCAGCAGCTCGAGGCTCTGCGCCGCCACCGCCGGCTCGCGCGCCGTGCCAAGGTCAAACAGCACCACGTCCGGCTCGGTGCGCCGCACCAGCGCCAGGGTCTGCTCGGAGGAGTCGACCGCGGTCACCTCGAGGTCGGAGAACACCGCCTCGAGCTCGCGGCGCAGCGCGCGGTCGTTCTCGAGGATCAGCAACTTGCGCCGCTGCATCACGGTGGCCATCAGCGCGCTCCCTTGCCGAGGAGCACCACCTCGGCTGTCTGCACCAGAATCGCCAGATCGAACAGCAGGCTGTTGTTCTTGATGTAGTAGAGGTCGTACTGCAGTTTCTCGAGCGCGTCCTGCTCCGAGGAACCGTACGGGTAGCACAGCTGCGCCCAGCCGGTGATGCCGGGCTTCACGTAGTGGCGCTGCACGTAGTAAGGAATCTTCTCGGCGAGCTCGGCCACGAACTCCGGGCGCTCCGGGCGCGGCCCGATGAAGCTCATGTGGCCGCGCAGCACGTTGAGGATCTGCGGCAGCTCGTCGATGCGCAGCTTGCGGATGATGGCCCCGACGCGCGTCACGCGCGGGTCGGAGCGCTGCGCCCACACCGCGCCGTTGGCCTCGGCGTTGGGGCGCATGCTGCGGAACTTGAGCACGTTGAACTCGCGGCCGCCGAGGCCCACGCGGCGCTGCTTGTAGAGCACCTTGGCATTCAGCCCGTCCTCGCACTTGATGGCGAGCACGGTGAGGAGCATGAACGGCCAGGACAGCGCCAGCACGCACAGGCTCGCCGACAGGTCGAGCATGCGGGCGGAGAACAGGCGCAGCGGGTCGCGCCGGAAGCCCGGGCCGAAGATCATCCAGCTGGGGTTCAGCACGTCGATACGCACGCGCCCCGTCTCGCGCTCGAGGAAGGTCAGCAGCTCGGTGACCTCCACGCCCACCAGGCGGCAGTCGAGCAGCTCGCGCAGCGGGAAGCCGCGGCGGCGGTCGTCCATCGCCACCACGACCTCGGTGACGTTCATGCGCTCGCACAGGCCGCGCAGGTCGCCCTGCGGATCGAGCACGCGCTCGGGCGAGACCGTGCGCGCCTCATCCGGCGGCTGCACGAAGCCGACCAGCTGGAAGCCGCGGCGGTCGGAGATGCGGCGCAGGCTCGCCACCGCCCCGGCGGAGGCACCGGCGCCATACACCAGCACGCGCCGCTTGAAGATGTCCTGGTTGACCGCGCGCACGAACACCAGGCGCGAGATCACGATGCCGCAGCCGGTGATGAGGATCGCGAGCGCCTCGACGCCGCGCCACAACCGCAGGCTGGGCAGCAGGTAGAAAAGCGCCGCGACCGCCGCCGAGGCCACGAGCAGCGCCGCCACCACCCGCACCAGGACCCCGGAGAGCTGCGCGCGCTGGCGGGCGCTGTAGAGCCCGAAGGCGAGCAGGCAGATGACCACGATCAGGCTGAACAGCACCGCCCGCGGCGACAGCAGCCCGATCTCGCGCTCGAGCAGCCGCAGGTGGCTCACCGGGGTCTCGAAGCGCACGCACACCGCGGCATACACGGCGACGAAGGCGATCGCGGCCTCGGCGAGCGCGAGTACCGCGATGGAGACGGGCACGAATTGTCCGAGGACGCGGATGCGCATGCTGCCAGTAGCTACCCGGATTAAGACGCCCGGCACGGCGCGCGGGACTTTACACCCCAGTGTAAAGCCCCCTCCCGCGGGCACTGTGAACAGCATCACAGTTGAAGGCGCTAATGGAAAGGCGTCCCCCGCCGGAGACACTGCGGAGGGCCGGCGGGCCTGGCGGCGTAGGGCTCGTTCTAGGGGTGCCGCCGGAACGAGACCAGCTGCATGATCCAGGGGGCCGGGGGCGCGAGCGGCGCGGTGGCGCTGTAACTGCCGGTGGCGCTCACGATCCGGTCCTCGACGATGTCGCTGTCGGGCTGCGTGATCACGCGGCTGGTCCAGCCGCTGCCCGGCCCGGTGGTGGTCTGCAGCACGAGGTTCGCCCCGATCAGCAGGTCATTGGCGTAGGTGGTGGTCACCGCCGGGCTCGCGGTCGTGCCGCTGTTGCCCGTGCCGGTGGCGACCACATCGAGCGGATTGTTCGGATCGAGGCCGCTGTACTCAAGTACACGCACGTCGGCGTACACCGCCGCTGAGGTGAAGTTGACACTGACCGTGTTAGCGCCGGCCGCGGCGCCGACGATGTTGGCCGCGTAGTAGATCGCCTGCGAGGCGGTCCCGGAGATCACCGTGGGCCCGACCGCGAGCCGGTAGGTGTTGCCGCTCGAGTCGGTGAGGGAGCCGACCGTGGCGATCGAGTCGTTCCAGCCAACGACCACGACGTTGAGGTCCCCGGCGGTCTGCAGGCTCTTGTAAGTGACGGTGACCTTGGACTGCGGCGTCTGCGGGGTGGCGTAGTTCAGCTGCACGAACGCGATCGCCGGGGGCTGGCTGGCCGCGGACGTGGTCGCGGTCGCGACGTTCGAATACGGCCCGGTATTGCCGCCCGCATCCCCGGCGCGCACGCGGTAGGAGTAGGTCGTGCCCGCCGTCAGCGTCGCATCGTTGTAGGCAAGCGCGGTGCTGGTGGCCACCTGGGTGAAGGTGCTGCAGCCAGAGCCCTGGCAGCGCTCGATCAGGTACTGGGAGATCGTGCCGCCGCTCTCGGTGGCCGCTGACCAGGTGAGATTGATCTGTGTCGAGCTCTGCGTCGCGGCACTGAGATTCGCGGGCGCCGTGATGCTCGGGGCGGCCGTGGTGACGGTCGCGACGTTGGAGTAGGCGCCGGTGTTGCCCTGCGCGTCCTTGGCACGCACGCGGTAGCTGTAGCTGGTGCCGCCCGCGAGGCCGCCGTCGGCGTAGGTGAGCGCGGTGGCCGTCGCGATCTGCGCGAAGCTGCTGCAGCCGGAGCCCTGACAGCGCTCGATCAGGTACTGGGAGATCGTGCCGCCGGATTCGCTCGCGGCACCCCAGCTGAGGTTCACCTGCGTCGCCCCGGAGGCACTGGCGCTGAGGGTCCCCGGGGCACTCGGCAGCGCCGCCGAGGTGCTCGCGGTGGCCACGTTCGAATACGGCCCGGTGTTGCCCGAGGCGTCACTCGCCCGCACCCGGTAGCTGTAGCTGCTGCCGGCGCTGAGGCCGCCGTCGGTGTAGGTCAGCGCGCTCGAGGTGGCGACCTGGGTGAAGCTGCTGCAGCCGGAGCCCTGGCAACGCTCGATCAGGTACTGGGTGATCGTGCCGCCGGTCTCGGTGGCCGCCGACCAGCTGAGCGCGATCTGCGTGGCGCTTTGCGCGGCAGCCGTCAGGCTCGCCGGGGCGGTGATGCCCGGAGCGCCGGTGCTGGCGGTCGCGACGTTCGAGTAGGCGCCGGTGTTGCCCTGCGCATCCTTGGCGCGCACGCGGTAGCCGTAGCTGGTCGAGCCCGACAGTCCCGTGTCGGAGTAGCTCGTCGCGGTGGCCGTCCCGATCTGCGTGAAGCTGCTGCAGCCGGAGCCCTGGCAGCGCTCGATCAGGTACTGCGCAATCGTCCCGCCGGCTTCCGAGGAAGCTCCCCAGGAGAGATTGATCTGGGCGCTGCCGGCCACGGTGGCGGCGAGATTGGTCGGGGCGCTCGGCACGCCGGGGGAGGTCGTGACCGTGGCGCTATTCGAATACGGCCCGACGTTGCCGGCGG
>Ga0335085_10014268_pt1 | contig 11607 bp, 12 predicted proteins | sample Lox_Sample_45_FD_206712 | JGI IMG/M metagenome (GOLD analysis project Ga0335085, IMG submission 206712) | Soil microbial communities from Loxahatchee National Wildlife Refuge, Florida, United States - Lox_Sample_4.5 | ecosystem: Environmental > Terrestrial > Soil > Wetlands | place: USA... | reverse complement strand
CTGAAGCGGTTCTGGCTGAAGCTTGCGGTGTTGCCGCCGCTGCTGCTCGCGGCGCCGCTGGCGATCTCGATCGTGCCGCCGCCGGCGGGCTGGCCGCTGAAAGTCGGCGTGGGCGGCGTCATCGGCAAGCTCGCCCGCGACGGCTTCGCCCATATCAGCGTCGCGCCGCCGCTTGCGGCGATGGCGGCGGCGGCCGTCGTCGCGCTGATGCTGCTCTATCTCATGGGCCTGTCGGCGATGCGCTTCATGCCGCGCGCCGCTGCGGGCAAGAAACGCTATGTCCGGCCGCAGAATCGCGTCGTCGATGAAGACGAGGACGAGGAGGAAGACGAGGATTCGCTCGACGATACGGCGCCGGGCAAGCGCGGCCTGATCGCGCGCGCCCGCGGCCTGCTGCCGTCCTTGCCGGCGCTGCCGTGGAAGCGCGGCGGCGATGACGATGCCGCGCTCACGCGCGAGCGGCGCGAGCCCTCGCTCGGCGGCATCGCCGGCGATGACGAGGACGAAGAGACCCTCGACATCAGGCTGCCGCCGGTGCGCCGCGCGGCGGTGCCGGTCGACATGCCGAAGAAAGCGAAGAAGCGCGAGGTGCAGCGTCAGGCACTGCTCGATCTCGGTCCCACCGGCGAGCATCTCCTGCCGGAACTCGAATTGCTCGACGAGGTGCCGCCCTCGCGCTTCGCGCAGATCAGCGAAGAGGCGCTGCAGCAGAACGCGCGGCTGCTCGAATCCGTGCTCGCCGATTACGGCATCCAGGGCCAGATCGTGAAGGTGCGCCCCGGCCCGGTCGTCGCGCTCTACGAGCTCGAGCCCGCGCCCGGCATCAAGGCCTCGCGCATCATCGGCCTCGCCGACGACATCGCGCGCTCGATGAGCGCGATCTCGGCGCGCGTCGCCGTCGTGCCCGGCCGCAACGTCATCGGCATCGAGCTGCCCTCGGCACGCGCCGAGACCATCTATCTGCGCGAGCTGCTCGCGTCCGAGGATTACGAGCGCACCAACGGCAAGCTCGCCCTGGTGCTCGGCAAGGACATCGGCGGCACGCCGGTGGTCGCCGATCTCGCGCGCATGCCGCATCTGCTCATCGCCGGCACGACCGGCTCGGGCAAGTCCGTCGGCATCAACACGATGATCCTCTCGATCCTCTATCGGATGTCGCCCGATCAATGCAAATTCATCATGATCGATCCGAAGATGCTCGAGCTCTCGGTCTATGACGGCATCCCGCATCTCTTGGCGCCGGTCGTGACCGAGGCGCGCAAGGCGGTGGTCGCGCTCAAATGGACCGTGCGCGAGATGGAGAATCGCTATCGCGCCATGTCGAAGCTCGGCGTGCGCAATATCGAGGGCTACAACCAGCGCCTCGCCGAAGCGAAATCGCGCGGCGAGATCCTGAAGCGCAAGGTGCAGACCGGGTTCGATGAAGAGACCGGCAAGCCGATCTTCGAGGAGCAGCCGCTTGCCTCGACGCCGCTGCCGCTGATCGTCGTCGTCGTCGACGAGATGGCGGACCTCATGCTGGTCGCCGGCAAGGATATCGAGGCCGCGGTGCAGCGCCTGGCGCAGATGGCGCGCGCCGCCGGCATCCACATCATCATGGCGACGCAGCGCCCGTCGGTCGATGTCATTACCGGCACGATCAAGGCGAATTTCCCGACGCGCATCTCGTTTCAGGTCACCTCGAAGATCGACAGCCGCACCATCCTCGGCGAAAGCGGCGCCGAGCAGCTCCTCGGCCGCGGTGACATGCTCTACATGGCGGGCGGCGGCCGCATTCAGCGCGTCCACGGTCCCTTCGTCGCCGACGAGGAGGTCGAGCGCGTCGTGCGCTTCCTCAAGGACAATGGCGGCCCGCCGACCTATATCGAGGAAGTTACTGAGGAGGACGAAGACGCGGCCGCGATGGGCGGCTTCGGCGGCGACGGCGAAGGCGGCGGCTCGGGCGATGATCTCTACGATCGCGCCGTCGCGCTGGTCTGCCGCGAGCGCAAGGCCTCGACCAGCTTTGTTCAGCGCCATCTCCAGATCGGCTACAATCGCGCCGCCCGGATCATCGAGCGGATGGAGACCGAAGGCGTCGTCAGCGCCGCCAACCACGTCGGCAAACGCGAGGTCCTGGGCCGCAATATCGACGAGCGGGAATAACCTCCCGCCGCGCGATCCTGCCGCCACTCCTTGCGCGGAGCGGGGTGAAACCTTTTTAACCGGCGCGGGTTGGTGAAGCGGCCTATTCTCGCCCGTTCTATGATGGGCAACCCCGACCCAGGAGCTCTTTCGATGTCGTTGACGCGCCGCGATATTCTGGCCGCGATCCCCGTGCTCGGCGGTTTTGCGCTGGCGCCGGGCCTGGCGCGTGCGCTGACGCCGGCGGATACCGCCGATCTCCAGCGCGTGCAGGATTACATGAACGGCATCCACACGCTGCAATCGCGTTTCGAGCAGGTCTCGAACGACGGCGGCGTCGCCACCGGCACGATCTATCTCTCGCGCCCCGGCAAGATGCGCGTCGAATACGATCCGCCGGTGCCGATTCTCCTGGTCGCGACCGACAACCGCATCTGGTACTACGACAAGAAGCTGCAGCAGGTGAGCTTCTTCGATCTGAAGGACACGCCGGCCTGGTTCCTCCTACAGGACAATGTCCGCTTCGGCGGCGACATCACCGTCAGCAATCTGCAGCGCGATCCCGGCGTCATCCGCGTCACCGTCAACGAAGCGAAAAATCCGAGCCTCGGCCAGGCGACGCTGGTCTTGAGCGACAAGCCGCTGCAATTGCGCAAGTGGCAGATCACCGATGCGCAGCGCAAAGAGGTGACGGTGACGCTCGACAATCCGCATTACGGCGCCTCGCTCAACCCGCAGCTCTTCTATTGGACCGATCCGCGCCCGCCCAATCAGCGTGACGGCGGCTGAGCGCTCTTTCTTAAAGCGCGTTAATCCCTTTCCTTTCATATGTTTAAGTACCGCCGGCCGCGCCCCGGCGGTATTTTTTTGCGGTCTTCAATTCTTGGTATCGCTGGAGACAAGCATGAAAATACTTCCGACAACACTTCTCGCCGGCGTCGCCTCGGTTGCGCTCGCCGGTACGGTGGCGGCCCATACGCTGACCCTGCACCTGCCCGACGGCACCACCGAGCAGATCAATTATGCCGGCGATGTCGCGCCGCAAGTCTCCTTCACGCCGGCGCAAGCCGCGCCCGCCGATTGGGGCTTTGGGCCGAACTCGCCCTTCGCGCTGATGCAGCGGATTTCGGCGCAGATGGATCGCGAGGCTGATGCGATGATGCGCCAGATGCAGGCGATCGCCGCGCAGCCGCTCGCCGGCCCCGGTCAACTCGCGGGTGGCCAGCCGATCCAGGTCGACATGACCAACCTGCCGCCCGGCACCCAGAGCTACAGTTTCGTCTCGACGCTCTCGCCGAGCGGGGTGTGCAGCCAGAGCACCGAGATCATCGCGCGCGGCCATGGCGAGAAGCCGGAGGTGATCACGCATCGCTCGGGCAATTGCAGCCCGGCCGCTGCCGACGGCACGACGACGATCGCCGCGCCCGATCGCAGCCCGGCGATGCAGCCGGCGCAGCCGCATATCCAGAACTATCAGGCGAAGGCGATCGACCATCCCGACTATCGCAGCATGTTCCGCGAGGCGAGCTGGTAATCGGCCCGGCGGTGCCGAGAGCGGGAATAGCCGAATGGCGCAGCACGTTCTTCTCTTGAAACCCCTCCCGCTCTCGGTCATCGTTTCATCATGTCGCTCATCGATGAGCCCGCCCCTCGGACCCGGCCTTTAGGTCCGGCCGAGCCGCTTGCCGTCATCGGTATCCCCTGCTGCCGGCGCGAGATCGCGACGCCGACCGGCAATCATCCCGCCCATGCGGTCGTGAAGAAATACGTCGATGCGGTGATCGACGGCGCCGGCGGGATGCCGTTCCTCATCCCGGCCGAAGGCGATGCGGCTTGGGCCGATGCCTTCATCGCGCGCATCGACGGGCTGCTGCTGCCGGGCTCGCCGTCCAATGTCGAGCCGCATCATTACGCCGGCATGCCCAGCCTGCCCGAGACGCTGCACGATCCGGCGCGCGATGCGATCGCCCTGCCGCTGCTGCGCGCCGCGGTGAAGGCCGATCTGCCGGTGCTGGCGATCTGCCGCGGCATTCAAGAGCTGAACGTTGCGCTCGGCGGCACCCTGCACCAGAATGTGCATCTTCTGCCGGGCCGGCTCGATCACCGCGCGCCCAATCTCGATACGGTCGAGGGTCGCTATGCGCATCGCGCCCACGGCGTCGCGCTGACGGCGGAGGGCTATTTCGAGAAACTCGCCGGCGCGCGCGAGCTCACGGTGAATTCGCTGCACAGCCAGGGCATCGACCGCTTGGCGTCGCCGCTTTTCGTCGAAGCCGTCGCGCCCGACGGGCAGATCGAGGCGGTGTCGCTGCCGGGCGCGCGCTTCATCGTCGGCGTGCAATGGCATCCGGAGTTCCGCTTCGCCGAGGATCCGTTCTCGGCCAAGCTCTTCGCCGCGTTCGGCGCCGCCTGCCGGCACTACGCCGCGACGAGACTGGCTCACGCCTAAGCTGACGCTTCAGCCGATCCGCTGTAACAATTCGATCAGCGTTTCGCGCTCGCGCGCGGACAGCCGGCGCGCGATGCGCGTCTCGTGCTTCTTCACCAGCCGCGCCAGCGCCTCGAAACGGCTCTGGCCCTGGCGCGAGAGCTTCAGCGCGTGGCTGCGGCGGTCGTTGGGCCGCGCCGCGCGCTCGACCAGGCCTTGCTGCTCGAGCTTGTCGATCACCGCGACGAGGGTGGAGCGATCGATGCCGAGGATTTCCGCCAGCCGCGTCTGGCTCAAGCCCGCGTTCGCCGCGATCAGCGCGAGCACGCCGAACTGTCCGGGTGTCACATTCGTGCCGTTCATGCTGGCGGCGAAATCCTGGAAGACCGCCGATTGCGCCCGGCGCAGATGGTAACCGAGGAGATCGGGCAAAAAGCCGAAATCTGCCTGAGCCGCGGCTGTCCGCGCCTTCGTCTTTGCCTTCGCCATCGCGCCCAAAATAGTGGCTGCATCTCGTGCATGCCAGAACCGCGAATCGCTCAACACAGCGCCGAATGCCGATTTTTTTACGAGCGATTCCAAGCGCCTGTCAAAGCCGCACACGGCTGCGTGAGCGCCGCGAAAAAATGGATTGAAAAACCCTTACCCGACCCCATCTGAAAACTCAGAAGCGCGGCGGGCTTGCTCGTCGCCGGCCTGTAGGTGTTCCCCCGAGCCCAACAGGTCCCCCCGCAAAGGGGCTTCGAGCGCCCGGTTACCCCCCTAGCCGGGCGCTTTTTCTTGCTCGCGTTTTGGATGCGGCCGAGCGCATAGGGTTGGCCTATTCGCGAAGCGACGCGGCGCTTCGCGCCGAGTCACGGACGCGGCTATGCGCTCGGCCGCTTTCTAAAGAGCGCGCGTTTTGACATTTGCGCCGAAAAGTGAGATTGTTTGGGTACCAAACAATCTCGGCGCCGCGCCGTGGCCGATCGTGCGAGACGGCTCGCGGCCGCCGATCCGGAGGCGGAAATGACGATGACCAGCGACGCGAATGTCGGGGTTTCCCCGACCGTCGGGCAATTCGACTTCGTGCATACGGGTCCCGGTACGCTGGCCGGCCAATATCTCCGCCGCTACTGGCAACCGGTTTACGTCTCCGAGAAGCTGCCGCCGGGAAGGATCGTTCCGATCAAGATTCTCGGCGAGGAGCTGGCGCTCTATCGCGGCGACAGCGGCACGGCGCGGCTCATGGCCAACGAGTGCCCGCACCGGCTGACGCGGCTGCATATCGGCTGGATCGAAGGCGAGACGCTGCGCTGCCGCTATCACGGCTGGCGCTTCGATGAGTCCGGACACTGCGTCGAGCAGCCGGCCGAGCCGAAACCGTTCTGCGAGCGCGTCAAGAAACTCGCCGCCTACCCGACGCGCGAAGCGCATGGCCTCATCTTCGCCTATTTCGGCGACGGTGCGCCGCCCGCTTTCCGTCCGCTGCCGGGGCTGGAGGATGGGGCGAAGGAGGGCTGGACGGTCTCCGCCTCGGCCGAAATGATCCCGTGCAATTATTTTCAGAGCGCGGAGAACATCATGGACGACGTCCATGTGAATTTCGCGCATCGCGATCACCTCGTGAACACGGCGGCGCGGCCGTTCATCCCGACCAAGACCTGGGCCGAGGAAACGCCGTTCGGTCTCACGCAATTTCAGGAGCGGGGCGAGAAGACCGACAAGATCCACTTCACCATGCCGAATCAGTGCTTCCTATCGCACCCGTTGCGCACGGCGCGGGACGACAAGCCGTTCTGGTTCAAGGCGCTTTTCTGGTACGTGCCGATCGACGACGAGAGCCACTATCACTTCCTCATCATGGTCTACCACACCAAGCGGCGCGAACGTCCCGAAGCGACGCCGATCCACGAGGAGATCGAAGCGATCCTCGCGGGCGAGAAGACCTGGGAAGACGTCGCCAAGCACCCGAACATCATCCGGATACAAGACGGCGTCTCGATCTGCGGCCAAGGCAAGATCGAGGATCGCGCGCGCGAGCAGCTCGGCCGATCGGACGCGGCTCTGGCGATGCTGCGCCGGATGTGGCGGCGCGAGCTGGAAGCGCTCGCCGCCGGACAGCCGACGACACCGTTCGGCACGCCCGACCCCGAGGCGCTGCGGCAGGAGGAGCGCGACGCGATGGGCTTCAACGCCTGAGCCAACGGGTCGCGTCGCAATCCTCGGCGGGAGTTGCTATCTCTTCTGACGCGCCATGGCTCTCAACATCGTCACCTGGAACATCAACTCGGTGCGGCTGCGCATCGATCTCGTCAAACGCATCGTCGACGAGCTGAAGCCCGACGTCTTCTGCCTGCAGGAGACGAAGACGCCGGACGAGTTCTTTCCGCGCGAGGCCGCCGAGGCGATGGGCTTCCCGCACATGCTCGTCCACGGCATGAAGGGCTATAACGGCGTCGCCATCCTCTCGAAGCTACCGCTCGACAAGCCGCGGAACGAGGGCTGGTGCGGCAAGACCGATTGCCGCCACATCATCGCCGAGCTGCCGGGCGGCATCGAGATCCACAATGTCTATGTCCCGGCCGGCGGCGATATTCCCGATCCGGAAGAGAATCCGAAATTCGCGCACAAGCTGCGTTTCCTCGACGAGATCGCGGGCTGGTTCAAGGGCCAGCGCGCGCACGACAAGCCGATGATCCTCGTCGGCGATCTCAACGTCGCGCCGCTCGAGACCGATGTCTGGTCGCATAAGCAATTGCTCAAAGTCGTCAGCCACACGCCGGTCGAGGTCGAGAAATTCACCCGTATGCAGGAATCGGCAAGTTTCGTCGACGCGGTCCGGCATTTCATCCCGCCGGAGCAGAAGCTTTATACCTGGTGGAGCTATCGCAATCGCGATTGGGCCGCGTCCGATCGCGGCCGCCGTCTCGATCACGTCTGGGTCACGCCGGTGTTGAAAGACCGTCTCGCCGGCGCCGCGGTTCATAAGGACCAGCGCAACTGGCAGCTCTGCTCCGACCACGTGCCGGTGCTGGTCCGGCTTTACGAATAGGATTCAGCCGCCGCCGACGCGGTAGAGATGCTCGCGCGCATCGCGCGCGCCTTCGGGCGCGGGCAGCGCTTCCCAGCCCGGCAATTCGAGCGCGGTCTCGGCGATGACGATGGCGCCGGGCCGCAGCAGCGGCGCGAGCAGCGGCGCCAATTCCGCCGCGCTGCGCGCCGGCGCCGGAAAATTCAGATAGGCGAAAGCCGCTTCGCGGCGCCAGCGCTCCCAGGCTTGCGGCAGCGTGTCGGAGGGATCGCCAAGGATGCGATGCTCCGGCTGCGGCGGCGCGGCCTCGGGGGCGCCGATCGCCTTGTCGAAAACGAAGAGATCGCGGCGGCGCAGGATCTCGTGCAGATGATCGTAGGCGATGCCGTCGCCCCAGCCGATCTGCAACGCGGGGCCCGGCAGCGGCGTGATGAGCGAGGCGGCGCGCTCCAGGCTGGCGCGCTGCGACATCAAGCGGCGGATGAGGAGGTCGAGCGCGCTCAAAGAATTCCTACGGCACCAGGCGATAGCCGCCCGGCTCGGTGACCAGGATCTCGGCCTTGCCCGGATCGCGTTCGATCTTCTGGCGCAGGCGATAGACATGGGTCTCGAGCGTGTGCGTCGTCACACCCGAATTATAGCCCCACACCTCGTTCAAGAGGATCGCGCGGCCGATCGTCTTCTCGCCGGCGCGATAGAGATATTTGAGGATCGCGGTCTCTTTCTCGGTCAGGCGCACCTTGCGGCGCTTGGCGTCGTCGATGAGCGTCTTGGCGCTCGGCCGGAACGTGTAGGGCCCGATGGCGAAGACCGCGTCTTCCGACGCTTCGTGCTGGCGCAGCTGCGCACGCAGCCGCGCGAGCAGCACGTTCAGCCGGAACGGCTTGGTGATGTAATCGTTGGCGCCGCTATCGAGGCCGAGGATCATGTCGGCTTCGCCGTCGGCGCCGGTCAGCATCAGGATCGGCGCGCGCACGCCGTTGCGCCGCATGACCCGGCAAAGCTCGCGCCCGTCCATATCGGGCAGGCCGACATCGAGGAGGATCGCGTCGAAGTAATTCCCCTTGGTCGATTCCAGCGCCTCGGTGGCATTGCCGGCTTCGGCGGCGGCGAATTCCTCATGCAGCTGGAGCTGCTCGGCGAGGGAATGGCGCAGCGCCTCGTCGTCGTCGATGATCAAAATCTTGCGGCCTGCGCTCATCTGCTTCCCTGTTCTCCTGGTGCCGGCCCCTTTTATAAGGGGGCGGTTCGGCCGCCTATCCCCGGCTTGCGCGGCTAGCGCTCGACCTCGACGCCTTTCCAGAAGGCGACGTAATCCTTGATCTGCTTCGCGGCGGGCAGCGGCTCCGGATAGTACCAGGCCGCGTCCTTGTTCTCGGCGCCGTCGACCGCGACCGTGAAATAGTGCGCGGTGCCTTTCCAATGACACTGACTCGTGGTCGCGCTGTCCTTGAAATAGCGTTTGTCGATCGTCTCGGGCGGGAAATAGACATTCCCCTCGACGATCTCGAAGCGCGGGCTCTCCGCCAGCACCTTGCCGTGCCAAACCGCCTTTGCCATCACCTGCCTCCTCGACGCGGTTTTGGCCGCGTCCGCCAAGCCTCAAGGCCGGGCGGTATTTAAGCAGGCAAGGCCAAGAGGTCGCAATGGCCGACGGTCAGGCTCAACCGCCCCTCGGCGAGCAGGTCGCGGCGCGCTTTTTCCCAGGCATCGATGCGCGGGGCGGCCGTGGGCGCCGCATCGCGCGCGGCGCCGGCCTCGCCCGCGATCAGCGCCGCGAGCAGCGCCGCATCGCGCGCGCCGAGATGCCAGTCGCTGGCCGCGCGCTCGATCCGGAAGCCGGCGTGCTGCAGCCCGGCGGCCAGGGCATCTCCCGCCGCGCCGCCCAGCGCCGGGCCGAAATCCTTCACGCGATGTTGATGCGCCGTGAAGCCATCGGCGATCAGCGCATCGTCGGCGAGCGGCGGCTGCCATTCGCGCCGGCCATCGACGGTGAGCACGGCGAAGAAAGGCACGCGCCGCGCCGCGAGCAGCGCCAGGAAACGCGCGAGCCAGTCCTGCGACACGAGATCGAAGAACGAGGCGGCGGTGATGCCGTCGCAGTCGATCTCCGCGAGCGTCGCCAAATCATGATCGAGGTCGAGCGGCATCGCTTCGATCCGCCACTGCGCCGGCCGCGCCGCGATCGCCGCGCGGCCGCCGCCGGCTGTGATCGGATAGCCTTGCCGCCGCGCCCAATGCGTGAACTCTTCGCCCTGCGCCGCCAGCAGGTCGCGATCGCGATCGATCAAGATCCAGTGCTGATCGCCGGCGATGCGCGGCAGCAGCGCGCGGGTATTGGCGCCGCTGCCGGCGGCGAGGTCGACGAGTTTCAGCGGCCGCATCGCCGACGCGGCGTTCTCGGTCACGGCGGCGGCGAAGCGCCGTGCTAATCCCGGATTTCGTGCCGCCAGATCCGCGCTCTCGCGCAGCTTCAACCAGTCGAGCGCGAAGCGCTCGCTCACGCGGCGAGACGCGCCACCGCGTCGCGCCATTGGCCGACGGCTTGCGGCCAATCGGGCAGCGCCGCACCGGCGCGGCGCGCGCCCTCGCTCAGCTGGGCCAGCAGGAAGCGGTCGGCTATCGCGCGGCTGAGCGCGGCTTTCAGAGCGTCGACATCGCCGGGTGGGACCAGCAGCCCGGCGCTTTCCGGTACCGTGTGGGGAATCGCGCCGCCGGTCGTGGCGACGATCGGCAAGCCATAGGCGAGCGCCTCCGCATAGGCCATGCCGTAGCCTTCGTGGAACGACGGCAGCGTGAAGAGATCGGCCTCCTCGTAAGCCAGCGGCAGCTGTTGCGGCTGGCGCTCGCCGAGCAGGCGCACATTCGATTCGAGCCCGTTGCGCACGATCGCATCGCGCAGCTCGGCGACGCAGTCGGGATCGCGCGTCAGGCTGCCGATGCAATCGAGCCGCCACGTATCGTGATCGATGCCTGCCAGCGCCTCGATGAGCAGACGATGGCCTTTGCGCGGCGTGATGGTCGCGACGGCGAGCAGATGAAGCTGGCTGCGGAATTTCTCGCGCTTGCGCGAGGAGACCGCCTTGATCGTCCCCGGCGGCGTGATCACGATGCGCTCCGGCGCGACGCCGTAATCGAGCAGCACATCGGCGGTGTTTCGGCTCGGACAAACCACGCCACGGAACAGCGGCAGCAGCCGGCGCTCGGCGGCCTGGAACCGCGCCGTCTTGCGCACGGTGAGACCGGTCTCGTCGGCGAGGGCGTGATGGACGAAGCCGATGAGCTTCAAGCGCTGCGCTTCGGCGGCGAGGCAATCGCTGAAACCCAACAGCGCGAGCCCGTCGATCACCGCGAGGGCGCCATCGGGCAGCGCGGCGAGCGCTTGCGCCGCGGCCGTCTGCGCCGCCCCATCGGCATCGGGAAACTGGCCGGCGAGCTCGACCACCGAGACATGATCGCCGCGTGCGCGCATGTCCCAGATGATGCGGCGCGCGAAGATGTAGCCGCCGGTCACCTGATCGATCGGCCCCGGGACGATGAGCGCGAGCTTCACGCCAGCGCCCCCTCGAACGCCGCCCAGGCGACGGGCGATTCGCGCAAGGTCACGCGCATCGCCGTCAGTGCGCCGGCCGTGCCGTCGCCGAGCGCGCCGGATGCGATGCGCGTCTTGAGGCGGCGGAAGATCTCGCCGGCGAGGAATTCGGTCGTCGTGTTGCGGCCTTTGAATGCCGGCACATCGTCGAGATTGCGGTAATTGATCTCGCCGAGCACGGCTTTCAGCGTCTCGAGCGCCTTGCCGATATCGCAGACGAGACCGTCGGCGTCGAGCTCGGCGCGGCGCACCTCCATCTCCACCGCATAGGTTGCGCCGTGGAGGCGCTGCGCCGGACCGAAGATCTCACCCACGAAGCTATGCGCGATCATCACGTGATCGCTGACGGTAAGCGTATACATCCCTCAAAAACCTTAACGATAACGCACGATCTCGGCCAGGGCGCCATCCGGCGCGGCGGCGAGTTGTGCCATGCGTTCCGGCAGCGTG
>Ga0335085_10014265_pt1 | contig 11609 bp, 3 predicted proteins | sample Lox_Sample_45_FD_206712 | JGI IMG/M metagenome (GOLD analysis project Ga0335085, IMG submission 206712) | Soil microbial communities from Loxahatchee National Wildlife Refuge, Florida, United States - Lox_Sample_4.5 | ecosystem: Environmental > Terrestrial > Soil > Wetlands | place: USA: Florida... | reverse complement strand
CAGGCCTCAAAAATCGGCCGCATCATGTCGTTGCCCTGGAGATACACGCCGCGAATCCTCCCGGTTCCGTTGTCCACGTTGAAATAGCCGGACAGCTTGGGCTGCTCCGAGGTGAGCTTCATCGTCTCTGGGTCGCCGAAATGCTCCTTCACATAGGCTTTCGAACCGAGCAGACCCTCCTCTTCCCCGCCCCACAGCGCCATGCGGACGGTGCGATCCATCTTGAGATTCAGCGCCTTCAGGATGCGCATCGCTTCGATCATCACGGCGCTACCCGCCGCGTTGTCGGTGGCGCCGGTGCCGCCCTGCCAACTATCCAGATGCGCCCCGAGCATCACGATTTCATCGCGCTTGCTGCCGCCGGGGATCTCCGCGATGGTATTCACCGCATCCTGCCGCGCATCCTGAAACTTGGTCTGCACGTCGAATTCCAGCTTCACTGGAATCTTGTGATCGATCAGCCGGACGATGCGGTTGTAATGTTCCGGCGTGATCACCACGGTCGGCGGAGCCACCGGATCCTTAGGATCGCGCGATCCCGCGCTACCGCCGAATACGTCGCCGCCTTCGCTACGCCCCTGACCCGCGCGCAAGACCAGCGCGGGCTGCTCCTCCGCCAGGAACTTTTGCAACGTCTGCTGAAATCCGCGTCCGCCGGGACCGCCACGGCCGCCCCGCCCGAACGGACCGCCGCGCCCGCCCGCCGGATCCGGAGCCAGCGCCAGATCCGACAGTTCCGCATCGGTGTAGCGATGGCCCAGCGGCTCTGTGCTCATCTGCAATTCACGCAGGCCGCCGATCATCACGATGCGGCCCTTCAGCTTGCCGCGCCATTTGTCCAGGTCCGTCGGCGTATTCAGCTCCTCAATGAACAAGGGCTCGCCGGTGATGACTCCATTTGTCGATCCGGTCCAGGCCTGCGGATATCCGATCAGCGGCGAGTACTGCGGCTCGATCATGTGCGCCGAAAAATGAGTAAATTGCCAGCCGCGCCCGAACGGCCATTTTTCCTGGTGCGCCTTCATTCCCCATTCAGTCATCTGCTTTACCACCCAGTCCGACGCGCCGAAAAATCCCGGCGAATTGGTCACGCGCGGGCCGTTTACGTCGGTCAGGTAAAACATGGTTTCCATCACCTGGGAGTGCTGGAAGGCCTCATCCTTGATCCGGTGCAGCGTCGCCAGGTCGACCTTTTCCTGGGCCAGGACGCCAATGGAGAAAACACAGAGCAGCGTAAAAATGTTCTTGAGCTTCATGACGGTTCCTTTAAGTTATCGTTGCGCCCAGGGTTGCGGCTTGGGCATCGGGGTGCGCGGCATCATCTCCGGCCGCATCGCCGTGAAGTAGGCGAAGGCCGCTTCAATGGCCGCGGCCTGCATTACGTCGCCCGGCTGAACTCGATCGTAAACATCCATGTTCGAATGATGCGTACGCGTGCCGTATTCGAGCGGATCCTGCATGAACCCGAATCCCGGCAGGCCGACATAATCGAAGGAGGTGTGGTCGGTGCCGGCCGGCGCGCGATTGGGAGCCTGGCTCGCCCCGCTGACCACGGTGGCGCCCAAGTCCTGAAACGGTTTCAGCCACGCTTCGAAGATCGGCACGACAGCGTCGTTTCCCTGCACGCCGATGCCGCGGAATTTACCGCTGCCGCTGTCGTCGTTATAGTAGGCGTCCAGTTTGGCGTATTCCGGCTTCACCTTCATGTCCGCGCGATCGGCGAAGTGATTCTTCACATAGGCGATGGAGCCCAACAGTCCTTCTTCCTCTCCGCTCCAAAGCGCGATGCGCACGGTGCGGTCCATCTGCACGTTGAGCGATTTCAGGATCCGCATCGCCTCAATCGCCACGCTAGAACCGGTGGCATTATCGGTGGCGCCGGTCCCGCCGTGCCAGCTATCGAAATGGCCGCCCACCATCACGATCTCGTCCTTCTTGCGCCCGCCGGGGATTTCGCCGACGATGTTGAACGACGGCTCATCCGCGGTGCCCACCGTCGCGCGAATATCAAATTCCAGCTCCACCGGAATCTTGTGCTCCACCAGCCGGGCGATGCGGTTGTAATGCTCCTCCGCGATCACCACGGTCGGCGGAGGCACAGGCTGGCCGGCCTTGTAGGATCCGAAGCTGGTGCCGAAGACCGTTCCGCCGTCCTGCGTGGGGTTATATTGCACCACCACCGCCGGTTTTTCGTCCACCAGAAAATTGATGAGCTGTTCCCGGAAGCGCCGCGCCGCCACCGGATCGGGTGCGGGTCCGCGGCCGCCCCGCCCGCCGAATCCGCCGCGCCCGCCGGGATTGAAGAGCATCCGCTGCGCCAGTTCCTCCTCGGTCAGCCGGTGCGCAAAGGCGACCGTCGGCATCTGCAGTTCGCGCGGAGCCATCATCAGCACCATCTTTCCGCGAAGCTGCCCCTTAAATTTCTCAAGATCCGCGGCGGTCGCCAGCGGCGCGAGCATGGCTTCGCCGCGCACCGGTCCGCTGGTGCCCTCCGTCCATGCCATGGGAAAGCCGATCAGCGGGGAGTACTGCGGCGTCAGCATGTGACCTTCGTAATGCGTCAGGTTCCAGCTCCGCCCGAACGTGCCCCAGGGTTCTTCCTTCACGTTCACCAAACCGTACTTCTCCAGACGATTCACCGCCCAATCGGCCGCGGCCTTGAATCCGTTCGAGTTGGTGAGCCGGGGCCCGTTGGCATCGGTCAGGTAGAACAAAGTCTCCATGATCTGGGAATGCTGAAACGCCTCCGCCCGGATCCTGTTGACGATGGCGAGGTCGGCTTTATCTTCCGCGCAAAGCCCGGCGGGGATGCCCAGGGCCAGCAGAATAGTAAATGCACGCATGATTGTATGAGCATATTACAAATCAATCGCGCGCGGCCGCTCAAAGACATCAAGGACGCGTTCGATTCCGGCTATTCGACGAGCCTCTATGCGTCGGAGGGTTCGAGCACCGGCGCGGGCGCGACCGCGGTCCGCGACCAGCGCGATGCGATGCGCTTTCCGGCGCGAATCAGCGGATCCTCCAGCGCATGGTATGCCGTCCACGGAAGGGCCGCCATCAGGACCCCCAGCAGGATCCACTGCAGCGCGGCTGGCAGGAAGGCGAGCTTGATGAAGGAGATCCAGATCGCCAGAAAGTGAAAGAGATAAATGCCGTAGGAGTACTTCGCTACCAGGTGACAGGCTCGCGACAGCAGACCCGTGGCCATGTCGCGAAAGTTGGGGATCAGGCAGCCGGTGAACATGCAGAGCATGTAATCGGAACGGTAATCGTCAATCACGGTCTGCCGGAACCAGAGATGCAATCCGATCAGCAGGGCGAGTCCGGCGGGCCAGAAGAACGGTGAAAAACGGAAGGTCTTCTCTCTTCCCAACTGGTAAGCGAGCACGCCGCCGAAAAAGCACGGCACGCAGGAAAGCACCTGCGCGTGCGGCACCGCCGCGAAAAAACCGAACCACATCAGCAGCACCAGCGGAGCCGACCCGAAGCGCCGCAGGATCAGATAGATGAACGGCAGTATCACGTACATCTGCACCTCTCTTGGCAGGGTCCAGAGGACGGAGATGACGTCCTTGCTGTAGGTGAGGTTCTGGATCAGCAGCACATTCGCGACCGCATCGCGAAGGGACGGCCACTCGAAGACGCCTTCCGGAGTGAAGGGCTGGCGGACCAGCAGCACGATCAGGACACAGGCCACGCTGAGCGGATAGATCCGAAAAAACCGGCGGATGTAGAAGCTCGATATCAGCCGGGGGCCGGAGCGCTCCAGGGAATACAGCAGCACCAGCGCCGTGTGCACGAAAAAGAGCAGTACGCCGATCCGGCCCAGATCGCGGAGCTGATCGTCCCAGAATTTCGGCTGCGCCAGCGCGCCGTGGTGTTTGTAAATCTGGAACAGCGCCAGATGAGAGCCGAAGACGAGCGAAACGGCAACCGCGCGCAGCAGGTCGAGGTTGCGGGATTCCGTGGTCGGTAGCTTCACTTGTTCTCTATCGGACTATCGGCCGGGAATCCGCATCCCGATAGAGAAAAAGGCAGGCGCACTGGCCTGCCTTTCTATTTCGAGCTGGCGTAAATCTATTCCGCCAGCGTTTCTTCGCTGCTGGCCGGCTCCTCGGAAAGCCCACCCGCATACAGTGCGCGAGTCTCCTCGTCGTAGCCCGGAATCGCGTCGAGCGCGGCCTGCTCTTCCGCCACCATCTCCTCTTCCACATCCTCTCCGGCGATCTTGACGTTCCGGTAATATTCCATACCGGTGCCGGCCGGGATCAGACGGCCCATGATGACGTTTTCCTTGAGTCCGCGCAGATAATCGACCTTGCCGTTGATGGCGGCTTCGGTGAGCACTCGCGTGGTCTCCTGGAAGCTGGCCGCGGAGATGAACGAATCGGTGGAAAGCGACGCCTTGGTGATACCTAGCAGCACGGTCTTGCCCGCCGCCGGACGCCCGCCCGCCTCCATCACGCGATTGTTCTCCTCGCGGAACTTAAACTTGTCTACGACCTCTTCCGGCAGAAACTCGGTATCGCCGATATCTTCCACCTTCACCCAGCGCATCATCTGCCGCGCGATCACTTCCAGGTGTTTGTCGTTGATGTTGACGCCTTGCAGACGGTAGACTTCCTGGATCTCGTTCACCAGGTACTTCTGCAGTTCCTTTTCGCCGAGCACGCTCATGATGTCGTGCGGATTGCGCGGCCCGTCCATCAGCGGATCGCCGGCGCGGACGCGTTCGCTTTCCTGCACGTTGATATGAACGCCGCGCGGAATCGGGTATTCGCGCTGCTCACCATCATCGCCGATGATGTAGATCTTCCGCATGCCCTTGGAGATTTCGCCGTACTTCACGTTGCCGTTGATCTCGCTGATCACCGCGGTTTCCCGCGGCTTGCGAGCCTCGAACAGTTCCACCACGCGCGGCAGACCGCCGGTGATGTCCTTGGTCTTGGTGGTCGCGCGCGGGATCTTGGCCAGCACGTCGCCGGCGTGAACCTCATCGCCGTCGGCGACGGTCAGGTGAGCGTGCATCGGCATCAGATAACGTTTCTCATCCGCCTTGGTGCCGCCCACCGGCCGAACCAGGAGAGCCGGAACGCGCTTCTCATCGGTCGAATCCATCACCACCCACTGGGAACGGCCGGTGATTTCGTCCACCTGCTCCTGCATGGTTAGGCCCTCGGTCAGGTCCTTGAAATGAACCACGCCGCTGACCTCGGTCAGGATCGAAAACGTGTACGGATCCCATTCGAGCAGAACGTCGTTGGTCTTCACCTTCTGGCCATCCGCGAACAGGATCTTGGCGCCATAGACGACCGGATAACGCTCCTTTTCACGTCCCTTGTCGTCGATGATGGCGATGATTCCGTTACGGTTCATCGCCACCAGTTCGCCCTTGGCGTTTTTCACGGTGACGATGCTCATGAACTTCACGAAGCCGTCGGACTTGGCGTCCTGCTTTGATTGTTCCGCCGATCCGGTCGCCGCGCCGCCGATGTGGAAGGTGCGCATGGTGAGCTGCGTACCCGGCTCGCCGATGGACTGCGCCGAGATAATCCCCACCGCCTCGCCTCGCTCCACCATGCGGCCGGTGGCCAGGTTCCGTCCGTAGCAAAGCTGGCAGACGCCGCGCTTCGATTCGCAGGTCAGCACCGAGCGGATCTTGACCAGCTCCTTGCCGGCCGCCTGAATCGCGTTCGCCAGATCCTCGGTGATCTCTTCGTTGGCGTGCACGATCACGTTGCCCTCGTAATCGACCTGATCTTCGAGCGCCACGCGGCCCACAATGCGGTCGCGCAGATTTTCAATGATTTCGCCCGATTCGATGATCGGCGCGACTTCGATTCCATCGCTGGTGCCGCAGTCGAACTCAGTCACGATCACGTCCTGGGCGACGTCGCAGAGCCGGCGCGTCAAATAGCCCGAATCGGCCGTCTTCAGAGCCGTATCGGCCAGTCCCTTACGGGCGCCGTGCGTGGAGATGAAGTATTCGAGCACGTTCAGACCTTCGCGGAAGTTCGCGGTGATCGGCGTCTCGATAATCTCGCCCGACGGCTTGGCCATCAGGCCGCGCATCCCGGAAAGCTGGCGGATCTGCTGCTTCGATCCGCGAGCGCCGGAGTCCGCCATGATGTAAATCGGATTCAGGTAGCGGCCGGTGCGGTCGTCCTCCTCCATCCGCTTGAACATTTCTTCGGAAACGCGTTCGGTGACCTTGGACCAGATCTCGATGATTTTGTTGTAGCGTTCGCCGTGGGTGATCGCGCCTTCCTGATACTGGGTTCGGACCTCGATCACCTGCTTTTCGGCGTCCTTCACCAAGCCGGCCTTTTCGCCGGGCACGATCATGTCGTCGATGCCGATGGAGATTCCGGCACGGGTCGCGTACAGGAACCCGAGCGACTTCACCTGATCGAGCATCGTCACCGTGGTCGGCAGCCCGTACTTCAGATAGCAGTACTGCACCAGCTGCGTCAGACCTTTTTTCTTCAGCAGGCCGTTGATGAACGGCATCTCGTCCGGCAGAACGTCATTCAGGATGACGCGTCCGACGGTGGTGTCCATGTACTGTTTCGAAAATTCGATCGGCTCCGTGTGCATGACGTTCTGGTTGTCGAACGCCTTCACCAGGTCGATCACTTTGCCGGTGTAGCGCAGCTTGATCGGCGTCAGCGTTTCCACTTCGCCCATTTCGAGCGCGATCAGAACGTCGTCGATCGACGCGAAGGTGCGGCCTTCGCCCTTGGTGCCCGGACGAGCCTTGGTCAGATAGTACAAGCCGAGGACCATGTCCTGCGTCGGCACCGCGATGGGCGCGCCGTGCGCCGGCGACAGAATATTGTTGGCCGAAAGCATCAGCGTGGAAGCTTCAATCTGCGCTTCGGGCGAAAGCGGAATGTGCACGGCCATCTGGTCGCCGTCGAAATCGGCATTGAACGCCGTGCACGTCAGCGGATGCAGCTTGATCGCTTTTCCTTCGACCAGAACCGGTTCGAACGCCTGGATTCCCAGCCGGTGCAGCGTGGGAGCGCGATTCAGCAGAATCGGATGGTCCTTGATGACTTCTTCCAAAATGTCCCAGACCACCGCGTCCTGCTGCTCCACCAGTTCTTTCGCTTGTTTGATGGTGGTGCAGTGGCCGCGCTGTTCCAGGCGATGATAGATGAACGGCTTGAACAGCTCCAGAGCCATCTTCTTGGGCAGACCGCACTGATGCAGTTTTAGCTCCGGCCCGACGACGATTACGGAACGTCCGGAGTAGTCGACGCGCTTGCCCAGCAGGTTCTGACGAAAACGTCCCTGTTTGCCCTTGAGAGTATCAGAGAGGGACTTGAGCGGCCGGTTGTTGGCTCCGCGCAGCACGCGCCCGCGGCGGCCGTTATCGAACAGCGCATCCACGGCTTCCTGCAGCATGCGTTTCTCATTGCGCACGATCACGTCGGGAGCATGCAGCTCGATCAGCTTTTTCAGACGATTATTGCGGTTGATCACCCGCCGGTACAGATCGTTCAGATCGGAGGTCGCGAATCGCCCGCCATCCAGCGGAACCAGGGGACGCAGCTCCGGCGGAATCACCGGAATCACATCCAGAATCATCCACTCCGGCTTGTTGCCGGACTTGCGGAAACTCTCGGCGACGCGCAGGCGCTTGGCGTACTTCAGCTTTTTCTGCTGTGACACCTCGGTCTTCATCTTTTCGCGAATTTCCAGGCTGAGGGCGTCGCAGTCGACCTTCTTCAACAGTTCCTTGATGCCTTCAGCGCCCATCATGGCCACGAATTTCCCCGGGAACTCCTGATCGAGCTGGCGCTTGCGCTCATCGCTGATCACTTCGCCCTTTTTGAGCTCGGGAACCTCGCCGTTATCCACCACCACGAACGCTTCGAAATACAGAACGCGTTCCAGCTCGCGCAGCGTGATGTCGAGCAGGTAGCCGATTCTGGAGGGCAGTCCCTTGAAAAACCACACATGCGAGCAGGGGCTGGCCAGCTCAATATGTCCCAAACGCTCGCGCCGCACGCGCGACAGAGTCACTTCGACGCCGCACTTGTCGCAGATCACTCCGCGATGCTTCATGCGCTTGTATTTCCCGCAGAGGCACTCCCAGTCCGCAATGGGCCCGAAGATGCGCGCGCAGAACAGTCCGTCGCGCTCCGGCTTGAAGGTGCGGTAATTGATCGTCTCCGGCTTGGTCACCTCGCCATGCGACCAGCTCCGGATTTTTTCCGGGCTGGCCAGCGAAATGCGGATCGAATCGAAATCGGCGATGAGGTTCGCGCGATCGTACGGAGAAGACCGATACATATGATCACCCATGATGTCTCCTTGTGTCCTCGTCTAACTTCCCTTAGTCCGCCGCGATCGCCGTCTCCAGCGCCTCCCGCGGCTTCTTCATCAATTCCACGTCCAGACACAACGACTGCAACTCGCGAATCAAAACGTTGAAGCTTTCGGGCACGCCCGGCTCGGCCGCGGCTTCGCCCTTCACAATGGCTTCGTAAATCTTGGCTCGTCCGTAAACATCGTCGGACTTGGCCGTCAGCAATTCCTGCAAGACATAAGCGGCGCCGTAGGCTTCGAGCGCCCACACTTCCATTTCCCCGAAACGTTGACCACCGAATTGCGCTTTCCCTCCCAGCGGCTGCTGGGTGATCAGCGAGTACGGCCCGATGGACCGCGCGTGGATCTTGTCGTCCACCAGATGCGAGAGCTTCAGCATGTAGATGTAGCCGACCGTCACCGGCTGCTCGAACGGCGAGCCGCTGATGCCGTCCCACAACTGAACCTTCCCCGAGGTCGGCAGATGCGCCGAGGTCAACTGCGTCTTGATGTCTTTCTCCGTAGCGCCGTCGAACACCGGCGTCGCGAACTTCACGCCCAGCGCCTGCGCCGCCCATCCCAGGTGCGTCTCCAGAATCTGGCCGACGTTCATACGGCTGGGAACGCCCAGCGGATTCAGAACGATTTCGACCGGCGTCCCGTCCGGCAGATACGGCATGTCCTCCTCGGGAACGATGCGCGCGATCACGCCCTTGTTGCCGTGCCGTCCCGCCATCTTGTCGCCCACCGAAAGCTTGCGCTTCATGGCGATGTAGCACTTCACCTGCTTAATCACGCCCGGCGGCAGTTCGTCGCCCTTGCGCAGCTTGGCGATCCGCTCGTCGGTGATCTTTTCGAGCACGGCGATCTGGCGCGACGTCATCTCTTCAATTTCGTCCACCAGTTCGTTCACCCGCGGATCCTTATCCTTCAGCTTCATGCGCTTGATGTCACGCGCGCGCAGCTTCTCGATCAGATCGCGGGACAGGAAAGTGCCTTTCGAAAGCAGCTTCTTGTTGGTCTTTTCGTCGTGCAGGTCGGCCAGCAGTTCCTTGCCGTCGAAGTGCACGGCCAGGCGCTTGGACCGTTCGTCGTTCAGGATTCGTTTTTCGTCTTCGAGGTTGCGCCGCAGCCGCTCTTCGGAGCCCTCCAGAATCAGCTTGGAGCGCTCGTCCAGCTCCGCGCCCTTGCGCGAAAACACCTTGCAATCGACCACCGTGCCTTCAATTCCCGGCGGGCAATACAAGGAAGCGTCCTTCACGTCGCCGGCTTTTTCGCCGAAAATCGCGCGCAGCAGCTTTTCTTCCGGAGTGAGCTGCGTTTCGCCCTTGGGCGTCACTTTGCCGACCAGAATGTCGCCCGGCTTCACCGTCGCGCCGATGCGAATGATCCCGCTCTCGTCCAGGTTGCGCAGAAAACCCTCGGCGATGTTCGGAATATCGCGGGTGATTTCCTCCGGTCCGAGCTTGGTGTCGCGGGCGTCGATCTCGAACTCCTCAATATGAATCGAGGTATAGTAGTCTTCCTTTACCAGCTTCTCGGAGACCACGATGGCGTCCTCGAAGTTGTAGCCGCGCCACGGCATGAACGCCACCAGGACGTTCCGCCCCAGCGCCAGCTCGCCCGATTCGGTGCAGGGACCGTCCGCCAGCACGTCGCCCTTCTTGACCCTCTGGCCCTGGAACACAATCGGCTTTTGATTGATGCAGGTGTTCTGGTTGGAGCGCTTGAACTTGGTCATCGTGTAGATGTCCGCGCCCACTTCCCGCGAAAGCTGGCCTTCGTGCACCGAGCCTTCGACGCGCACGATGATGCGCTCGCTATCCACCGAATCCACGATGCCGGAGCGCTTGCACAGAACCACCGCGCCCGAATCCCGCGCTGTTACCCGCTCCATGCCGGTTCCGACATAGGGCGATTCGGCGCGCAACAGCGGAACCGCCTGGCGCTGCATGTTCGATCCCATCAGCGCGCGATTGGCGTCGTCGTTTTCAAGAAACGGAATCAGGCTGGCCGCCACGCTGACCAGCTGCTTGGGGCTGACGTCCATGTATTCGACTTCGTCGACATGCTTCAGCACGAAGTTGCCCGCCTGGCGGGCGTTCACCAGCTCGGCGGTGATGCGGCCCTTTTCGTCCAGACCGACATTGGCCTGCGCGATCAGGTACTTGTCCTCTTCCCAGGCCGACAGGTAATCGCAATGTGCTTCGAACTCCGCCGGCTGCTTCTTCTGACCCAGCGCCCGGTTCGCCTTCTCGATCTCGGCGCGAAGCACTACCTGATTCACCTTGAAATCGGTGTCGCCCGGGTTCAGGATGCGAACTTCGTCCACCACAATCCCATCCTTGACGCGGCGATACGGGCTTTCGATGAAGCCGTACTCGTTGATCCGCGCGAAGCAGGAAAGCGAGCTGATGAGTCCGATGTTCGGACCTTCCGGCGTCTCGATCGGGCAGATTCGCCCGTAGTGCGTCGGGTGCACGTCACGGACTTCGAATCCGGCGCGCTCGCGCGACAGACCGCCCGGCCCGAGCGCGGAAAGACGCCGCTTATGGGTGATCTCCGACAGCGGATTGGTCTGATCCATGAACTGCGAAAGCTGCGAAGAGCCGAAGAATTCGCGGATCGCGGCCATTACCGGCTTGGCATTCACCAGGTCGTGCGGCATCGCCGTCGACATTTCCTGGTACACGCTCATCTTTTCCTTGATGGCCCGCTCCATGCGGACTAGGCCGATCCGGAACTGGTTTTCCAGCAGTTCGCCGACCGCGCGGACGCGGCGATTGCCCAGGTGATCGATATCATCCACCGCGCCGATACCCTTGCGCAGCTTCAGCAGGTACTGGATCGTATCGATGAAATCCTTGTGGTCGAGGGTGCGCTTGTCGAGCGGCGTCGCGTCAGCCTTGTCGTACAGCTTGATATTGAACTTCATGCGTCCGACGCGCGAGAAGTCGTACTTGCGGGCATCGAAGAACATGCCCTGGAAGAGCTGCGTGGCCGTATCCACCGTCGGCGGATCGCCCGGACGCAACTTGCGGTAGATTTCGAGCAGCGCATCGTTCTGCTGCTTGACGCCGTCTTTCTTGAGCGTCGCCGAAATCACGTTCCCTACGTCGTCGAACTCGGGGAAAAACACGTCGAAGTTGGGGATTCTGGCCTCGATGAGCTTGGCCACGATGGTCGGCGTCAGCTCGTGATTGGCCTCGATCAGGACCTCGCCGGTTTCCATGTCGACCACGTCGGCCGCGACATAAGCCCCCTCCAGATCGTTCGGGGCGACCTCCACC
>Ga0335085_10014264_pt1 | contig 11609 bp, 9 predicted proteins | sample Lox_Sample_45_FD_206712 | JGI IMG/M metagenome (GOLD analysis project Ga0335085, IMG submission 206712) | Soil microbial communities from Loxahatchee National Wildlife Refuge, Florida, United States - Lox_Sample_4.5 | ecosystem: Environmental > Terrestrial > Soil > Wetlands | place: USA: Florida... | reverse complement strand
CGACGTTCACCGTGCCTTATGTGACCGGCAGTTAGTTGTTGAAAATAAGTTTGTTCGCGACGGAGTGTGGACCTTGCTAAACCAGATCGCACGGATGGCGATCACCAGTCCACGACGCGTCATCGTCGTGGCAGCCCTCCTGACATTAGCCCTGGCCATCTTTGGTATCCCCGTCGCAAATAGCTTGTCCGCCAGCGGATTTCAAGACCCGACATCGCAATCAGCACGGGCGGGCCAGCTGCTGACCGACAAGTTCAACCAGGGCGACACGCAGCTGCTGGTCACTGTCTCGACGGCAGCCGGCGTCGACAGCCCGGCCGCCCGCGCCGCGGGCACTGAAATCGTCGACCAACTGAAAAGCTCGCCGCATGTGGTGAGTGTCACCTCGCCGTGGACAGTCCCGCCGCAGGCCGCCGCCGGGCTCGTCAGCAAGGGTCGGAACACCGGTTTAATCGTCGCAGGCATCAAGGGAAACGAAGGCGACCAGCAGAAATACGCGCAGGAGCTCTCCACACAGGTGACGCACGACCGTAACGGTGTCACCGTGCAGACCGGCGGCGCCGCGATGGTCAACGTCCAAATCACCAAGCAGTCCCAGCGCGACCTGCTTGTGATGGAATCGATCGCGATTCCACTCAGCTTCCTGGTGCTGGTCTGGGTATTTGGCGGTCTGCTCGCCGCAGCGCTGCCCGTGGCCATCGGTGGAATGGCGATTTTCGGCACCCTGGCGGTGCTGCGCATGATCTCGTTGGCCACCGACGTCTCGATATTCGCCCTCAACCTCACCACCGCCCTGGGCTTGGCGCTGGCCATCGACTACACGCTGTTGATAATCAGCCGCTACCGCGACGAGTTGGCTGACGGCGCAGACCGCGAGGTCGCCATCGTGCGCACCGTGGTCACGGCGGGTCGCACCGTGTTGTTCTCGGCGACGACGGTCGCGCTCTCGATGGCGGTCATGGTGTTGTTCCCGATGCATGTCCTGAAGTCCTTCGCCTACGCAGGGGTGGCCACCGTCGCGTTCGCCGCGTTGGCCGCCGTGGTCGTCACGCCCGCCGCGCTGGTCCTGCTCGGCGACCGGCTCGAGTCGTGGGATGTCCGTCGGCTCGTGCGCCGCCTGCTCGGCCGGTCCGAGCCCGCCGCGCGGCCCTTCCAGCGGCAGTTCTGGTATCGCTGGACCAGGTTTGTCATCCGCCGAGCCCTGCCGATCGGACTGGCCGGCGTTGCCTTGTTGGTGTTTCTGGGTGTGCCGTTCCTGAGCGTCAAATGGGGTTTCCCCGATGACCGCGTGCTGCCTTCCTCGGCCTCCTCGCACCAGGTCGGCGACCAAATGCGCGACGACTTCGTCATCAACGCCGTGACCGCGGTGACCATCGTCATCCCCGATACCCACGACCTAACCCGCAGCGAGATTGAGCAATACGCCATTGACCTGTCGCATGTGCCGGATGTCTCCGCGGTTTCCACCCCGACCGCAACCTATGTCGCGGGCGTCGCCGTCGGACAACGGTCCGCACCCGCGGGCCAATCTCAAGGCAGCGCGTTCCTCACCGTCGACAGCAGAGCTCCGCTGTTCTCCGATCGCTCCGGAACCCAGCTCGACCGCCTGCACGCGGTCCCGACCCCGGGTGGCAAGAAGGTCGATTTCGCCGGCACCGCCCAGATCAACCGAGACAGTGTCGACGCCATCGCATCGCGTTTGCCACTGGTGCTCGGGCTGATCGCCGGCATCATGTTCGTCCTGCTGTTCCTGTTGACGGGCAGCGTCGTGATGCCACTGAAAGCGTTGGTGCTCAACGTCCTTTCGCTCACTGCCGCCTTCGGCGCGATGGTGTGGATCTTCCAGGACGGGCACCTCGGCGCGTTCGGAACGACGCCCAGCGGGATCTTGGTCGCCAACATCCCGGTGCTGCTGTTCTGTATCGCCTTCGGCCTGTCGATGGACTACGAGGTGTTCCTGGTCTCCCGAGTCCGCGAGTACTGGCTTGCTTCCGGAGCCGCCGACAACGACGAGAGTGTGGCCCGGGGAATCGCCCGCACCGGTCGGGTCGTTACCGCCGCCGCATTGATCATGTCGATCTCCTTCGCCGCGCTGATTGCGTCCCACGTGTCGTTCATGCGGATGTTCGGTGTTGGCCTGACGCTGGCCGTCCTCGTCGACGCCACCTTGGTGCGAATGGTTCTGGTGCCGGCATTCATGCACGTCCTCGGACGACGGAACTGGTGGGCTCCCGCGCCCCTGGTCCGCTTGCACAAGCTCCTCGGGCTCAACGACGGCCACTCCGTCGCGATACCCGAGCAAGGGTTGGACGCGAGCCCAACCCTCCAACAATTCAATGCCGAATTGACCGATGGGTTGGGCGTCGAACCGAATTACGCCACAACCACGTTCTAGGGAAAGTTGATAATGAGTGTTATTGCGGGAGTGCAGGGTGTGTTACCGCCGCACCGCTACACCCAAGAGGAGATCACCGACGCGTTCGTCCGGTTTCCGGGTTACGAAGCCCATGAGGATCTCCTCCGGAAACTACACGCGCATGCCAAAGTCGACAGTCGCCACTTCGTTCTTCCACTCGAGAGATACTCCTCGCTGACTGACTTCGGTGAGGCGAACGACATCTTCATCGAGAACGCGGTCGAGCTCGGATGCGCCGCCCTGTCCAGCGCTCTCGACGAGGCGGGCCTCAAGCCGGAGGACGTCGATCTGATCGTCACCACGACGGTGACCGGCTTGGCGGTGCCATCGTTGGACGCCCGCATTGCCGGCCGCCTGGGTCTGCGGCCAGATGTGCGCCGCGTGCCGCTTTTCGGCCTCGGCTGCGTCGCCGGAGCGGCCGGCGTCGGGCGGTTGAACGACTACCTGCGGGGTGCGCCCGACGATGTGGCGGTACTGGTGTCAGCCGAGTTGTGCTCGCTGACTTACCCCGGTGCCGAGCCGACGGTCGCCACCATGGTCGGAAGCGCGTTATTCGCTGATGGCGCCTCGGCGGTGGTCGCCGTGGGTGATCGACGCGCCGAGCGGACTGGCGTGCATGGGCCCACCGTGGTGGACTCACGAAGCCGTCTGTACCCGGACTCCCTGACCACGATGGGTTGGAACTTCGGCTCGTCCGGACTGTCACTCGTCCTGTCTCCCAACGTGGCCACCCTCATCGAGCGGCACCTCGCCGACGACCTGACGGGATTCCTGACCGGCCATGGGCTGTCCATCGACGACATCGGCGTGTGGGTGAGCCACCCGGGCGGCCCGAAGGTCATCGAATCGATCAACGATGCCCTGGGGTTGCCCGATGAGGCGCTCGAGCTGACGTGGCGTTCGTTGAGCGAGGTCGGCAACCTGTCGTCGTCGTCCGTGCTGCACGTATTGCGCGACACGCTTGCAAAGCGGCAGCCGGCCAGCGGCACTCCAGGGGTGCTGATGGCAATGGGTCCCGGTTTCTGCGCAGAGCTCGTGCTGCTGCGGTGGCACTGACCTTCGCTGCTCATGTACTGGTGCATATTGCTGATCGCCGCGGTCGCGGTCGAGCGCGTCGTTGAACTGGTCCTCGCGACCCGTAACCTCGCGTGGAGCCGCGCCCGTGGCGGCGTCGAGTTCGGCGCTCACCACTACCCGATCATGGTCACACTGCACACCGGCTTGCTGGTGGGATGCCTGGTGGAAGTGGTTGCGCTGCACCGTCCATTCGTTCCATTGCTCGGCTGGCCGATGTTGGCGCTGGTGGTCGGGGCTCAGTTCCTGCGGTGGTGGTGCATCACCACACTGGGCCCTCAGTGGAACACCCGCGTCGTCGTCATACCCGATGCGCCCCGGGTCACTGGCGGCCCATACCGGTTCTTCTCGCACCCGAACTACGTCGCCGTGGTGGTCGAGGGAATCGCGCTGCCACTGGTGCACAGCGCATGGATCACAGCACTGCTGTTCACGGTGCTCAACGCTGCGCTGTTACGCACGCGGATCGGTGTCGAGAACTCTGCCCTGGCAAGCCTGAAATGATCGACATTCTGGTGGCGGGCGGAGGCCCGGCCGGGCTCACGACGGCGCTGTACGGCGCCAAGGCCGGACTCGAGGTCGTCGTGATCGAAAAACGCTCGGGGACAATAGACAAGGCCTGCGGCGAAGGATTGATGCCGCATTCCTTGGCGCATCTCAACCGCCTTGGCGTAGATCCCCCGGGTAAACCGTTCTACGGCATCAGCTATCACGACGGGCATCGCAGCGTCCGCGCGGCGTTTCGATCCGGTGTCGGGCGCGGAGTGCAGCGAACGGCATTGCACGGCGCACTCCTGGACGCGGTGGCAGCGGCCGGCGTGAAGGTCGTGCAGGGCGACGTCGGCGAGGTCAGTCAGGATGCGATGTCGGTGCGGTGCGGCGGCTTTCGCGCCCGCTACCTCGCCGCTGCGGACGGGCTGCACTCGCCGATTCGGACCGCGCTCGGGCTGGCTGTGCCAACAAAAAGCCGGCGCCGGTGGGGAATTCGCCGCCACGTCCAGATCGCGCCCTGGAGCGAGAACGTCGAGGTGCACTGGTCCGACGACGAGGAGGCGTACGTCACCCCAGTGTCCGACGAGTGCGTCGGTATCACGATCCTCACCTCCCGCCGCGGGCCATTCGACCGGCACCTCGAATCGTTCCCGACACTGGTCGATCGCATAGAAGGCCGGCCGCACAGCCGCGACCTGGCCGCGGGCCCGCTGCGCCAGAAGGTGCGCAGCCGGGTTGCCGGCCGGGTGTTGTTGGTCGGTGACGCAGCGGGATACGTCGACGCGCTGACCGGCGAGGGGTTGGGGATTGCCTTCGGCGGCGCCGAGTTGCTCGTCGGGTGCGTTGCCGCCGACCGGCCCGCCGACTATGACCGCCAGTGGCGCCGCATGTCCCGCCAGTACCGCACGCTTACGGCGGCGGCGCTGCAGGCCAGCGCCTACCCAACGGTGCGGTCACGGATCGTGCCGGCGGCAACGCGGCTGCCCGCCGTCTTCACGGCTATAGTGAACCGGCTCGCCGAGTAGCCCCGAGCAGTCAATGAGTTGACTCCTACGCGGAGTGGCGGAGTGACTATTTCGCGACGAGCACTTCGCCTTCGAGTCCGTCGGGGTCGCGGAAGAACAGACTGCGCACCGCACCAAAGTCGTTGACGTTAACGTCGCTTGCACCGTGCACGATGAGTCGTTGTCGAATGGTTTCGAAACTCGTCGCGGAGGCCGCTTGCAGACCGACGTGGTCCAGTCGTCCGCGTCCCCACATCGGCGTCTGGCGCTTCGGTTCTGGATTGCCGTCGATCGTCACCTCGTTGAGCTCGGTGTGGGGCCCGATGCGGATCATCGTCATGCAGAACGTCTAGATCCACGCGCCGCCTTCGCCCTCCCAGTAGCCGATCCGGCAGTGCTCGGCATCGCGGCGTAGGGCTGACCGCGGCGAAGGAATAGCTACAGGGGCAGATCCACCCGCAGCGCCAGGTGCTCATCGAGGATCCGGCGCAGCGCGGCGTCCATCGGATGCGCGGATGCGAGGTCGCGGCCCAAGCGGCTGTCCACCACGACTACCGCGCCCTCACGCAGTTCGGCGGTGTCGACCTGATCGACGAACGGATCGAACAATGCGGACGGCGTGGCCAGGTAATACAGCGCCCGCCGCGACTCGTTCAACCCGGCGGCGTACATCAGTCCGTGTTGGGTGATCACGAAGAGTTCCGAGGTGATCCTGGCGTTCGGCGTCTCGGCTCTCCCCCATGCGATTGCGGCGCACCGAGTCTGTGCCAATCTATCCGGGACGTCGTCAGTCAGCGTAAATAACCTCTCGATCAGGGCTCCACCCATTCGCGGATATGCGTCGATGGCGGGTCTGAAGTACCGCTGGAAGATCTCGCCGAAAAAGTCGTACAGTTGCTCGCTCATCGCGGCTCCCCAGGTTTTAGACGGACACCTCAATTGTGCGCCCGTACCGTCAGCTGAGCACAAGTTTGGCCAGGACGGCGGCTCACTCATGTCGATTGCCGATGTCCTTGGTCGCGGTGAGCAGGGGCTCACAATGCCCGACGGGGCGCGCGCAAATGGCCGAGGAGACGATCGCCAATCTCGGCCCCGGCGTGGATCACCGAGACCTGCGATCCTCGATCAGTCTGGTGGGCAATATCTCACGTCACATAAGCCGTTGCGTTGATCTGTCCGGTCGGCTTGTTCAACCGCGACAAGCACCATCGCTGTCCCCATCCTGGTCCTAACTGGATGGGATCACGCGCAAAGACGGCAACGACGACGGTCGTCCCGAATAGTTCACCGTCGTGTCCGCCCGATAGCGCGCGCATCGTGGAGCCGTAAATTGCGGTTTGAATGTTTTGCGCCCGCGGAAGGGGGATGCTAATTAGATGGTGGGGCTGGAAGTCGCCGTCACCGGGCCGACCGGTGAGATCGGGATCTCGACAGTTCAAGCGCTGGAGCGTGATCCTGCGGTGGCCCGCATCGTCGGGATGGCGCGGCGCCCGTTCGACCCTGCGGCCCACGGCTGGACGAAGACCACCTACCAGCAGGGCGACATCTTGGACCGCAAAGCTGTCGACGCGCTGGTGGCCGACGTCGACGTCGTCATCCATCTCGCGTTCGTGATCATGGGCTCACGCGAGGAAAGCGCGCGGGTCAACCTGGCGGGAACGCGCAACGTCTTCGAAGCGACCGTCGCCGCGCAGCGGCCCCGGCGGCTGGTGTACACGTCGTCCGTGGCCGCCTACGGTTACCACTCCGATAATCCGGTTCCGATCACAGAAGACGTGCCCCCACGCGGCTCGCCTGAGCACTACTACTCCGAACAGAAAGCCGCGTGCGAGGCGGAGCTGGCCAAAATCACCAAGGGATCATCGCTGGAGGTGTTCATCCTTCGCCCGTGCATCGTCGCGGGGCCGAATGCGCCCGCGCTGGCCGACGCGATGCCGTGGCGGCACCTGCCGGGGGTGCTGCAGTCGGCCACCCAGGCGCTTCCCCTGCTCAAGATGCCCATCCCCGACCCGGGATTTCCGCTGCAGCTGGTGCACCATGACGACGTCGCCGCCGCGATCGCATTAGCCGCGACCACCGATGCTCCGCCGGGCGCCTACAACATCGCCGGCGACGGTGAACTCAGCATCTCGGAAGTCGTCACGGCGCTGGGCGGGCACCCGGTCCGGGTTCCGGCCGTCTCGGCGACCGCCGCGTTGACGGTCATCGCGCACATGCCCTTCGTTCCCTCCGCCCTGGAGTGGCTGCACGTCGCGCGGGCGTCGGTTGTGATGGACACCAGCAAGGCGAAGTCGCAGTTGGGCTGGAAGCCTAAGTACACGTCGGCGGAAACGCTGCGGACCCTCGCGGAAGCTATATAACCCGTTCAGCACCGTAGGACCCACAAGACCGATCGACGGGGCGTATCCCGTAGTGGGACATTGCACTACCCGTGAATGCCGGGCCTCCCGCGCGGTAGGCGCTCTTGCCGACTCCGGTTGGTGCCAACCGCTTCGTCACCCCATCCACCCAAGGCAGGTGACGAGGGCCGACCTCAACATATGGAAACTTGTGCGGAAGCTCGAGCAATGCGGGGCCGGTATCTCCTTGAGCAGACGGCGGCGGTCCCGCGTACAGAGCGCCCAGTTAAGCGCGGCATGCGACGTGGGGCGCAAAGATCGCCAGCGCCACTTGGCTCCCCCGAATAGGGGACTTAAGTCCCGGGGACTAGGCGCCGAAGACCCTGGTCGACCGCTGCCCCGGCCATAGGCTATTGGCTAATCAGTTCAGCAGAGACCTCGCGCCGATGCCAGCTCAATGCAGGGAAAGGCCATGAACTATAACGATATTGACAATACGGAACTTGCCAAGTGGGATCCCACGTTCACCGCGCAGGCGGTGAAACTGGTCGCGCCGATCGTCAACCGCTGGTTCCGGGTGGAGGTGCGAGGCTTGGAATCCATTCCGCCCGCCGGCGGGGCATTGGTGGTATCCAACCACTCTGGCGGCGCGCTGACCCCTGATCCGCTCGTGTTCGGCCCAGCCTTCTACGACAAGTTCGGATACGATCGCCCGCTCTACATCCTCGCCCACTATGGCGTCTTCTTCACGCCACTGCGCAGTTACTTGGGCCGGATCGGCACCATCCATGCCAGCCCGGAAAACGCAGTCAAGGCGTTGCACTCCGGGGCGGTCGTGCTGGTGTTTCCCGGCGGAGACTATGACGCATACCGGCCGACGCTGAGCCAAAACGTCATCGACTTCAACGGCCGCACCGGATACGTCAGGATCGCCATCGAGACCGGCGTGCCGATCGTGCCGGTGGTTTCGATCGGCGCCCAGCAAACCCAACTGTTCGTGATCCGCGGCGATCGACTGGCAAAGGGATTGGGCCTGCACCGGTTTCGGCTCGACATCCTGCCTGTCACAGTCGGTTTGCCGTTCGGTATGACGATGTTTTTCCCAGCCAATTTCCCGCTGCCCACCAAAATCGTCGATCAGGTGCTTGAGCCGATCGACGTTGTCGCGCGGTTTGGTAAGAACCCAGACATCGCAGAGGTCGACTCCTATGTTCGTTCGGTGATGCAGAAGGCCCTTGACCGGCTGGCCCGCGAGCGTCGGTTTCCGGTGCTGGGCTAGCCAATTGCACCTCTCAACCACCCGCCGCGACGATCCCGCAAGATCAAGGACGCAGCGCGAAAAAGGAGGATTACATGATCGAACTACTGCCGGACATGCCGCGTGGAGTGATTGGCGTACGCGTGTCAGGACGGCTGGGAGGCGACGAACTGCGCGAGTTCAAGCCAGCCATCAAGGAGCTGCTGGAAACCGGCGAAATCAGGATTGTGGAGGTCATCGGGGACGATTATGAGGGCTTCGGGCCCGGCGGCTTGTTCGAGGACCTAAAGATGGGCTTTGGCTCTGTCTGGCCGCATCATTCGGCATTTAAGCGAATCGCGGTGGTGTCCGACAAGGAATGGGTGGCGCATGCGCTGCACGCGCTGGCATGGCTGGTCCCTGGTGAGCTCGCGGTGTTCGGCCTCGACGATTTCGAGCGCGCCAAGGAGTGGGCCGCTGGCTAGACGGCCATGCCGCCCCGAGCGAGGGTACCCGAGTCGATCAGAAAGACCTGAAATGTGGCAACCACCAGCTGGCGCCATCTTGGTCGGAATTGACGGCTCAGCAGCGGCAATGGATGCCGTCCGGTGGGCAGCACGCGATGCGGCGCTGCGGAATGTGCCACTGACTCTGGTCCATGTCGTCGACGCCCCTCTACCGGAGTGGTTCGAGGTCGCCGCGCCGGCTGGCATCAGACAACGGCAGGAAGAGCGAGCAAACGATCTCATCGAGTCGGCGGTCAAGGTGGCCGAGGCGAGTATTGGCGATCGCCGTCCAGTGCAGATCGTTAGCAAGGTGTTCAACTCGGCCACCGTCGCGACACTCGTAGGCCTCTCCGCAGAGGTGGAGATGGTCGTGGTCGGCTACCGGGGACATGGCGGCGCGTTGTCCCGCGGATTTCTGGGCTCGGTGAGTTCGGCCTTGGTCTACCACGCGCATTGCCCGGTCGCCGTTATCCACGACGACGACGCCACGCTCGGCAATGTCGCACGGGTGCCGGTGCTGGTGGGCATCGACGGCTCAGTCACTTCGGAAGCGGCGACCGCAATCGCATTCGAGGAAGCCTCCAGACGCGGTGTCGGCCTGACGGCTTTGCACGTCTGGATTGATCCTCGGGTTTCCGGCTCCAAGGGGTTGTTCCAAGACGCAAAATGGGACGCTCAGTTATCGGAGGAGGAGGAGATGCTCGCTGAACGGTTGGCGGGTTGGAACGAACGCTATCCCGACGTGGGGATCCATCGCAGAATCGAAATTGGTGATCCGGCACATTGGCTGATCGAGGCGTCCGAACGGGCGCAACTTGTTGTGGTCGGCAGCCACGGCTGCAGCTCGTTTCGCGGCAAGTTGCTGGGATCGGTCGGGGCCGCGGTGGTCAATAAGGCCAAGATCCCAGTGATCGTGGCGCGTCAGTCCTGACGGCGGCGGCAATGGGCTCGCTTAACCAACTAAGGTCAAGGTCGAGGGGAACGAAAAATAGCCAGAGCTTGAGGCAACGCCGGCTCGTGTGATCGATTCGCGCGAGGCATCCAGCCCAATCCTGACTAGCTCTAATCGGCTGGTCGCTTAGCCGAGCGCCCTCCGAGGAAGTGTTCAATAAAAGCGGCCAGCTCATAACCTTTAACGGCGGACCGGGTAGCTCGCTTCTAGGTCGGCCACGACAGCTATCCCAGATGCACCGCTTGCGGTTTGGTCGGAACCACGATGACAGTAGGCCCATCGGCCTTCAGCGCCGCGATGAATTCGTGAGCCAGTTTCTCAGTATGTCCACGTTCACCGTGTTGCACCCGAAACCCATTGCCAAGTAGCCGATGTCGAGACCGGGCAGATCCAGGCCCGGCACCCCCGGTGTTCTTTCCAATTCCGCAAACGATTTTAGGATCGAGTATTCGCCGTTGCGCACTACGACGAACACAATCGGTAGCCGGTGCTGCACGGCAGTCCAGATGGCTTGCACCGAGTATTGGAATGACCCGTCTCCGATAGTGGCGAGCACGGTGCGCTTGACCCCCCCGGGCGCGGTCTCCTAGAGCGATGCCCACCGCGGCGGGCAACCAACGTAACGTGATCGCGTGAAGATGACATATGTTGTGCTATTTACCAATTGAAGTATCAATGCCGGTCGCAAGTGACCCGGTAACCAGGCAGATCGGAGTCACGTCATTCGCAGAGCCGGTAACCCATTTACGCCGGCGCGGCGGGGTAGTCGGGGGTCCAGCGCACCTGCGCGACGCGTTGGGCGAGTTCCTCGTTGCCGCGTTTCGGGGCGACGCCGTCGGCGACGGCCTGGACAGCGACGGCGTGGGCGATGCGCACCGCGACGTCGGGCACCTCCGGCCACGCCGGCAGCAGCGGCTGGTCGGCGTCGGCGAGAGCGGGCGATGCGTCACCCAGGGCCGCCGCGGCAACGCGCATCATCTCGTCGGTGACCCGGGTCGCCTGTGCGGCGGTCACGGCCAGCCCCATCGCGGGGAAGATGTAGACGTTGTTGCATTGCGCGATAGGCCTTTCCACGCCGTTGCGCTTCAGCGGTGCGAACGGTGAGCCGGTGGCGATCAGCGCACGCCCATCGGTCCACTTATCCAATTCGGCGGGATGTGCCTCGGCGCGGCTGGTCGGGTTGGACAGCGGGAAGATGATCGGGCGCGCGGTCTTGGCGGCGAGCTCACGCACGATGTCTTCGGTGAAGGCACCGGCGGCGGTGGACAACCCGAGCAGGACACCGACGTCGAGGTGGTGCACGACGTCGGCGAGCTGGGCCGGGCCAGACAGGCCCCAGTCCGCCACGCGTGCGGCGGGCTGGGCGAATTCAAGCTGTGCCGAGGACAGGTCCGTGCGGTCATCGGTGAGCAGTCCCACCACGTCGACGACCCAGATCCGCTGTAGGGCGGCTTGTTCGGACAGTCCCTCGGTCACCATGTCCTGGCGGACCATGTCCAGCACCCCGATGCCGGCTGAGCCCGCTCCGAGCATGACCACTTGCTGCTGCGACAGTGGGCGGCCGGCTACCTTCGCCGCACCGTGCAAAG
>Ga0335085_10014263_pt1 | contig 11609 bp, 12 predicted proteins | sample Lox_Sample_45_FD_206712 | JGI IMG/M metagenome (GOLD analysis project Ga0335085, IMG submission 206712) | Soil microbial communities from Loxahatchee National Wildlife Refuge, Florida, United States - Lox_Sample_4.5 | ecosystem: Environmental > Terrestrial > Soil > Wetlands | place: USA... | reverse complement strand
TAAAAGCGATTTTGGGAATTTGTCCACTGAGGGTCGCTGAAGGTGATGGAATCTGTAGCGAGTAAATTTGTTTGGAGAGGTTGCCAGGACGGATCCGCCAAATTGGTGGTGGTTTCCACGACGACGGTTTGTCTGTTGGTCCAGGCTATGTTGAATGTGGGGCCGTTGGTTCCCCCGGTGTGCGTTGGACGTTGTTCGGATCGTGGAGGTCCGGCCGGGATGCCGGACCCACGTTAGTTGTTGCTGTCGCGTTCGGATTCCGAGCAACAGGAGCCGCAGCCCTGGTAGCAATCCACACACAGGGTGCGGTCGCCGAATGCGGCAGCGCCGGCGCGGCCGCAGGTTTCGCAGATGGCGGATTCGTCAATGCGGTTTGGGGTGGGTGCAGCGGAATTTTCTGACATGGGATAAGATAACTCAAAGCCTGGTGCGCGCACGTTGAAATCAATTCAGAGCCTCCTTACGTCGGCTGCTACGGATGAGGTTATTCCTGATGCAAGCCGGGGCGGTCGTTTCTGTTTTCGCGATGGCGATCGACCATTTGCTTGGTAATCCAGCAGCCATCGAGCAGGGCGAAGATGAGCAAAGCCACGCCGGAAATGTGTTCGATGCGCAGCAGCGTTTTCTCGCCCCATTTCCCGTGTCCGCGCGAGGAGCTGAAGCTCAGCACCAGAAACCAGGAGATGGTTCCGAGTCCCACGCCCCCGACGCAGGCCATTCTGCCCGCGAGATCGGGCGTGACCCAGTTGAGCGAAATGAATTTGGCGGCAAAAAAGAACCAGCCAACCATCACGCCGGGATTGGCCAGCACGCGCACGAAACCCGTCATGTAGGCGGAGGTGGGATGAAGCCTTTCGCCGATGCGCGCCTCAATGCGGTCCGTGGCAGCGCTGAATTGGACCGGGGCGGAAACGGATTTGGCCATGATGAATTTGACGCCGAGGACAAGCATGAAGACGAAGCTGAATAATTCCATGCCGGCTCTCGTGTATTCGCCGGTGAGCAGAAAGGTCGCCAGGCCGGTGAAGGCGATGAAGCAATAGGTGATTTCCATCGTGGTTGCGCCGAGCGTGATGAGCACGGCCCATTTGCAACCGCGCCGGGCCCCCTCGTTGATGATGGTGAGATTCACGGGCCCGACCGGTATGGCGAGCAGCAGCGCGCTGAAAAAACCCGTCAGGGCAGAGCGCAGGATAGGATGCAAGGCCTCCATTTCAGATCACTTTTGAGGCGGCGATGTCTCCACCTCGTCGTCTTCTTCTTCGATTTCGTGCCGGACGCGATGGGAAATGCGCGGGCGGATGAAGCCGTAAATCAGATAAAGCGTGAAGAAGGTGGGCAGGACGTAAAAAAGAGTTGTCCGCCACCAGATCAAAACGAATCCGAAAAGGGCGGTGATAACGATGATTTTCGGAAAGGTAATCGTGGAGCGCAGGCCGAGCGCTTTGAAGCTCGGATATTTCACGGTGCTGACCATCATCATGGACAAAAAGACCAGCACGACGGGCAGGATCCATTTCAGCGGCCCGAGCTGGCGCTCGTTTTCATCGAGCTTCATGATCAGAAGCGTGAGTGAGGCCACGAGTCCGGCGGCGGATGGAATCGGAAAACCGAGAAAGTCCTTGCTGCCCGAACCGTCCGGCATGGCCGCGAGGCAGTTGAACCGCGCGAGGCGAAACGCGCCGCAGAGCAAATAGATCGAGGCGATGAACCAGCCGAGTTCCGGGTGATCGAAAGGCGGGCCGGTGAACACGTCGCGCAGGACGACGCGATGGACGAGGAAGGCAGGCGCCGCGCCGAAGGAAATCAGGTCCGCAAGGGAATCAAATTCCCGGCCGAATGGACTTTCAACTCCTCCCATGCGGGCGACACGGCCGTCGAAGAGATCAAAGATGCAGGCGAGCAAAATAAAAATCAGCGCCCATTTAATCGGGCCGTAATCACCGCTCGGGATGTCGGCTTCGACGATTTTGGTCAGGGCGACGAAGCCGCAAAAAAGATTTCCGGCCGTGAGCAGGTTGGGCAGGAAATAAATTTTTATTTTGCCCTCGGGGGATTCCTGCGGTTGCGGTTTGGAGTCGGTCCCGGCCATGTTTTTTCTATTCGAATGCGGCCAGGACGGATTCGCCGCCGACGACGCGGTCGCCAAGTTTCACTTTTATTTTCGCTGAGTGCGGCAGGTAAACATCCACGCGCGAACCGAATTGAATGAGGCTCATGCGATCGCCGCGCGCGAGAATATCGCCGATTTCAATATACGGAATGATGCGCCGGGCGAGGACGCCGGCGATGAGTTTCACGCCAATTTTTTCATTCGCGGGATCGGAGGAAACGAAGCCGATGTAAACGTTTTCATTGCACGTGGCGCATTCGGTCTTCATGGCGTTGAGGAACTGGCCCTCGGTGTATTTCAGATAAGTGACCTTGCCGGTCACGGGCGCGTTTTGCACGTGAACATTCAGCACGGACAGGAACATGGAGATGCGCTGGCATTCGCCGCCCATGAATTGCGGGTCGGTGACGGTGTCGATGATATCCACCTTGCCGTGGCCGGGGGAGACGACCAGGCCACCGCCGGCGGGGACGCGGGCATTCGGGTCGCGAAAGAAATAAAGCGTGAACAGGGCGAAGGCGAACCAGACCGCGAGCAAGATCCAAAACAATGCGAGGAGCGACAGCCCGATCACGGTGGCCAATACGCCGGCAATAGGCACGAGGACAACCAGCACCAGCGTGATGAAGATCATCTTGAACGCGGCTTTCCTCGCTCTTCCCGAATGTTTCATGCCCCGCAAGGTAAAGGCAAAGAATCCGTAAGGAAAGGCTGAAGGTAGAATGAAGAATGCAGAAATTGGGCTGAAGCAGGAATCGAGGACGAGGACGAGAAGGAGGACGAGGGTAAAGGCAGGGGCTGCAAAGCCTGCGCTACGTCTTCGGGTTTTCGTCGAGCCAGCGGATGGCTTCCAGCAATTTTCGTTCGATGGCTTTTTGGCGTTCCAACGAAAGGATTTTGCCGCCGTCGAGTTCGCGGACGTAGAAGCTGTCGATGGCCGCGCCTTTCTCGGTCAGAATTTTAGCGGCGGAAATATCGAGATCGAATTCAGCGAGCACCTCGGAGATGGCATACAAGAGGCCGACGCGATCTTCGGTTTCGATTTCCAGCAGAGTGCGGGCCTCGGAGGCTTCGTTGTCGAAATGGATGCGCGTGGGCATTTGCTCGCCGGTGTAGGCCTGGTAAAGCGGGCGCGTGATTCTGTGGCGCGCGATGAGTGCGTGGAAATCCACGTCCTGGCCGGTGAGCGCCTTGTTCAGGACCTTTTCAAATTCATCGCGCTGGCTGCGTTCGGCGAGGCTGCCGGTTTTGGCGTCGGTCACGAAAAATTCATCCAGCACGATGCCGTCCGTGCGGGTGAAGATTTGCGCGCTGAGGATGTTCAGGCCTATGGAACTGAAAGAGCCGGCGATTTTGGTAAACAGGCCGGCGCGGTCCCAGGTGCAAACCTTCACCGCGTTGTAGCCGCGGTCGGGCTCATTGTGCCAGTTGACCACGGGCGTGAGCGGGCTTTCCTCCTCGGAAATCTGCAGGCGCATGAAACGGTGCGCAACGATGAGGTCCTCAAAAATTTCCTGCGCGTTGTGGATTTGGAAATAGCGCGGCGGCAGCGTGGCGAAAAGCGCTTCGACTTCCTCAGCGTTGATGGTGCCGTCCGCGAGGCGGGTGACTTCCTCCATGAGCAGCTCGCGTTGCTTCTCCTCGGCGCGAATGAATTCACTGCCGCCCGTCAGCAGGGCGGCGGCTTTGTGGTGCAGGGACCAGAGCAGGGTGTCCTTGAAACCATTCCACAGTTTATCGCTCGTCGCCTGGGCGTCGGCGAACGTCAGAAGCGTGAGCAGCGAAAGTGTCTCGGTGTTTTGGATTTCGGACGCGAAATTGCGAATGACCAGCGGGTCATCGAGATCGCGGCGCTGCGAGACGCTCGCCATGAGCAAATGTCTTTCCACGAGCACGCGCAGGACGTGGGAGGCGGAGCCGTCGAGGCGCAACCGGCGCGCCACGCGCATGGCGATGTTGGCGCCGACCTCGGCGTGGTTGCCGTGGCCCTCCGGCTTGCCGGTGTCGTGCAGCAGCAGCGCGAGGTACAGGAGAAAGGGCCGTTCCAATTGCTGGAGCAGCGGCGCGTAAGCTTCCACGGCGGGGGTTTTGGCTTCCCAGATTTTATCGACTTGCTCGAGGCAGACGAGCGTGTGTTCGTCGGCGGTGTATTGGTGATAGAACTCGTGCTGGACGAGGCAGGTGAGCTTGCCGAATTCGGGAACGTACTTGCCGAGCAAACCGACCTCGTGCATGGCGCGCAGGATGGGCGCCACGTTTCCGCGTTGCGCGAGAATTTCCAGGAAAGTTTCGCGCACATGCTGGTCGTTCAGGAACTCACGGTCGGCGAGCGACAGTTCCTTGCGGATGAGTTGCGCGAGATCAGGATGCAGCCGCAGTCCGCGTTGTTGCGCGTAAAGAAAAACGCGCATGAGGCGGCGCGGTTGATCGCGGAAGACCCGGTTCGATGCAGCGTGAATTTCGCCCTTGATGAATTTGAAACCGTCGATGGGTTCCTGGACAACGGGCTTTCGCCTCCCCGGAATGAGCGCCTTGAGCGACGAGATTTTCGATGAGATAAGCCCCGGTTGCGGCGGCACGAGCGCCATGCGCTGCTCCAGCGTGCGCGTGATGATGTAGATGTTGCGCGAATGCGTGTAGACGTCGCGCATGAATTTCTCGATGCGTTTGCTGGGCGAGCGATCCGTGTAGCCCAGGTTGTGCGCGATGGCGGGCTGGAGCGCCTTGCTCAAAACATCGGTGGCGCGGTTTGTGTGATAATGCATGTCCGTGCGGACGCGCAGCAGGAAATCGTAGGCGGCTTCGAGCTGGCGGCGCTCGGCGGGGCTGACGAATTCCTGCTTCTGCAAATCGGCGAGCGAGCGAGTGCCGTATTTGAAGAAGGTCATCCACAGGAGATTCTGGTAATCACGCAAGCCGCCGCAGCCGTTTTTCAGATTGGGCTCCTGCATGGAGGCGGAGTTGCCGTATTTGGCGCGGCGGGCGGCCTGGTCTTCGAGGCGCATGGAAATGTATTCTTCCACGTGGCCTTCAACGGCTTTGGTGACGAGGACCTTTTGAAATTTTTTGAACAACGCTTCGTTCCCGGTGATGAGCCGGGCTTCGATGAGCGACGTTTTGGATTGCATGTCGGCGTTGGCGACGGAGATGCAATCATCGATGCTGCGCACGGAATGGCCGACTTTCAGGCCGAGATCCCAAAGTGGGTAAAGAATGCCATCGATCAATTTGGCAAGATGTGGCAAAGGGCGCCGGCCCCCCGCGACAACCTGGCCGTCGTGCAGGAACATGAAATCGATGTCGCTGTGGGGATTCAATTCGGCGCGGCCGTAGCCTCCGATGGCCACCAGTGCGAGCGGGGGGAATTCTTTTTGGGCCTGTTCGGACAGGGTGGCCTTCGCGGCGTCCCAGAGATAGCGCAGCAGGACATCGAGGATGGCGGCGCGCGCGCGGCAAACCTCGCGTCCGCCGGCGCCGGCGTTGTGGAGGAGTTTTACGCGATGGGTTTCGACTTTGAGGAAGGCTTTGAATCGCGCCAGTTCCTGCGCCGGCAATTTGCCGGCGGGCAAGGTCAGGCGCGTGGCGGCATTCGCTTCAATTTTTTCCAACAATGACTGCATGAGTGCGATAACTTTGGGTGCAAATCACGGCGAAGGCAAGTGGTTGGTGAAATGAGTGACTCGTGGGTAGGGACGGCGCAGCGCGCCGTCCCTACCACCGCAACCTTGTCGCTCCTTTGGTGTTGACCTAAACTGGCCGCGGTTTGCGACCCATGCCTTCGAATCTCGACCCCGACGCCGCCCTGATGCTTCGTGTCAAACAGGGCGATACGGCTGCTTTTGCCCAATTGGTCGAGAAATACAAACAGCCGGTTATGAACCTGGCATTTCGCACGCTGCACGATGCCACCGAGGCGGAGGACCTGGCGCAAAATGTTTTTGTGCAGGTCTACAAATCCGCGCCGCGTTACAAAAGCACCGCCAAATTTTCCACCTGGCTCTTCACCATCGCGCGCAACCTGTGCCTGAATGAAATCCGCCGCCGCTCGCGGCATCCCACCGAATCCCTGGACGCACCGCATCCCGAGCAGGAGGATTCGCGGCAGGAGACCGCACAATTCGAGGACAAGAAGACGTTTTCACCTCCCGAAAGCCTGTTGCAAGGCGAATTGGCCCGGAACATCGAGCACGCGCTGGCGGATTTGCCGGAAAACCAGCGTTCGGCCATCCTCCTTTGCCGCCAGGAGGAGCTGAGCTATGAGGAGATTGCGGGCGTGCTGGGATGCTCCGTTTCCGCAACGAAATCGTTAATCCATCGAGGGCGGGAAACCCTGAAAGAACGCCTCAAAACCTACCTGCGGAGCGGGGAGTGGAAACAATCTGATTGAGTGCAACTTTTGAACCTGGCCGGTTATAAATAGAAAGGAACCGAATGAACGAGTCCGATTTCAACGATTTAAAAAGCCGCGGGCGCAAGCTGACCGCCGCCGAAGAGGCGGATTTGCGCGCGTGGCTGGCGGACCATCCGGACCAGCAGGCGGATTGGGAGACGGAGAGCCGGTTGAGCGAGATTCTGGGGCGGTTGCCGGATGTGCCGGTGCCGGGCAATTTCACCGCGCGTGTGTTGCAGGCGGTGGAGCGCGAGCAGATGGCCGCGGGCAAACCGCAAAAGAGCCGCGCGAAGTGGTTTTTCCGTCTATTGGTGCCCCGCCTCGCGGTGGCCGCGGTTGTTTTGGGTGTGGCGCTGTTCGGTTACCGCAACCAGGAACACAAGGCCGCCCAGCGCGAGCAACTCGTGCAGGGCGTGCAAGTGGTGGCGGGCGTTGCGACGCTTCCCAGCCCGGAAATTCTGCAGGACTTTGACACGATTCGGCAAATGAGTTCCACGCCGGGAGCGGACCCGGAATTGATCGCCTTGATGAAATGAGTTCGTTCCGGCGAACAATTTTAGCGCTCGCGGCCGCAGCCCTCTTTCTTTGCCCGCCGCTCTTCGCGCAAACAGATTCCGGGGACAGCGCCACCAACCGGTCTCCGGTGGCGATGTTCCGGGAATTGCTGGCCATGACTCCCGAGCAGCGCAAGGCGGCCATTGCGAGCCGTCCCCCGGCAACCCAGGAGCGCATTCTTCAAAAGGTGAACGAATATCTCATTCTGCCGGGGCAATTGCGCGAGCTGCGGTTGCAGGAGACGGAGCTGCGATGGTATTTGCGGCCGCTGATGGATGTGCCGCGGACGAATCGCGCGCCGCTGCTGGCGCGCATCCCCCAGCCGCAGCGCAAGCAAGTGGAGGATCGCTTGCAGTTGTGGGATTTGCTGCCGTCCCAATTGCAGGAGCAATTCAAGAATGATGATATGATCAAGAATTATTTTGCGCAGGCTTCATCGGCGACGCCGGAGGAGCGCAAAGCAATTGTGGCAATGATCCCTGCGGCTCGTCGCAACGAATTGGAGCAGGGCCTCGAACGCTGGCAGGCGATGACCGAGGACCAGCGGCGAATGGCGCTGTCGGGATTCAATCAATTTTTTGCACTGACAGCCGAAGAAAAAGAAAAAACGCTGAATGGCATTTCGGATGAGGAACGGCAGCAAATGGAACAGACACTGGCCGCCTACGGAAAACTGACGGTGACGCAGCGGGCGCAGTGCATCCGGTCTTTCGAGAAATTCGCCAGCATGAGCATCGCCGAACGGCAGCAATTTTTGAAAAACGCGCAACGGTGGCAGGAAATGACGCCGGAAGAACGCCAGAAATGGCGTGATTTGGTAAGCGTGGCGCCCATCATGCCGCCAGTGATGCCGGCCCGTCCGTCGGGGCCGCAGAGTTTATCGCCCGTGGGAACTGCGCCAAAAGTGGCGACGAATTGAAGCTTAAGTTCAGGGTCCAAGGCCTAAAGCGGTTTGTAGAAATCATCCGCTTCTCAAGAGAAATCGATCACGTGCCCAACATTGGATTAAGCCGAAGACTCATGTTCTGCCCTTGATTCTCACCAAGGACCACCCTCTCCTAGGGAAGAGGGCCAGGGTGAGGGAGGTCGAAGCTCCAGTTTCTCTTTACGTTCATGTCTAAAGCCCAATGTCGCACAACCCGAAAAAACTTCGGATGCTGGACGTTGGGCTTTGGACTTAACATTCACAATTCATCCTCGCGCTCCGCATAGAAGAGCTGGTACGCGCGGTCGTAATCGGCTTCCGGGACGAAGACTTTGGCGGGGCGATTGAGATCGCCGTCGTCCGGCTGGCTGGGGTCATCCAGTTCCTGCCTGGCCATGATGCCGTGTTTCTCGAGCATCACGACGAGCATCTCGGTGTTGATAACCGGGCCGCTGTAGAAAAGCTTCACGAAGTCAAATTAACCGCGGATGGACGCGAATAGAAGGCTGAAGGTAGAAGGAAGAATGCAGCGTTTGGCAGGTTTATTGACCGAGCACCGGCATCTGGAGCCGAGCGACGGCGGGGCCATTGGTCAGTGAAGTGTTGCAGTCGATGGTGACCTGCGGGGAGTCGACGAGCGTTTGCAGGCCCACGCGGCTGACTTGCTGCACGCTGCCGTCTGCCAGGGCGATGTTGCCGGCGTTTTTATGCATCTCAGTGGTCCAGCCGACGGGTTGATTCGGGGTCAGATTGAGCACGGCATTTTTGATCGATGCTCCGTTGGTGACGTTATGGTCGCCGGAGAGGATCATGTTGGGAGTGCATTCATTGGTCACCGTGGTGCCGATGAAAAAGCTGAGGTTGGAATTGCTGAATTGAGAAAAGTTTTTGGCCAAAATACGGTTTCGATCCGTTTCGCCCGGGCAGAGCACGAGTTTGGGCGTGATCAGCTCGTTGGACATCACCTGGAAATGGCGGAAGGCATAAGGGCCGGCGGTCAATTCCATCGTGCCGCCGTTGGTTTCCAAAACCGCCATGGGAAATCTGCCGCGGTGATCGCCCTCCCAGATCATGCAGTCCAGGCCGACTTGCTTGAGGTTGTTGACGCATTGGAAGCGCGTCGCGCGGGTCCTTATGTCCCGCGCTGGCTGGACAACGCATACAATGGCCAGCAAGCTGACGATGGCGATGACCACCAGGAGTTCAAGCAAGGTCAAACCGCGTAAGTGTGAGTGATTCTTTGTGAGGCGAGAAATGTTCAAAACGTTCATTATGTCCCTAAGGGCCCAAAATCGGCATCAAAAGGCGATTGGTCTGCATGCCGGTATGCGCAACAATAGCTTGCAGGCCTGCGCTGGATAGCATTTGTACGCTGCCATCGGCAAGAGCGATGTTTCCGGCCTTATTGTGGATGTCGGAAGTCCAGCCCGATGGCCGATTGGTCGTCAGCGTCAATATTCCGTTTCTGATGGGCATTCCGTTGGTGATATTATGGTCGCCGTATAGCATGCCTGCGGCATTAGCTTCGTTAGCATCCACGCCGACGAAAAAACTGACGTTGGAATTGTAGAAAGCAGTGAAGTTGGTGGCGGCAGACCGGCTATCCGCCGGGCAAATGACGACTTTCGGGGTGCTGAGTTCGTTGGACATCACTTGAAACGTGCGCCAGGCATTAGGGCCGGTGGTGAGTTCCATGGAGCCGCCGTTCGTGACTGAGACCTGCGGCGGATACTTGTCGCCGTTATCTCCTTCCCAAACCCGCGTGGCGAGGCCGCATTGTTTGAGATTGTTCACGCACTGAATGCGGAGCGGCCGAACCTCAGAATGAGCCAATGGTGGCAGCACGTAGAGCGCTGCGATGAATACGACCACTACGATTACTATAAGTACTTCAATGAGCGTCAATCCTCGCTCCCGTTTCACCGAGAGAGAAATTTCCATGGGGCCCTCCTTTGTTTAAATGTTCCTAAACCGAAACAATTCCATTCAACCGCAGGCGCACGCAGATTTAACAGGAGAAAACAGAGAAAAACAGCGTTAAAAAAGTCCTTCGTTTCCTCCGTTCCCTTCTGTTAATTCATATTTCCGTTCGTCTTTCATCTGCGTCCATCTGCGTTATCTGCGGATTCCAAAATTTGGTTTCGCTCAAGACTTCCGGCGCATGCGCAGCTTCCGGCGCGAGTAATAATAGAGCGCCGCGACGATCGCAAGCACAAGCAGGACCAGCAGCCAGCCGCCGTTGTTCTCAATGAGGTGTTGCGCCGCGCCCTGCAGCCAAAGAAGAGGTGGTTCGGGCTCGTCATCGGCTGCAGGGTCGGCGGCTTGAGGCGTGTCGCTTCGAACGACTGCGTTTGTCTCCCTGGCGTATGCTGGGGTAACGGGCGTTTCCCCAAAAGTCTGATGGCCGCTCATCCCCGAACCGGGCATGCCGCTGTTCCCCGGCGCCGATGCGGGCGAAGACGGCGACGAATACGGCGCGTTCGCGGTCGTGCCGCGCGAGGTGTCGTTCGGCGATGGAGAACCGGGGCTTTGTGCCACCGTGCCACCGGGTGCCGGGTTTGGATTGGGCGAGGAGTTTGCCGGAGCGGGCGGCTGGCTCCCAGCGGGCGGTGTCGAGCCGGGCGGCGGATTCTCTGTGGGCGGTGAGCTCGGCGGTCCCGCCATCGGTGGCGGCGTCGGGCCGGGGGGAACTGAAATCGTTCCGGGCGGCGTTGCAGGCCCGCCCGGGACCGCTGGCAGGAAGAAGACGGGACTCGTCGTCGGCGTACCTGCAAGGTTCATTTGCGCATTATTCATTTCCTCCACGTGGGTATCGGAGAAGAGAACGTTCCCCCTCAGGGAATGCATCTCACGCGTCCATTGCAGGCCGTAAACACCCTGGACGTAAGAGGCCGTTGCGCCGGAGCTATTGGTGATGTTGCGATCGCCCGCCAAAACGGATTGCGGGGCGTCATAGGAGGCATCCACCGCGACGAAATAACTGACATTCGAATTTTGCAGCAGGCTGAAGTTGGTGGCCGGCTCGCGGTTCAGGTCGGCGGGGCAGACAAGGATTTTCGTGGCCGTCAATTCATTGGCGAGCGCCTGGAGATGCCTGAACGAAAAGTAGAAAGGGGTGCCGTTGCCGATGCTTTCACCGGCCGCGACATATTCCTGCGAGCCGCCATCGGAGATGGGGACTTGCATGGGATATTTGCTGTTGTGGTCGTGGGCAAAAATCTGGAATCCCGTGCCGACCTCGTTGAGATTGGCGATGCATTGAATCCTTAGGGCGCGCGCTTTGCCCCTGCTCAGAGCCGGCAGCAGAAGCGCGGCAAGGATGGCAATAATGGCGATGACAACCAGCAGTTCGACCAGGGTGAAGCCCTCGTCCTTCCGATTGCGCCTGAGAGGTTTCATGCGTTTAAGAGGGCTTAAGCAGCCGGCATGCCGCGCTGGATTTGTGGATTTTCGAGGAAACAGGAAGGCACCTCAGGCATAAGTGGGTGAAAATCACGCTGGATGCGTGAATTTCACGAGGGTAGGGACGGCGCGCTGCGCCGTCCGCGCCGCGTCCAGCGGCGCAACAAGGACGTAATTCATACCGTGGGTTGGATAGGTTCCGCCCGCTGGTACGCGGGTAGGGA
>Ga0335085_10014261_pt1 | contig 11610 bp, 5 predicted proteins | sample Lox_Sample_45_FD_206712 | JGI IMG/M metagenome (GOLD analysis project Ga0335085, IMG submission 206712) | Soil microbial communities from Loxahatchee National Wildlife Refuge, Florida, United States - Lox_Sample_4.5 | ecosystem: Environmental > Terrestrial > Soil > Wetlands | place: USA: Florida... | reverse complement strand
TGCCTGCTCTGCGCTTTGAAACCATCCGGCCCCCAGCGCCGCGCAAATCCCGGCTCCAAGGCTGGAAGCTTCCACAGTCCGCGAGCGGCGGACAATCTTGCCGGTCGCGTCAGCAATGATTTGACACCACAGATCACTGGTTGATCCGCCGCCGATGGCAATGAATTCGTCCACGCGAAGGCCGGTGGCTTCTTCAATCAGGCTGGTGACGAGGGCCTGCTCCATGGCAATCCCTTCCAAAATCGATCGAAACAGATGGGCGCGCGTGTGAGAGGCACTCAGGCCGACAAAACAACCGCGAGCCTGCGGATCCCAATAAGGCGTCATGACAGCACCCCAGTATGGCAAGGTTAATAGTCCATCACTGCCTGTGGAGAGTGCCGAGGCTTCTCGTTCGAGTTTTCGGAATATGTCCTGATCGTTTTCGGAGGTCTGGCAGAGTTCGCGCACAAACCAGCCAGTAAGAAATGTCCCGGATCGCAGGCTCGTTTCGAGGTAATACCCTTTTCCGGTGCAACTGCCAATGGTGCGCCATGCATTCCCGGTGAGGTAGGCAGGCGAGTACACTCCGGATACAACCGCCGTCCCCAGGTTAAGGTATGCGCGCGGGCCGGCCAGCGCGTTCACGCCGAGGCCAGAGGCCTGGCCATCACCTCCGCCGGCCACGATTGGAGTGCCGGGTTTCAGGCCCGTGGCCGCGGCCGCCAGATCGTTGACTTCGCCAATTACGGTCCCGGGACACAATGGCTGCGGCAGGTGTTCCTGCGAGAGACTCAGTGCTTTGAGGATTTCGGGCGACCAGAACTTCCCTTCCATATCGAACATGCCAAATGGGTCGGCGCTTGCCCAACTTGTGCGAAACAGGCCAGTGAGCCGCCACACCAGGTAGGCGTGGACATCGGCAAACATCATCGTACTGTCAAAAAGCTCTTTTTCGTTGCGGAGCATCCACGCGAGGCGGTAAGCGACGGGCCCCATGTCAGGAGGCTTGCCGGTAATCTGGTGAATCCTTTCGCGGCCAACTCGGTCGGCAAGCCAGGCAACTTCCTGTTCACAGCGCTGGTCGAGCCATAGGATGGCCGGCCTGACGGGACGACCGTCGGCCCCCAGCGGCACAAACGTCTCGCGTTGGTTGGCGATCGCAACGGCCGCGACATGGTCCGGCGATACCTGTTGAACCAACTCTTGCAGAACTGCGCATGCGGAACGCCACCAATCATCAGCATGCTGCTCATAGCGGTTGTTGCCGGGGCTAAACAGCGGGATAGGGATACGGCTCTGCCCCGCGATCGAGCCATCCCGTCGCCAGGCGATTGCCTTGGCGGCAGAGGTGCTGCTGTCGAGCCCAATGACCAGATTCTTCATTTAGGGATGTGGCGGCGTCTGCCGGAACTCGACATCATACAACCGCAACCTGGGTGACGGGTTTGGCTTTCACGGCTTCGTTCAGGTATCGTTCTGCCAAAGAACTTCTATGCGCGTTGCTGAACTGATCGCACCGTTTTCATTCCGATTGGCGGACCTGCCGATTGAAGAGCCCGGCCCAGGGGAAATACAAGTGCGGGTTGAGGCGGTCGGGATTTGCGGATCCGACCTGCACGCATATTCGGAAGGTTCAGTCGGCGGTACTCCCAATGCCTATCCGATGGTGCTGGGACACGAACCTGCGGGAACGATCATAAGCATGGGCGCAGGCGTGAGCGGGCTGAACGTCGGAGATCGTGGGGCACTCGAGCCGGCCCTGTATTGCTATCACTGCGAGTTTTGTCTTCGTGGACAGCACAACGTCTGTGCCAATATACGGTTTTTGAGCAGTCCGTACTGTCCAGGATTTTTCCGCGAGCGGGTCAATCTACCGGTGAGCAACTTCATCCCTGTGCCGCCAGAAATCTCGATGGAGCAGGCGACATTGATTGAGCCGCTTGCCGTTGCACTCCATTCACTGCGCTTGGCTTCGATTCAGGCGGGAGAAACCGTGGCCGTATTCGGTGCAGGCCCTATTGGCCTATTGACGATCGGCGCTCTGCAAGCGGCCGGAGCCGGCCGCGTCTGGGCGGTGGAACCGCGAGAGCATCGCCGAGACCTGGCAATAAAGATCGGCGCTCATGTTGCTCTCGAACCAGATGACGCGGTTCGAGAGATTTTAGCCACAACGCACCAGAGAGGCGTGGATTGCGCGATGGATTGCGCGGCCAAGGAACATACCACGAACCAGGCAGTCCGAGTCACGCGCAATGCAGGACGAGTTGTGCTGACCGGCATTCATTCTTCGCCTTTGGTTGCGCTGGATGGATCTGGGATGCGGCGCAAGGAACTGACGATCATCAATGTCCGGCGTTCGAACCATGAATCGGGTGCCGCCTTGAGCCTGCTGACTGCGAACCCCGAGTGGTTTACTCCTCTGATTACGCACAAGCGGGGGCTGGATCACATTGCCGAGGCATTTTCGATTGCCAGCGAGTATCGGGACGGAGTCGGAAAGATGGTCGTTCGGCCTTGACTGGGATGAGAAACGCTTGTTGACCCACGTTGTTCGCTGCCGTGTTTCGCGATCTCCAATTCAGATCGCGCATCCACCAGCCATGCGCGCTCGTTCCACGATTCTTTCGCGCACGCCCGAAACCGGTTCGCGCTAGCAGTTCTGACAGTTGGATGCCAGCCTTATCATCACTACCGTGAAAAGTGCGGGATCGGTGCCTGTCATGGCCCACTCCTGGCGATGGAGGTAACTATGCGGATCGAGCACGATCTTCTCGGCGAGAAAGCCATTCCCGATGATGTTTATTACGGCGTGCAGACGGCGCGCGCCATGGAGAACTTTCATATTTCCGGGGTTCCCATCTCACAATATCCGGACCTGATTCGCGCACTGGCAATCGTCAAGCTGGGTGCGGCTCGCGCCAACTTCGAATGTGGTCAGTTCAGCGAAAAAATCCTCCACGGCATTGAAGGAGCGTGCCAGGAGATCATCGATGGGAAGCTGCACGACCAGTTCAGGGTCGATCTCATCCAGGGTGGAGCTGGCACTTCCACTAACATGGCGGCCAATGAAGTGATTGCCAACCGAGCGCTGGAGTTCATGGGGCACGCCAAGGGCGAGTATCAGCATTGCGATCCGCACAATCACGTCAACTGCTCACAATCCACCAACGACGCCTACCCGACTGCCGTACACTTTGCCATTTTTCTGCTCAACGGGAAACTAGTCGCTCAACTGCGCAAACTCGTGTCGTCCTTCAGGCGCAAAGGCGATGAGTTTCGTGATGTCATCAAAATGGGACGCACCCAACTGCAGGATGCGGTTCCCATGACTCTGGGCCAGGAATTCCACGCATTCGCGGAGAGCCTGGACAATGAAATCACCGCCCTCGAGCGTGTCGAAAATGTGCTCTACGAGGTCAATATGGGCGGCACGGCGATCGGAACGGGTCTGAATGCTCCCGCCGGATATGCAGAGCGCTGTGCCAAACACCTCGCGCAGATTACCGGCAAGCCGATCACGCTGGCGCCGGACCTGGTTGAAGCGACGCAGGACACGCAGCCTTTTGTTTTGTACTCGGCGGTTCTGAAGAGCCTCGCGATCAAACTCTCCAAGATCTGCAACGACCTCCGGCTTCTTTCTTCAGGGCCGCGCGCGGGTTTGCACGAAATCAATCTGCCGGCCATGCAACCGGGGTCAAGTATCATGCCGGGAAAAGTGAACCCTGTAATTCCGGAGGTGGTAAACCAGGTCTGCTTCAGGGCGATAGCCAACGATTTGGCCGTGACCTTTGCCGCCGAAGCTGGTCAACTACAGCTCAATGTGATGGAGCCGATTATCGCGTATTGCGTCCTTGAATCGCAGACCATGTTCATGAACGCAGCCGACACGCTGCGGCAGAACTGCGTCGATGGGATCACGGCGAACTCGGACATATGCCGGAGGTATGTTGAGTACAGCATTGGCGTGGTGACCGCGTTGAATCCCCTACTTGGGTATGACACAGCCACGGGACTCGCGGCCGAGGCACTGAAGACTGGCAAAGGCATTGTCGAACTGGTGCGAGAGAAGAAGTTGCTTTCTGAGGAACAGATCCGCACGGTGCTCGATCCAAGAACGATGACGGGAGCCGGAGGTAGAACTAGAGCGTGATGATCTGGCTGGAACTCCTCATTGTTCTCGCCTGCATTTTTGTGGGCGCTCGAGTGGGCGGGATTGGGCTCGGAACGGTAGCGGCGATTGGTCTGGTAGTTTTGGTATTCATCTTTGGACTTCCGCCGGGGATGCCGCCACGAACGGTCCTGGGGATGATCCTTTGCGTGATCACGGCGGCGGCCACGATGCAGGCGGCGGGCGGCCTGGATTATCTGGTGATCATTGCGAACCGGGCGCTGCGCATTTGGCCTGGCGGCATTACCCTGATCGCTCCCATCGTCGCCTATGTCTTTACCCTCGCGGCGGGTACCGGCCATATCATCTATGCATTGTTGCCAGTCATCGCCGAGGTGTCGCGCAATGCGGGCGTTCGTCCGGAACGACCATTGTCGATCGCCACGATCGCGTCGCAGCAAGCGATCACGGCATCGCCGATTTCGGCAGCAACGGTTGCGCTGTTGGGGCTTCTGTCGCCGTCCGGCGTCCAGTTGCAGACCATCCTGCTGATTTGCATCCCTTCGACATTTCTCGGGAGCTTGCTCGGCGCGCTCTCGGTGATGTGGAAGGGTCCGGAGCTGAAAGATGATCCTATCTATAAAGACCGTCTGGCAAAGGGACTGATCGAGCCTCCGGCAGCCACCGCGGCATTGGAAGGTACAAACCTGATGCGCGCGCGAGGCTCCGTCATAGTGTTCTTGCTGGCGGCTATCCTGGTTGTGATCCTTGGGTTGTTTCCGTCAGTGCGGCCGGCGTACACGGTTTCATCCGCAGGGCATGAAACCGTGGAACAAGTCGAAATGGCTCCGGCAATCATGATTCTGATGCTCGCGGCGGCGGGCATCAACATGCTCGCGTTCCGAGCCTCGCCCTCGTCGGCTGTCAAAGGAACGATCATGAACGCCGGTACGGTTGCCCTGATCTCGATTGCAGGCCTGGGCTGGCTTGGTTCGTCTTTCTTCGAAGGCAATCGACAATTCATCATTAACAGTATCTCGGGAGTATTGCAGCAGCACGCATGGGTTTTTGCAGTAGGACTTTTTGTGCTGTCGATCCTGCTCGCCAGTCAGGCGGCAACGATTGTTACCTTGATGCCCGTTGGGCTCGCGTTGGGATTGGGGACTCCTGTCCTGATTGCAGTTTTTCCGGCCGTGAATGGCTATTTCTTTCTGCCAACGTACGCCACACTGCTAGCCGCGATTTCTTTTGATCAGACTGGAACCACTCGCATCGGCAAATACATCCTGAACCACAGCTTCATGCTTCCAGGCATGGTCGCCACGGTGTCGTCCATAGTCATCGGATTCCTGATCGGGAAGGCGGTTCTTTGATTCGCAAACATCGGGCGAAAGGCGCTCTCGACAACCGCGAATGTGCATGACGCGATAGCGAATCAAGCGACCCTCTGGTGCCCGGAACCGGAATCGAACCGGTACGTCCTGTTAAGGACCCGGGATTTTAAGTCCCGTGCGTCTGCCAGTTTCGCCATCCGGGCGCTGCAGTCCGACAACCGCATTCTATCGCACGGGATTGAGAGGAAACCGAAGGTGCGCCAAATGGGAACTGGGGCGGCTGCGCGGAAAGAATGTTATGTAGTCGCCCTTCCAGCTGTGGCCAATCGATTTGACTTGGCCCGCTTGCATCCCTGACTATTCTGACGAATCCAATGAACGAACTGCTAAACGCAAGGTGAAGGCTGAATACAGATCACGCTGGAGCGTGCATGAAGATCGGCATTACGTGTTATCCCACCTATGGGGGCAGCGGGGTAGTGGCGACGGAACTGGGACTGGAGCTGGCCCGGCGCGACCACGAGATTCATTTCATCTCTTACTCTCAGCCGATTCGGCTGACGGGACCGGAGCCCAACATTCACTATCATGAGGTCGAGGTCACACGGTACCCGCTGTTCGAGTATCCGCCCTACGACCTGGCCCTGGCCACTCGCATGGCTGAAGTTTCGCAGCTCTACGAGCTCGATCTTCTCCACGTACATTACGCGATCCCGCACTCCGTAAGCGCCATGCTTGCCAAGCAAATGCTGGCGGTAACACCTCCGCGCCGCAAACTCCCGTTTGTCACGACGCTGCACGGCACCGACATCACACTGGTCGGGTTGGATCGGTCCTATCTTCCCATTACGCGCTTTTCCATTGAACAAAGCGACGGCGTGACGGCTATCTCGCAGTATCTGCGGGACCGGACGATCAAAGTGTTCGATATTAAGAACCGCATCGAAGTGATCCCTAACTTCGTGAACTGCGACGAATACACTCGCAAGGCGGAATGCTGGGAACAGCGGCACGAATATGTAAAGGGCGACGAACGGTTGCTGGTACACCTTTCGAACTTCCGGCCCGTGAAACGTGTGCTGGACGTCGTGGAGATCTTCGATCGTGTACGCAAGAAGGTTCCGGCAAAGCTGTTGCTGATCGGCGATGGTCCGGACCGTTCGCAGGCAGAGTGGCTGGCAGTCCAGAAGGGGATTCACGAGCAGGTGCTGTTTCTCGGCAAGCAGGATCAGATTCGGGAAAAGCTGGCGATGGCGGATGTCATGCTCCTTCCCAGCGAACTGGAATCGTTTGGACTGGCCGCGCTCGAAGCCATGGCCTGCGAAGTGGTGCCGATTGCCACGCGGGCCGGCGGACTCCCGGAAGTCGTGGAACACGGGGTTACTGGCTTCCTCGCCGACGTTGGCGACGTGGAAACCATGGCGCGATATGCCATCGACCTTCTCAGCGATGAAACGCGACTGCGAGAGATGGGCACCCGGGCGCGCGCCTCGGCCCGACAACGCTACTGCACCAGCAAGATCATTCCGCTTTACGAAGACTTCTACCGGCGGGTGCTGGAGCGATCGGTGTAGCCGCCAGCACCTCTTCCGAATGGGGAATGGCGGGCAACTGCAGTCGTACCAGTGTCCCGGAGCCTTCACGGCTGTCGATCACAATCTTCGCGGCATCGCCATAGAGAACCTTCAGGCGTTCGGCAACATTCGCCATGCCGATTCCCGCGCCCCCGAGTCCATCGGGTTGTCCGAGTAACTGGGCCGAGCCCATGCCTACTCCGTCGTCTTCGATTTCAATCGTCAAGCGCGACTTGATCTGCCGGCTTCGCAGGGTGATGCGGCCGCCTTCAACTTTGGAAGCGAGTCCGTGCTTGATGCAATTCTCGACGAGAGGCTGCAACAGCATGCTGGGAACCATCGTATCGAGGGAAAACGGGTCGAGTTCCTTGATTACCCTGAGCTTGTCGCGTCCGAAACGGACGACTTCGATATCGAGGTAGTTATCGATGAAGTCCACTTCTTCGCGTAACGGCACGAACGAATCCGGGCTGTGGAGAAGGCGGCGGAGAATGGTCGCCAGTTTGAGGATCATATCGCGCGCCGCGTCAGGATCAAAGCGCACAAGCGAGGAAATCGTGTTCAGGGTATTGAACAGGAAATGGGGATTGATCTGATTCTGCAGGGCAGCCATGCGCGCCTGCAGGAGAAGGCGCTCCTGCTCTTCGAGCTTTAGCTGGATGCGAACCCCGTTGAAGATCTTCATCTCGGTGCCAATCACCATGACGGCCGTGAGATAGATTACCGCCTCGACCCAGAGGTTTTCGCTTTCCAGACTGAAAATGGCGTTGGGCCGAACATGACGAATCTCGGTTTGAAGAAAACGCAGGCCCACGATGGTGACAAATAGCGTGACCTGCCAGTCGAACACGCGCGGGCGCGGGAGATTGCGCCGGATCCAACGATAAATACTGAGATCGACGAAGGGTGAGAATGACCAGACATCGTCGTGCTCCGGGGCCAGCAAACGCAACTGACCGGCAACGAGTCCGCAAAAAAGATTGAAAGGAAGACTGGCCCATTCGCCATGAAGAACAGCAGGCAAGGCAATCAACGCGCCGCCCAGAGCCCCGCAGAGCCGGCCACCAATAACGCCCAGCAACACTGTGGTTTCGAGCGCCAGATCGCCGGCGATGAAGCTGCGGGCACTAAAACGGATCCATACGCCGAGAGCGATTGGGACCGCCATGGCCAATGTGAGATAGATTTTTCGCCGATTGTCGCGATCCTCCAGAAAGAGGAGTTTCTTGAACTCTTTGGAACGCACCAGCGCGCTCGACAGGGCGGCCGCAACGCCCAGCTTAATCAGAAGATTGACCAGAATCAGCCGCGGTTCCATGGGAGAGTCGTTTCTGGCGCAGAAGCGCACGCCAGGAACCGATTGTACCTGCAGCGTTTCGCAAATGCCGTCCCCCATCGCTCCCCGGCGGGGCTCCTCCTTGCGCGAAGTTGCGGCGCGCGCGATCACAGCCGCCGGTGGTTGATAGAACCCGCTGGAGTTGATAGAAGCTGTTGAAGATCGGGCGATCCCCCTCTGTCACCCTGCCGGATTTGGTCCTACCTTCGACGCGTGACGGTTGCGTGCCCGTTTTTTCGTAATGTCTGGTAGAGGCGAACCAGTAATCCAGGTTGAGCAGAACCCAGAACCATTGAGTTCTCCGCCCATCATTCCCGTTGCGATGGGGTGATGCCAACTCCGGGGAAGACCGCGAATCACTTAGGAGCAGATGAGATGAAAATCCGTACGCCGTTTCACGCCCGCATCGTTGCCTGTTTATTGCTTGGGACCACGTGTCTTGGCTTGTCTGCAGCGGGGCAGTCTGTGCATCCCACGCTGAGTTTTACGAGCTATCTGCTGAGTCCGGCCGATCGCATCAACGCCCTTGCCGTGGGCAAGGAAGGCAGCGTCTACGTGGCAGGCGTCACCGTGGCTCACCCCGCGGACTTTGAGGTTAGCGGTTTGAGCGCGGGCGAAGGCAAAGCCTTTGTCGCCAAGTTCTCGCCGGATGGATCGAAGCTCATCTACCTCACGTACCTGGGAAAGACGGGCTTAGACGAGGCCCGCGCGATCGCTGTTGATAGCGTCGGCAATGCTTATGTGGCGGGAAAGACTCGCGCGAAAAACTTCCCGGTTGTAAACGCACTTCAATCCACTTGTCAGCCTGACGGAGCCGGCGAGTGCGCGGGCACGGCCTTTGTCGCCAAACTGGATGCGGGCGGAAGCGTGATCTTCGCCAGCTACCTCGGGGGCAGCGGCGGCGACGAGGCAAATGCCATCGCAGTCGATGTCCGTGGCAACATGTTCCTAGCTGGCTCGACGCACTCGCTGGATTTCCCGGTGACCGGAGCCGCGCAGCAGACGGCTGGCGGCGACGGAGATGCATTCGTGGCGGGCATCGCGGCCAATGGTTCACGACTGCTGTTCGCAACTTATCTTGGTGGTTCCGGCACGGACGAGGCACGCGCGCTGGCGCTTGATACAGCCGGCGATGTCTATGTGACAGGGGAAACAAGGTCCCTCGACTTCCCCGTTCGCAAGGCGTTGCAGTCTCGGTGCAGTACGAACCAGCAAGGCGCGTGCGGATCTGCTTTCATCGCGAAACTCTCCCGCAATGGCATGACTCTGCAATATTCGACTTATCTGGGAGGCAGCGGCGGCGATGCCGGCAGTGCCATCGTTGTCGACGAACGAGGTTCGGCGTATGTAGCCGGGATCACGAAGTCCGCGGACTTCCCCCTGATGCAAGCCGGCCAAAACGGACTTCGCGGCCAGAGCAACGCATTTGTCAGTAAGATTTCGGCGTCGGGCTCGTCTTTGGTTTTCTCGACCTACCTCGGTGGCAGCGGAGCCGATCAGGCAAGCGCCATCGCCCTGGATCGGTCAAAGAACGTAGTCGTCGCCGGGTGGACCTTCTCTCCAGACTTCCCGGTTCGTGACGCCCTGCAGTCCGTGTGCAGTACCGACGGCAAGGCTCGATGCAGCTATGACGCTTTTGTCGCGGAACTGACTCCAGCCGGGTCCGAACTCCATTTTTCGACATACCTGGGCGGCACGGGAGCCGACGTATCTCGCGGCCTTGCGGTCGACGGGCAGGGATCGGCTTATCTTGCCGGCTGGACTTCTTCGCGGGATTTTCCGCAGGCGAGGCAAGCCCTCGCGCCCGCCAATACGCGTAGGCCCACCGCTTTGAAGAATCCGAGTGGGGCATTCGTGGCGAAGATCAGTGGTCTCAATAACGATCCTCAACCGGCGGTGAGTTGCGGAGGCGGCACGAAGAACTGGGTCGGCACAGTGGGGGACAACCTATGGACCTCAGCAAACAACTGGAGTCCTGCAGGGGTCCCGGTATCGACCGACAACGTTTGCATTCCGACGTCCTCCACCACAATCACGATTGGCGCCCTGGTGGCTGCAAACCAGACGATCGCCAGCCTGACTTCAGGAGCGCCGCTCACCATCACCAGCGGTCCGCTCTCGATTACCGGTACCTCGACATTTGCCGACTTGAGCCTCGCTGGCACGCTCACGGTGGGTGCGACGTCAACCATGTCCACCCTTCATCAAACCGGAGGCGTTATGACGGGCGCCGGAGATGTCTCCATCAGCGGCCTGCTCACCTGGCAGGCGGGTTCGGAATGTACGAATTTCTCAGGCAGTTCATGCAGCGCGCCAGTTACGCAGGCGGTCACCAACGCAAACGGTGGCATCAGTTTCACCGGGAGTGTCTTTCTCCAGGGGCGGACTTTGAACAATGCGGGTACTGCTTCCTACACGAATGCGTTCAGCTTCAGCATGGTGCTGGCGGCGATCGTAAACAACAAGGTTGGCGCGACTTGGGACGTAAGCAATAACGGAAATATCGGCATTTCCGGAACGGGCAATACATTCAACAATGCCGGGACTTTGAAGAAGACGGCTGGAACCGGCAATAGCCTGATTGACGCCATCTTTAACAACACCGGCACCGTGCAGACCAGTAGCGGCAATCTGATCTTCCGTGGCGGCGGCGACTGCGGTTCGTCCTGCGCGGGCGCCTGGACGGTGAGCACAGGTGGAAACCTTCAGTTCAACATCGGCACTTATGTCGTGACTGGCGCCATTACGAATAGCGGCGGAACACTACTGTTCAACGGCGCTACGCTTGACTTCGTCAAGTCGGGCACCACGACCATCACCGGGCCTTTGAATCAGACTGCGGGAGTTGTCTTTGGCCCTTCCACCCTGACCATCACCGGACTGTTCACGTGGCAGGGAGGATCGATGTGTACCAACTTTTCCGGCAGTACGTGCAGCGCTCCCGCCACGCAGGCGATTACCAATGCTAACGGCGGGATCAGCTTCACAGGATCGCCGTTTCTACAAGGACGAACACTCAACAATCCCGGTACCGCGTCTTACACCAATGCGTTCTCACCGACGCTGACACTCGGTGCGATCGTGAACAATCTGGCAAGCGGCACATGGGACCTCAGCAACAACGGAAACATCGGAATTTCGGGCACCGGAAACACGTTTAACAACGCTGGAACGGTGGTCAAGACGGCGGGGACCGGCAACAGTCTCGTGGACGCCGTCTTCAACAACACCGGGAGTGTATCGGAGAGCAGCGGCAACCTGCTGTTCCGCGGCGGC
>Ga0335085_10014259_pt1 | contig 11610 bp, 6 predicted proteins | sample Lox_Sample_45_FD_206712 | JGI IMG/M metagenome (GOLD analysis project Ga0335085, IMG submission 206712) | Soil microbial communities from Loxahatchee National Wildlife Refuge, Florida, United States - Lox_Sample_4.5 | ecosystem: Environmental > Terrestrial > Soil > Wetlands | place: USA: Florida... | reverse complement strand
CGCGCGTGCCATCGGCGGCGCGCGTCCGCTCCGCGCCGGGCAAGTCGCGCGCGCGGCCCGCGCGCGCGGCGCGGTCAATGAAGGGCGCGCGCCCGGTGGTGCCTGCGCGTTCGCGTGCCCGCCGGCCCGCGCAGCGCCTGCGTCCGGCCGCGGCGCCGGGCCCGCGCCGTGCGCGTGCCGCTACGCCGGATCCGGTCCGCGTCCGCGCCGTGCTCGAGCAGCTGCGCGAAGCGTATCCGGACGCGCGCTGCGCCCTGCACTTCGCGACCCCGCTGCAGCTGCTGATCGCGACCATCCTGTCCGCGCAGTGCACCGACGAGCGCGTCAACATCGTCACGCCCGCCTTGTTCGCACGCTATCCCGATGCTGCCGCGTTCGCGAACGCCACGCCGGCCGAGCTCGAGCGCCTGATCCACTCGACGGGCTTCTTCCGGCAGAAGGCGAAGTCGATCCGCGACTCCTGCGCCGACCTCGTCGCACGCTACGGCGGCGAGGTGCCGCGCACGATCGATGAGCTGACGGCGCTGCGCGGCGTGGGGCGCAAGACCGCGAACGTCGTGCTCGGGAACGCCTACGGCATCGCGTCGGGCATCGTCGTCGACACGCACGTCGCGCGGCTCGCGGCCCGGCTCGGGTTCACGCGCGAGACGGATCCCGTCAAGATCGAGATGGCGCTCATGCCGCTCGTGCCGCGCGAGCAGTGGACGCTCTTCTCGCACTGGTTGATCCTGCACGGGCGCGCCGCGTGCAACGCGCGCAAGCCCCGCTGCTCGATGTGCCCGCTCTCTCCCCACTGCCCGAAGATCGGGGTCACGCTCTCCCAATAGGGTTGGTCATGCTGCGTCTTCACCCGGCCGCGCTGCTCGTCGCGCTCGGCCTCGCCGCTTCCGTCGTTCACGCCACCGCCTTCACGCCGCGCATGCCGCTCTCGCTCGAAGAGGACGAGAGCGTCGCCACCACCGACGATGCGCGGGCACTCGTCACGAACCCCGCCGCGCTCGGCCTGCGCTATCCCGACGAGGTCTACGAAGGCTTCGCGCGCTACGACCGCCAGTTCGAGTGGAACAGCACGCTGCTCCAGCACCACGGCTTCGGGCTGCTCGCGCTGCGCCAGCGCGACACCTCGCAGACCTACGGCTTCGGCTTCGCGGCGGGCAGCGAGAAGCTGCGCTTCGGCGCGACGCCCTACGAGCTCGTCTCGGGCCAGCCGAAGGACTACGCGCTCGACTATCGCTTCGGCCTGCTCTCGCGCCCGACGCCATGGCTGTCGAGCGGCTTCACGATCGACCGGGCGTTCCAGCCCATCTTCCGCGGCGAGCGCCGTGCGCGACACTACACGCTCGGCGTCGGCTGGCGCCCGCTCGCGCTCGCACCGTCGCTCGCGCACGACTGGGGCACGCGGCTCACCTTCTCGGGCGACGTCACCGTCGTCGACGACGGCGAGTGGCGGCAGTCGCGCGTGCGGATCGCGGGCGATTTCGAGCCCGTGAGCGGCGTTCACTTCCGCGCCACGGTCGGCGACCATCGCAACGTGCGCGCCGGGCTCACGCTCTCGGGCGTCAACTGGCACGTCCATGGCGGCGAGTCGCGCGAGGCGGGCCGCGTGCAGTACCAGACCTACGCCGCGTCGATCCACACCGGCGAGGAGCCGACGGCGCTGAGGATGTTCGCCCCCTCGCGCGTCGCGGTCGTGCACGCGGGCGGCACGCTCGCCGACGAATCGATGAACGGCGTCTCGCTCACGGGCGGCGAGGCGACAGTCGCCGCGAAGCCGATCCACCGCCAGCTCGAGCGCGCGCTCGAGGACCCGCTCACGCGCGGCGTCCTGCTCGACCTGAACGGCGTCGGCAACATGGCGCAGCTCGAGGAGCTCCGGCCGCGCATCAAGCGGCTCCGTCTCGCGGGCAAGCCCGTGGTCGCCTACCTCGAGAACGGCGGCGGGCGCGGCGATCTCTACCTCGCCGCGGCGTGCAACCGCATCGTCACGACCGAGGAGGCGGACTTCATGGCGCTCGGGCTGCGCAGCGAGCGCCGTTACTGGCGCGGGGCGCTCGCTCGCGCCGGCATCCGGGTCGACCGCTCGAGCACGGGCGCGTTCAAGTCGGCGTACCGCAACTTCAGCACGGATTCGATGCCGACCGCCGACAGCGTCGCGACACAGCACGAGCTCGACGTGCGGCAGAAGCTGTTCGTCGACGCGGTGAGCAGCGATCGCGGCATCACGCCGGCCCGGCTCGCGACCTACCTCGACGGCCGCGAGTGGGATCCCGCCGCGCTCGCGGCGGGCGGCGTCGTGGACTCGATCGGCTACCGCGAGGACGCGATGCGCATCCTCGGCCGGCTCGCGAAGCTGGGCGAGCGGCCGCGTGCGGTGAACCTCGCGCGCACGCCGCCGGCGCGGCGCGAGTGGACCCGCCCGCACCGCATCGCGATCGTCTACGCGGGCGGCGGCATCGACGTGGGACGCAGCGGCAACGATCTCCTGAGCGGTCCGACGCTCGGGAGCGCGACGCTCATCGCCGAGCTCGAGCGCGCGTTCCATGCGCGCGACGTTCGCGCCGTCGTGCTCCGCATCGAGAGCCCGGGCGGCTCGGCGCTCGCCGCGAACCTGATCGATCACGCCGTCCAGCGCCTGAAGCGCGAGACCCGCAAACCGCTCATCGTCTCGATGGGCTCGGTCGCGGGCAGCGGCGGCTACTACATCGCCTGCCACGCCGACTGGATCGTGGCCGATCGCAACACGCGCACGGCGTCGATCGGCGTGCTCACGATCCGGCCGTCGTTCGAGGGGCTCTACGAGAAGCTCGGCGCGCACGAGGTCGAGTTCGACCGCGGCGACTACATGCGCGGCACGTCCTGGTCGCGCGACTGGGGACCGCGCGAGCAGGCCACGGCCGACTCGACGATCCAGCGGCTCTACCGCGGGTTCGTGGGCAAGGTGGCCGATGGCCGCCACCTGGACCTCGCGAGCGTCGAGGCGTCCGCGCAGGGACGGGTGTGGATGGGCGACGACGCGCTGGCGCGCAAGCTCGTCGACGAGATCGGCGGGCTCGACGACGCGATGCGCGAGGCGCGGCTGCGCGGCGGCATCCGGCTCGACGAGCGCATCCGCCCACTCGAGCTCGGGCGGCCGCGGCCGTCGTTCGTCGAGCGGCTGCTCGGCGGCTGGGTGAGCGATGCGCTCGCACGCGACGCCCAGCTGCCGGATTGGAGCGGCGCGCAGATGCTCGATCCCGACGTGCTCGATCCGCTCGTCGAGTGAGCCCCGGGAAGGCCCCGTCGCGGCAGAAGAAAGCGACGCGCCCGCGGAGCGCGAAGCCGTCGACCGCGGGTGGAAGGGCTGCCACGCCCGCGCGGAGGGCTTCGCCGCCCGCACGGCTCGGCGCCGAGCCGATCACCGGGCGCGCGCTCGGGCGGGCGAGCCTCGCACGGCAGATGCTGCTCGCGCGCGAACGCGTCTCCGCCGTGCGCGCGATCGAGCGGCTCGCCGGACTGCAGGCCCAGCAGGCGCGGCCGCCGTTCGTCGCGCTCTGGAGCCGGCTCGAGAAGTTCCGGCGCGAGGAGCTCGCGAAAGTAATCGCCTCGCGCGAGGTCGTGCGCGCAACGATGCAGCGCGGCACGCTTCACCTGGCGAGCGCCCGCGACTACCTGCGCCTGCGCGGCGCGCTCCAGCCGGGGCTCACCCAGGGCCTGCGCGCGATCCTGCGCGCACGGGCGGACGCGCTCGACTTCGCCGCGATCGCGCGCGAGGCGCGGAGCTTCTTCGGCCGACAGCCGCGGCCATTCGATGAGTTTCGCGATCACCTCGCCGCACGCGGCTCGGCGGACGACGTTCGCGCGCACGCCTACGCGGCGCGCCTGACCGTGCCGCTCGTCCAGGTCCCGGACGATTCCGCGTGGTGCTATCCCGCCGCGGCGGCGTTCGCGCTCGCGGACGGCTGGCTCGGGAAGCCGCCGTCGACGGACGAGGACGCGCGCGAGCTCGTGCGCGGTTACCTGGCCGCGTTCGGGCCGGCGAGCGTCGCGGATGCGCAGGCGTGGGCGGGCGTGGGCGGGCTCGCGCCGACCTTCGAGCGGCTTCGCCCCGGGTTGCGCACCTTCCGCGACGAGAAGCGCCGCGAGCTCTTCGATCTGCCCGACGCGCCACGCCCCGACGAGGCGACCCCCGCGCCCGCGCGGTTCGTGCCCGAGTTCGACAATCTCGTGCTGGCCTGGACCGATCGCTCGCGCCTGATGACGGAGGAGCACCGCAAGCGCATCGTCACGAAGAACCTGCAGGTGCTCGCGACGCTCCTCGTCGACGGCCGCGTGGCCGGAACGTGGACCATCGAACGCGCAGCGAAGGCCGCCACGCTCGTCATCGCACCATTCGGGCCGCTGCCCGCGGTTGTCCGACGCGAGCTGGAATCGGAAGGGGCGGCGCTGCTCGCGTTCTCCGAGCCCGAGGCCGGGCGGCGCGAGCTGCGGTTCGAGAAGCCCCGCTAGTTCCCGCCCGGAAGCGCCGCGCAGAGGCGACGCGAGCGACTGCGCCGGACTTCAGCTCCTGCGCATCGCCTTCGCCCAGCGGCTCGAGTCGTCGCAGGCGAGGTAGCGCGCGGCCCAGAACGACGCCTCGGCCGGGCGGCCCACGGCGCGCAGCGAGAGCACGCGGTCGTAGAGGGCGAGCGGGTACTCGGCATCGATCGAATCGACCATCGCGAACTGCGCGATCGCCTGGAGCCTCAACGCTCGGGATTGCCACGGCTCGGATGTGACGTCGGCCTCGAGCGCGAGCGCGACGCCCGCGCCCAGACGGCCTTCGCCATAGTGCGGCGCGAGCTCGCAGGCGTGACGGTAGCGCCCGGCGGCGCGATCGTACGCGTGCCGCTCGAGATCGAGCGCGGCGAGCGCGGCGAGCGCGCGGGGATCGTCGCGGTGACGCCGCCGCGCGGCCTCGAGCGCCGGCCGGGCGGCGGCGAGGAGCGCGACGGAGGCGGCATCGGGCGCGTCGCGCCCGGGCTCGCCGCCGAGAACGGCCGCGCGCCAGCGCAGCTCGCCCGTCGCCGAGCTCACGCGCCCCGCGAGCGCCGCGGCGACGGCGTGCGCGTCGGCGTCGTCGGGCAGGCCGTGTGGATGGCGGTGCGCCAGCATCAGCGAGACCTCGGCGAGCGCGAGCAGGGCGAGCAGCATCGCGACGAAGCCGATCGTGGGCAGCACGCGCCATTTCAGGCGGCGCTCGATCTCGGCGACAGGAGGGCCAAGCGGCGGAATCTGGGCCATGGTGACGCCGACGATACCGGCGGGCGATCGCGGCCCGCAACGCGGCCGCACGGCCCCAAACCGCGCGCACCCATCGCTCGCGGCGTGACATCCAAACCCCTGGCGCGAGGCATGGTGCCCGCGCCGAATCGAACCCGCCGGGTGCGACGCGCCCCGGCGCGAGGAGGAAGCATGCATTCCCACTTCGTACCCGTCCGCTGGCACGGCGGACGATGCGGCCCGGAGCACGAACACCACGCCCACTGCGGTTGCGGCCCCGGATCGCGCGGCTTCGACCGCACCGGACACCATCACTTCGGGGGCGAGGACTTTGCGGGCGGCTTCGGCGTCCGCCGTCCACTGCGCTTCCTGGCCTGGAAGCTGGGCCTGAGCGAGTCGCAGGTCACCGAGTTCGCCGCGGTCATCAACGAGCTCAAGACCGAGCGAGCGCAGAGCGCGGTGGACGATCGCCGCGCGCTGACGCTGTTCGCCGACGCCGCGGCGGGCGAGAGCTTCGACGCGGCGAAGGCCGGCGAGGCGGCGAGGCTGCGCGCCTCGAGCGAAGAGCGGCTGCAGAAGAAGGTCGCCGACTCGCTCGCGCGCATGCACGCACTGCTCGAGCCCGAGCAGCGGCTGCGACTCGCGACGCTGCTGCGGACCGGCGTGCTCGCGATGTGACGTGACGCGTCCGGGGCGGGATGCCCCGGACGGATCGACGCGCGCGGCCCGGGTGCGGGACACCCGGGCCGCGTTGCGCCCGTCGGCGAAGCGCAGCGGCGCATTGCGGCCGCCGCGGCGGTGCGATCCCACGCTCTCGCGCCGGGCTCGCACGCCCAGGTTTTTTTGCCTGGGCCCGGCAAAGCGGATACCTTCGCGAAGAGTGGTCACGCGACCGCGCCGGGCGCGGCCGATCGTCCTTCGCCGAGGCTACGCCGCATGGCACTTGCGCGCTTCCTGCAGGTTTCCGATCTGCACCTGGGACGCCCCTTTTCGTGGCTTCCGGCGGCCCGGCGCGACGAGCGCCGGCGTGACCAGCAGCGCGCACTCGAGACGGCCGTCGCGCAGGCGATCGAGCGGGGCGTCCACGCCATCCTGATCCCGGGCGATCTGTTCGACGACGTGACGGTCGAAGCGGGCCTGCTCACGTTCGCGCTGCGCGCCTTCGAGGTGAACGGCTGCCCGCCCGTATTCATCGCCCCGGGCAACCACGATCCCGTCTCGGCCTCGAACCCCGCTTGGGACCCCCGTCTGCTGCGCGCGCGCGGCGCGCGCTGGCCGTCGCACGTCCACGTCTTCGACTCGCCGAACTGGAGCGCGGTCACGCTTCCGAAGCCGGCGGGCGTGCGCATCTGGGGGCGCTGCTTCACCGCGAGCGGCGAGAGCGTCGAACGGCCGCTCACGCCCGAGGCGTTGCGCGCGGTCGCGGGAGGCGATCCCGTCGGTTTCGATCTCGCGCTCTTCCACGGCTCACGCGAAGGGCGCTGTCCGCCGGGCCAGAAGATCACCGCGCCGTTCTCCGACGAGGAGGTCGCGGCCTCGCCGTTCGTCTACCTCGCGGTCGGCCATTACCACGCCGCCTCGCGCCTCGAAGCGGCCCACGCCGAGGGCACACGCTCGGCCGGCGCGCGGCTCGCCTACGCCGGCTCGGCGATCTCGCTCGACCTGACCGAGACCGGCTCGCACGGCGCGCTCGAGGTGCGCATCGAGTTTGGCCACCGCCTGCCGTTCGTCGAGGTGGAGCCGATCGAGCTCGACCGCCGCCGCGTGCTCGATCTCGCGGTCGACGTGATGGGCGCGGCGAGCCCCGACCAGCTCGAGCGGCGGGTGCTGCGCGCGCTCGATTCCGCCGGCGCGACCGACCAGGACATGGCCACGGTGCGGCTGTCGGGCCGCTTGGGCGCGGGCGTGCACTGGGCCGGGCCCGGCGCGGCCGCGCGCGCGCGGCTCTTCTGCCTGCGCGTCGACGCGTCGGCCGTTCGTTCGGACTACGACCTCGACGCCTATCGCACCGCGGAGCCGCGCACCACCGAGGAGCGCTTCGCGCGCGAGCTGCTCGCGCGGCTCGATGCCGAGACCGACCCGCAGACGCGCGCGACGATCGAGCTGGCGCTGCGGTATGGACTCGATGCGTTCCGGCTGCGCGAGGTCGTGCCGGCGCCCGACGAGGTCACGTCGTGAACCTGCTGCGACTGCGCGCGGACGGCTTCGGGCCGCTGCGCGGCGAGTGGTCGTTCGCGCCGCGCCTCGTGAATCTCGTCGTCGACGACAACGAACGCGGCAAGAGCTCGCTCATCGCCGCGATCGCGGCGGGGCTCTACGGGCTCGACGACGACCGGCGCTCGCATCGCGTGCTCACGCCGCGCGAACGCTGGCGGCCGTGGGCCGGCGGGGCCTATCGCGTCGAGCTCGAGCTCGAAGTGGGCGATCGCAAGCTGCGCATCGCGCGCGATTTCGAGCGCAACTCGGTCACGGTGTTCGACGGGCAGGGCCGCGAGGTGACCGCGGAGTTCGCCGAGGGGCGCGACGAGTTCCCGGTCGGGCGCAAGCTCCTCGGCCTCGATGCCGCGGAGTTCGAGAAGTGCGCGTTCGTCCGCCAGGGCGACCTCGACGGGATCGTGCCCGGGGACGAGAAGGCGCGGCGCGCCTCGTCGCTGCGCGCGCGGCTCGAGAACGCGGCGGACACGCACGTCGGCGACACGAACGCCTCCGAGGCGATGCGCGTGCTCGACGAGGCGCTGCGGCGCTACGACGCGCCCGAGCTCGAGTTCACGGGCACGATCGAGAACGCGATCGACCGGCTCGAGGCCAAGCTCGCCTTCGACGGCTCGAAGCTCCACGAGCTCGAGCAGGAGATCGAACGCGCGCGCGCGCCGCTCGAGCGGCTCGCCGCGCTCGCGGACGAGGAGGACGCGCTGCGCGCCACGCTCGAGGAGCTCGAGGCCGAACGTCACGCCGGGCTCGCGCTCGAGGTGAAGCGCCAGGTCGAGAAGGACGACACGAATCGCGCCGAACTCGCGGCGCTCGAGCAGGAGGCCGCCGGGCTCGAGGGCGTCTCGCGCCTCTCGGCGAGCGCGGACGCCGACCTGCGCGAGGCCGTGACGCGGCTCGAGGAGGCGCAGCGCAACCTCGAGACGCTCGAGTCCCGCCGGCAGGAGGAGATCGCCGCGGAGCGCGACAACCTGCGCGCCGAGATGGCGAACCTGTCCGCCTACGAGGCATTCACCGAGGACGACGCCAACCGCTGCGTGGGCTTTGCGGCCGAGCTGCGCCGGCTCTCGATGGACGATGCGCAGCTCCGCCAGCAGATGTTCGGGCTGCGCGACCATCTCGCGAGCCGCGGCTACGAGCCCGAGCACATCCAGTTCCTGACCGCGCGCTTCAGCGGCCTGCCGGATGAGCCGCAGCGCCTGCTGCGCCGCCAGTCCGAGGCCAGCCTCGCGTTTCAGACCGAGGTCGCGCGGCTCGAGCAGGAGCGCACCGAAGCCAGCGAGACGCTGCGCGCGGTCGACGGCTCGCGCAGCCGGCGGCGCGTGCCGGGCTGGTTCGCGCTCGCGCTCGGGCTCGGATCGACGTCCGCGGGCGTGGTCGTGCTCGCGCTGCACGGCCCGGCGGGCGCGGGCGCGGGGCTCGCCGGCTCCGGACTCGCGCTCGCCGCGCTCGGCGTCGCACTGCTCCTGATCGGAGCGCGCTCGCAGGCCGCGGAGCGCGACACCGCGCTGCGCCGGCTGGGTGAGGCGCAGCGCCAGCTCAACCTGCTGCGCAGCGAGCGCGCGAAGTACGAGATCGCGCTCGCCGACCTCGCGCGTCACATGGGTTACCGCGACGCGATCGACCTCATGCGTCACTGGGCGGAGTACTCGCGCATGGTCGAGGACAGCGCGCCGCTCACGCGCGCGCAGGAACAGCTCAGCGTGCTCGAAGCGCAGCGGCGCCGGCTGCTCGATCAGGCCCAGCCGCACCTCAAGCCGCTCGGCGACGTCGCGGCGAGCCCGGAAGCGCTCGAGCGCGTCGCCTACGAGGGCCGGCGCATGGCGCAGGCGCGCGCGCGCCTTTCCGAGCTCGACCGCAGCTGGGAGCACGTGCGGCGCGAGCGGGAGATCCACGAGGTCGAGATCGCGGGACGCCGCGAGCGCGCGGTGCGCATCCTGCAAGCCGCCGGGCTCACGCACGATCCCGAACGCCCGTGGACCGACCACATCGCCGACCTCGCGGCGCGCGCGGCGCAGCGGGCGCGACACGCGATGCTCGTCGACGAGCTGATCCCGTACGCGAAGCGCCAGCTCCTGCCCGGGGCCGAGCGCGAGCAGCGCGAACGTCGGCTCGAGCAGCTCGCCGCCGAGCGTGGCGGGCTGGGCGAGGCGCGCCCGTCCGACGAGATCGACGCGGCGGCGCGCGCCGCGCGCGAGCGGCTCGAGAGCGTGCAGAAGGACCGCTCGGACCTCCGGGTCGAGGTCGACGAGATCGGCCGACGCTACGCGCAGCAGCGCCCCGAGCTCGAAGCGCAGCTGGAGCGGTTGCGTCGCGCGCTCGAACGCGCGCGTGCGTTCCGCAGTGCCGCGACGCTGGCGCGCGAGACGATCCAGAAGGTGGCCGTCGACACGCACCGGCGCTGGGCCGAGTTCCTCAACACGCGCGTGGCCGAGCTGCTCGGGCGCTTCGGCGCGCGCGTCGAGCAGCTGCGCTTCGGCGAGGATCTCGACTTCTCGGTGCAGATGGACGGCGGCCCGCAGGTCTCGCGCGGCAAGGCGGACCTGCAGCTCTCGACCGGCGCGCGCGACCAGCTCTACCTCGCCGTGCGGCTGGCGGTGAGCGAGTTCATCTCGCGCGGCGCCGAAGCGCTGCCGCTGCTGATCGACGATGCGTTCGCGACGAGCGACGACGCGCGGCTCGAGGCCGGGATGCGCGCGCTGCTCGAGAGCTTCGGAGCGGGCCACCAGCTGATCCTGCTCACCTGCCACCGCGGCCGGCACCTGGAGCTCCAGCGCCACGCGCCGGAACTCTTCGGCGACCGCGTGCGCTGGCTCGACCTGGGCACACCGTCGGCGGCCCGCACGTGAGGCGGGCTCGCCTCCTCGCAACGCTCGCCGCCGCGCTCCTCGTCGTGCGCCTCGCGGCAACGCCGGAAGCCTCCGTGCAGGCGCCCGGCGCGCCGTCCGCGAGCGGGCTCACCGAGATGTCGAAGACGCGCCTGCTTCGCGCCGGTGGCGCACTGCCCGACGATCACGCCGTTGCGGTGACGTACGAGGGCCTGCTCGAGGTCGAGAGCCACCTCGAGGTGCCGCACGCCATCCTGCGCTACCACTCGGTGCGGCGGATCGTGGCCGCCTCTCCGCTTCGCGCCCGGCTCGACTGGACGACGTGGCGCGACGACGACACGACGCACTGGGTCGAGACGACGATCCTGGACGGCGACCGTGTCCTCCAGCGCGAGGGCCCCAAGGCGCCGTTCGTCGAGCTCCGCGGGCAGGACGCGCTCGACACGGCCGTGCCCGTCTGGTCCGCCGTGCCCGCGTTCACGTGCGCGCGGATGCTCGCCCGCGCGGACGACCACCTTCAGGGCGGCCCGGTTTCCGAGGTCGAGTCGCGGTACGAGTGGGACGATGCGCTCGGCCACGCGACCTACCGGCTTGGCCCGCTCGACGATCCGATCTCGCTCGCGATCGTGCGCGACGATCCGCGGCTCGGCACCGTCTCGCAGTCGTTCCACTACTTCTCGATCACGACCCGCGACGGCGACGCGTGGCCGGACAGCCTCTACTCCGAGGGCTATCCCAAGGGGCTCATCTGGCACCTGCACGAGTGGCGCACCGCGCTCGAGGACACCGTGCCGCTCGCCCAGCTCGCGCTGCCGGATTCGATCATGCCGTCGCCGCCCCAGGTCACGGATACGAGCGCGCGCGTCGTGTCGCTCGGCCACCATCTCTGGACGGTCGAGTTGCGCGACGCGGACACGCGCTCGCTCGTCGCCGAGTTCGGAAACCACCTGATGGTGATGGAGACGTCGAGCGACGTGGCGCACGGCGAGCGCATCCGGCGCGCGATCCGTGACTCGATCTCGACCAAGCCGATCCGTTACGTCGCGTTCGGGCATCACCATCCCGACTACATCGGCGGCCTTCGTGCCTTTCTCGCCGACTCCGCGACCGTCGTGTGCGCGGCCGCCAACGCGGCCTACGTGCGGGAGATCGCGCACCAGTACTTCCACCTCACCCGCGATCGGTTCGCTGTGCGCTGGCCGGGTGGCATGGACGTTCCGATCGACACGCTGGTCGATGGTCGCTGGAAGGACGCCGACGCGACGAACGAGGTCGACGCGATCGACATCGGCGCGCTCTCGCACCACACGCTGCACTACATCGTGTTCTGGCTGCC
>Ga0335085_10014258_pt1 | contig 11611 bp, 6 predicted proteins | sample Lox_Sample_45_FD_206712 | JGI IMG/M metagenome (GOLD analysis project Ga0335085, IMG submission 206712) | Soil microbial communities from Loxahatchee National Wildlife Refuge, Florida, United States - Lox_Sample_4.5 | ecosystem: Environmental > Terrestrial > Soil > Wetlands | place: USA: Florida... | reverse complement strand
CGCGCAGGCGGTGAGCGCCGGCCCGGCGGCAACGGGCACGGTGATCGCGATCGCGCCGACCACGCTCTCGCGCGGCGTCACCCTCGGCGCCAAGCCCGGCGGCCAGCTCGGGCTGAGCGCCGCGGAACTGGCGCTGATCAGCGGCGGCACGCTGCGCGTCGGCAGCTCGACGGCGCTCGGCGACGCGGCCGACACGACGGGCGCGATCACGATCGCGGCCGCAACCGCGCCCGCCGGGTGGAACACGCTTTCTGTGCGCACCACCGGCGCGGTGACGCAGACCGGAACCCTGGCCGTGCCCAACTTCGCCGCGCAGGCGGGCAGCCTCGGCACGATCACCAACGGCGCCAGCGGCGCCGGCAAGGTCGGGCTGGCGGTGGCGAGCGGCGCCATCAGCTACCAGTACGGCGCGAGCACCAGCGACCCGCTGTCGGTCCCGGCGGCCGGCGTCGACGGCGTGACCGGGGTCGCCTCGAGCAACAGCGCGATCGCGCTCACCGGCAGCGGCGGAGTGTCGCTGTTCGCCGGAGTCAGCGCCGGGACCGGCACGGTGACGCTGCAGGCCGCCGCCGGCGGCGTCAGCGAGGATGCGGCGGCGAGCGTCACCGGCGGCGCGCTGCGGCTGCTGGGCGCCGGCGGCTTCGACCTCTCGGCGAGCCCCAACAACCTCGTCGACACCCTCGCCGCGGCGACCTCGGGCGGCGTCAGCTACACGCAGAAGGCCGGCAACGGCCTCATCGTCGGCTCGGTGTCCGGCACCAGCGGCATCTCGGTCGGCACCGACAACGTCACGCTCACGGCCGACGCGCTCGACGTGCAGCAGATCGTCTCGACCAACGGCGGCACGATCACGCTCACCAGCACGACCCCGGTCACGGCGATCGACCTGGGCACCAATGGCGCCGGCCTGACGCTGGACGCGACCGAGCTCTCGCGCCTCATCGCCGGCGCCGGCACGCTCGCGATCGGCGACAGCGCGCACACCGGCGCGATCACGGTGAGCGCCGCGGTCAACCCGGTCGGCGTCTCCGGGGGCATCTCGCTGCTCAACCGCACCGGCGGGGTGGCGATCAACGGCGTGCTCACCTCGGGCGGCGGCGCCGGCGCGGTGACGATCCTCGCCAACGGCGACGACGCCGACGGCACCGGCGGCATCACCGGCGCGATCACCCAGGGCGGCGCGGGCGGTATCGTCGGCGGCTCGCTCACCGTGCGCGCGGGCAACGGCGTCGCGCTCGGCGGCGTGGGCAACGCGGTGACCGGCTTCACCGCGGGCAACTTCCAGGCTGGCGACGTCACGCTCGCGAACGCCTCGAGCAGCCTCGCGGTCTCCACGGTCAACGACGCCGCGCCGAACGGCAGCATCTCGATTGCCACCAGCGGCTCGCTGAACGCCTCGACCGGCCCGATCACCACCGCCGCCAGCGGCAGCATCACGCTATCGGCCGGCGGCGCGATGACGCTGGGGCAGAACGTAGCGGCGGGCGGCACGGGCGACGTCACGCTGCACGCCGGCAACGGGCTGACGCAGACCGGCGGCGAGATCGCCGCGAACAACCTGCTGCTGACCGGCGCCGGCGCGTTCTCGCTGGCGCACGTGGGCTCGCAGGCGAACACGCCCAGCTCCGGCCACACCACCTTCCTCTACAACAACGCCGCCACCCTGGCGGCGAACATCGCCGGCACGCTCGACTACCGCGAGGCCGACGCGCTCACGGTGGGCACCATCGGCGCCACCAGCGGCGTCACCACCAGCGGCAACCTCAGCATCGTCAGCGGCGGCACGCTGGAGCAGCTGGACAGCACGATGGCGGCGCTCTCCACCACCGGTGGCCCGCTGACCCTCGCCGCGCCGCTGAATGCCGGCGGCGGCGTGATCACGCTCACCGCGGCCAATTCCGGCGCCGGCGGCATCAACCAGACCGGCGGCTCGATCTCCGGCTCGACGCTCGTCGCCGCCAGCGGCGGCCAGGCGCTGTTCGCGCAGCCGGGCAACGACGTCGGCACGCTCGCGATCGGCGCCAGCGGCAACGTCAGCTACGCCGACGCCAACGGCTTCACCGTGGGCGCGAGCGGCATTTCGAGCGGCGGCGGCAACGTCACCCTCGCCGGCGGCGGCACGATCAACCTCACCACGAACGTCGCCGCCGGCGCCGGCGCGATCGACCTGTCGACGAGCGCGGGCGGCATCAACCAGACCGCGGGCAGCGTCACCGGCGCCTCGCTGCGCGTCACCGGCGCCGGGCCGATGAGCCTGCCGCAGACCACCAACAACGTCGGCACGCTGGCGGCGAGCGTCACCGGCGACCTCACCTACACCGACGCCAACGCGCTTGCCGTGGACTCGCTCGGCGGCACCAACGGCGTGCAGAGCACCGACAACGGCAACATCGCGATCACCACGGTCGGCGGCTCGCTGAGCGTCAACCAGGCGGTGCTCTCGGGCCCGGCGATTCCGGGCACGCCCTCGACGCGGGGCAACGTCGGCCTGGTGGCGCTCGGCCCCACCAGCGACCTGACGCTCGGCGCCGACGTCGCCGGCAACGAGGTGCGGCTGAACGCCGACCGCAACTTCAGCCAGACCGCCGGCCAGATCGAGGCCGCGACGCTGCTGTTCGGCTCGGGCAACAACGTCAACCCCTCGACCCTCAGCTATTCGGGCGCGGCGCCGGCGGTGAGCGAGCTGATCTACAACTTCAGCGGCCCGACGACGCTGAACGCCAACCTCAATGCGAACAAGGTCGTCCTGCGCAGCACCAGCAACGGCTCGTCGTTCTCCTTCGGGCCCGGATTCGGCGTCAACGCCTCCAGCCTGCTGCTGGTCGGCGACGCCAGCTTCAACCTCGGCAACTCGGGCAACGACATCACCACGCTTGCGGCGCAGGGCGCCGTGCTCGCCGACGGCGGCTCGATCACGTACACGGACCAGAACAGCTTCAGCGTCGGCAGCGTCGCGAGCGGCTTCAGCTACCTCGGCACGACCAACGGCATCGGCCAGGCGGGCGGCAACACCTTCTTCGGCTTGAACGTGTACGGAGCGCCGGCGTCCGTGGCCCTGACCGCCTCCGGCACGGGCGGCACGATCGCCGTCGCGCAGCCGATCAAGGCGACGGGCACGGTCGCGCTGAGCGCGCCGTCGGGGGTCGCGGAGGCGGGTGCAGGCGCGATTACCGCGTCGTCCCTGGCGCTCACCGGCGGCGGCACGTTCGCGCTCGGCACGAGCGCGAACAACGTCGGCACGCTCGCGGCCAGCCTCTCGAACCTCGGCACGTTCACCTACCGCGACGCCGACGACCTGACGATCGGCACGGTCGGCGCGGTCTCGGGACTGACCGCGGCCGGCCCGGGCGCGACCAGCGTCACGGTCGACGCGGGAAACAGCCTCACAGTGAACGCGCCCGCGAGCGTGATCACCGCCGGCGACGCTGTGCCGAACACCGCGCCAGCCTCGCTGACGCTGTCCGCGCTGCGCGACATCACGCTCGCGAGCAACATCACGTTGCACGGCGGCAGCGTCGGCACCGGCAACGGCGCCCAGCTCAGCGTGCTGTCGAACCGCGGCGGCGTGTTCCAGACCGGCGGCAGCATCTCTGTGGTCGACAACGGGCCGGCGACCGCCGCCTCGCAGGCGCCGCACGCGGCGCAGGTCGACATCCGCGCCGCGAACCAGCTGCTGATCGACGGCAGTGCGATCGGGAACTGCGGCAACCCGTTCGGCTACGCCGGCAGCGGCGGCTGCGGCCAGGTGTCCCTGCGCAGCGTCTCCGCGCAGTCGAGCCTGGGTGCCGCGCGCGTCGACGTGCGCGCGCCCTCCAGCCTCGACAGCTCGGCGGGCACGGTCGGCGCCACCAGCCAGACCGGGCCGCGCGTGCTGCTGACCGGCGACATCACCAACAGCAACGGCGACGTGGTCTCCGCGGGCAATATCACGACCGGCACGGTCACCGTGACGCAGACTGCGGCCGCCGACGTCAACACGCTCGCCAGCACCGACACCGCGGGGCTGCTGATCTCGGGCAACGACATCACCACCAACGGCACCGCCAGCACGACCGGACGCTACGGCATCAACTTCACCGCGAACAACAACGTCACCCTGAACGGCAACGTGACGACCGACTCGCTCGACGGCATCAGCATCAGCACCGCGGCGACCTTGGGCACGGTGAAGACGACCGGCGCGGCGATCGTCACGGCCAAGACGCTGGGCCTGAACGGCGACTTCGAGAAGGGCCTCTTCAACCTGAAGACGAACGTCGCCGCGCTGCAGGTGCTCGGCGGGCGCGCCATCACCATCGACAACAGCGCGCGCACCGACACGCTGACCGCGACCGTGCTGGGGCGGGTGTCGCCCGCGACCACCGACCCGAGCAGCGGGCAGACGGTGCCGGCGGTGAACAAGCCGATCGGCGCGCTCTCGCTCACCACGGGCGGCAACCTGACGGTGTTCACCCTCAGCAACCAGACCACCCACGCCTGCGACCTGAGCGGCAACTGCGACAGCTTCTTCACCCCGGTCTCGCGTACCCCGCTCCTGCTGATCGCCGACAGCATCACCGAGACCCCGGGCGCGTTCAACACGGCGTCCTTCACCGACGTCACGCTGCGGCCCTACCACGGCAACCGCAACATCCAGGTCGAGAGCTTTCCCGCGGCGAGCCCCGACCCGAACACGACCTACTACCTCGCCAACCCGAACGGCCTGCTCAACCAGTTCAACCCGGACGCACACCTGACGATCGGCGGCAGCGGGGAGACGGGCAGCCTCTTCATCGGCAGCCACGACGCGTCCGGCGGCTGGCCCGACAGCCAGCAGTTCAGCCTCGGCACGATGCAGGTGAGCTTCGTCACCACCGGCCGCGTCTACAACCTGTTTTCGAGCAACCAGGACATCCCGGTCGTGTGGGACGTTCCGTTCCTGGGGCTCCCGCCGTACGACGCCTCGAACCACATCACCTGCATCTCGGGTCAGGCGTGCCTGAAGAACATCAGCAGCGGCAAGATTTTCATCCAGGACAGCCTGAGCACGGGGACGACCAACCCGCGCAACATCGTCATCCAGGGCACCGGCACGGGGATCGGCGGCTTCACGCCGCCCGCGGGCGGCTCGTCGAGCTCGGGTAGCGGCAGCGGCGGCAGCAGCGGCGGCAGCGGCGGCAGCAGCGGCGGGTCTTCGGGAGGCAGCACATCGCCCTCGGGCGATCCGGGCGGCGGCGGCGACAGCGGCACGCCGGGCGATACCGCGGTCACCACGGTCACGCCGCCGGGGGCCACCCCCGGCAGCGGGACTTCGACTGGCACTGGCACCGGCACCGACCTGGGCGGCGGTGACGCCGGCGGTTCGGGAGGCGCGGCCGGGCCCGACGGCGGCGCGAGCAGCGGATTTTCTGGAGGCACTACGGGCGGCGGCGACACGAGCGGCGCCGGCGACTCCGGCCTCGCCGGGGGCACGCCCTCGGACGGAACCGGACCCGGCTCGACGGGCTTCACCGATGGCGGCTCCTCGAGCGGTGGCAGCGGCAGCGGCAGCGGCGGCAGCGGCGGCGGCGGCACGGGGCTCGCCGGCGGCACCGATGGCGGCGGCGCGGGCGGCGACTCCTCCGGGTTCTCGGGCGGTGCAGGCGGCGGGGCCGGCGGCTCCGGCCTGGCCGGAGGAGGTGCCGGGGGCGCAGGCGGCGCGGGCGGCATCGGAGCGGGCGGCGGCGGGCCTGGCAGCGGCACCGGGGTGGCGGATGCAGGCAGCGGGGGCGGCGGCGGGTCGGGCGGGGATACGAGCGGATTCTCGGGCGGCGGCGTTGGCGGCACCGGAGGCACCGGAGGCGGCGCAGGGGGTGCCGGCGGTGGGGGCGGTGGCACCGGCGTGGCGGATGCGGGTGGCGGAGGCGGCGGCGGGTCGGGAGGCGACGCGAGCGGATTCTCGAGCGGCGGCGGGGGCGCCGGCGGTCTCGCGGGCAGTGGCGCTGCCGGAGCGGGCGGTGGCGCTGCCGGGGCGGGCGGCGGCGCAGGTGGGGCGGGCGGCGGCGCAGGTGGTACGGGACTCGCGGATGCCGGAGGCGCGGGCGGCGGCAGCGCCGGCGCGGGCGAGTCGGGATTCTCCGGCGGCGGCGAGGGCAGCGGTCTCGCGGGCGGCGCCGCCTCGGGCGGTGGCGCGGGTGGGTCCGAACTCGCGGGGGCCGGAGGCGAGGGCGGCGGGGCGGAAGGCGCGGGCGGCTCCGGCTACGCGGGCGGCGGCGGCGGCGGGGGCGGCGGCGGTGCTGGCGGGGCTTCGGCAGGCGCGGAGGGCGGACAAGGTGGGCAAGGTTCGGGCCTCGCCGGCGGGGGCGCAGGCGGCGCTGCCGGCGGCGGCGCGGGCTCGAGCGGAGCGGGCGGCGGCGGTGGGCAGACGGCGCAGCAGGGCGGCGGCGGAGAGGGAACGCCGCTGGCGCTCGTCGGTGGTGCGAGCGGAGACGCGCAAGCACCCGAAAGCGGCGCCGCGCCAGCCTCGCAGGCGGGAACGGAGACGCCGCGGTGCGAGCCGGACGATCAGCAGGTGCGCGCGATCGCGGGTGGCGGTGGAGCGATCCTGCTGCGCGGCAATGCGGTGCAGATCAACCACGACGCGCGCGGCTGCGCCGGCGGCCCGCCCGCGGGCGCGCCGCTGTCGCAGCGTTGAAACCCGGGAAAGAACACGCTTTTTTGACGCCTTCTGCGTTCGCGCGCAGGGCGGCCGTGCTTATAATCGATGCGCGAACGCAGATAGAAAGCGGCGCGGGTCGGTACAGAGGTTTTTGCAACGCATCAATACGATCGGGGGAAAAATGATCAAGCAGCTGCGCGCAAGCCTGAAGGGACTGAAGAAGCGGCAACTCGGACAGGGGATGACCGAGTACATCATCATCGTGGCGCTGATCGCGATCGCCGCCATCGGCGTGTACAGCTTCTTCGGGCAGACGATCCGCGGCCAGACTGCGGGGATGGCGAACGAGATGGCCGGCAAGCAGGCGAAGGAAGGCCAGGACGTCGCCACCAAGGCGGCGGGATCGGCGGTCACGTCCGCCCAGAAGAAGGACAACCTCGGCAACTACGGCAACGAGCAGAAGTAGCAAGCCCGCTTAGCTCGGAGGGGGACATGGCGGCGGGCAGGGCCGCGCTGAGAGGCCGTCAGCGCGGCCAAGCACTGGTATTCATCTGCGTCACCACTGTGGTGGTGGTGCTGGCGGCGCTGGTCATGTACAGCGTCGGCCAGCTCACGAACAACAAGATGAAGCTGCAGAACACGGCCGACGCCGCCGTGTACAGCGCGGCGCTGGTGCAGGCGCGCGACCTCAACTTCACCGCTTACATGAACCGGGCCACCATCGCCAACCAGGTCGCGGTGGCCCAGATCGTCAGCTTGACCAGCTGGGCGCGGCACCTCGACGACATGTACAGCGGCGAGTACGTGTCGATCGCCGACACGCTCGCCGACATGTCGACCCTGTCGGCGCTGTGGACGGTGCCGAGCGAGATCGGCCAGAGCGTCGGCAAGGTGGCCAAGCAGGCGTTCAACTCCGCCGGCCCGGTGCTGGTGAAAGTGCTCGACCTTCTGATCGATGCCTTCCGCGTCGCCTCGATGGGCTACCACCTCGGCATGACCGTGGACCTCGTCGAGGTGGTGCCCGACGTCATTCACGCCAACGACGCGAACGCGGACCTGTCGCTGCTCGGCACGGCGGCGGTGGCGATCTCGGCGGCCCAGCACATCGCCTTCGCCAAGACGATGAAGCCGGGCGGCAGCAGCCCCAGCGACGGCGACAAGCGCATGGCCAACGTCACCGATGCCTCGATGGACCTGTTCTACAAGAACCGCACGCTGCCCCTGACCTTCTATCCGCTGCCGATGCTGATCGACCCGGTGCGCCTGTTCGAGCCCGGCGTGGGGCCGCTGGTGATGTTCCGCTTCCACGGCGGCGGCACCGACCTGGACAGCACCAGCAGCGGGGCGCAGTACCTGAAGGCCTGGAACGGCACCGACGACTCCGGGCTGTTCGTCATCTTCTGCATCACGATCTCGATCCTCGGCATCCCGGTGCCGATCCCGTTCCCGCTGCCGCCGCTGCCGGCCGGCCACGGCGCCGCCGCCGCGGGCGACTACCAGAGCTCGGTGCTGATGTTCGGCTCGGAGCTCACGCACCGCGATACCGACAACAGCGGCACCGACTCGCGCGCCGCGGTTCCCTACGGCGGCGTCTATCTCAACCCGTACACCATGATCACCTACTACCAGCAGGTGGCCGAGGGCCCGGGCACCAACATGGACTCGCGCGCCGGGCTGCGCGACTACTACGACGTCAAGGACAACGCGCAGGGCACGACCTCGCACCAGGCCACCACCGCGACCAGCGGCACCAACTACCACAACGACGTGGCGCCGGCGATGATCATCGAGATCCAGCGCCCGACGAGCACCATCTCGACCTCGAGCACCGGCAGCTTCCGCATCGGCGGCGGCACCGGAGGGCAGCTCGACCTGCCCGACAAAACCGTCGGCAACAAGCTGAAGGCGCTTTCCAAGGCCGAGGCCTACTTCTCGCGCCCGAAGGCGCTGTTTCCGCGCTCGGACGGCAAGACCGAGTGGGGCAGCCTGTACAACCCTTACTGGCAGCCGCGGCTGGTGGCCAACTCGCTGCTCGAGCAGGCGGCGTCCTTCCTCGGCTCGGCGGCGTTCCCGTGAGCGCGCGCGCCGCATGCTGGGGCGGCGGCGCGCGGCGCGCGCGCGGCCAGGCGATGACCGAGTTCGTCGTCGGCGCCGTGCTGTTCCTGGTGCCCCTGTTCCTCATCGTGCCGACGCTCGCGAAGTACCTCGACGGCAAGGCGATGGTCACGCTCGCCGCGCGCTACGCCGCGTGGGAACGCACTGTCTGGTACGGCGGCGCGTCCTCGAGCGTGTCCTGGCCCGGCAACAGCAAGTCCGAGGGCACGATCCGCAACGAGATCCGGCAGCGCATCTTCTCGCAGGACACCTCGATCGCGGGCGGCGACGGCGGCGCCGGCGACTGGGGCGGCGACGGGCAGAAGGTCTTCTGGTACAACCGCGACAGCTCGCCGATGCTGGCGAGCTACGACGCGGTCTCGGATTCGGTGCAGAACCAGGACACCCCGGGCATCGTCAACGACCTCCTCAACCTGGTGGTGACGGTTACCGACGCGCTCGGCACCTTCACGCTCGAGACCAAGGGGCTCTACGACGCGACGGTGACGATGGACATGGGCGCGCAGAAGGTCGACATGTCGCTGCGCGATGACCCGACGCAGAGCTGGAATCCGGGGGTGCTGGGGATCGCCGAGAACAACGCGATCCTCGCCAACGGCTGGAGCGCCAACGGTCCGGACCACGTAAAGTCACAGGTGAAAGGCCTGACGCCCACCGGGCTGCTCGATCCGAGCAGCCCGCTCGGCATCGCGATGAAGGCGGTGCAGATCGCGCTGGTGCCGTTCGCGCCGGAGCTGCTGTTCCTCGAGTTCGGCAAGATCGAGCCGGACATCGTGCCTCCCGACCGGCTCACGAACTGAGGCGGGGGCGAGGTATGCGCGGCGATCGGGGAGTGCGGCGGGCGGCGGTCACGGCGGCGGCGCTCGCGGTCGCGGCGCACGCGGCCGACAACCAGATCAAGTGCCGGCGCCTGGACGCGCCGGCGGACGCGCGGCTGGTGATGGTGGCGCCCGACATCGGCTTCAACGGCGTGCCGATGGAGGTCAGGGAGCTGTACTGGGACAGCCCGCCGGCGGCCCTGCTCGACTACTACCGGGCGCAGTGGAAGGGCTTCCGCGCCGGCTACCACGAGGCGCAGACTCCCGAATGGCAGGTGATCTCCACAGTGCACGAGCGCTGCATCTACAGCGTGCAGGTGAAGCCGAAGGGCACGGGCAGCTATGCGCTGCTCGGCGTGACGCGGCTGCTCGAGCGCGGTGCGGTGACGCACCCGGGACTCGGCTTTCCGATGCTGCCGGGCAGCACGGTGGTGAACGACATCGAGCACCACGATGCCGGCAAGAACGCGCGCACCGTGATGCTGGTGAACGACAGCTCGCTGCAGGCGAACCTCTCCTTCTACCGCGAGGAGTACGCGGCGGCCGGGTGGCAGATGGTGAGCGACCGCTCGATTCCGGCGCGCGGCGGCGAGATGAGCGTGCTGGTGGTGCAGCGCGGCGCGCAGCAGGCGAGCGTGACCATCGCGCAGAAACGCGGCAGAGTGACGGTGGTGGCCAACGTGATCGACCGGCCCTAGGAGGAGGAGCGACATGAGCATCGGATCCCGGATCGGCCGCCGCGCGGCGCAGCGCGGCCAGTCGAGCACCGAGTACATCGTGGTCGTGGCGTTCGCCATCCTCGTGCTGTGGGAAGGCGGCAACAGCGCTCCGGTCACGCAGCTGGTGAACGCGATGCGGGACGCCTACGAGGGGTTCGCCTACGCGATCTCCTACGCAACCGACTTGAACGCGCTTTGAGGGAGGCGTAGAGATGGCGCTCAGACTTCCGAAGATCAACCGCCAATGGCTGCTGCTGGGCATGGCTCTGGTGCTCGGCCTGGTGGCGACCTACCTCGCGGTCGGATACCTGAAGTCGCGCGAGAAACGGATCGAGGCCGAGCTCGCCGAGCGCGCCAAGGGCGGCCCGACCGTGGCGGTGGTCGTGCCGAGCGTCGACGTCGCGCGCGGCACCGTGGTGTCGGGAAAGCACTTCGTGTCGCGCAACATCCCCGCCGACCTCGTCTACGGCGACATGATCACGGTGGACCAGTACGACAGCGTCTCCGGCCGTCGGCTGCTGCGCGCGGTCGAGCGCGGGCGCCCGCTGCGCCGCGCCGACGTGTTCACCGAGCGGCCGGCCGATTTCTCCGACGTCATCCCGGAGGGCAAGCGCGCGCTGACGATCGACATCGACGAGCTCAACTCGATTGCGCAGATGCTGCGCCCGGGCAACTACGTCGACCTGTACCTGATCGCGGCGTCGCACGGGGGCGCCGGCGGCGGGCAGGAGGTCTACCCGCTGCTCGACCACGTCAAGGTCGTCGCGACCGGGCAGGAGCTGCAGTCCGACACCTCGGCGGCCGAGGGCGAGGGCGTGGCCGCTGCGCGGCAGCAGCAGTACAGCAACATCACCGTCGAGGTGACTCCGGAGGATGCGGCGAGGATCGCGCTCGCGCAGCAGAGCGGCAGGATCCGCGCCGCGCTGCGCAACCCGAAGGACGAGGAGGAGTCCGAGATCGGCAAGGTGGATACCGCAAGCCTGTTGTCCGGGCCCGCGGCGGCCGGGGCCGCGGTGCAGTTCTACATCGGCGGCGGCGGCACGACGGCGCCGCCGATCAACATCAACGTCCCCGGCCTGCAGGGCCTGCTGCCCGGCACCGCCGGCGCCGGCCAGCCGCAGGGCAGGCCCGGCCAGGCGCCCGCCAGCGTCAACGTCGGCGAGCAGTTCTCCAACTCCGGGCTGCCGCCCTCGGTCACCAGCCGCATGCCGACGGTGCCGACCGGCGCCGCGCCGCAGCAATGAGTCCGCCGATGAAGTCCAGCCAAGGGGAAGTCCACCGCATGCTTCGTACTCACGCGCTGTCTCTCGCCGCGGCGGCGCTCATCGCCGTCCCGCTCCCTG
>Ga0335085_10014257_pt1 | contig 11612 bp, 15 predicted proteins | sample Lox_Sample_45_FD_206712 | JGI IMG/M metagenome (GOLD analysis project Ga0335085, IMG submission 206712) | Soil microbial communities from Loxahatchee National Wildlife Refuge, Florida, United States - Lox_Sample_4.5 | ecosystem: Environmental > Terrestrial > Soil > Wetlands | place: USA... | reverse complement strand
GGAGTTGTCCGAGGAATGTGGTGTGAGCCAGAGCGTTGCGGACGACATCCACGAGCAGTCAGGTCTCGCCGGGGCTCGGCGGGACGACCCGGTCCCGGAAGCGGCGCCATCTACCGAGGGCTTCGGTGGAGGCAGGCCCAGGAACGAACTCCCCTCCTCCCAAGCCACGAAGCTCCAGGTGTATGAGGATCCGCTCCACGACCGAAACCGCTGCGTCGCCGCCGCGGACGTGGAAGGCGAAGCCGTAGAGCGGGTCATCGTCGCCGATATTGACCTCGATCGAGTAGTCATCGCCAGGGATGCGTCCCCACGACGGATCTGAGAAGTCGGCCGCCGGGACTACTTCCAAAGAGCTTCGCGACGATCTCGGCACGAGTCCCGATCGGCTTCGGCTCGAAGTCCGAAGGGATATCCCAGGAACTCGCAACGTCCGGCCAGTCCTGGACGACGACATCCCAGCTCACGCGGCCCATTCTCCCTGGCGTAGGACACGTCGGCTGCGCCAGTGTCTTCGAATGCACCCCAACCCGAACGCTCGAAGCTTACGGTCTTCCGTGGATCCGGACGGCCCCGTTCCCGATAGACACGTGTCCCTGGCCGCAGACGTTCTGGGCCCTCGCGAACTGCGGGTTGTTCGGGTGAGGTCGCTGCCAGGCCCTCCATTGAGCTGGAAGTGTCCGCTGTTGGTCGGGTCCGGGAAGTCTGTGACCCCGTGGGCGCGCATGCATCTGGAGAAAGCGAGCAGCGCTTGCTGTTGCTGCGCCTGTTGCGCGGGTGTCGGCGGGGCGCCCTTGGGGGAGAGCTTCTGGCAGGCGTTCTGCGCTGCTTGGAAGACCGGCGAGGTCGGGTCGATTTCCACGAGGTTACTTCGTGCGCGGACACACGGCCGCGCAGGTGACTTCGGTGGTAGAACGACTCCGAGCCGACAAACGGGTCGCGAAGGTTTGGTACGTCACATGTGAACAGCAGGTTGCCGCGGTGAACGTCGCCATCCCCGGGGATGTCGCGTCGCCCGCCTTGTTCTGTGCGAGGTCTCCGCGCAGCCTGTATTACCGCGATCAGATCTGCGCCACTACGAAGCCGAGCGAGCCGCACATGATTTCCGGCGTGCCCCCTACCCGCTTGAGCATCAACATGGACGCGCTTCAGGGCGAGTTCTCCTACCTGCAGGACACATCGCGACTCCCGGGAGTTTTCTTGTCGGTTGGGGAGAACACGCCTCCGGCAGGGTCGGTGCGGTATGCACCGTGCGTCTATCTACTGGCTCGCAGTAGCGGCTAGACACACTCCGAATCGGCCAGGCCTCCCAATCCTCTGGCGTCAGGCCCGCGGGCTGCGCGAGTGTGCGCGAATGCCGCCTGATGCGTCAGTGCATGGTGATGATATGATGCAGATGTGCCGAAGGTGCGAACGACGGTGACCCTCGATGACGAGGTGCTGCGGGCGGTCAAGATCCGGGCGGCGCGCCTCGGTCGTGGCGACAGCGAGATCATCGAGGCATCCCTCCGTCGCGATCTCGGGCTCGACGTACTCGATCAGCTCTGGGCGAAGAACGATCTCTCCGAGGACGAAGCCGCGGCGCTCGCGGTCGAGGCACAGCACAAGACGCGCCCCAAGACGCGATAGAACGCCCGTTGAGGGCCGTCCTCGACGTCAATGTCATCATCTCGGGGCTTCTGTCGCCGCTCGGAAACGCTGCGCAGCTGCTCAAGGCATGGGAACGCGGCGAGTTCGAGTTGATCGCGTCCGCTGCTCTGCTCGACGAGTTGGCGCGGGCGCTCGACTACCCGAAGCTGCGCCGGTACATATCGGAGCAAGAGGCACAGCGCGTACTTCAATGGCTGACCGAATCGGCAACGGTGGTCGGCGATCCCGCCGGTCCGCCGCCTGTGCGATCGAACGATCCCGGCGACGACTATCTGATCGCCTTGGCCGCGTCCCGACAGGCACACCTCGTCAGCGGTGACAAGCACCTCCTTGAACTCGGCGGCCAGATCCCCGTCGTCGAGCCCGCGCTGTTTCTGAAGACCCTCATCGAGCGCCAAGCCGACACCAGCGCATAGGCGTTGCGCCTGCGCCCCCGTCGGACGTTAGGACGTCCGCCTGCGCGAGCGTCCTCTCGCCTGACGGTCGTCAGGCGGTCGCCGCCACCGGCTCCTCGTGCGGGAGGCGGCGGGAGACGATCTGCGAGACGCCCTCGGTGCCCATCGTGACGCCGTAGAGGACGTCGGCGGCCTCCATGGTGCGCTTCTGGTGCGTGATCACGATGAACTGCGCGCGGTCGGCGTAGCGGCGGAGGAGCTCGGTGAAGCGGCCGATGTTGGTGTCGTCGAGGGCAGCCTCGACCTCGTCCAGGAGGTAGAAGGGGCTCGGCCGCGAGAGGAAGAGGCTGAACAGGAACGCGAGCGCGCCGAGCGCCTTCTCGCCGCCCGAGAGGAGCGAGAGGCGAGTGACCCGCTTGCCGGCCGGGCGGAGCTCGACCTCGATGCCCGGCTCGGCGTCCTCCTCGCCGTCCTCGGGCTCGGTGAGTCGGAGCCGGCCCTCGCCGCCGGGGAAGAGGCTCGCCGCCACCTCCGCGAAGTGCGTCTGGACGGCGGTGAAGGTCTCCTCGAACCGGCGCTCGACCGTCTCGGTCAGCTCGCGGCGCAGCTTCTCGAGCTCGGCGAGGCTGCGCTCGAGGTCCTCCCGCTGGGCCGTCAGCTCGTCGAGGCGCGCCTTCTCGGCGTCGTGCTCCTCCTTCGCGAGCGGGTTCACCTGGCCGAGCTGATCGCGCCGCCGCTCGAGCCGCTCGAGCCGCGCCGCCAGCTCGTCGCGATCCTCGCCCTCGGCGGGCTCGGCGCCGGCGGCCTCGAGCCGCCGCGTTGCCTCGTCGCGCTCGGCCTCGATCCTCGCCAGCTCGACGTCGAGCGCCGTCAGCCGCTCGGCCGCCGCGGTCACCTTGCCGCGCAGATCCGCCTCCTCCGCGCCGAGCCGACGGAGCGTCGCGCCGAGCTCCGCCGTACGCGCGCCCTGGGCCTCCACGAGCTCGCGGACCGCCGCCTCGTGCGCAGTGATTTCCACGCTGAGCACGCGCTGGAGCCGCTGCGCGTTCGAGGTGAGCCGCTCGAGCAGGAGGCTGTCGACATGTCGCTCGGCGGCGCCCCGCGCGTCGGCGAGCGCCCGAGAAGCCGCTCCCGCCTGCTCGACCGCCGCCTTCTCCGCCTCCGCGAACTGCTCGACCTCGTGCGTCACGCGTTCTGCGTCGACGCGCAGGTCGTCGGGGTCGCCGGTCGCCTCGAGCACGCGGCCGCCGGCCCGCCGTTCAGCGGCGCGGGCGCGCGCGTCGATGTGTCCGAGCGTCTGGCGCAGCTGCGCCTCGCGCGCCGTCAGCTCAGCAAGGTCGTTCGAGGCGGCCGCCGACCGCTCGGCGAGCGGCTCCTCGAGCCGGGCGGCGACCGCCGCGGCGAAGTGCAGCGTCTCGTCCAGCCGCTCCGCGGCGCGCGCCACCGCCTGCAGCTTCTCGGGGTCGCGGCGCGGCACGTTGCGGAGATGCTTCACTGGCGCAAACGCGGCGGCGGCCTCGGAGGCGCGCAGCGCGGCGCCGTCCGCGGCGGCGGCGGCGAGATCGGCCGCGTCCTCGAGGCGCTCGAGCTCGGTGACCGCGTCGCGGCGCTTCGCCTCGAGCTCGAGCAGGAGCGCCTCGGCAGTCTCACCGGCGAACCAGAGCTCGCCGCGGGCGGGATCCCAGCCGACGCCGTCACGCGTGACCGCGGCGACCGGTGAGGCCAGGAGCTCGCCCGGCTCGACCACCGGGAGGCTCTCGACGACTGCGCGAGGATCCTTGCCGACGAGCACGACGAGGGAGCCGAGGCCCGAGGACTGGGCGTGCAGGACGAGCTCGAATGCGTGGGCGGCGTCCTCGGCGACGACGGCGGAAGCGAGGTGGCCCAGCGCAGCCGCGACGGCGCGCTCCTCGCCCGGCGCCGCGTCGATCTCTGCCAGGACGAGTCGCTCACCGCTCTCGGCGAGAGCGCGCGCCGCCGGGGGCAGGCCCTCGCGCTCTGCGAGCGAGCCGTCGAGGGCGGCAAGGCGCTGCCGGGCGAGCTCGACCCGCTCGCGCAGGTCGTCGCGCTCGCGCGCAGCCGTCCTCGCGTCGCGGTCCGTCTCCTCGGCGAGCCGGCCGAGCTCGGCGGGAGACGGCCCTTCCCGGACGTGCTTCGCCGCCTCGGCGAGGTCGTCGGCGACCTGCGCCCGCAGCCTCGCCACCGATTCCTGACGCAGCGCGAGGCTCTGCGCGGCTCCGCGGAGCGCGAGGAGCATCCCGGGGCCGCCGCCGACGAGGTCGTGCTCGACCACCTGGCGCTGCTCGCCGAGCCGCTCGAGCTCGGCGGCGACGACGGCTTCCCGCGCCCGGTCCGCGCCGGCCACGAGCGCCCAGCGCTCCTCGGCCGCAACCTCGGCCGCAGCGCGCGCGGCGGTCGCCGCCTGCGCGGCCGCGGCGGCCGCGCGGGCCGCGTCGAGCAGGTCGCTCGTCTGGTGAGGGTCGAACGCTCGCGCCGCTTCGAGATCCGCCGCGAACCGCGCGGCCAGCGCCGCGGCGGCCTCGTGCCGGAGCGCCACACGCTCGGCACCCGAGCGCAGGCCGTAGAGCGCAGCGGTGTGCGCCTCCCGTTCGCCCGCCGTGTCGGTGAGCTCGTCCTCGGCCTGCGAGCGCGCCTCGAGGAGCCGCGCGAGCGCCGCCTCGAGCTCCTGCCGCGCCTCGAGCTCTTCCGCCCGGCGCGACTGCGCCGACGCGCAGCGCCCGTCGAGCGCCGCGAGGTCGAGCTGCGCGATCGCCGCCTTCAGGCGCTGGATCTCCTCGCCGAGCTTGGCAGCCCGCTCCGCAGCCGTCGCCTGGAGCGCGAGCGGGCGGAGGCGCTTGCGCACCTCGTCCTCGAGGTCGCGCGCGCGGTCGACCTGCAGCGCGACCCGCGCCAGCTTCAGCTCCGCGCGATGCCGCCGCAGCTTGAACCGGCCGAGTCCCGCAGCCTCCTCGACGAGCGACCGCCGCTCCGACGGCTTCGCCCCGAGGACGGTCTCGACGCTGCCCTGCGAGATCACGGAGCGGAGCCCGCCGCCGAGCCCGACGTCGGAGAGCAGCTCGACCAGGTCGAGCCGCCGCACGGCCGCCCGGTTGACGAGGTACTGCCCTTCGCCCTCACGGTGCATGCGCCGTGCCAGCGAGACCTCGGCGAAGGGCAGGTTCGGCCACGCGCCGTCGTCGTTGTCGAACACGAGCTCGACCTCGCAGTGGTCGACGGGCTTGCGCCCGGCCGAGCCCGCGAACAGCACGTCGTCCGGCTTCTCCGCGCGCAGCTCGTGCGGGCTCAGCGAGCCGGTCGCCCAGAGGATCGCGTCCGAGATGTTGGACTTGCCGGAGCCGTTCGGCCCCACGACGACCGCCACGCCCGGCTCGAGGTGCACCTCGACCGGGTCGACGAACGACTTGAAGCCGCGCAGCTTGATCGCCTTCAGGTGCACGGGCCGAGAAGTCTGCCCGGGGCGGCGGACGTGGGGTGTAAACGCTTCTTGCTATGCGGTTCCGGCGCCCACGAGGAGCTCGCAGGGACCCACGAATCCGCCCGGGCCCTCGAACTCGCTCAACGCCTCCTCGACCTCGATCCAGGTCTCCTCCTGCTCGGACGGGGAGAGCCCGGCGAGCATCTGGTGGAGCGCGCCGAAGGACTCCCGCTCGAGGCGGGCGCACTCGGCAGCGGACGTCATCCGCAGCGGCGCCTCGACGCGCCGTACCTCCACATCCCCGTAGCCCGCGTCCTCGAGGAGCTCACCGAGCGCCGTGCAGCTGAACGGGCCGGGAAGGCCAGGCTCGGGCGGCGGCAGCTGCGCGCGCCGGCGGACGATCCCGATCGGGACGGAGAAGAAGCGGTTGCGATCGGGCCCGGAGAAGACGATCGCCGCGTAGCGACTGCCCGGGCGGAGCGCCTCGCGGGCGCCGGCGAGCGCCGCCGCCTTGTCGGGCAGGTACATCAGCCCGAGGCGGCAGATGGCGGCGTCGAACGAAGCCGGGCCGACGTCGAGCACCTCGCCGTCCAGGGGACGTGTCGCGACGTTCGTGAGCCCTGCCAGGCGCGCCTCGGCGGCGGCGTGCTCGAGGATCCGCTCCGAGACGTCCGTCGCGAGGACGGCGCCGGCCCGCCTGGCCGCGGCGAGCGTCTGTCCGCCGGCCCCCGCCCCGATGTCGAGCACCCGCGAACCCTGCCCGATCCGGGCCAGGTCGAGCATCTGCTCCGTGGCGTCGCCCAGCCACTCCTCGAGGAACGGGCCCCAGCGGTGCCAGGCGTCGGCCGCCTGCTGCCACTGCTCCCGCGTCGTCTCCTTGTAGCGCCGGGCGTCGAAGGTGGACGTCGTCATCTCACACCTCCTCCACCCAGCCGAGGAGGTCGTCGCGGGAGACCTTGGACACGAGCTCCGGGTGGTCGCTCTGGATGTGCTGCTGCGCCCGGGCGACGACCTCTTCGTCGGTGTCGCCGCGGATGACGGCGCCACATTCGCACGAGATCTGCTTGGCCATCAAAAGCCTCCTTCGTCGTAGTTGCGTCGTTGTACGGGCGCTGCGTTGGAACAATGTTGGCATCACGTTGGAGGAGACGAGAGTGCAGCTCTGCGGCCGCCTGGTGGTGTCGATCGACGGGCGCCGCGTCGAGGGGGAGCTGCCCGGCCGGCAGGGCCGCCTCCTGTTCGCGTTCCTGGCGCTGAACCGCCTGCGACCGCTCACGCGGGCGGACGTGCTGGAGGCGATGTGGCCCGGCGGGCGCGACGGCGGCCTCTCGCCGCTGCTCTCGAAGCTCAGGCGCGTCGTCGAGCTCGACGGCCTGCGGGTCGTCGCCGGCTGGGTCGACGTCGAGGCGGCCACGGAGGCGCTGCACCGCGCGGAGTCGTCGCTCGCGCAGGGCGACCCGCATCGTGCCTGGGCCCCGTCGCAGGTCGCGATGTTCATCTCCGGGCGGCCGTTCATGGCAGGCGAGTCCTGCGAGTGGGTGGACGACGAGCGCCGCACCCTCGCGGGAATGCACCTGCGGGCGCTCGAGGCGTACGCCGAGGCGGCACTGGGGATCGGCGGCACCGAGCTCGCGGCCGCCGTCCGCGTCGGTCGGGAGCTCGTACGGCGCGAGCCCTACCGCGAGTCCGGCTACCGGATGCTCATCGAGGCCCTCGACCGCGAGGGGAACGGCGCCGAGGCGATCCTCGTCTACGAGGAGCTGCGCACCCGGCTGCGCGAGGAGCTCGGGATCACGCCGAGTGACCGGACGCAGGCGGCGTATCGGCGCTTGCTCCGATGAGCCCGTCGAGCGCCTCGCGGGCCGCCTCCTGCTCGGCGTCCTTCTTGGAGCCGCCGCGCCCCACTCCCGCCTGGACGCCGTCGATCAGCGCGGCCGCAGTGAACGTCCGCTCGTGCGCGGGGCCCTCCGCCTCGAGCAGCGCGTAGCTGACGGAGCGGCCGCGCCGGGCGAGCTCCTCCTGGAGCTCCGTCTTGTGGTCGACCTTGTGCGTGAGCGCGTACTCGATGCGGCCGTCGAACGCGGCGACGACCGCGCCGGCGACGGCCTCGAACCCGTGCTCGAGGTAGAGGGCGGCGAGTGCGGCCTCGAGCACCGCCGCGAGCACGTTCCTGTTCACCGAGAGCCGCGCCGGCTCGACGCTGCCGGGGCCGGGATGGCTCTCGCGCAGCCGCTCACCGAGCCCGAGCTCTCCCGCCACGATCGCGCAGCTCGCGCGCGACACGACCTGCGAGCGGAGCTTCGCCATCTGGCCTTCCTCGAAGTCCGGGAAGCGCTCGTACAGCGTGTGTGCGATCGCGAGCTCGAGGACCGAGTCCCCGAGGAACTCGAGCCGCTCGTACGAGTCGGTGCGGTCGGAGGCCCAGCTCGCGTGCGTGAAGACCGCCGCCGCCCGCTCCGGCGGGAGCTCGGCGATCAGCTCGGCAAGGGTCTTACTGGTGCGAGGTGACGTACTCGACAGCCTGGCCGACCGTCGTAATCTTCTGCGCATCCTCGTCGGAGATCTTGATTCCGAACTGATCCTCGAGCTCCATGATCAACTCGACCAGGTCGAGCGAATCAGCGTCGAGATCCTCCTGGAACGACGCCTCGGGCGTGATCTCGCTCTCTTCGACGCCGAGTTGCTCGGTCAGGACTTCCTTGACACGCTCGTAGACCTCTTCCTGGGACGCTGCCATGTCACCTCAATCGTTCGGTTGCAGGGGATTCGAAGCGCGCCGATCATACACTCCTCGCATGCTCGCGCTCCGGGAGGCGGTCCGCGAGCCGTTCGACGACGCGATGCTCTGCGCCGCGGGCCGCGAGCTCGATCGCGTTCGCGATCGCGCGCCGGCCCGAGCTGCCGTGCGCGATGACGGCGAGGCCGCGTAGGCCGAGCAGGTAGGCGCCGCCGTAGGTGTCCGGGTCGAGCTCGTGACGGACCCGGCGGGCCGCAGGCCGGATCAGGAGGCCGCCGAGCTTTCCGCGCGCGGTCGCGGTGATCTCGGTGCGCAGCAGGTCGAGGAGCTCCGTGATCGCGCCCTCGAGCAGCTTCAGCGCCATGTTCCCGGTGAAGCCGTCGGTGACGACGACGTCGGCCGCGCCGCGCAGGAGGTCGCGCCCCTCGGCGTTGCCCGCGAACCTGATCCCCTCCGCCTCGGTCAGGAGGGCGTGCGCCTCGATCGTGAGCTGGTTCCCCTTCTCGGGCTCCTCGCCGATGGAGAGCAGCCGCACTGCGGGCTCGGCTACGCCGAGGAGCTCGGTCGAGAAGACGGAGCCCATCACGGCGAACTGCACCAGGTGCTCAGGGCGGCAGTCGGCGTTCGCGCCGGCGTCCAGGAGCAGTGAGGCGCCCCGTCGCGTCGGCACCGGCACGGCGATCGCCGGGCGGAGGACGCCCGGAAGCCGCCGCAGGTGCAGCAGCCCTGCCGCGAGCATCGCGCCGGTGTTCCCGGCGGAGACGACCGCGTCCGCCTTGCCGTCGGCGACCGCGCGCACGGCGGCGACCATCGACGAGTCGGGCTTTGCGCGGACGGCCTCGCTCGGCTTCTCGGCCATGCCGATCGCCGTCGGCGCGACCGCGAGCTCGAGCCCGCCGGTGTCGAGGCCCTCGGGCCCGTAGAGGACGACGTCGACGCCGCGCGCAGAGGCTTCGAGCGCCCCTGCGATCACCTCGTCGGGCGCGCGGTCTCCCCCCAGCGCGTCGACCGCGACTCGCGCCACGGTTCGAGCGCTACCTGCCGAACCGGAGCGGCTCGACCTCGCGTCCCTTGTAGGTGCCGCAGGTCGGGCAGACACGGTGCGCGAGCTTCGGCGAGCCGCACTGCGGGCACGTGTTCACGCGCGGTGCCTCCAGGGAGTGCGTCGCGCGGCGCTTGTCGCGGCGGGACTTCGAGGTCTTCCTCTTCGGGACGGCCATGAGCCGACTCAGAGTAGCGGAGTTGCCTTACTTCGGGTCGCGTAACGCCTCGAGCGCGGCCCACCGCGGGTCGGTCGTCGTCTCCTCGTGCGCGTGCGGGTTGTCGTTCAGGTTCTGCCCGCACTCGGGGCAGAGGCCGGCGCAGTCGGGGCGGCAGAGGATCTTGTCGGGAAGGGCGAGCGCGATCGCGTCCCGAGCCCAGGCGGAGACGTCCAGGCGATCGTCGACCAGGTAGGGCGTGCGCAGCTCGTCGTCGTCCGGCGAGGATGCCTGGTACTCCCTCGCCTCGATCGGAATCTCCAGCACTGCGTCGCCCAGGCAGCGGTAGCAGGGGCCGTGGAGCCGCACCGTGAAGGCGAGCGTGAAGGCGGTGCCGGTGACGGCGCGCGTGACGCCGAGGTCGGCGGCGACGGTCTCCGGCACCGGGAGATAGCGCTGGCCGCCGAACTCGAAGGCCGGCAGCTCGACCTCGATCGCCTCGCGGTGCTGCTCGCCGGGCCTGAGCTTCAGCCGCCTGAGCTCGAAGCTCGTCACTTGCTCAGCGTACCGCCCTTGCGGCGGCCGGAGCTCAGTACGAGGTCTCGTCGAGGTCGCCCGGGAGGATGTCCTCCTGGGAGCGCTCGTGGAGCCGCTCGCGGCCGCGGCGGACGGCGGTCAGGAACTTGTCGAGGTTCGACTCGAGCGTCGCGAGGATGCCGTCGGCCCAGTCCTCCATCTCGAGGCGGGTCTCGCGGGCGTTGCGGCGGGCCTCGTCGATGATCTCCTGCGCCTGGCGCTCGGCGAGGCGGACGATCTCGGTCTGGGACGCCTCGCGCACGGCCTGCTCGCGCGCCTCCTGTAGCAACCGGTCCTGTTCGCGCTTGGCCTCCGCGAGCATCTCCTGGCGCTCCTTGACGATCCAGCGGGCCTGCTTGATCTCCTCCGGGATCGTCGCCCGCATCTGGTCGAGGATGTCGTAGATCTCCTCGCGGTTGATGCGCACCTGGTCGGTGATGGGTACGGCCTTCGCGTTGTGCACGAGGTCGTCGAGCTTGTCGATGAGCACGAGAACGTCCATTAGCTGGGCAATCCTACTCTTGCGCGCTGAGTGGGGCGCCGCCTCGACCGTCGGGGAAGAGCTCCTTCAGGCGGCGGGCGACGGCGGGAGGCACGAGCGCCGCGATGTCGCCTCCGAAGGCGGCGATCTCCTTGACGCCGCTCGAGGAGACGAAGCTCACCTGCGGGCTCGCCATCACGTAGACCGTCTCGATGGTGGGGTCGAGCGTCCGGTTGAGCTGGTTCATCTGGAACTCGTACTCGAAGTCGGAGATCACGCGCAGGCCCTTCACGATCACCTTCGCGTCCCAGCGGTGTGCGAAGTCGACGACGAGCTCCTTGAAGACGTCGACCTCGACGTTGGGCACGCCGGAGAGCGCGTCGCGGACGAGCTCCACGCGCTCGTCGATCGGCAGCAGCGTGGCCTTGTGCTGCGGGTCGCGGACGACGCCGACGACGACGCGGTCGAACGTGCGGGCGGCGCGGCTGATCACATCGACGTGCCCGTTCGTGACGGGGTCGAAGGAGCCGGGGCAGATGGCGGTGATCACGGCCGGAACAGCGTAAGGCGCGCGGAGCCGTAGCGGCGCGAGGTACGCACGGTGAGGGCTTCGAGCTCGGGCTCGGTCGCGGCCGCCGTCTGCACGACGACGAGGCCGTCGTCGGCCACGAGGCGCGCGAGATGCGGCGCCAGGCGGTCGAAGGCGGTGAAGCCGTAGGGCGGGTCGGCGAGGATCAGGTCGTAGCGCCCGCGCTCGTTCGCGAGCGCGCGCTCGACGTCCTGGCAGAGGACGGTGGCGCGGAGGCCGAGCTGCTCGAGGTTCCGGCCGATCGTGCGGCACGCCTCGCGCCAGTCGTCGACGAAGAGGCAGCTCTCCGCGCCGCGCGAGAGCGCCTCGATCCCGAGGGCGCCCGAGCCGGCGTACAGGTCCATCGCCACCGCCCCGTCCACCGGCCCGATCAGGTTGAACGCCGTCTCGCGGACGAAGTCGGAGGTCGGCCGGGTCGTCGTCCCCTTCGGCGCCTCGATCCTGCGCCCCCTGTACTCGCCGGCGATGACGCGCACGGACGTGAGCGTAATGGCCGGCTGTGGACGAGCTGTTCCAGTCTTGTTCCGGAGCCTGTCCCCTGGTCGTTTTGGC
>Ga0335085_10014255_pt1 | contig 11613 bp, 7 predicted proteins | sample Lox_Sample_45_FD_206712 | JGI IMG/M metagenome (GOLD analysis project Ga0335085, IMG submission 206712) | Soil microbial communities from Loxahatchee National Wildlife Refuge, Florida, United States - Lox_Sample_4.5 | ecosystem: Environmental > Terrestrial > Soil > Wetlands | place: USA: Florida... | reverse complement strand
ACACCGAGAATTTCTTCGTCGCTCAATATAATGACCAGACCGAAGAATTTACCTTCCCGTTCGTGATCAATGACGGGAAACGGGATCAAGCTCCCAACCGAAAATTGGGCAACGGGCTAAGCGACTACGTCGTCCGAACAAAACAACCGTTATTTATCCCTGAGAAAATGGAACAACGGATGCAGACCTTGGGAGTGGACATCATCCGCATGGGAACCGGTGAAGTGGCACAATGCTGGCTGGGGGTCCCCATGCTGGAAGGTGAGCGGATGCGCGGTGTGATCGCGGTGCAAAGCATCAAAAGGGAGCATGTGTTCGATGAACAACATCGAGATTTGCTGCTCTCAATCGCGAGCCAGACAGCCATCTCACTGCAAAACGCATCCCTTTTCCAACAAACCCAGGAACAGAACTCCGAGTTGGCTATTCTAAATGAAATGGGACGAGAGCTGTCCTCGCAATTTACCTTGGAGGGCATCACCGAAGTGGTCTATGAGTACACAGGCCGCTTGATGGACGTGACTGATTTCTTCGTGGCGGTGTATCATCCGGAAAGCGAGGAGATTTCTTTTCCTCTTGTTTATTTTGACGGCAAGCGAACGATTCTGGAAAAAGCCAAAGTTGGAAATGGGCTGACAGCAAAAATCATACGAGAAAAATCGCCCGTATTTTTGCCCGATCGGGTGGCGGAACGATTCAAAGAACTGGATGTCGAATTTGTTGCGGTAGGTGACGAGGCACCCGCAAAATGCTGGCTGGGCGTTCCCCTTATGATCGGCCAGGCCGTGCTCGGCACCATAACCGTTCAAAGCACCATTGCCGAGAGACTGTTTAACGAACATCATCGGGATCTATTGACAGCGATTGCCAGTCAGGCTTCAATTTCCTTTCAGAACGCCAACCTGTTTCAGGAAACATCTCGCAGAAATGAAGAACTCGCTTCCCTGAATGAATATCTCGAAACGGCCGCGGAAGTCGGCCGCCTCGTTACTTCAACCCTTGACCAGGCGGTTTTGTTCGAACGGACCGTGGACCTTATTCGTGGAAGCTTCGGTTTCTACTACGCGTCCATTTTTACTATCGATGATACCGGATTCAATGCTGTCCTGCGTGAAGGAACCGGGGAGGCCGGCGAAAAAATGAAGCAAGCCGGGCATGCATTGGCGGTAGGCTCCCGCTCAATTATTGGACAGGTCACCGCGACCGGCAAGACCATCATTGTGAATAATACAGCCGTGGACCCGCTTCACAGACCCAATCCATTCCTCCCCAACACCAGAGCTGAGGCAGGTATCCCGCTAAAAATTGGCGATCGTGTGACAGGGGCAATCGATCTTCAATCCAATGAGATTGAAGCCTTCAAACAGGAAGATATTGCCGTCCTCGAAATCCTGGCAGACCAGGTTGCGGTCGCGTTGGAAAATGCACGCTCATACGACCTGGCTCAGAGAGCCATGGAGGAAATGCGCGAAACGGACCGAATCAAAAGCCAGTTTCTCGCCAACATGTCTCATGAGTTGCGGACCCCGCTGAACTCCATCATCGGTTTCTCCAGGGTGATTCTCAAGGGCATTGACGGACCGATCAGCGATCCGCAGCAACAGGACCTGTCTGCAATCTATAATTCAGGTCAGCATCTTTTGGGGCTCATCAACGACATCCTCGACCTGTCCAAGATCGAAGCAGGGAAAATGGAACTCGCCTTTGATGAAGTCAACATGGGCGACACCATACACAGCGTCATGTCCACTGCGGTCGGGTTGGTAAAGGACAAGCAGATTCGCCTCCAGGAACAGGTTGAACCCAACCTCCCATCCGTTCGTGCCGATTCAATGCGTCTCCGCCAGATCTTGCTCAATCTGATATCCAATGCTGCGAAATTTACCGAGGAAGGCACAATTATTGTCAGCGCCAACGCTCACACAAATTCGCTCGGCAAACAGGAAGTCATGGTCAGCGTCACCGACTCCGGTCCGGGAATTTCTCCCGAGGATCAAGAGAAACTGTTCAGGCCCTTTTCGCAAGTGGATGCCTCACCGACCAGAAAGACGGGCGGAACAGGCCTTGGTCTTTCCATCAGCCACCGCCTGGTGGAATTACACGGCGGCAGGATAGGTGTCCACAGCACAGTAGGGAAAGGCAGCACTTTTTATTTCACCGTTCCGGTCTTCTCGGCCAAGCTAACCATCCCTGAGATCGGTAGTGGAAAATTAATCCTGTGCATCGATGACGATCCCCTAGTCATCAATCTCTATGATCGATACCTGACTCCTCAGGGGTACCAAGTGGTCGCATTGACCGAGCCCACGAAGGCCTGTGAGGTGGTCAAACAGGTAAAACCCTTCGCGATCACATTGGATATCATGATGCCAGGTTATGACGGCTGGCAGGTAATAAGCGACCTGAAGAAGGACACCGCTACTCACGAATATCCAGTAATCATTTGCTCGATCGTCGAGGAGGAAGAAAAAGGTTTCAGCCTGGGTGCTGCGGATTACCTCGTCAAGCCGATCCTCGAAGAGGATCTTATCCATTCTCTCAATAGGCTTAATGGGGACGGGAGCATAAACGAGGTGCTGGTAATCGACGATGACCCGAATGACTTAAGGCTCGTTGAAAAAATCCTTCAGGAACACAGTCGGTATAAACCCGTGCTGGCCGAAGGGGGTCTCAATGGATGGGAGACATTGCTGGCGCACCCTCCGCAGGCAATCATTCTCGATTTGTTCATGCCCGATTTGGACGGCTTTACCATTTTGGAAAGAATGCGGTCGACCGCCAGGCTGCGAGATATTCCCGTGGTGGTAATCAGCGGGGTGGATTTGAGTCCCGAGCAAAGGAAGCAGCTCGAAAACCTCGGCAAGCGCCTGTTGCAAAAAGGAATGCTGAACGAAGAGGAACTTTTCGCCACCTTGGAGAGGGCATTGAACCGGCTGGATGTGAAGAAATCCGGAGAACAATAAATGTCCCTCAGAATCCGTTGCCTCGACTGCGGCCATACGTCCTCCTATTACCCAACGAGGATCCCCTGCCCTCACTGCAACAGTCAATGGCGCCAGGCGGAATATGATTACGCAGAAGTTGCAGAGATCTGGAGGAAGGAACTCCCTTCTCGTCCGTACGACCTTTGGCGATATGTCGAGCTGTTACCCGTCCATAATCCTAATCCATCATTAAAACTTGGCGAGGGCTGGACCCCTCTGATCAAGGCGGAAAACCTCGGCATGATGCTCGGTTGCCCCAACATACTGATAAAGGATGAGCGGCAAGGCCCGACCACTTCCTTCAAGGACCGCCAAGCAGCCGTCACGATAGCCGCATTGAAAGAGGCCGGCATCACTGAAATGGTGGCCGCCTCGACAGGAAACGTAGCAATTTCCTATTCGGCCTATGCAGCCCGGGCAGGAATCAAACTATGGGCATTCGTAACAAGCCTGGTTCCCGCAGTCAAGATGCGGGAGATCGCGCTCTATGGGAGCCAGGTAATCAAGGTGACGGGCTCCTACGACCAAGCCAAGCAAATCGCAGCCGAGTTTGCAAATCAGCGCGGACTGTATCAGGACATGGGCGCGCGTACCATCACCTCGGTGGAGGGGATGAAAACCATCGCCTTCGAAATCGCAGAACAACTTACCCAACAGCTTGGTCCAGTCAAGGCGAAGGACGGCTCAACCATGTGGCGCACGCCCGACTGGTATCTACAGGCGATCAGCGGCGGACTCGGCCCACTGGGGGTCACGAAAGGATTTCAAGAGTTAAAAACGATGGGGTTCGCAGAGCGGATTCCATCCCTGGCTGTGATCCAGGCTGAGGGCTGCGCTCCCATGGTCCACAGCTGGAAACAGAAATTGGACACGCCCATCGTAGTGACATCCCCTAAAACCTATATCGAGACTCTCGCAACAGGCAACCCCGGCCGGACCTATAACCTATTGCGCAAGGAAGTGGATGCCCAGGACGGGGTGTTTGAAAGCGTCACGGACGAAGAGGCCTTCCGTGCGATGCACGTGCTTGCCAAAATGGAAGGGATCTCCGCCGAGCCGGCAGCGGCGGTTGCTTTTGCCGGCCTTTTCAAATTGATCCGGTCAGGAACGATAAAGCCTAATGAAACGGTGGTGGTCAATTGCACTGGTCACACCATACCAGCCGAATCCTTCATCCTGGGGAGTGGATGGGCGAAGAATGTTGTCCTACCAAGCAAGGAAGAACAGCAGCCACAAGAAGAAGAGGGTCTGCTGGCTGCCCTCAGCCGCGTCGCACCCGATCGCTTCCCCCGCATTGCCATTATCGATGACTCCCCGGAAGCCAGACGGCTCATCCGCCGAATCTTGCAATCGCAGGGTAATTTCACCATCTCGGAGGCTGCAGATGGCAAGGAAGGGCTTGCACTAATCCGCCAGGAGCACCCTGATCTCATTGTGCTGGATTTAATGATGCCAGAACTGGACGGATTCTCGGTGCTCGAAGCCCTAAAAGGCGACTCAAACACGGCGGACATCCCGGTAATCGTTTCAACCGCAAAGGAGCTTACAGAGGAGGAAAAAGGGCGGTTAAAAGGACAAATCCAATCGCTGATGCAAAAGGGGAATTTCATGAGCGATGATTTTCTGGACGAGGTCCGATCCATTATTCGCTGAGTTGATGAAGAATACAAGGGCAGCATGACTACTAGCCGTGGGCGAAGGACAGGCGTGGTTTCATCTTTGGTATCTGCCCTTTTTCTGGGACTCACCCCTGTCTTCGGTAAAGCTGCAATTGAATTAGGATTCAGTCCTTTATTCGTGGTTGCATTCCGCACCGGCCTCGCGGCCTTATTGCTATTCGGCATCGTCGCCTTGTTCAAACGCAAGTATCTCTACATTTTCCCGGCTGGACTGCTTGGGTGCATGCTCGCCGGCACAATCAATGGCGCCGGATCTCTCCTTTACTATCTTTCCCTGAGCCATCTTTCAGCAAGCATAGGGCAATTGATCTATTCAATTTATCCACTCTTTGTGGCTCTCTGGCTGGTCCTCGACAATCAGCCGCCAAGCCGGTTAACGCTACTCAGAATGGGAATGGCATTCATCGCCATCGTATTGCTTACCTATTCAGAGAATTTCCAGACCGACATGCTTGGCATAGTATTAATGTTGGGGGCCTCGGCGTTGTACGCCCTGCACATCCCAATCAACCAGAGGGTCCTTTACGAAATCCCGGCACCGACAGTTACGCTGTACACACTTCTTGCAATGAGCATCGTGGTTGTGCCGGTGTTCCTGATATTTGACAGAAGCCTGCCAACGCCGGGGGCCTCCTTCGGCCCTCTAATCGGCCTCACGCTGGTAACTTTTTTTTCCAGGCTTACCTTGTTTCTTGGCGTAAAACACCTCGGCGGGCTGCAGGCAGCCTTGCTTGGGCTGGCAGAGTTGTTCATCACCATTCTTGCCAGCTATTTTTTCTTGGGCGAACAGTTGACCTACGTCCAGTGGGTCGGTGCGATAATCCTTGGGATTAGCTTGTTTCTTTTTGGTTTCGAGAAACCTGTCCCGTCCCGGCGGTCAGGTGGGTGGCTGAGTTGGATCAGCTCACCTAAGCCTAAGATCACAATCCCATTCGATCAATAAGGCCCCTTCCAAATAAAATCAGGACGGAATTTGCTTTCGTCCTGATTTTATTTCAATGCCAGCTCATCCGCTTACTTCAAAAAGATATCCCGTTCCTCTTACACTTGCAATCCGATCATAAAGCGCAGGGAACGGTTCAATCTTATGCCGCAACCTGCTGACGAGTGGGCGAAGAATTTCCTGGGCCTCCCGTTGGGATACATCATACCCCTGGACCAACAAGACCAATTCGCGGTGGGAGAATACCTTGCCAGGATTTTCCACAAACACCTTAAGTAAATGTCCCTCCGCGGGGGTCAATTGGATTGTTTCGCTTCCACGTTCAACCGTCCGGCGGGTGGTATCCACGGCGGTCCCATCGTCAAAGCGAATCACCACGGGAGAAACATCCTGCATGTCGCCATCCCCCTTCCTGCGTTGTTCCAGCTTCAAAGCTCGTCGAATCAGCCCGCGCTCTACACTTTCAAGGATCTGTTTGGGAGATGCCGGCTTAAGGAGATAGTCATGAACACGATGCCGTAGAGCATCCACGGCAGTTTCCATGGAGCCGTGGGCAGTAAGCAGAATGATTTCAGTATCAGGAGACATTTGACCAAGCGCGCGCACTACCTCCATGCCTCCCATGCCTGGCATCCGCAAATCCAGGACGATCAAATCGACGGAATACATGCGGATATAGTCGACAGCTGCCTCCCCATTGGGCACTGAAGATACATTGTAGCCTTCCAGCCGCAAAATATCGGTCAACGATTGGCGCGTGATGGGTTCATCATCCACAACAAGGATATGTGCTTTCATCATTCACCCACGGGTAAAGTTATCCGGAAACAGGCCCCGGAGGTGCTATCAGCGAGCAATTCGAGATTTCCACCGTGTGCAACAATGATTCCGTAGCTGACGGAGAGTCCGAGTCCGGTTCCATCCTCCTTCGTGCTGGTAAAGGGTTCAAAAATGGTGGAATGGAGTTCGGGCGGCACGCCCGGTCCGGTATCCTGGAAGTCGATTTCGATGTTCTTCTTCACCTGCCGGACATTGATAATCAATTCACCGCCATTTGGCATCGCATCGAAAGCATTCAGGATCAAATTAATAAAAACCTGCTGGATTTGACTGCTGACTGCCATTATCTTTGAAACATTAGGTGACCAGGATGTCGTCACTCGAATGCCACGACTATGAAGTTGGGATGACATTAGGTCTAGAACATTATCCAACAAATCCACTATAATGACCAGTTCACGATCCACGTTCGGCCGATAAAACTCCAACATACGCTGAACGGTGTTCATCAATCTTTCCAGTTCCGTTTGTGTCATTTCGAAATATTTCTGGCGCATGTCAGCCGGGAGGTCCGCACGAGCAGCAAGGTGCAGGCAATTTTGAACCGCCTGCAGCGGATTATTAATCTCATGTGCAATTGAAGCCGTCATCCGGCCGGCGGTCGCCAATTTCTCGGCCTGGACCAGTGCAGCCTGCGAGTCCTCGATGCGCTTGATATAATCCCGCAGCTCTTCGTAAAGTTGGGCATTCTCCATTGCAATGGCGGCTTGGCGGGACAAAATTTGATACATCTCCAGATCTGCTTCCCTGAACGGGGTTGAATCCTTATCGCGGGCGGCAAAAAAAACCCCGCGGAAGTTGATTCGAGTCACCGGGATGCATATCGCCGCCCCATAACCTTCGGCGTCCATTAACTGATGCAATTGGGCATCACCGGGGCCACCCGCATTGATCAGGATGTTTGAGCCCGATTTGTCAGCCTGAGCAATTAACTCAAATCCCTTGGACGAACCATTTTCAGACGGGCTTCGACCTCGAAAAACAACCAAACCTAATGGCGCACCAAATTCCTCCGATTGAAAGTATCCAGCATGTGGACATTGAAGAAGACGGCATACCGCATCCACTATGAACGGGATCAGGAATTCAGATCGGGTTTCAGCCAGTAGCGACTCGGTGACATCAAACAATGGACGCAGCGTCTGAACACGGGCTGAGTCACGCTTCTTTTGGTTATCATTCATAGCCTGCTGGACAGAATTCAGGAATTCCTTTTTCTCGAACGGTTTGAGCAATAACCCATCAACACCCTCCCGCAGCGCCTGGATAGCGGTCTCCACCGTCCCGTAACCGGTCATCACCAAGATGGCAATGTCCGGCTGTTGGCGGCGGGATTCCACGATTACGTCAAACCCGCTCATGGTGGGCATCCGAATATCCACCACTAAAAGATCAGCGAGGTTTTCCCGCAAATATTCAAGCGCCTTCTCGGGCTCAATGAAAGCCTTGGGAACAAATCCCTCGTTCGCTAAAATGCGTTCGCACAAAGCCGTGATGCCCGGCTCGTCGTCGAGAACAATGACCCGAATGCCAGTCATGATTTATCCTCCACCGGAAGAAAAACAGTAAAGGTGGAACCTGCACCCGGCGTGCTTTCAACTTCAATGGCGCCTCCGTGTTCCGCGACAATTCCATAGGTAACCGAAAGTCCCAGGCCTGTCCCCCCTTGACCTGCCCTTGTAGTAAAAAACGGCTCAAAGATCCTAGGCAGGTTCTCAGGCGGGATGCCCACGCCATTGTCTTTGACGGCCACACAGACATGCGGTTTTCTATATCGCATTTGCAGCGAGGTGGTGACGGTTAACTGGCCTCCCTGGGGCATGGCATTGAGCGCATTGTTTAACAGATTCAGGAAAACCTGCTTCATCTGATTCCTATCGATCAATACCCAAGGCAGGCTGTCCTCGAACCTGGCATCGATTTCCACACCGTTGATATGGAAAAGATGTTGCATAAGCGAGAGCACATCCTGTACGACTTCGTTGACATCTGCTCTGGTCCGGACAGTTTCCGATTGTCGTGAGAAATCCAGCAACCGGCGGACTACATCACGAGCGCGGCGGGCCTCTCTTAATACCACTTCCAAGTCGGTTCGTTGAGGCGTCTCGGGCGGCAGTGAATCCAATACCAGCTCGCTGAATCCGACCACTGTCGTGAGAGGATTGTTGAGCTCATGAGCGACCCCGGCTGCCATTTCCCCGACCGCGGCCAGCTTGGTCGTCTGTATAAGGTGCGACTCGGCCGCTTGCTGAGCTGCAATCCGGGCCTGCAACTCCTGCTGGGTGTTCTCCAGCTCCTGAAGAGCATCCTGAAGTTGACGGGTCTGATCTTCGCTGATCATCAGACCAGCGAAAGCATTGGTCACCAGTCTCCAAATGCGCCTGGATTGCAGACTCAGGGTGTCTGCCCCTACAAGGACAGCGTTATGCTCGTCTTGCATAGGAAATAAATAAAGTCGCTTACCGGGAAGGTTAGCATCGGGCGTGAGGCCTCGATTATGCAGGCGCTGGTCAGCCAGGGCAGCCGACAGCCATTTTTCGATAACCGGGGAATTTAAATATTTTTGAAGCTGCTTCCGTGACTTGTGCAACTGGAATTCAAATCGGACAATCCAATTTTTTCCCGTGAACGTAATCCAGGCGGACCAATGAACGCCGGTAAGCTGGCTGATTTCCCATAACTGCATCCTAAACGAAGGTTTGTTGCGCATAGGTCTATAAGAATTATACAGGGGAATTGCCAGAGCCGAGTGGTAAAATGACCGCACGCATAAAATGGCCGAGAAACTTGAACGGTGTTTTCATACAGGTTCCCAATGAAGCCCGACCTTATCATTGTGGGCGGAGGTCTGGCTGGTTGCGAAGCTGCCTGGCAGGCCGCTCAACATGGGCATGTCGTGCATCTCTATGAAATGAGGCCGGGCAGGACAACTGGAGCCCATCTCTCTGGAGACCTTGCCGAACTAGTCTGTTCTAACTCGTTAGGGTCGACGTTACCCGACCGGGCGTCAGGCATCCTCAAAGCAGAATTAACCCGCCTGGGTTCGATGCTGCTCGACTGTGCCCTTGAAGCGTCGATACCTGCCGGCTCAGCGCTGGCCGTCGATCGGGAATTGTTCTCTCGGTGTGTGACCGAACGAATAACCAATCACTCCAAAATCAAAATCATCCGGCAGGAAATCACCGAGATTCCCAAACCGCCTTGCATTATCGCTTCCGGCCCGCTGACGTCTCCCGATCTATCCCGTGCGATTGCATCACTTTCCGGTGAAGACCATCTGTATTTTTACGATGCCATCGCCCCGATCATTGCGAGGGATTCCATCAATATGGACGTTGCCTTTCAGGCATCGCGCTATGGAGATGGGGCTTTGCTGGAAGGGGATTACATCAATTGCCCTTTCACGGAGCAGCAGTATTTTGAGTTTGTCGAAGCGCTCATCGCGGCAGAGCGAATTGAGATAAAGGAATTCGAACGGGAACTAGAAGGCGGCGTCCGGGCGGGGTTCAGCCATTTTTTCGAAGGATGCCTGCCAGTGGAGGTCATCGCCAGACGTGGAAAACAGTCCCTCGCGTTTGGTCCGATGCGTCCCGTCGGGTTGACGGATCCCACCACCGGCCGGCGACCCTTCGCGGTGGTTCAGCTCAGGCAGGACAATCTGGCCGGAGACCTTTACAACCTTGTAGGCTTCCAGACAAATCTAAAATTCAATGAACAAAAAAAGGTGTTCCGCATGATCCCCGGACTTGATAAGGCGGAATTTTTGCGGTTCGGTCAGATGCATCGAAATACCTTTATTGCCTCACCGAGGCTCTTGCGGCCTACTCTACAGTTCCACAGTCGAGAGGATTTGTTCTTTGCTGGACAGATTACCGGAGTGGAAGGATATTTGGGGAATGTGGCAACCGGCTTGCTGGCGGGAATTAATGCATCTCGGATACTAAATAGGCAAACGCCGCTGACACTTCCGCGTACGACCATGCTCGGTGCTCTTTGCTTTTACATAACTAGCGCGGAACTGAAAGACTTTCAGCCGATGAAAGCCAATCTAGGCATTCTCCCACAACTCGAGGGGAGATATAAAAGCAAACCGGAAAGAGCAAAGGCATTTGCAGAGCGTTCAGCCCTTGATATGGACATGTTCCTCAAGGCTTTGGGCAATTAACAAAGTTGACCAACCTGAAAATGAATCTTATGTATAAAAAAAATCGCTTCATTTTTCTGGCGCTCGTATTCACTGGAATAGTTTCACTGGCAATTTCCGCGTGGATATTCACCCGCCCGAAGCCTGAACCTCGTTTCGACGGGGATCGCGCTTACGAGGATGTCAAACGGCAGCTATCCTTCGGTCCGCGAACCACTGGAAGTAAAGCGCAAGATCTATTCATATCATGGCTACACGATAATTTAATGACGGCCGGCTGGCAACCATCGATCCAACAAACGGGGATGATGGGCCATACGCTAAAAAATATCATCGCCAGGCGCGGAGAAACGCCCCCCAGGCTAATCCTGCTCGCCCACTATGACAGCCGGCTTGTTGCAGACAACGACCCGGACCTGCAAAAACGGGGACAACCTGTGCCAGGCGCAGACGATGGGGCGTCAGGCGTGGCAGTTCTGCTTGAGCTGGCCCGGGTGTTGCCGGTGAACACGGTGCCGACATGGCTTGTATTTTTGGATGCTGAGGATAACGGGAACATCCCAGGCTGGGATTGGATCCTTGGATCGCGGGCCTTTGCCGCAACATTAACTGATAAACCTCAAGCGGTGATTCTTGTCGATATGATCGGGGATGCAGACTTGAACATTTACAAGGAAAGAAACTCGGACCCAGCGCTTACCAGTCAGATATGGAACGTCGCAAAGAGTCTCGGGTACGACAAGGCATTTATACCGGAGTACAAATATCGGGTCCTCGACGACCATATCCCATTTGTTGAAGCCGGTATTCCCGCCGTGGATATCATTGATTTGGATTACCCTTATTGGCACACAACCTCGGATACCGCGGACAAAGTTTCCCCGGGGAGCCTGAAAATCGTCGGCGAGACCCTGCTCAAATGGGTTTTATCGCAAAAATGAAAGGGGTTACAGCTTTCTCCTGAACAAAAATGTAAAGGGAATAAATTGCCAATTTTGATTTCATGGCTTAAACTATAGTCAT
>Ga0335085_10014254_pt1 | contig 11613 bp, 10 predicted proteins | sample Lox_Sample_45_FD_206712 | JGI IMG/M metagenome (GOLD analysis project Ga0335085, IMG submission 206712) | Soil microbial communities from Loxahatchee National Wildlife Refuge, Florida, United States - Lox_Sample_4.5 | ecosystem: Environmental > Terrestrial > Soil > Wetlands | place: USA... | reverse complement strand
CTACGGCTACTCCCACGGCGAGGCCGCGCAGATGCTCGGCATCGCCGAGGGTACCTGCAAGGCGCAGCTGCACCGGGCCCGCAAGCTCCTGCGCGAACGGCTGAAGCTGGAGGTCAACTGACATGGGCACCGAGGAGCGCAAGCTGAGTTCGCTGAGCGAGCTGCCACAGTCGCTCACGCCGCCGCGCGACCTGTGGCCGCAGATCGCCACGCGCCTGGAGGCCCGTGGCAGCAGCACGGCGCGACCGCGCCGCATCCCGGCGCAGTGGCTGGCGGCGGCGGCGATGGTGGCGAGCGTGGCGATCGGCGTGTGGATCGGGCGCGACCTGCTGCCCTCCTCGGGCGGGGCGGCGCCGCCGAGCGTGGCGCGCAGCGCCGCGCCGACCGAGGCCTCGGCCGTGGAGGCGGCCTACGTGAGCGATCCGCGCTACGTGCGCCAGCGGGCGGAGCTGCTCGCCTCGATGCAGGCGCGCCTGGCGGCGATGCCCGAGCCGGCGCGCGCCAAGGTGGCGGCGAGCCTGGCCGCGATCGAGAACGCCAAGAAGGACCTCGAGGCCGCGCTCGGCAAGGACCCGAGCAACGCGCTGCTGCAGGAACTGCTCATCAACACTTACCAGGACGAGATGCGCGTCCTCACCGACCTGCACGAGGCCAGCGACCCTGGCCGGGGGATCTGAAGACTATGCGTACCCTACTCAAGCTTGCCGCACCGCTCATCGCCCTCGGGGCGAGCGCGGCCGCCGGCGCGAGCTCCATGCAGTCCTACGACAAGGAGGTGCCCGCCGAGCCGCGCGGGGTGGTGGAGATCTCCAACACCAGCGGTTCCGTGGACGTGATGGGCTGGGACCGCCCCGCGGTCGGCATCCACGGCGAGGTCGGCGACGGCGTCGAGCGCGTCGAGGTCACGAGCGAGGCCGGCCGTACCATCATCAAGGTGGTCGTGCCCGGGGGCAGCTCGCGCCACGGCGAGGCGAACCTGCACGTGCACGTACCGCGCTCCTCCGAGCTGCACGTGGCGACGGTGAGCGCCGACACCAACATCCTCGGGGTCGACGGCGTGCAGCGCCTGAATGCGGTCAGCGGGGATGTGAACACCGAGATCGCCGCCGCCGACCTGGACCTCAAGACCGTGAGCGGCGACATCCGCATCAAGGGTCACGGCCAGCCGGCGCGGCTGCACGTGAGCACCGTGAGCGGGGACGTGCACCTCGAGCACGGCGCGGGCGACCTCGAGGCGAGCTCGGTGAGCGGCACGCTAATGGTGAGCCTGGACTCCGCGCGCTCGGTGCACGCCCGCACCACCTCCGGGGACCTGACCTTCAAGGGCCGCATGACCCGCGGCAGCTCCTTCGACGCGGCTTCCGTCAGCGGCGACCTCGACGTACGCGCCGCGAGCGAAGGCGGCTATTCCTACGAGGTCTCGACCTTCAGCGGCGACATCAGCAACTGCTTCGGCGCCAAGAACGACAAGGACGGCGTGGTCGGACACTCGCTCTCGGGCGCGCGCGGGGATGCTGCCGGGCACATGCGCCTGAAGACCATGAGCGGCGACATCGAGCTCTGCGACCGCGACTAGCTTTCCCCGCCGACTCCCGCGGACCCGCGCACCGGCTTTCCCGGTGCGCTTTTTTTGCGCCGGCTAGAATGCCCGTCGTGGCCGCCGCAAAGCCCAAGCTCGCTCCCGCGCTGCTCGCCTGGCACGAGCGCGCCGGCCGCCACGACCTGCCCTGGCAGAGTGCCCGCAGCGCCTACCGCGTGTGGGTGTCGGAGATCATGCTGCAGCAGACGCAGGTCGCGACCGTCATTCCCTACTACCTGCGCTTCATGGCGCGCTTCCCCGACGTGGGCGCGCTCGCCGGCGCCGCCCTCGATGAGGTGCTGCACCTGTGGTCGGGCCTCGGCTACTACGCGCGGGCGCGCAACCTGCACCGCACCGCGGTGCGCGTGCGCGATGAGTACGGCGGTGAGCTGCCGCGCGACTTCGCCGCGCTCGCATCGCTGCCGGGCATCGGCCGCTCCACCGCCGGCGCGATCCTCGCGCTCGCCTACGGCGAGCGCTTCCCGATCCTGGACGGCAACGCCCGGCGCGTGCTGGCGCGCTACTTCGGCGTCACGGAGGCGGCTCAGGCGGCGCTGCTGCGGCGGCTGTGGGAGCTGGCCGAGGCCGAGACCCCGCAGGCGCAGGTCACCGACTACACCCAGGCGATCATGGACCTCGGCGCCACGGTGTGCCTGCGCCGCCGGCCGCTGTGCAGCCAGTGTCCGCTCGAGGGGCCCTGCAGCGCGCGCCGCAGCGGCCGCCAGCACGAGATCCCGCCGCCGCGGCGGCGCGCCGCGCGGCGGCAACGGCGCGTGTTCATGGTGGTGGCGCTGCGAGCGGGCAGCGAGGTGCTGCTCGAGCGGCGGCCGGAGAGCGGGGTGTGGGGGGGCCTGTGGTGCCTGCCGGAATTCGCCACCGCCTCCGCCGCGGCGGCATTCGTGCGCGACAACCTGAGCGTGACGGCCGCCGAGCTGCGCGCGCTGCCGACGCTCGAGCACGGCTTCACGCACTTCGACCTGTCGATCACGCCACTGCTGGTGCACTGCCGGGGAGCCGCGGCCGCGGTGAGCGAGGCCGAGCGCAGTCTCTGGTATAACATCCGCACCCCGGCACGCGTGGGACTGCCGGCGCCGATCAGCGCTCTCCTGGCGCAGCTGGCCGGCGGCTCGCTGTTCGATGCGCCGCCAGGTGAGTCATACCGAGACCCGAGCGACCCGTGACCCGCAACGTGCAGTGTGTCGTGCTCAAGCGCGAAGCCGAGGGCCTCGCGCGTGCTCCTTATCCCGGGGCGCTGGGCCAGCGCATCTTCGAGCAGGTCTCGCGCGAGGCCTGGGCGCAGTGGCTGAAGCACCAGACCATGCTCATCAACGAGTACCGCCTGACGCCGATCGAGCCGAAGGCGCGCAAGTTCCTCGAGGCGGAGATGGAGAAGTTCTTCTTCGGCTCCGGCTCGCAGGCGCCGGAAGGCTACCAGCCCCCCAAGCCCTGAGAGCGCGCGGCGCAGGCTACAGGTGGATCAGCCCGCGCCGGTGCGCGACCGCTACGGCCTCGGTGCGGCTGATGGCATCGAGCTTGGTGAGGATCGCCTTGACGTGCGTCTTGGCCGTGCCCTCGGTGATCGACAGCCGCCGCGCGATGTCCTTGTTGCTGCGCCCCTCGGCGACCAGCTGCAGCACGTCGAGCTCGCGCTGCGTCAGGCTCGGCTTGGCCATGCGCTGCAGCGCCTTGGCCGCCACGGTGGTCGAGGTGTAGGGGCGGTCCTCGCTGACGGCGCGGATCGCCGAGAGGATCTCCTGGCGCGGCGCGTCCTTGAGCAGGTAGCCCTTCGCGCCCTGCGAGAGGCACTGGAAGATGTCCTCGTCGCCGTCGTAGGTGGTCATGACGAGAATGCAGGCCTTGGGATGGGCCTCGAGCACGCGCTGCACGACCGCGACGCCGTCGCGCTTGGGCATGCGCAGGTCGAGCACCATGACGTCGGGGCGGTGCTTCTCGTACAGCTCGATCGCCTCGTCGCCGTCGCCAGCCTCGCCCACCACTTCCATGTCCGCCTGCTGGTTGACCATCGCGGCCAGGCCGTCGCGCACGACCGGGTGATCATCGGCGAGCACGACGCGGATCTTGGTCTTCATGACCGCGGCCACTAGGAGACCCGCTTCATCATGCGCACGCTGACGCGTGTGCCGGCGCCAGGCTCGCTGCGGATCTGCCATTCCCCGCCGATGGCGCCGGCGCGCTGGCGCATGCTCGAGAGCCCGAAGCCCTCGCGCGCCGACAGCTCGGGGCGCTGCTGCATGCCGATGCCGTCATCACCCACCTCGAGGGTGAAGTGCTGCGGCTCATCGGTCATGGTGATGAACACGTTGTGCGGGCGGGCGTGACGCACGGCGTTGCTGACCGCCTCCTGGGCGATACGCAGCAGCTCGTGCTCGTGCTCGGGGCGCAGCCCCGTGACGATGCCGGCACCCTCGAAGGTGCAGGTGACCCCGCCCGGGACCGTGGAGCGGTCGGCCAGCTGGCGCAACGCCAGCTCGAGCCCCGCGCGGCGCGTCTGATCGAGCCGCAGCGCCATCACCGAGCGGCGCGCTTCGGCCAGACCGTCACGCGCCAGGTCACGCACGCGCGACAGCGTCAGAGCGAGCTCCGAGCCGCGCCTCTTGCACGAGGGGAACTCCTCGACCGCGCCCAGCTGCAGGAGGATGCCGGTGAAGGCCTGTGCCAGGCCGTCGTGGATCTCCTGGCCGATGCGGGTGCGCTCCATCAGCACCGCGGTCTCCTTGGCGGAGTAGGCGAGGCGCGTGAGCTGCACGGCGAGCGTCGCCTGGTGGGCGAGCGCGACCAGGAGGCCGCTGCGCAGCATGTCCTCGGCGGAGCGCACGAAGGTGAGTGCCAGGAAGCCGACGCTGCGGGAGCCGAACACCAGCGGGTAGAGCAACAAGCCCCGCGCGTTCTCGCCCTTGTGGAAGGCACGCAGGCCCGGCCAGATCTCCTGGCCCTCGTAGGCGCCGAGGTCGATGTACATCGGCTCGCGCAGCTCGCCGAAGGCGGTCGTGAACGCGGAGCCCGGGACCGGCACGCTCACCGGGTAGGTCGGCTGTGCCACCTGACCGTCGCGCACGTGCGCGACGATGCGCCACTCCTGGACCGAGTCCTTGAGAACGATGACGACGCCGGAGACGGCGTCGAACTGCCGCGCGGCCTCGAGCAGGATGTGGCCCATGAAGCTGTAGAGGTCGGTCTCGCCGGCCAGGCGCTCGAGGTTGGCGCGGATGACGGCGTTGGCCTTGGCCAGCTCGGCGACGCGTTCCTCGGCGGCGTGCTCGCGCTCGCGCCGCACGTCATCCACCAGGCGCTCGCGGTGCAGCGCGGCCCCGATGACGCCGGCGGCGGTCTCGAGCGCGGCGAGCTCGGCGGCATCGATGGCGCGGTGCTGGCGGGTGTTGTCGAAGCCAACCACGCCGATGAATTCCCCGGCGACGAAGATCGGCACGATGGCCTTGGTCTGGGTGCCGATGCCCTCGATGCTCGAGCCGTTGCCGGCGGAGACTTCGCCGCGGCTGAAGCACACGCTGCGGCCGGCGCGCAGCTCCGCGCACACGCTGGCGAAGTGCCGCTCGTCGCACGAGCACAGCGAGATGTCCTTCAGGTGCGGCGCGACGCCCGGGGCGGTCCATTCACTCACGACGACGAGCAGCGGCTCGCCGTTCGGACCGGTGCGCGTTTCCATGAGGTTGACGCGGTCGACGTGCGCCGCCTCACCGATCAGTCCGAGCACCCCGGGTATCGCGGCGCGCACGTCCGGAGCCTGCAGCAGCAGGCGGCTGGCGCGGGCGGTGGCGGTGAGCAGCCGCTCGCGCGCCTGCAGGGACTCGTTGGCGCGGGTCAGGCTTTCGGCGCAGGGCGCCGGCCGGGCTTCCGTCGGCAGGGGCGCGACGTTCGCGTTCATAGGCAGAAGGTCTCGGAGTGCTTGAAAGACGGACAGTTTACCGCGCAGGAGGCCCGTTCTCCCGGCGCCGGCGGCGCCCTCTATCTAAAGAGAGGCGCACGGGTCCCCACCCGTGTTACGGCGCGTGGCGTCCGTTTTTTGCCGCGCCCGCTCCATCAGGCTGTCACCTCCGGCAAATCAACGGCTTAGGACCGCCGTTGCTTGACGCCTCACGGGCGGGCCGGTCTAATACGCGCCCCCCTTCCGGCGGCCAGGTAGCTCAGTTGGTAGAGCAGCGGATTGAAAATCCGCGTGTCGGTGGTTCGATTCCGCCCCTGGCCACCACTCAGACCAGTGTGCATTCCGGTGAGATGGGTGACGTTTTATACCGGAGACATGGGTAACAGTTTCGCGGCGAAGGGGTTCTCCGCGCTCTCGATCCGACATGTCTCGTGGTCGAAGTAGCCTAAGTCATAGCGCATAAAGCTGACCAGCCAGATCTTCTCCTCGACCTGTTTGACCCCGACCTTCTGACCGGCAAAGGCCTGGCTGAGGTTGATCTTCATCGGTCCCATGCAGATGCGGCCACAGCGGGTCACCGTGATGCTGCGATCGTGGAAGGGGTACTCGAGCTCGGGTAACCCGTTGTACGGTCTCGGAGAAGGGGTGTAGACCTCGGCCGGGTAACGCATGTTGAGGGCCTCGTGAGGTCGCTCCTGGTTGAACTCGCGGATGAACTGATCGAAGCGGCCTTGCTGCTGCAGGAAGTTCTTGGCCGCAGGCTTGGTGGCTTCCTTCTTGAGCGTCAGGTGCATGCGCTCGTGGCGGCCGTTCTGCTGCGGATGGCCGGGCTTGATGCGTTCGATGTCGATCCCAAGGCGCAGCCACCACACCGACAGGCGCGTCAGGCCGAACAGCGAGTTGGCGCTCGCAAAGGGTGCGCCGTTATCGGTGCGAATCGCCCTGGGTAAGCCGAAATCCTTAAAAGCCCGCTCAAAGACGCTGAAAGCGTACAGCGCTCGGGTGTTCTCCAGCGCCTCACAGCTGAACAGGTAGCGGCTGGCAAAGTCAGTGATGGTCAGCGGGTAGCAGTAGCGCCGATCGGCCAGCATGAACTCGCCCTTGTAATCAGCGCACCAAAGATCGTTCGGCGAGGTGGGGCGCGAGAGCGAGGTGCCTTCGGGCCTGTAGACCCGGCGGCGCCGGCGCTTGACCAGGCCATGCCGATCCAGGATCGCGTGCACCGTGCTGATCGCCGGGCACTGGATGTCCGAGTGCTTACGGCGCAGTCGTTCCCGGATCTTCGGAGCACCCCAGCTGGGGTGCTCCTGCTTGAGCTGGATGATGGCCTTCTCGATCTGGAAGGGGAGCTGGCGGGCGTGACGGTAGGGCCGCCTGGAGCGGTCCGTCAGCCCTTGCACCCCGCAGTCCTTGTAACGACTGAAGATCTTGTACCCGGTCTTGCGGGAGATCTCGAACTCCCGGCACAGCCTGGCCATCTTCTCCCCGTCCAGCAGACGGGCCACAAACCGCAGACGCTCGTCCATCGTGTGACACTCCCGCCACGGCATCTGCGTACCCTCCGCAAATACCGAAAAGTGTCACCCATGTCTCCGGAATACTGTGTTACCTATGTGTCCGAAAGGACAGCCTGTGCATTCCGTACGAGGGACACCCCTCGCACCGCCATTTGCCGCAGAGCGTTAACCATCATTCCGGCATGTTCACCTTGCTCATCAGGGTCTTGAAACGCGGATCCGATCGCAGCGGTTGCAGGAAAGGGTGACCTCTGACCCACAACAGCAGGTCTGCATCTCGTTCACTGTAGGCCTTCTCGAGCCACTCGAAGGCTTGGCCAGGCTCCTTGCGGTACGCATGCGCGAGCGCGATGCCGGTAGGCCAACCGGCGAATTCCCGTGTGAGGCGTGTCAAAGCGGCGTCCGATTCGGCGTGACGGCCAAGAGCGTAATAGACGACCGAGAGCCCCTGGTCTTTCGCTCCCGGAACGGCTTCAGCCTGAGCCTCGATCAGCGCCTGCCGCAAATCCCCTCGGCCGACGAGAATCCAGCTGATCATCAAGTGATCCCAGTTGAACTCGGGGACGATCTCCAGGCTTCTCCGATACTCCCGTTCGGCGCCGAAATCGTCACCGGTAAAGTACAGGATGAATCCCTTGCGCCGGTGTGCCCGCGCGCTCAGCGGGTCCACGGCCAGCGCGGCATCAATGTGACGCAGGGCTTCCTCATAGCGACCGCGGTCGCAGGCCACGCGTGCGGCAAAGTCCAGCGTCATCGGGTCACGCGGGTTCAGTGACAACGCCCGGGCAAATTCCGCATCCGCGGCCGCCCAGTCATACTCGTACTCAGCGTGCATCAGGCCCAATACCGCATGGGCGGGGGCCGAGTTCTCATCGATCGCCAGCGCCCGCGCGGCGGATTCCTTGGCGTGCTGCCAGGCGATGCGCGCCGGAATCTCCTGGGTCAGGGCGGCATAGGCGTACATCCATGCTTGGGCTTCGGCGACGCGCAGGAAGTTCGGGTCGAGCGCCAGAGCCTGTTCGTAATCACTCTGGGCTTCGGGAATGTCGCCGGGGCCGTCATAGGCGTAGCGACCGCGCAGGTACAGGGTATAGGCCTCGGTGCTGTGCAGCGCCCGTGAAGTGCGTGTGTCGTCCGCACCTACCGCCAGTTGCAGGGCGCGCGCGAGGCTGGTCGCGATCTGGCTCTGCAACCTCAACACATCCCCCAACTCGCGGTCATAGCTCTCCGACCAGATCTGCGCCGCGGTTCGAGCATCGATCAGTTGCGCGCTGACACGAACGTGATCGCCGTAGCGGCGCACGCTGCCTTCGACGATATAGGCCGCGCCGAGGGCCGCGCCCATTTCGCGCAAATCGCGGGATTTGCCCTTGAACTGAAAGGACGAGGTGCGCCCAATCACTTTGAGTTCGGGGATCTTCCCGAGGATGTTGATGATTTCATCGGCCATGCCGTCGCCGAAATATTCCTGATCGTGTCTCTCGCTCATGTCCGCGAAAGGCAACACGGCAATCGACTTCGCCGTGATCTCCCGCTCCTGTGCCCCCTGAGCGTGCGCGGCCACGGACGCCTGCGCAGGCAGCGGCTTTGTAGTGCGCCCTGAAAGCGATAGCAGCCAGGCGCCAAGTAGCGCCAGCCCGAGGATGGCCAGTGCACTCAGGGCGAGCAGGGGCCGTCGCGCGATGCTCCGACTCGTGCCTTGTCCCAGCTGCGTCGTGGCACGCGCTGCAGGAGCCGGCGTTTGCGCGCGGCCGGAGGCACCGAGTGCCTGAGTGGACCCGGCACGCAGCGCACGCCGCACACCCTCGACGAGCTGGGGCAGCACGCTCGCAATGCCGTCGTTGGCCTCGAGCCAATGAGATGAGTTGAAGAAATACTCGAGCGCCTCGGGCATCGGTGCGCGGTCGACCTTGAAAGCGATGAGGGAGTGCCGTCTGGAGCTGGCACGCTCCACTTCTCTGAGGACGTGTTGCGAAGTCGCCGTGTGCTCTGAATAGACCAGCACCAGCACTTTGGCAGCATCAATCGCGTGAACGATGGCGCTGGCGTAGAACTCGCCCGGGACGACATCACGCGGCGCGACCCAGCACTTTAATCCGCCTTGCTCAAGCGCCTCGACTACGGCATGTGCTGTTACCGCATCCTGCGATGCATAACTGATGAAGACAGTGGGCGATTGGCCCGCGCCTGTCTCGCCGGCGCCCATTTTTCTGGGTCTCCCGCTGTTGTGCTGCGCATGGTCTCGGAAGCGGGCGATATTGGCAACTGTGACGGAGCATGGCGATGCGACCGTCGCTGGTTGTGCCGGTGACCGGATGCGGATCCGTAGGATCCCTGATGACCCGACGGCCCCGGTTCCCTATTTTCAGGTCAACGGTTTCCTTCGGGCGGCGGGATCGTGACGTTGCGTCCGCACAGAGCAGGGCTGGTTCTGGCCATCTTCCTGGGTGGGTGGCACCTGTTCTGGGCAGCTCTCGTCGCGGCGGGCTGGGCACAGCCGCTGATCAATTTCGTTCTATGGCTTCACTTCATCCGACCGGTGTACGTCGTGGAGAGCTTCGACGTCGGCATCGCGTCGCTGCTGGTCGGCATCACCGCTGGGATCGGATACGCGTTGGGATGGGGGTTCGCAGTGCTCTGGAACAAGCTCCACGCGTAGTTTGTGTACGAACTCCCTAGCGGCCGATCAGGCCCTGCTTCGCCGCTTCCTTCGCCACTGCGTCGGCCACCTCGATGATCAGACTCTGCAGACCCTCGGGATTGCTGGTGCGGCTGGTACCCGCCCAGATCAGCTTGTCATGGTTCAGCGAGTAGATCAGGGTCTCGATCGATACCTGGGTGTCCGTTTGCACCGATCCGGTTGAGTAGCTGACCGCCATTCCGTAGGACGAGTAGTACGAGCCGAACGTTCCATAGACGCTGCCCGAGAATCCACCCGGGTCAACGATCACGGTCTGATCATGGCCGACGAGACGCATGATGACGACTCCCTCGACGCCGGCCTCCTTAAAGCGCGTGCGGGCGTAGTCGACGCTCGGGTTTTCCAGCCCGATCAGCGTGTAAGCGGCGATGCCATGCGCTCCTCGGTTCGTGAGGTCATTGGCCAGATACACCTCCGCGGAACGGCGTTGCGACGCGTCACCGGAAATGACCAGCGCGGCGATGTTCTTGCCCGCCCCGCTGATGTGGTTGACGTCCGGTGCCTTCCAACTCGAGATGAAGGTCGTGTTGCTGCCGCACGCGGCCAGGCAGAGGGCCGCGACGCACCCTAGTGCGCGCAATGCTGATGACAAGTGTGAGCCTCCCGTTGACAGCAGCGGACACTAGACCGGGCGTCAGCATCTAGCAAGCGCCGCCTCGCGACTGGCTCGCTGCAAACTGCGGGTACCGTCCCTGCCCGCCGACCGGGGTGCCGCCGGCGGGCCCGAGGGAACCGTGGATTATGAGCGTTCGGTGGAGACCAATTGGTGCTGCCGGGAATAGACTGCGCAACGTCCGCCGTCCCGGACGCGGGGCGCCGGCCCGGATCGGCCTCGTCGGGTAAACGCATGCCTCAATCGGCGCGACACTTATCACGCCTTGCCGCCATTGCCGTGGCGGTGCTGGCTGTCGCGACTGCTCTGGCGCAGAAAGCCAGCAGCCCGCCGCAGTTGCGACCTGACCTCACCATTGACCCAAGCACGATCACCCGGCCGTGGACGGGTGACCTGGACCAGATGGTGGAGCGGCGGATCGTTCGCGTGCTCGTCGTCCCGAGCAAGACCTTCTATTTCAACGACAAGGGAACTCAGCGCGGCATCACCTATGAAACCTTCCAGCTCCTGGATACGGAGCTGCACAAGCAGCTGGCCCGGGATAAGAAGCTCAAGAGCAAGAACCTCAAGGTGAAGTTCTTCTTCGTGCCGATCGGGCGCGACAAGATCTTCGCCGCGTTGCAGGCGGGCCGCGGCGACATCGCAGCCGCCAACCTCAGCATCACGCCGCGGCGCATCCAGCTGGTCGATTTTGCCAAGCCCGTCCTGAGCGGCGTACGCAAGGTTGTGCTTACGGGGCCTGCGTCACCGCAGATCAACACGCTCGATGACCTCGCCGGTAAGGAAGTGTTCGTTCGCAAGTCATCCAGCTACTACGAGCACCTGCTCGAGCTGAACCAGCGCTTCGTCGCGGCCAAGAAACCGCCGGTGCGTCTCAAGGAGGCGCCGGACGCGCTCGAGGACGAGGATCTCATCGAGATGCTGAACGCGGGTCTGGTGCCCATCCTGGTTGTGGACCAGCCCATTGCGGACTTCTGGAAGAGGATCTTTCCGAAGATTGCGGTTCATGACGACGTCGCGCTGGATGACGATGGCGAGGTGGCCTGGGCTATTCGCAAGAACAGCCCGCAGCTGAAGGCCTTTCTGGATCGCGGCGTCGATTCGCTCAAGACGGGACACCTGGCGGATGAGCGCAACGTCATCCTTGCCCGCTATCTCACGAAGCTGACCTACGTGAAGAATGCCGAATCTGACAAGGAACGAAAGAAGTTCCTCGCCCTCGTCGATGTATTCCGCAAGTACGCTGATCGCTACGACGTGGACTGGCTGTTGATGGCGGCTCAGGGTTACCAGGAGTCG
>Ga0335085_10014253_pt1 | contig 11613 bp, 9 predicted proteins | sample Lox_Sample_45_FD_206712 | JGI IMG/M metagenome (GOLD analysis project Ga0335085, IMG submission 206712) | Soil microbial communities from Loxahatchee National Wildlife Refuge, Florida, United States - Lox_Sample_4.5 | ecosystem: Environmental > Terrestrial > Soil > Wetlands | place: USA: Florida... | reverse complement strand
GTATGAAATCCAAACTCCACCCTCGGCTTTGAAGTTTGGAGCGGCTTTAGAATCTTCTTCTCAACAAGCGCTTTCTTCGAATTCTTCTTCGCGCCAATTACAATCGTTTGCTTGAATCTAAACTGCTTTTGCGTCTTGCTTCGCAAGATCATCCTGTTTGCAAAGAGAGCACTCCCGGAAACTATTGTGAGCCCGAGAGGAAGAATGAGCAGGGCAAAATTGGAAGCAATGAGCGAAAGGAGTAACATCGCATCCAAGTACATACAGCTCAGGATGAAAAGATCGTACCAATAAAGTCTCAAAAAAAAGGACCGGCCTCCACTACTCCGGCAATCAGTCCAAATATCTGTTTTGTGTTTGCAAACAATGTAAAACATCAGGCCAGAAAGAAGATCATACCCGGTTTATTGAGGACTATAGCATTTATTGAGTTTCTATTGAAATAGACACAAATGAAGCTGCCGGGCGTTATAGTCAATGAGACTTGTACAAACGCGCCGATCTTTGATTGTTTGGCTACTGATTTTGTTTGCAGTGTTTCTTTTCGTCGGACCACTTCTTGCTTCGGGTCAGTTAAGGAGTGCTGTTGCATCATCGACAAATGCATCCTCTCATTCCTCTACCTCAGTCCAAGCGGCGCCGGTTGATGGCTCACCACTCACATACCACGGAGGTCCAGTCCAGCACATTCAATACGTCTATGCTATTTTTTGGCTACCGGTCGGTCAGCACTACGAACTGGTGGGCAACGATTCAAAGTTCGAGTCTTTGATATCGCGCTACTTCAACGACGTCAGCGGGAGTAACATCACAAGGCTGATGATTGAGTACCCCGACGACATTAACGCATCTCCATCTGCTAACGTGGTGTACGGCGGCGGGTTTGTTGACACGACTCCGTACCCGCATCCCGGAACTACTACCGCTCCGATTCTTGGAAACGACGTGGTAAACGAGATACAGAAAATAGTTAACAGCGGCGCGCTTCCGACCGGCGTGGATGATTCCTATTACGTTTTCACTGCAAATGGTCTGAACGTTTGCGAGGATTCAGCACTGACCCTCTGCACGTTTGCAACCAGCCAGCAACCGGCGGGCTTTTGCGCGTACCACTCGTCCGTGGACACTTCTCCATATGCTCTAATTTCTGTAAACCCGAACGGGATCGCCGGAGGATGTCAGATCTCCATTTCTGGAGTGGTGAGTTACCCGAACAACGACGTAATAGCTGATTCCGCAATAAGCCTGGTCTCCCAGGAACAGCTGAACATGCAGTCCGATCCTTACTCGAATTCTTGGTACGATACGTCATCGACCACTGAAGTCAGCAACAAGTGTGCCGGTCAGTATGGAAATGTAAATTTGACATCCGGCTACAACATCATAATGAACGGCCACCAGTACATACTCCAGCAGGAGTGGAGCAACGACGCCGGCGGCTGCACGCTCACTCCTCCCGTAACAGCCACCATCCAGGTTACTCTTACTCCTTATGCTCACTCGAATGCATTAAGCCCTACCAACTACTTCCCGTTGACCTACGCGATAGGAAAACAGCTATTCGTCGTGCAGTACTCGACTTTCAGCGTAACAATCAACGCGGATCCTAATACCTCTCTTACAATAGGGCCAATGTCCTCAAACTCTAACAATGGTCTCGAAAGGTGGTGCTTGGACTCCGCCTGCTCCGGACTAGTAATGAGCCTGGGAACAGGTGTGTCTTCGATTTCTCCTTCGTACTATGACTTGGTCGAACAAAACGTCTACGAAGCGACATCCGACAACAGCCAACCCACGACTTTTGCCGTGATTACCTATCAGACGGCCCCAGTAAAACCCCTCTTGCCCCCGGTCATGAATTCGGTGAATCTCGCATCGTTCAGCCAGTACATCTGGGTCCTGCGCGGATCAACGGCGAGTGTCTCAAAACAGTCTTACCCTGCAAATCCAACGACTCAGCTTTGGATAAACCCCGCAGCGAGTTGGAACGTTTCCCAGCCTTATCAGATTCCTCTGGTAATATCCTATCACCAGTACGCGATGAGCTTCGGCTTTTCAGTCATCCCGCCGACAGGAGCAACTCTGACGGGTCCTACGGTCTCGTTCACGAATAACGGACAGCCTAACACTACGATCGCGGGCTCTAAGGTTTGGGCGGACGCGGGGTCTAGTTATTCCTACGGCACTTCGCTTGGCTCGTCTACAAATTCGGAAAGATGGGTATCGATTGCAGGCTCGGGGACGGGAAAGGTAACCGGAGCCGCCTCGGTGAGCAACGCATACTATAACCAGTTTGCAGTCACTGTCAATTACAAACTGAACGGACCGGCTAGCTCCAGTCCGCCGAAGTTTACCGCGTACTCCTTCGGTGCAAATCTAACGGTTCCTCTCTCATCCTCTTCAAACCTGTTTTGGCTGGACGCAAACTCGACCTATTCAATTATGAATTTGCTTCCCGGATCAAACTCCACTGAAAGATGGGTTTCCACCCAAACCGGAATAGGGATGATTACAGGCCCTCAGACTCTAGATTTTACCTACTACCACCAATACTCGCTGAACTTTTCATTCTCAATAGTCGGAGGTGGTTCCCCATCAACTCTCCCCGTCGTAAACTACTCCTCGTTCAACAGCACTTCGAGCCTGAAGCTTTCAAGCTCTCCCTCGCCGGTGTGGGTCAATGCCGGTTCAACACTGAATGCGAGCGCGGCGATGATTTCGACAAACAGCACCGAGAGATGGGCCTATTCCTCCGGGTCACAGGTTGCTTCTATGCCGGGCACATACGAGATCAAACTCTATCATCAGTTCCAGGTTGGCTTCTCGGTCCAGCTGAATGGCGGAACTCCTTCAACTATGCCCGTGACGAACGCATTCTCCTTTGGTCACGGCATCTCGATCACACCTTCCCCCGTTGCAGCTTCAAACTCTACGAATTCGAGTGCTCCTTTCAAGTACTACTGGCTTGATGCGGGTTCGTCTTACTCGCTCCCAGCTTCTTTGGGTTCCGGTTCTTCTGAAAGATTTCTTACGCTTTCCAACTCGACCGGAGTGATCAGCGCGCCGCAGACTGTTGTCGTCAAATATTACAATCAGTACATCATTACTCTTGGTTATTCCGTCATCAATGGCGCAAACCCTTCCGGCGGACCGTTTGCGACAATTTCTTTGTTTGGAAGACCAGTGTCGGTGGTCGTCAATCAGACATCCGGTCAGGTCTGGGCCGATGGTGGATCTACCGTCTCGCTCCCGAGCCAACTCCCGGGCTCTACGAATAATGAACGCTGGTCGACCAACTCGACGGTTTCAGGTCTAGTAGCTCCATCGCTATCTATTACGCCCACTTATGATCACCAGTTCATGGTTAACCTTGTGGCGAATCCCAGCGGGGCGCCGGTGGTGCTATCTGAGCAGTCGGGCTGGTATGATTCGGGCTCGACCCTCACTGTATCAGCGATTGCGGGCAGAGGATGGGCGTTTGAGGGCTGGCTGGGACAGGGAGTTGGCACTTACACTGGCAATTTCTCACAGCTTTTCCTGACGGTTACGACTCCAATCACGGAAACGGCGAACTTTTACACAGCACTGAGCATATCTGCGCCTTCGACCGGCTCCGTTACCTACTCGTTCGGTAACGTTACGGGAACGATTCGCGGTGGAGCGACGAAGACGGTTTATGTACCGCCGGGTCAGCCCCTGAGCATGTTTGCGACACCGTTTCCTGTCTTTTACGCATTCTCATCATGGAGTGGCAACCTTACCGGCGGTCCGAACGCAAGCAGTATAGTACAGAACCCTTATACTTTCTCGGTGAATGCGCCAACTGCCCTGAATGTAGCTTTCAAGATAAATCTCCTCGGAATAATAATCGTAGTCGTCGTCGTGATAGTCGCGGTAGCCTCTGTCTTCATGCTGAGGCTGAGAAACCGTCCCCAGCAGGAGGAGTACTCGGAGGAATACTCTGAGGGCGAAACTCTAGAGGCAACTGAAGGGTCGGCTGAAGGCCCCTAGACTACGAAAATACGTTGATCTGATCTCTTTCAAGAATCAGCCCGCTGCTGGAAAAAGCGGGGACCGGTTCCTCGGATCTCACATATTGTTCCGGCGTTAGACTAAGCACCAGATCTGCCACTTCAATGGAATGGTAAACTATCATCTTCATTGATTCAAGCGAACCAATTAACGCAACTACCTGAGCTGCCAGCGAGGGACTTGTGACAGACATCCGGCGAGTATTTTCAATCATGCTTCCCAACATCGAAGAAAATTCTTTGGATTTTTCAATTGTAACTTCGGCGGCCCGGCTGTCTCGCTTGAAAAATGCCAGGATTGCAGAGTCAAAAATCTCCGAGGCCGCAATCCCAATTCTGCCGATTTCCTCGGCAACCTTTAGCTCAAGCGGCAAGTCAAGTTTAAGGGCCTGGTCGGCAATCTCTCGCCCGCACTTTGAAACATTCTCGATCGCGCGCGATATCATCAAATAGATTGCGAGTTTTTCCGGCTCAGAATCGTCTCCTTCATTGAAAAAATCATGATTAATTGAACCGAGAATCTGGCGTGAGGTGTAAGATCCGAAGCGCTCAATTTCATCCTTTTCCACCACATCGCGCGCTCGCTTTTTGTCAAGCACCTTTAAAGCTGCGATTGCATCCTCTAACATGGCACTCGAAACGATCGACATCCTCTTCATCGCGTTGTCTATCGTGAGCTCAGATTTGCCAAGCAAGATCTGCAATACGAGGCAATCTGAAGTGTCAGAAACTATCTCAACACCGATGAGCTGACGTCTAACTAGTTCGCGTATTGTTGTCTTTCGATACGAGCTACCGGGGGCTTCACTCAATCTTACTTTTATCATGTTGTAGCCCTGAATGTAAAGACAAACTATTTTTTTCAAAATAGTTTCAGGCGCTTCGGGACGGGAGATGAATAACGTGCCCGTATCATTTTCAGCCCGCATCGCGCTCCTTCCAAGATTTTTGTCCATACTGATCAGCAAAGAAGTGCTATTGTGTCTTGAAATCGTGAGAGGACTTCCCTGAACTAGCCCCATTTCCTTCACCCATCTTTTCGGCAAAGATATCATGCAAGAGGACTTGCCAGAGATTTGGACCTTCCTTTTCTCTTTTGGGGGGTGCGAAGCCATGAGGAATGCCAACCTCGGTTTGCGCCCATTTGCTAAAACTATTGTAAATATTCTATAGGCCTCAAAATAATATCTGTAGAGTTCGGATCGCCAGAACGAACCGAATAGATCTTTGAAAGTCAAAATTTCGTGATTTGATACAGTCATCGGCCAGCTCTCCATGAAAAAATCTGCTCGCTTTTTGAGGACTTTTCTCGACGTCGATAAATCTCAGCCGAACTTCTCACCTGATTAAAGGAAGAAGAGCTGGCGAGCGTCTTGAAAAAGAAACGAGAGAAACTAAACTTTGGCGAGTTAGACCGTGGTTGCCCTAACGTCAAACTTGGCTTTCATTGCAGGCAAGTTCAGGAAAATAAATCCATTCGCAACAAATCGAGCGCAGATTGCGGTCACATCGGGTTAGAAATTTTGTAAAGAGTATAAATAACACGACCGCGCCTTAAGATAGCCATGAAATCTTCCACTTCAACGGTTTCATACGGTTCATTCGCCCTTGCGTTCGCCTACTTTGTGGTTTTCAATATTCTTGATCTCTCCAGCACCATCCTTGCGCTGCGAATAGGCTTGTCCGAAGCGAACTTTGCCCTCGTTTATCTGTCCTCAGCACTCGGGATAGGAATAGCAGATGTTGTATTGCTGGTAAAGTCGATATTTTTTGTCGCGGTCGGCGGGGTTTTGATTATCGGAGTCGCCACCAAAAGTCAGAGCATAAAGAAACGGATTCTCCTGACGATCATTCTTTTTGGGGCGGTATTCGCGATGGTGTCAATCAATAACTTTCTTTCGATCTATACAGCGATTTCAACGTGAAATGAAAAAGATTTCAAAGCAGATGCGAACCGCACAGAAATCTGGCGTTTGTTGCCGTCATCTTCCGTAACGATTCTTTTTAGGCCGTGCTTCCCAAGAGAGCGTAAGTTTGCTTGGACTAGTTTTACTACTAAAATCATACCTATTTTCTATAAAGGCCATCTATAGAGCCCCCGATATCGCACTCCAGTATACCTGATCACGGCATATTTCCGGCGGAGGAGCTATTGACAATCGCAGAGGTTTATGAGCCTCGACAGTACTACAGGAAAACGAGCACAGCGGTCATGTCGTCAGCCTTGACTCCTGCCTGCATCGCCTCTTCCACGATTCTGCGAGCGCTGCGAGTCTTTCTGATGATCTCACCGATGTCGGCTGAGCCTCTTCGACGAGAATACGAATTTTCAACGAGCAGGTTGTCACTGACACCATCGGAACAAATTAGAATGGTATCTCCTGACTGATAGTTCACCATCTGCGTGTGCACATTGATCTCTGTCGAGTCCAGCCCGAGGTATTGGACTATAGCCCACATGGAACCAGCCATCTTGTCGCGGAACGAATCATCAGTGAATACTTTCTCGTATCCCGAGTCAATTTCCGGATTTCGAAACAACAGGATCGGGCTGTCTCCCACGTTTGCCGTCAATATTTTTCCTCCGCGTCCAGTTTGCAAGTCGGGAAAAATTCTAGCTAGCGCGATCGTAGTTCCCATATGCTGCTTGTTTCGGGCCTTTGCAGTGTGTAACAGCTGATCATGAATCTCCTCGAGAACAATTTTTGTCGTAACTTCGTTTTGGATTTCGCTTGATCTGTTGCGGAGGGCCGCAACTGCAAGTTCACTCGCTTCCTTTCCGCCTTCATAGCCGCCCACACCGTCGGCAACTGCAAAAAGATTCGTTGACACGTCAGCAAGGTACGAATCCTGATTTTCCGAGTGCCCCGCGCCCACACTGTTTGACGCGCTGAAAGCATCATACCTGACCAAGGAAGCTGATCCACTCCAGCATATTCCATGGCAGTTAAGAATAGCTTCCCAGCCTACATTGCGGGAATTGACGGGGCCTGAGGAACCTTTCTTTCCACACCGTACCGCGAAGCTTTTTCGAGATCTAGTCCTTGCTTTCGACACATGTTGGAGATCGTGCGAAGCATCGCCAGTCCCCCCAGACTGATTAGCGCACCTGCTCCCAGCGTGGAGAAGACGTTCCTATTTCGCCCATTACGGCCGTTGCTGAACGCGTCTCTCGTCGCGATCTTCGCGAGATGTTTGTACGAAACGTAGTAGACAGCCAGCTGAGCTTCGCTCAAGGAGAAGGAGGAAAAGTCTCTATTCTTCAAAAGACCCAGAGAAACGTTCTGCATCGGAGTAATCGTGAATTCAAAGGGCCTTCCATCGACCTCGGAGTTACTCATCTGGTTTATCAGTGCAACCGTATCCCAGTTGTCTTCGTCCGTCTCAGAAGCCTGTCCTACCTGAACTGTAAAAGCCGGCCGCCAGTAATACTTGTTCATGACGTAGGTACCCTTCCAGACGATCTCGGGCCATGTACCGTCGGGGCCGATTTTCAACGGCAGAGTCTTGTTAGGCATGTGAATCCTCGCGAGCTTGTCGCTGCCCGTCTCTACGCCCACCTGCAACCCGATCCAATTGTCCGGACCGGCTTTCATTATTTCGGACAATTTTCTCAAGAGCTCGGGATAGGCAATCGGGATGGAAATCCTGCCGTGAGTGGGATTTGTATGTTTGATTCCGGGAGTGGTCATTATCGTAGTGAATAGATCGACCAGAGCGTCGTAGTCTGGGACAAAATTCTTTCCATGCTTGTAGGCAAAGATTTCATCGCTGTGAGTCCAGACATTATCGATTCCGCCCTTTTTCACGTTGACCTCGATTTCCCGGCGCACCTTTTCCGGCGGGTAATAACGCAGAGGACGCAGCGTCACTTCACAAAAGTCGCACCCGATGCCGCAGCCCCTCATGACTTCAAGAAATCCTTTGATCGTTGGGTTGATGATCTCGGGAATGTCCTCGAGCCTCGGGAACTGCTTGGAAAACTGGTAGCGCGAGATGAAGCGCGGGTCGCCAACGAAGCTCTTGTGAAAGTCGCCGTCAAAAGTCTGGAAGCCGCGGAAGAACTCATTGCTCCTTGTTGAATCGTCCTTGATGTAGTCGAAAAGGTCGATGACAATGTCCTCACACTCACCCTGAAAAGCGTAATCGATGTTCAGCTTGTCCATCTCCTGTGGGTGGACCGTAAACTCCCAGACCCCTGGTCCGCCCACGACGAGTTTTGCCTTCTTGCCTTTTCTAATCCGGTTGATCCTCTCAAGGAGGGATTGGAATTCTTTCTTTACATATGCAGGCGCGTTTGAATTGAAAAACAGGGTGTAGGACATTGTCAGCGGTGCAAGACCCAGGGGGTCCATCGTCGTGACGCCGATGATCTCCGTGTCGTCCTTTATGAAATTCTCAAAATGATCTTCATGAGCGACGACGACCTCATCTTCGCTGTACTTTTGGCGCAGGGAAGATTCGAGTTTTCGCAACGGGTACGTGGCAAGCGAGGCGCGGCCCTTAATGTCCGGCGGCGGTCTGCCTTTCAGATATTTGTAGATGAAATTCGGCAGATTATCCGAAGGCGCACTGGGGAGAAAGTCCAGAAGCGGAAAGTTCTGATAATCGTGGGAAAGAGTGAGATCAGAAATTAGAACATACTTGGCCATTTTATTCTTCTTTTCTCTTTGTAAATTCGCAGCCAGTTTTTTCTAACTTTCAGAAGGTGCGGTGACCAATTTTTTCTCCTACGAATTCCTTTACTTGCGCAGGGGGTGAAACGTTGCTAGGCTCCCTAGAAATAGTCGCGAAAATTAAAGGTTTTCTCGACAATCAGCTTGAACATTGAAATTTTTTTGGCCTTAATGTCGGAGATTTTTTGTCTCAGAAGTGCCTAACAATTTTCATACTTTAGTGCGAGAGCTGGAACCTCGACTGGAGGATTAATGTGAAATATCCCGCTGCCTTAAATTTCCAGTAGATACCTCTGGGCCTGCAAAAACTCACACGCGCGTGCAAGACCCCCCAGGGGGTTATATATACTGGTATTTAAAGCGCTTTAAATAGCGCGACTCTTTTCTCGAATTTCCATTCGAGGAAATTTTCGATTTTTAGGATATCTTTCCAGTTTCATTCGAGAATTGGCCCATCGCGATATTTCTGGATCTCGGGGCTATTTATAGGGGGATTATATCTGTGAGAGGAAGTTTGAAGCAGGCTTTATCCCGAAGAGGACAGCTGTTAGAGAGATCCTTGAGCTGGCTCCCGGCGAAACTCGTAGCCCCATCTTCAATCTGATCCGCTTGTACATCTTTATCTGATCTCCTGGGATATCTGAAACGAACGGGCCGAGATTTTTTCTAGTGGAGATCGTCTTTGATATCCTGTAGACTTCGTCCAGCGTGACATCTTTCTCGCAGGTAAAGTGAAGCAGCGCGCTCCGGGCAAGAAAAGTCTCCGGTGGTAGGCGGTTTGCGACGTCATCCGAGGAATCCCCAGTCACGTTGAATGAAAGACCGATTCCATGAGCGATGCTCTCGACATCCGCTAAATCGATGTTCAGTAAGCTGGGTAGAGTCAGGCTCTCGTAAAAGTGAAACACCGTTGATTTTAGAAGCTCGATCAAGGAACTTGGTCCAAGGCAGCTCACCACGGCGGTGAGATACCTCATTGCGCCCCTCGGGAAAACTTCCGCCTTGGAGTAAAATCCAATCTTCAGGCAGGTGAATTCTGGTAGGAGGAGCCTTGAACCATCCAAAGCTGGTTGCCCTAAAATACCCAGGATGTCGAAGTTGTCGCCAAGAAGCGGACCGAGCATGTCGGACGGGATTAGCTTGACGTTTATTGGGTTGTACAGGTTTTCTGTAGCTGTTATTTCTCGAGATTTCAGGATCGATCTGTCGTAGACGATGCCTGCTCGCACGGCACGGAAGATCTTCCGCTCCTGCAAAGCAGCAAATTCAGATTCCAATCCCCGCAGAATTCCGTTTTATTACTCTGAAGAATCCCAGGGCAGGGCTGTGTTTCTGCGTCGCAGGGAGTATGCGCCGTATCTAAGCTTGCTTGAGATAGTGGTGATCCCCTCCGCAATTCTTTCGCGCTGCCAGATGACCAGCCAGGCATCAAAGATTCCATAGCCCAGTCCAGCAGCGATCCCGAGCTGGGCAACTCCCAGCTTGTAAGCAAAAACGATGCTCGTAAAATCAACAACCGAAGCGATAATATTGTTCTTGGTTTTCGGTTCAATCAAAGGAGGAGTTCTTCGAGGAGAGAGTTGTCTCCGTGGTATTTAATTCGGTTATGAACTCTAAAATCATATTCCAGGATCCATATTCTTTTTCCCCGAAAGTTGTAACCGCGGACTCTTGAGACAGGGGAAGCAACACAAAAGAACTGCCCGTTATATCGATAGTTTCTCAGTGACGGGAACTGGTAGAATCGAGCATTCTTGCGGGGCCTAGACGGTCCAAGATGGAAGTGAAGATAGACATACTCCAAGCAATCGCGGAAGGAGCAGGCAGACCGACTCACATTATGTACCGGTCTAATCTGTCCTGGGCAGTAATGAGAAATTTCATTCGCATGCTTGAAGAGCAGGCGCTTGTGAGCTCAAACGTGGTTGAAGGGAGGAAAAATTACGTTCTGACCCAAAAAGGGATCCGTGTTTTAGAGACCTACGCCAACGTGCGAAAGCAGCTTGAATCACCACAGTTGATCGCACAACTGGCGTAAACTTCCTGGGGAAGTCTTTCCCCATCTTTCTTTTCACATTCGCTTTACTGTTTCCCTCAGCCACTTTGTCGATTTTGGTTCGTTGTTTCGGACAAAGTCTTTGAGCTCCGGGAGACTCATGAACTTCAGGGAATCGATTTCGCTAGGGTTTGGATCGTAATCTCCCTCGTAACTTCCTATGAAGACCTTGCAGTACTCGTTTTCCTTGTGATCGCCTAAATCCTCTTCGTATCTGAAATCAAACGCATGCTTCAACGGGATCTGCTGTTTAATCCGGAGCTCATGGGCAAATGATCTCTGAAGCGCTTTCTCATACGTTTCGTGTTCTCTGACGTGAGTTGTAGCCGACACGTCCAGCCTGCTTCCACCGAGCTTGTTAGCTGCCCTCCACTGAAGGACATAAGTCCCATCGTCCCGCAAAATCATTCCGATCACCGCGGCGTGGCGCTTTGAGGACCGCGTGAGGTGGAGTGTTTCCCTGGATTCAAGAACGAGTAATTTTCCGGAATCATCTACTGTGTAAATCATTTCTTCTGAAATGGATGGGTTTTGTTTTTGGCTCAACTTCTGATTCTTTAGCGTCCGATTTTGATATTTCAGTAATTCGGGGATGAAGCGAACTTGATTTCCAATTCTGTTTTGAGTTTTCGGGAGTTAGATTGCAAATGTTGCGTTTGATATTGCTACCTTGATCGGTCGGAGGATATCATTCGTACGAGATCTGCATTTGTGACTATTCCTGTTACGCGCCCCTTTTTCGTTGTCAGCAGCGCCTGAAAGTGTTGCAGCAACGGGATTGCTATTGAAATTGGGGTGTCTTCAGCCACCATCGGAAAGGCCTCATCCATTACTTCTGAAACCTCTCGGG
>Ga0335085_10014248_pt1 | contig 11614 bp, 5 predicted proteins | sample Lox_Sample_45_FD_206712 | JGI IMG/M metagenome (GOLD analysis project Ga0335085, IMG submission 206712) | Soil microbial communities from Loxahatchee National Wildlife Refuge, Florida, United States - Lox_Sample_4.5 | ecosystem: Environmental > Terrestrial > Soil > Wetlands | place: USA: Florida... | reverse complement strand
GGCGGCGACGAACTCAGAGACGCGCGTCACCATGGTGCGCTCGAGCGAGCTCATGTTCTCGTGCGCGCCGCTGAGCACTTCTTGCAGCAAAATATTGGCTTCGCGCAGGCGCTCGAACAGTGCGGTGGTGTCGGAACGCAGCATGCCGTGCGTTTCCAGCATGTCGGCGACGGTCGCCGATGCGGTCTGTTTCGATTCCTCGATCGCTGTGCGGGTTGCGATATGCAGCTCCTCGATCGTTCGCGTAAGCGACGTTTTGGCAGCTTCGCTGACGCCCTGAGCGCCCTGCTGCAATTGACCGAGCGTGCGGGTCATTGACGAGGTGGCATTCTGGCTGGCGTCGTTGATAAGCCGCGCAATCTCCTCGCTGTTGTCCATCATGGTCTGCGTAAAGGCGAAGCCCTTGGCCTCGATCGACTTCACCGCCTGATCGGTGATGCGGTTCACTTCGCCGGCGAATTCCTGGCCTTTGCTGGAAAGCGCCGCGATCAGCGTGTTCGACTTCTCGTCGAGCAGGCCGGTCATCTCACCGACGCGCCGCGTCAAAGTGGCCGCTATTTCGTCGGCCCTGCCGGTAACATTACGAGCGACCTCGGCGCTGGCGCCGCTCAACGCGCGTTCGGCTTCACCGGCACTGCGGCTAATCGCTTCCGTCGTCGCCGCGGCGGTGCGGCCGATCGACTCGGCTGTCGTGGTGGCGGTGCGCGCCAATAGTTCGGTCGCATTCGAGGCCGAGGTATTGATCGCCTCAGCCGTTGTTGCCCCGGCGCGCGTCAGCAGTTCGGTGGCGTTGGCGGTGGTGTTGTTGATCGTTTCGTTGGCGACGGCCGCGCTCTTGTCGATGCTGTTGCTGAGTGCGTTTGCGCTGCGATTGAGCGAGGCGGTCGCCTCCGCGGCGCTGCGGTTAAGGGCGTCCGCCGCCGCAGCGCTCGCCGCCGTGCTCTTACCGAGTGCCTCAACCGTCTTGAGGGCGAGTTGACCAAGCGATTGCTCGGCGGTCTTTGAATTGGTCTTGATCGATTCGGAAAGTTCCTCAAGCCGGGCGTTGAGCAGATCGGCGGCTCCACGGCTGCGGGTCTCGATCTGCTGGACCACGGCCTCGGCGCGTCCGACGAGAAGATGCTCAAGATGACCGATGCGTCCGTCGAGCGTATTGGCGACCCGCACGGCTTGCGCGCCCAATGCCTTGTCGATCTCGGCGGTACGCTCGCCGATGGTCTCGGCAAGTTTAGCGGCCCGCGTATCGATCGTAGTGGTGACGTCGGCAATTCGCTTGTCGACGGCGCCAACGACTTCCTTGCCGCCCTCGGTGATCGTCTTGGCAATATCCAAAACGCGGTTCGACAGCGCATCGGTCAGCGTCTGGCTGCGGCTGTCAAACGTTTCCTGGAAGTGCGAGAGACGCTGGTCGAGCAGGGTCGTGACTTCGGTGGTCTTGGACGCGACGCGATTATCGAACGTGTCGACATAGCTGCGCATCGATTCCGAGACGTCCTGGGTTCGCGCGCCAAGCCGTTCAACGAGTTCGGAACCGTAAGTTTTCACCGTGCGATCGAATTCGGTGAGATGGCGAGTGATGAGATTGCCGAGTGTCGAGGAATCGCGGGAAATCTTTTCGCCGAGCTCGGTGCCGGAATTGTTGACCATCTGCTCGAACGTGGACAGCCGCGACTGCAGCATGTCCTTGATCTCGTCGCCGCGCGCGGCCACGACTTCGGCGACGTGGTCGGCGCTGGCGCGCAGCGTTTCAGTCACCCGGTCGCTGCGCGAAATAAGGTCTTCGGCGATTCTGCCGCCGGCCTGTTCGATCTTCTTTGCGACATCGCCGCCCCGCAAATTAAGGTCGAGGATGACGGACTCGCCGGAGGCCTTGAGCGTTGAATTGACTTCCTCGGCGCGCGTCGCAATCGTTTCGGCCAATTGGCTGGAGGTGGTGACGATCGCGTCGGTCAGCTCTTGCGACCGCCCGACCATGATGTCGACGATGGCGAGTGACTTTTCCGAGAAGCCGTCAGTGACGCCGTCGAGCCGCGACGTCATCATGTCTTCGAGGCCACGCGCAATCTCGGCGAACTCCTCGCCGATATGCTCGGTTTTGAAATTGAGGCCCGTGGTGAGCTGGTCGCTCGCCGAGGCGATCGCTCGCGCAGTGTCGACGCTCACGGTCTCCAGCCGAACCAGCAGATCCTCGCCGCGTTCATTGAGCTGCTCGATCATGTTGTCGCCGATTTGACCAAGGGCGAGCGTTATGTGCTCGCCTTTTTCAGCGAGCGAATTGGTAATGCGCTCGGCGGCTGCATTGACCTGCTGGCCGACCAGATCGCTGATGGTGGACAGATCCTGCGTCAGATCGATCTGAACGTTGCTGATGGCGGAACGCACCTGCTCGGCCTGGCCGACCAGCGTGTCGCGTTGATTGGTCAGTTCCTGAATAAGGCCGCGGATGCGGACTTCGTTGTCGCTGTAGGTTCGCTCAAGCGAGGCGACCTCGTTGTGCACCAGCGCTTCAAGTTCGCTGGCGCGCGCGAGCGCCCGCTCGACGCCATCGCCCATGGCCGCGACTTCACGGCGGATCGCCTGACCGACGGTTACGATGGAATCCCGCGCCACGCCCTCAGGCTCGGCGAGCCGCACGGCGACTTGCGCCATCGACTGGGCAATCAGCCGAAGTTCCTGCGCGCGCCACGCCATGTGGGCAACACCGAAGAAGAAGATGATCGGTAGTAGCGCGGCCGCACCGAGGCCGATCATGATGGCGGCCGGCGAATGGCCGGGGCCAAGGGCAGCGTCGACATCGGACAGATAGGCCCACGACAGGGCGGCGCACCCGATCAGCCAGGCGACAGAGAATATGGCGGCGACGAAATAGGATGTGCGGGCAGGCCGGTTCTGCAGCGCCTGCAAAACCTGCCCAATGGATTGCTGATCGTCATTAGCCGCACGAAAGGTGCGCGGATCGCTGCCGCGGCCGCCAACATCGTCGTCGGAGGAGAGCGGGGGTAGCACCGGGGGTACTTCGCGCCAGTGATCCGCCAAATCGCCGGACGGATCGGAAATGGCCTCGGGCTGGCCAGCTAGGTCGCCATCGTCGTCGTGAATCTTGAGCGCTTCCTGGATCGCCGATAGCGCGGCCTCGGTCGGATCCACTATCTTTTTCGGGTTGTTGGCCATATCGGTCGTCGCCTCGCGATTGACACTGGACTGTACGGCGTCAGCCCGCCTTGGGAGGCTGGCCTTAACCGCGTCACAAGCGCGTTATCGTTCAAATCCCGCCGACGCAGGGCTCCCCCGCCCTTAGATCGTGCTGCAAGTGCGCCATCCTATCGGTCTGGCGGATCGAAAGAAACCGAGACTGGTAACCACCCTTTAATCATCGTTAACGGTTCAGTTACCATAAGCGGCCGTTCGATCGTCCCCGTTACCATCGTCATTGTGTTGCCAACAATACGGCCGGCTTGGGGCCGGAACCGGACTGGTCAACCGCGAGATACGCTCTTTCAGGATTTCGAGAACCGCAATGGCCGTCCGGCGGGTGGGAGCGTCGGGGTAAGGACTCTCTTACTATTGCCGCGAAAGAAGGCCCCGCGAGCACCGCTACGCGGCGCAGATTTACCCGGCTTTCGACGCTCGTGTGCATGATGTGTCTCAAGTGGCAAAAATAATCGGCGGGGAGAGCGATATGGCCGCGTTGAGGCTATTGGTTGAGCAGGGTCCAGAGCGAACCGACTGTGTCATCGACGAGGAGCATCTCGGACGAATGACGCTTGGCGACCGCGCCCTGGAACGGGAGGTTCTGGAGATTTTCGCCCGCCAGACCACGCTGAGCCTAGACCGCCTTGTCGGGGTCGAACCGGCGCGCGCCGCCGCCGTTGCCCATACGCTCAAGGGTTCTGCGCGCGGCGTCGGAGCGTGGCGCGTGGCGCGTGCGGCGGAGCGCTTGGAACAAGCCGCTGCCGGCAAATTCGACGACCAAGCGATTCACGCGGCGATTGCACAACTCGAGGCCGCGGCCATCGAAGTGCGCGAAGCTATTGGAGTGCGGCTCGGCGATCGCCTCGAAGAAATAACGGCCGACGCGCCGGGCCAACGATCGCGCGACCATTGACCGCCAGCTGATCAGCGCTGCACTGGCGTCTTGCGACGCGACCCGATAGAAGACGGGCCGCCGGTCCTCTCCTTATTTCCCTTTCCATCCTCCGGCTGACAAGCCGGCTTCAGCAGCGCCATGGTCAAGATCACATTCATCGATGTTCAGGGCACCGTACGCACAGTCGAGGGCGAGCTCGGCTCGACGCTGATGGAGACCGCGATCAAGCACGGCGTGCCGGGCATCGAGGCCGAATGCGGTGGCGCCTGCGCCTGCTCGACGTGTCACGTCTACATCGACGAGGCTTGGCGGGAAAAGGTCGGCGAGCCGTCACCAATGGAAACGGACATGCTGGATTTTGCCTACGGGGTACAACCAAACTCACGGCTGTCATGCCAGATCAAAGTGAGCGAGGAACTCGACGGTCTCACCGTGCGCACGCCGGAGCGGCAGGCCTAGCCGGCATAAATCCGGGTTTCCGCTGGGATAAATTCGGCTTTGGCGCCTTTGCCCGGCTTGCTCTTCCCCTGCCGCCGCCAGCGCGCTAGACACTCGCCACCACACCCCACCCCTCCCAGCAGAGACGGCACGGATACGGCAAGGCAGAGACATGGGCGAAGCTATCAAGACTGACGTGGTCATCATCGGGGCAGGCCCGATTGGCCTTTTTGCGGTGTTCGAGCTCGGTTTGCTCGATATGAAAGCGCACCTGATCGACATTCTCGACAAGATCGGCGGACAGTGCGCGGAGCTTTATCCGGAAAAGCCGATCTACGACATTCCCGGCATTCCGGTGACGAGCGCGCACGGTCTCGTTGACGGGCTGATGGAGCAGATCAAGCCCTTTAATCCGCAGTTTCATCTCAGCGAGATGGTCGAGAAGGTCGAGAAGATCGGCGATCCGCTGTTTCGCGTGACGACCGATCAGGGCAAGGAATTTGAATGCAAGGTCGTCGTGATTGCAGCTGGCGGCGGCTCGTTCCAGCCGAAGCGGCCACCGATCCCGGGCGTCGAACCCTACGAAGGCAAGTCGCTCTTCTATTCAGTTCGCAAGATGGAGGCGTTTCGCGACAAGCGCGTCCTCATTGTCGGCGGTGGCGACAGCGCGCTCGACTGGACGCTGAACCTTGCGCCGATAGCGAAACATCTGACGCTGCTGCATCGGCGTAGCGAATTTCGCGCTGCCCCCGACAGTGTCAACAAAATGATGGCACTGGTCGGCGACGGCAAAATCGATTTCGTGCTTGGCCAGGTCACTGCGCTGCACGGCAAAGAGGGTCAGCTTGCAAAGGCCATGGTCAAGACCAATGACGGCTCGGTCGTGGAGCTCGCCTGCGATGCGCTGCTGCCGTTCTTCGGCCTGACCATGAAGCTTGGGCCGGTCGCAAACTGGGGCTTTGAACTCAAGAACAACGAACTGATCCCGGTTGAGACTGCGGCTTTCGAGACAAGTACGCCCGGCATTTTCGCCATCGGCGATATCAACTGGTACCCCGGCAAGCTCAAGCTCATTCTCTCCGGCTTCCACGAGGGGGCGCTGATGGCGCAAAAGGCCTATCACTACGTCTATCCGGAGAAGCGCCTGGTGTTCCAATACACCACGTCGTCGACGAGCCTGCAGAAGAAGCTCGGCGTGACGCCGCAGAAGACGCCACAGCCGGCTTAGCTAACCTTGGCGCTCGCGGAGCGCCGACCGCAATCAGCGTGTCGCGATGCCCAACGCGTCGGTTACCACCAGATGCTGCGTCACGGGTGGCGGACCGGCCGGGATGATGCTCGGCTTTCTGCTGGCGCGCGCTGGCGTCGATGTTGTCGTGCTGGAGAAACATGCGGATTTCCTGCGCGACTTCCGCGGCGACACCATTCATCCGTCGACGCTCGAACTGATGTACGAGATGGGTTTGCTCGATGACTTTTTGAAGCTGCGGCATCAGAAGATCGACCACCTGACCGCGCAGATTGGCGACGAACGTGTGCGAATTGTCGATCTGAGCCACCTGCCGACCCGTTGCAAATACATCGCGCTGATGCCGCAATGGGACTTTCTGAATTTTCTCGCCGACCGCGGCAAACGCTACCCGACGTTCGATCTGCGCATGCGTGCCGAGGCAATTGATCTGATCGAGGAGGCCGGCCGCGTCGTTGGTGTGCGGGCGCGAACCCCGGACGGCGAACTTGCGATCCACGCCGATCTGGTCGTCGGCGCCGACGGCCGTCACTCCACGGTGCGCGAAAGGGCCGGATTTAAGAGCGACGATTACGGCGCGCCGATGGACGTGCTCTGGTTTCGGTTGCCGCGGGCGGAAACCGACGAGACCGAGACGTTCGGTCACGTCGAAGCCGGCGTGATGATGATCATGCTCAATCGCGGCGATTACTGGCAGTGCGCGTTTGTCATCCCGAAAGGCGGGATTGACCGCCTGAAGGCTGATGGTCTTGACGCGTTCCGCAGGCGCGTCGTGAGCATGTCGCCGTTTCTCGCCGACAGCGTCGCCGGACTTGCAAGCTGGGTCGACATCAAGCTCTTGACCGTCACTGTCGATCGGTTGCGGCAATGGTGGCGGCCGGGGCTGATCTGCATCGGCGATGCCGCGCACGCCATGTCGCCGATTGGCGGCGTCGGCGTCAACCTTGCCATTCAGGACGGCGTTGCCGCCGCAAACCGGCTCGCCGCGCCCCTAAAAGCCGGCAGGGCGGGCGACGATGATTTGCGGGCGATCCAGGCTCGCCGCGCTTTTCCGGCGCGCGTCACCCAGCAGATTCAGTTGATCATGCAAAATCAGATCGTCAGGCGGGTGCTGTCCGGCACGGAGGCGCCAAAGCCCCCCTTTATGTTGAAGTTGCTTGATCGCGTTCCGCTGTTGCAGCGCATTCCCGGTCGGCTCCTGGCCGTCGGCGTTCGGCCCGAGCATATCCACACGCCGGATATTTTAGCCTCGTCGTGAGCGATCGGCGGCTGCCGGACTTGAATCGGCGGCTCGCTCGCTCCATTTCCCAGCCGAACAATTTCGCCGGGATGCCGCCATGAGCATAACTGAGGAAAGCCAATCCGAGAGCCGGCCGTTCGAGGCCGACGTCGCCAAGCTGCTGCAGCTGATGGTGCACTCGGTCTATTCCGAGAAGTCGGTTTTTCTCCGTGAACTGATTGCCAACGCCGCCGACGCTTGCGAGCGGTTGCGTTACGAAGCCATCGCCGCGCCGGCGCTGCTCGGGGACGATCCAAAGCCGCGCATCACGGTCGCGCTCGATGCCGACAAGCGGCAGCTCACGGTGGAGGACAATGGCATCGGCATGAGCCGTGACGAGATGGTCGAGGCGCTCGGCACCATTGCCCGCTCGGGTACCAAAGCGTTTCTCGACCGGATCGAAGCAGCCCAGGCGGACGAGGAAACCGCACTGATCGGGCGGTTTGGCGTGGGCTTTTATTCGGTGTTTATGGTGGCCGAGCGCGTCGAGGTGATTTCGCGGCGCGCCGGTTCGGATGGTGCTTCCGTGTGGTCGTCCGACGGCAAAGGCAGCTTCGCCGTGGCGCCGGTTGATCCGGTCGCGGTCGAAGCGCCGCGCCGCGGCACGCGCGTCGCGTTGCATTTGATGGAAAGCGCCAAAGAGTACACCGAACGTTTCACCGTCGAACGGCTGATCAAGGCGCAATCGGGCCATGTGCCGGTGCCGATTGCGATCATCGAGAAGTCCGGCGCCGAGGCCGCCGAAGTAACCGACGGTGCGGCGCTGTGGGCGAAACCAAAATCTTCGATTACCGCAGCCGAATACACGGACTTTTATCGCAGCATTGCCGGGCAGTTCGATGAGCCGGCCCTGACCATCCATTTCCACGCCGAAGGCCGGCACGATTACACGTCGCTGTTCTTCGTTCCCGGCTCGCGACCGTTCGACCTGTTCGATCCCGACCGGAAGGGCCGCATCAAACTCTACGTCAAGCGGGTGTTCATCACCGACGATGCGGACATCCTGCCGCGTTATCTGCGCTTCGTCCGCGGCCTGGTCGACAGCGCGGATCTGCCACTGAATGTCTCGCGTGAAAAAATCCAGGAAAGCCCGCTTCTTGCTGCCATCAGAAAAGGGGCGACCAGCCGCGTGCTCAGCGAGCTGGAGCGGCTCGCCGACAAGGAGCCGGAAACCTATACGAAAATCTGGGATCTTTTCGGCGCTGTGCTGAAGGAAGGCATCTACGAAGATTTCGAGCGGCGCGACGCCATGATTGCATTGGCGCGTTTTAAGACGACCGGTCCGGCGGATACCTGGCGCAGCCTCAAGGACTATGTGGGCGCGCTAAAGCCCAACCAAACGGCGATCTACTATCTGGCTGGCGACAATATCGAACGGTTGAAGTCGTCGCCGCATCTCGAAGGATTCCGAGCGCGCGGCATCGAAGTGCTGCTGCTGCCGGATCCGGTCGACACGTTCTGGGTGATGTCGGGCGTGTCGTTCGAGGGCAAGCCGTTCAAGTCGGTGACGCAGGGAGCCGCCGATCTGGCGCTCATTCCCCGCCTTGATGCGCAGGACGCGACGGCTGCCGACCTGGAAGGCTCGGTCAAGGACTTCCTTGCTTTTATGAAGGGCACGCTCGGCGATGCCGTCGCCGAGGTGCGTGCGTCCGACCGGCTTACCGACAGCGCAGTGTGTCTGGTCGCCGGCGAAAGCGGTCCTGACCGGGCGCTGGAGAAGCTCCTCGCCGGCGCCGGCCGGCTGAATGCCGCTTCAAATCCGATCCTCGAGGTCAATCCGCGCCATCAGCTCGTGGTCGCGCTGGCGGCGCTCGGCGAAGGCGAGCAAAGCTTGAAAGAGGACGCCGCGCATCTGTTGCTTGATGAGGCGCGCGTGCTCGAAGGCGACCGCCCGACGGATCCGAAGTTATTTTCCGAACGGCTTGCGCGGGTGCTGGAAAAAAGTGTGGGGAAGGGGTCGTAGTTCGTTGCGCGGCTCCTCGCGGTGACGATTAGTGAAAATCCCGGCTCTTGAGCAGAAGCTGCGTGTCCAGTGGGTGAGCGCTGATAGGTTTGCTAGCAAACGGACTATTCTTCTCCTGCGGCAGCGGCCCGCCTGAAAATTTGGGCGAGAACAAATCACCACCATCGCGCAACCACGGCAGCTCGGCGGAAAGATCGACAAAATTTTCCGCGACGACGTGGATGACGAGGCCGGCCCGTTGCAGGCGGCCGCGCACAGCAAGAAAACGCGCCGTCATCACGATCCGGCGGTTTTTTTCAAAGGCTTTCGGCCAGACGATGATGTTGGCGATGTCGGTCTCGTCTTCGAGCGTCATGAAGATCACGCCTTTCGCCGTGCCAGGCCGCTGCCGCACCAGTACAAGACCGGCGACTGTGACTCTCGAATCCTGACGCAGATCATCTCCACGCAGCCTGGCGTTGGGCAGGGCACCAAGCGTGGTGAGGTGATCGCGGAAAAAGCGGACCGGATGCTCTTTCAGCGACAGGCCGGTCGCCACGTAATCTTCCACCACGTGCTCGGAGAGCGGCATGGCTGGAAGCGCAACGGCTTCTTCCGGGAAAAGTTCGTCGCTCAGATGCGGCGTCAGGAGTGGAAGCACGGCTTCCGGCGCGGCGGAACCGATGCGGCGCGCCGGATGAGCGCCGATCACATCGAGCCGCCGCGCCGCCCATAACGCGGCGCGCCGATCGAGCCCCAACGAGCGGAACGCGTCCGCCTCGGCCAGCCGCTCGATGGTGAAGCGGGAAACGCCGGCGATGGCGGCCATCCGCTCGATCGAGGAAAAGCCGTTGCCGCGTGCCGCGATCAGCTTGGTCATCTCGTCTTCGTTGAGCCCGTGGATAAGGCGAAAGCCAAGGCGCACGGCATGGCCCCCACCCATCCCTCCCCCGCTAGCGGGGGATAGGGTGGGGGTCGCCGGCTCCAGCGTGCAATCCCAATCGCTGCAATTGACATCGGCAGCGCGGATTTCGACGCCGTGCGCCCGTGCATCGCGCGTGAGCTGCGCCGGCTGATAAAAGCCCATCGGCTGGCTGTTGATGATGGCGGCGCAGAACACCTCAGGATAGCGACATTTGATCCATGCCGAGGCATAGACCAGGAGCGCAAAGCTCGCCGCGTGGCTTTCGGGAAAACCGTATTCGCCGAAGCCTTCGATCTGGCCGAAACAGTTTTCCGCGAAATCGCGGTCGTAGCCGCGCGTCGTCATGCCGTTGATGAACTTGTCGCGGAACAGATGGACCGTGCCGTTATGACGGAAGGTGGCCATGGCGCGGCGAAGCCCATCGGCTTCGTCGGGCGTAAATTTCGCTGCGGTGATGGCGATCTGCATCGCCTGCTCCTGGAACAGCGGCACGCCAAGGGTGCGTTTGAGAACCTCTTTCAATTCGTCCGCCGGTCCGTGCGCCGGATCGGGCGAGGGATAATGCTCCTTCTCGATGCCGTCGCGCCGACGCAGATAAGGATGCACCATGTCGCCCTGGATCGGTCCCGGCCGCACGATCGCGACTTCGATGACGAGATCGTAGAAGCATTGCGGTTTCAGGCGCGGCAGCATCGACATCTGCGCGCGGCTTTCGACCTGGAACACGCCGACCGAGTCGGCGCGCGACAGCATCTCGTAAACCGCAGGATCGTCCTGTGGCAGCGTGGCGAGCGAATAGGCCTTGCCATAATGCTTCAGCAGAAGATCAAGCCCGCGGCGCAGGCAGCTCAACATGCCGAGCGCAAGCACATCGACCTTCATGAGACCGAGCGTGTCGATGTCGTCCTTGTCCCATTCGATGAAGGTGCGATCGTCCATGGCGGCATTGCCGATCGGTACCGTCTGGTCGAGCGGCGCGCGGGTGAGCACGAAGCCGCCGACATGCTGCGACAGATGGCGCGGGAAGCCGATCAGTTCGCCGGCGAGATCAACCGCCTGCCGGATCGCCGGATTTGAAGGATCAAGCCCGGCTTGGCGAATGTGATCGTCCAGCAATCCATCGCTATAGCCCCACACCGTTTTGGCCAGCGCCGCGGTCACATCCTCAGTCAAACCTAAAACTTTTCCGACTTCGCGGATGGCGCGACGAGAACGATAATGCACAACGGTCGAACAGATCGCCGCGCGATCGCGGCCATAACGCCGGTAGATATACTGGATCACCTCCTCGCGCCGCTCGTGCTCGAAGTCGACGTCGATGTCGGGGGGCTCGTCGCGGTTCTCGGAAATGAAGCGGGCAAACAAAAGTTTGGTCTTTTCGGGATTTACCGAGGTGATGCCGAGGCAATAGCAGACCGCGCTGTTCGCCGCCGAGCCGCGGCCTTGACAGAGGATCTCCTTGTCCTGGCCGCGCGCGAAAGCCACCACGTCGTGGACGGTGAGGAAATAGCGCGCGTAGTCGAGCTTGGCGATCAGCGCGAGTTCGTCATGGAGCCGCTTTGCGACGTCGTCGGGAATGCCCAGCGGATACTTGTCTCCCGGATAGCGATCCTGCGCGCCGGCCCAGGTGAGATCTTCGAGATGCTGCTGCGCGGTTTTGCCTTCCGGCACCGGCTCATCGGGATATTCGTATT
>Ga0335085_10014247_pt1 | contig 11614 bp, 9 predicted proteins | sample Lox_Sample_45_FD_206712 | JGI IMG/M metagenome (GOLD analysis project Ga0335085, IMG submission 206712) | Soil microbial communities from Loxahatchee National Wildlife Refuge, Florida, United States - Lox_Sample_4.5 | ecosystem: Environmental > Terrestrial > Soil > Wetlands | place: USA: Florida... | reverse complement strand
TGCTCATGACCGCGCTGGCCATGATCATCGGGATGGTGCCCATGGCCATGGGCCTGGGCGAGGGCGGCGAGCAGAATGCTCCGCTTGGCCGCGCCGTGATTGGCGGATTGCTGCTTGCCACGGTCGCAACTCTGTTCTTTGTGCCGGTCTTTTTCAGCGTGCTGCACGGAATGCGCACGCGGGCCGCCGCAAAGGAAATTCGCCACTAGGGCTCCGGGGGAACTTTACATGAAGGTGGACGAACAATACGGGACCGAACCGGGCGCAGCAGTTCCACCCCCGGTGGCGCCACGCTCCAGCGCGAAACGTCGCTGGTGGCTGGCTGTACTGGCGTTTGTCATTCTAGCGGCCATTGTGTTGTCCGGCATTTTTCCGCGCCTCCGGGCCCGCGCCACGCTCGCCCGGGAAACCCGGGAAATGGCAACCACTACAGTCGCCGTGGTCCATCCCCAGCACTCCGCCCCGTCGCAGGAAATCGTGCTCCCGGCCAATGTTCAGGCCTACATTGATGCGCCCATCTACGCGCGAACCAATGGCTATCTGAAACGCTGGTACGTGGATATAGGCGGGCACGTCAAGGCCGGCCAGCTTCTCGCAGAAATCGAGACCCCGGAAGTCGATCAGCAACTGCGGCAGGCCCTTGCCGATCTGGGCACCGCCCAGGCCAATCTCCACCTCGCCCAGATCACCGCCGACCGCTACGCCGGATTGCTGAAAAGCGACTCCGTCTCCAAGCAGGATGCGGATAACGCGGAAGGCGACTATGCCGCCAAGAAGGCCACCGTGCAATCGGAAGAAGCCAATGTGAAGCGCCTGCAGCAGTTACAGTCCTTCGAGAAAATCTACGCCCCTTTCAGCGGCGTCATCACCGCGCGCAATACCGATGTCGGGGCCCTGATCGATTCCGGCAGCAGCGGGGGCACCCGCACGGAACTTTTTCACATGGTGCAACCCGATAAGTTGCGGGTCTACGTCAATGTGCCGGAGGTCTATTCGCAAGCCGCCAAGCCCGGCATGACCGCCGACCTCACGCTCGATGAGTTTCCCGGCCGCCGCTTCCAGGGCAAGCTGGTGCGGACCTCCGACGCCATCGATCCCGCCACCCGCACCCTGCTGGTGGAAATCGAGGTGAACAATCCCACCGGCCTGCTGCTCTCCGGAGCCTATGCCGAGGTTCACCTCAAGTTACCCACTCCGGCGTCTTCCCTGATCCTGCCGGTCAACGCGCTGATCTTTCGTTCCCAGGGCGTGCATGTCGCGGTGGTCGAGGATGGCCACAGGGTGGCGCTCAAGCCGGTCACTCTGGGCCGCGATTTCGGCACCGCCGTGGAAGTGGTCGCGGGGTTGACCGGGGATGAAGAGGTCGTCGTCAATCCGCCCGATTCGATTACCTCCGGGGAAGAAGTACGGGTGGCGGAGCAGAACGTCAAGGGACTTAATTAGTGATTCGCTATCGGCCAATCGCCCGCCGGGCCTGGACCTGGTTTCCGCCGGCTTTCGCGCTGCTGATCTCCGCGGGGTGCGCGGTGGGACCCCGCTATTCCCGGCCTTCGACGCCCGTTCCTCCCGCCTACAAGGAAACTCCTCAGAACTGGAAAGTGGCCCAGCCCGCCGACCAGGTTCTGCGCGGCAATTGGTGGGAGATTTATCAGGATCCGCAGTTGAATGCGCTTGAGGCGAAAATCGAGGTCTCCAATCAGACCTTGAAGGCGTCGGAGGCGCAATTTGCCGAAGCCCGCGCCCTGGTTCGCCAGTATCGCGCCGACTACTATCCCACCGTTACCGCCGGGGTTTCCGCTTCCAGGAATCGCCTGTCGAAGAACCGGCCTCTGCTCGGCTCCACCACCGATTACACCGACCTTGTGATTCCCGCTGACGTCTCCTATGAAGCCGACGTGTGGGGGCGCGTGCGCTACACCGTCGAGGCCGCCCGCGCCCAGGCCCAGGCCAGCTCTGCCGACCTGCAGGCCGTAAGTCTCAGTCTTCATGCCGAGCTGGCCATCGATTATTTTCAGGCGCGGGCTCTGGACGCAGAGGAGAACTTGCTTACGTCCACGGTCACCGCGTATCAGCGCGCGTTCGACCTCACGGAAAACCGCTACCGCGGCGGCCTGGTGTCGCAGGTTGATGTCACGCAGGCGCAAACCCAGCTGGAAACCACCCGCGCCCAGGCCCTCGACCTGCTGGTGGCGCGAGCCCAGTTCGAGCATGCTGTGGCCGTTCTGACCGGCGAACCCGCGTCGAGCTTTAGCCTGCCGCCGGCGCCCCTGCACGCCACGCCCCCGGTGATTCCTCCCGGCCTGCCTTCCCAGCTTCTTGAGCGCCGCCCGGATATTGCCGCCAACGAACGCCTCATGGCCGCGGCCAACGCTCAGATCGGTGTTGCCCGGAGCGCCTATTTTCCTGCCCTTACGGTAAATGCCAGTGGGGGCTTTGAAGGCACCACGCTCGCGAACTGGCTGACCGGCCCCAGCGGCTTTGCCGCCGTGGGGATCGCGGCTGCGGAAACCGTCTTCGACGCGGGCCGCCGCCACTCCATCTCCGACCAGGCCCGCGCCGCCTATGATCAGTCCGTGGCCAACTACCGGGAAAATGTGCTGGTGGCCTTTCAGGAGGTGGAGGACAATCTCGCCGCGCTTCGCCTCCTCGAGCAGGAGGCCAAAACCCAGGACGCGGCCGTGGCCGCAGCCGAGCATTCCTTGTCCCTCTCCAACAATCGATATCGCGGCGGCGTCGCCACCTACCTCGAAGTGATTACCGCGCAGAGCGCGGCTCTGGTGGATGAACGCACCGCGGTTCAGATCTCCGGCCGCCGTATGGTGGATAGTGTTCTGCTGATTAAAGCCCTCGGAGGCGGCTGGGGGGCTTCGGGCCTGCCAGTCGTCCAGAGTAAACCGGCCCCGCCTTCCTCCTCGGGGCAATAGCTCCCGGCTCGAAAAAAGCCACAATCGCCGAAATCTGCACATTGACCCACAGCCCGGAGGCGCGCTACAGTTCGCGCATGGCCACTTCGTTGCCTGCGGGTGTCCAACCTCAGCCTCGGCGGACGGAAAATGAGCGGCGTTCCCTGCCCCGGTTCGCGGTGTCTCTTCCGGTGTGGTTGGGATCGCTTCGCAAGGGCGAACCCACCGCCCTGACTCGCGATATCAGCGCCAGCGGCATCTTCTTCTACACCCGGTCCACGCTCGCCAAAGATGACGCCGTCGAATTCGTCACCACCCTGCACTCCGGCACGGCTGCCTTCCCCGAGCTCCAGGTGCGCTACACCGGCAAAGTTGTGCGGATTGAATCTCTGCCCGCGGGAATGCATGGCATCGCGGTGCAGATCGCGTCCCACGAATTCCTGGTCTAGTCCCGGAAGTTCTACCGGTCTCCTTCGCGCCCTTGGTGGCTAAATGGTTTTCGCTACCGCAGCCCCAGATAATTGCCGTACCCGATAATCACGGTTGACCCGACCAGCAGGGTCAGCGCCAGCGCCAGCCGCCGTCCCGCGCGGCTTCCCGCGCCCTTCCATTCCTTCAGCGCAATCCCCCACAGGCTGCTGAAGATGATGATGCTGGCCATGTGCAGCGTCCAGCTCGAAAATTTGTAGCGCCCCATCTGGGTTTCGCCCATGGTGTAGAAAAAAAACTGGAAATACCACGTCGTGCCCGCCAGCGCCGAGAAGAAGTAATTCCCCAGCATGGGAGCGTTCCCTGGCTGTAACTCCGGCGTCGCCGCCGCCATCGCCACTTCCTCCCCGGGAGCGTCGGTCGCCGTCTCCAGAATATGTTCCTCGCGGCGCCCTGGAAATTCATCGCCATTGCGCGCGCGAAAGTACTGGTACCACGTCCGGTTGCGGATGTTGAGAATCGCGCACCAGACGAAATTTGTCGTGAATCCGCCCGCCAGCAAAACTACCAGCACCGGAAGCCCCTGCCACAGCCCCGGCGTTCCATGCCGCACCGTAAGCGCCTTGATGGGATCCCCCGCCGCCAGCCCGTAGGCGAAGCACGCGCTCATTACCCCGGAAAACGTCGCCACCACCACGCCTTTCTTGAGGTTGAACTCCTTGATGGCGATCCGCTTCTGCTCCTCCGGCATCGCCCTTTCTTTCGAAACTCCCGCCGCCCCCGCGAACCCAATCCCGATCAGGCAGACCGCAATCCCCACCAGGATCACGTCGCCGGAATGCGTGTCCCATACCTGCGGAATAAACTCGCCGCGAAATATCGGCGGAATCAGGGTGCCGAACGCCGCCGTATATCCCAGCACCATCGCCATCCCCAGCGACATCCCCAGATAGCGCATGGTCAGCCCGAACGTCAGGCCGCCCAACCCCCACAGCACGCCGAAGGCATACGTCCAGAACAAACTACTGGCCGGAGCCGACCGGATCACCGCCGTCAGATCGTGAGTCAGCAGCAACGCCAATGCCCAGGGCGCAAGGATCCAGCTGAAAACCCCGCCCACCAGCCAGTAGGTTTCCCACGCCCACCGCTTCACTCCGCGAAAGGGCACGTAAAAGCTGCCCGAAGCCAGGCCCCCGAGCCAGTGATACACCACGCCGATCGCTGGATTTGGAATCATCCTCACCCCTCTGAAAAACCGGCCGCCTTCCATCGCAGCCGCCTGCCAGGACAGAGCCTGCCTGCCACCCCGGCCCGCGCTCAAAACGCTGAACTGTAGCCGCCGGGCACCCGTGTGTCAATAGCAACTTACTTTGCCTATTGAAAATTGCCCGCGATCCCGTCACAATGGCTCGGCATTTTCCGCGGAGGCCTCCCTATGCCGCGCGCCGCGTTTCGCCTGCGCCTCAAGCCGGAAGCAATCGCCGCCTACGACCAGGCTCACCGCCAGGTCTGGCCGGAGTTGCTGGCGAAGCTGAAGCAGGTCGGCATTTCCGACTACTCGGTCTTCCGCCGCGGTCAGGACCTTTTTCTGGTCATGCAGGTGGAAAATTTCCATGCTGCCTGGGACGAACTGGCCAAAGACCCGGTGAATCTGCGCTGGCAGGCGGAGATGAGCAAACTGTTCGAACCCGTCCCCGGGCTGCAGCCGGGAGAACGCTTCGCCATGATGGAGGAAGTATTCTACTTGGAATAGAGGACCGGTACGCACTCATCACACGGTTCTCTGGGCGGTCCTTCTTTCTCACGTTATAGTCTTACTTCCATGATTTCTGCGGAGGCATAGCCCAGTGACCCGGTCAGCCCCGAAGCGGCTTTATCTGATCCCGGTTCTGTCGAAGGCGCTCGACGTTCTCGAGCTTCTGCAGAATGAGCGCGGGCCGCTCACCCTGGAGTCGATCTACCAGCGCACCAATATCTCCAAAACCACGGTATACCGCATTCTGAAAACTTTCGTGCACCGCGGATACCTGGCGCAATCGCAGGAGGGCCTCTATCGCCTGGTCACGCGGCCGCGGAAAGCGCGCTTCGGCTTCGGCAGCGAATCCTCGGAAATGCCGTTTTCCGAAGCCGTCACCGATAGTCTGAAGTCCGCGGCCTCCGCCGCCGGCGTGGATCTCCTGGTCCTCGACAATCATTACGACGGTCCCACCGCCCTGCGCAACGCCGACGAGTTTGTCCGCAACCGCGTGGATCTGGTCATCGAGTTTCAGATCGATCAGCGGGTCTCGCCGGTGATTGCCGATAAGATCGACGCCGCCGGCATTCCCCTGATTGCCGTCGATATTCAGCATCCCCATGCCACTTATTTTGGCGTCGACAACTACCGCGTCGGGTTTGAAGCCGGCGAGCGCCTGGCGCTGCACGCGAAAAGCATGTGGAACGGCAAGGCGCGCTGGGCCCTGGGGCTCGATATCGAAGAAGCCGGACCCCTGGTGCAGAGCCGCGTCACCGGAGCCTTTGAAGCCATCCGCTCGCAGTTGCCGGCCATGCCGGGCGAAGCCTTTGTCCGCATGGACGGCCGCGGCCTTCGCGACAAGAGTTACCGCCTGGTGCTCGATTTTCTCACTCGCCACCCGAAAGACCGCGGCATTCTGATCGCCGCCGCCACCGACACCAGCGCGCTGGGCGCAGTCGCGGCCGTGCGCGAACGGCAGCGCGAGAAGCATGTCGCCATCGTCGGCCAGGACTGCATCCGCGAAGCGCTCGACGAGATGTCCCTGGCCGCCAGCCCCCTGATCGCTTCCGTCTCGCATGAAGCGCACACCTATGGGCCGCGCCTGATCCAGCTGGGCCTGGCTCTCCTGGGCGGGCAGCGCGTCTCCCCGTACAATTATGTGGACCACAAGTTGGTGGTCGCACCCGGGCTGCGTCAGAAAGCCCGGGCCTGAACGTGCCGTCGTACCTGCCCCGTTGTAGGGCGGCGGCGCACTCAAATTCTCATATGGAAATTGTTGCCCTATTGCATTCGTAGAGTATTATATTTTTCGGCCGGGATGCCGCGCTCCCGGGGCGATGGCGCTCCCGCTGAGGCCGCGCCGCCGGGGCATTTGAGGTTTGCATGAGTGTCAAAACCAGTCTGCGCTACCTGGAAGACCGCTGGGATGAAAGCGTCGCCGGCTCCCTTGACCAGCCGGAATTGCTGCGCTATCGCTCCAACCTGCTGGGCTCCGATCTGCGCATTACCAACTTCGGCGGCGGCAATACCAGCTCAAAAATCCTGCTGGCCGATCCCCTCTCCGGCAAAAAAGAAGAAGTGCTCTGGATCAAGGGCAGCGGCGGCGATCTGGGAAGCATCAAGCTCTCCGGCCTGGCAACGCTCTATCTCGAGAAGTTGCGCGCGCTCGAAAATACATATTGCGGCGCCGCCCACGAGGACGAGATGGTGGAAATGTACCCTCTCTGCACCTTCGGCAGGAACTCGGTCGCCGCTTCGATTGACACGCCCCTTCATGGCTTCCTGCCCTTTCGCCACGTGGACCATCTCCACCCCGACTGGGGCATCGCGCTGGCCGCCTCCGCCAACGGGCGCGAAAAAATGGAGGAGTTCAATCGCGCCTTCGACCATTGCCTGGTCTGGGTTGCCTGGCAGCGCCCCGGCTTCGAACTGGCTATGATGCTGCGCCAGGCCGTGGCCGAAAGTCCCGGCTGCGACGGCGTGGTTCTCGGCGGCCACGGCCTCTTCACCTGGGGCGAAACTCAGCATCAGTGCTACGAGAACACGCTGGCCATCATCGACCAGCTTGGGCAATTCGTTCTTGAGCACGTGGAGCGCAAGGGCGCGGCTTTGTTCGGCGGGCTGAAGCATGGCGTGACCCAAAATCACCGTGACCTCGCGCTCGATGTTTTCCCCTACCTGCGCGGCCGGGTTTGCTCCTCCGACAAACGGACGATCGGCAACTTCACCGATCTCCCCGAGGTCCTGCGTTTCGTCAACTCGCACGATGCGCCGGCGCTGGCGCATCTGGGCACCAGCTGTCCCGACCACTTCATCCGCACCAAGGTCCGGCCGTTGTTCGTGCCCTGGCAGCCGGGAGGCGCCGCGCAGGAATTGCGGGCGCAGATTGAAGCCTCGCTCGAAACCTATCGCAAGGAGTACGCCGACTATTACAAATCGTTCGCGCTGCCGGATTCGCCGGCGATGCGCGATGCCAATCCCACCGTGGTTCTGGTGCCCGGCATTGGCATGTTCAGCTTCGGCAAGAGCAAGACGGAAGCCCGCCTGGCCGGCGAGTTCTACGTCAACGCGATTCACGTGATGGAAGGCGCTACCTCGCTCGGCGACGGTCCAGCGCCGGCCTCGTTGCCCCAGGCGGGAGCGGCCGCACCAACCTCCGCGTTCAACGTGCACTCTAACTATGTGGCCTTGCCTCCCTCCGAAGCCTTTCGCATTGAATACTGGCAGCTCGAAGAAGCCAAGATTCGCCGCCAACCTCCGGAGAAAGAATTGAGCCGCCACGTCGTTCTCGTGGTCGGGGGCGGAAGCGGCATCGGCCGCGAAACCGCGCGTCTGGCGGCCGAATTGGGCGCCCACGTGGTTGTTGCCGATCGTGACCTCGAAACCGCGAAACTCTCCGCCGGGGAAGTGAAGGCCGTAGCCGGCAAGGAAGCGGCAATCGCGGTTGCGGCGGAGATCACCAAGCGCGATGCGCTCCGCCAATCCCTGCGCGACCTGATCGCGGTCTACGGCGGCTTCGATATCGTCATCAACACCGCGGCCCTTTTTCCCTCCTCTCCCGACGGCCACATCACCGACCAGCAGTGGCGCACCACGCTCGACGTGAACGTAACCGGCAACTATCTGCTGGCGGATGAAGCCGCCGGCATTCTTCGCGATCAGAACCTCAGCGCCTCCATGGTGCTGACCAGCTCCGCCAACGCGGTGGTGGCCAAGCCTGGCAGCGAAGCTTACGACGTAAGCAAAGCGGCTCTGAGCCATCTGGTGCGCGAGCTGGCCGTTTCGCTGGCCCCGAAAATCCGGGTGAACGGAATCAGCCCCGCAACCGTCGTCAAGGGATCCACCATGTTTCCCCGCGACCGCGTCATCGCGTCGCTCCGGAAATATGGCATTGCCTACGACGAAAGCCAGAGCGACGAACAGCTCCGCAGCCTGCTCGCTGATTTTTACGCCCGGCGCACGCTCACTCATCGCGCCATCGATCCGCGCGACTGCGCCCACGCCATTCTGTTTCTCGCCGGCCCGCGGTCGCGCTGCACCACCGGGCACCTCATTCCAGTGGACGGAGGGCTCACCGAGGCTTTCCTGCGATGACGGATGCGCGCAGTCCGACGACGCCTCGACGCGAGGCTCTGGTCGCAGTCGATCTGGGAGCTGAGAGTTGCCGTGTATCCCTGCTGCGCTGGGTCGAAGGCGAACCGAGAATTCTGCTCGTCCATCGCTTCCCCAACGGCGCTTCACTCGAAGCCGGTGGCCTGCGTTGGAACATTGACAGGATTCTCGCCGGCGTGGAGCACGGGCTGCGTTTGTGCGCGGAACTCGCTCCCCAGGGCATTGCCTCCATCGGCGTGGATGGCTGGGCGGTCGATTATGTGCGCCTCAACCCCGCCGGAAGGCCCGCCGCCAATCCCTTCTGTTATCGCGACCAGCGGAATGCCGCCGCCCTGGAAGCCGTCCACAAGCGCATTTCTGCAGAGCGGCTCTATGAACTCACCGGCGTTCAGATTCTTCCCTTGAACACGCTGTATCAGCTGTTCGCCGACTCCTCCGCCGGGATTCCGCAGAGCGCGCCTTGGATCAACCTGCCCGAGTTCGTTTTATATTCTCTCGGCGGCAGGCGCGTGGCGGAATATACCAACGCCACGCACACCGGCCTCGTGGATAGACGCACCCGTGGCTGGTGCAGCGAGATTTTTTCCGCCGCAGGCCTTGACCCGGCCGCCGCGCCGCCGCTGGTGAATCCCGGCGCGGAAATTGGCCGGGTGCATGGCCCTCTCGCGTCGCTGCCTGCATACCGCGACACGCGCTTGATTGCTCCCGCATGCCACGACACCGCTTCCGCTATCGCCGGCATTCCCGCCGAGGGCGATGACTGGGCCTTCCTCAGTTCGGGAACCTGGTCGCTGGTGGGCTGCGTACTGAATTCCCCCTGCGTCAGCGAATCCGCGCGCACGAAAAACTTCAGCAACGAAGGCGGCATTGGCGGGCACATTCACTTTCTGAAAAACGTGAACGGCCTGTGGCTGTTGCGGCAGTGCCGCGAGCACTGGAAATCCCAGGGCCGCGAGTGGACGACTGAGGAACTCCTCGCCGCCTGCGCCCGCCTGCCCGCCCCCGTGCAGCTCTTCGACGTAGATGATCCCGATCTGCTTCTTCCGGGAAACATGCCGGAACGCATCAACGCGCAACTCGCACGCGCAGGTGGCGCGCCGATTCCAGAAGGGCCGGACGATGCGCCCGTCGCAGCGCAGCTGATTTTTCACAGCTTGGCCGCGCGCTACGCGCAAGTGTTGGCTGACCTGGCCGGCATCACCGGCCGGAAATTCCGCCGTCTTTTCGTGGTGGGAGGCGGCAGCAGAAATGCCCTGCTGAATCGCCTCGCGGAGAACGCTACCGGCCTGCAGGTTCTCACCGGATCGGGGGAAAGCGCCACCATTGGAAATTTTGCGATTCAACTGGCCGCGCTCGACGGGGTGACGGATGATCCCTTGGGCGTCACATGCTCCACAGTCGCCGGCTGCGCTGGCCGGCTTGCGGCGCACGCCATCGAAGCTCTCGCAAGAACAGAATCTTCTGTCGTGGTCCACTGACCAGGGCCCGCGGAGAAGAAGGGGCGATCCTATGACCGACAAGGCAACCGAACTCGTAATTCGCGCGCTCGACGCATTCAACATTGAACTGCCCTCCTGGGGGTTCGCCAACACCGGCACGCGCTTTGGCAAGTTCATGCAAGCGGCCGCGGCCAACTCGGTCGAGGATAAGTTCAGCGATGCCGGGCAGGTGCACGCGCTCACCGGCGCCTGCCCCACCGTGGCCTTGCACGTGCAATGGGACCTGCCCAACGGTCTGAAAGACGTTGAGGGCATCCAGAAGCTGGCGCAGAAATATGGCATCCGTCCCGGCTCCATCAATCCCAACGTTTTTCAGGATCAGCAATACAAGTACGGCTCGCTCGGCAACCCGGATGCGGCCATTCGCAAGCAGGCGCTCGATCACATCGTGGAGTGCGTCGCCATCGCCCGGGCGCTGAACTGCCGCGACATCTCGCCCTGGTTTGCCGATGGCTCGAACTATCCCGGAACTCAAAGTATTCGCGCGCGCATCGGCTGGTTTGAAGACGCCCTGAAAGAAGTTCACACACACTTGGGCCCGAAACAGCGCCTGCTCATCGAATACAAACCGTTTGAGCCCGCCTTTTATCACACCGATATCGCCGATTGGGGCATGGCGTTTCTACTGGCGCGCGCCGCCGGCCCGCAATCCCGCGTGCTGGTGGATACCGGACATCACTATCAGGCGCAAAACATCGAACAGATCGTTGCCTGGCTGCTGCACACCGGCATGATGGGCGGATTCCATTTCAACGATCGCCGCTATGCCGACGACGATCTCACTCTGGGCTCCATTGATCCCTACCAGATCTTCCGCATCTTCTATGAGATTCACGCCTTTGAATGGGAGACTGGCACGCACGGCGACATCGCCTACATGGTCGACCAGAGCCACAACCTCAAAGGCAAAATGGAAGCCATGATTCAGACCGTCTGCACGGCGCAGGAACTGCACGCCAAGGCGGCGTTGGTAGACCAGGCTCGCCTCGCCGGCCTGCAGAAGAGTTGCTCTCTGGTGGATGCCGAGGAGTGCCTGCGCGGCGCCTTCTGGATCGACGTGCGGCCGATGGTGCAGGAATGGCGGCGCAGCCACGGCCTGCCGGAAGACCCGCTGCGGGCGTTCCGTGAGAGCGGGTATCTGGAGCGCATCACCGCCGAGCGGCGGCAGCGCAACGCCGGCGTGGTCACCAGCTACGCCTGAAAACGCGAATTCGCTCTAATGTTCCGCGCGGAACACAATGTGATGACGCTTTCGTATAGACAGGTATGTGCTGTTGATTGTATCAGTTACGGTGACGTCGAGGGAGTGGCTGCTTCCCATCGTGCTATTTCGCCAGCAACCCTCGTCCCCGCAGCCAATTCGCCAGGAGCGTCGGCCACACCCCCAGGGCAGGGTCACCGAGGTCCAGACCGAGGCCGTGCTGTCCTTTTTCGAA
>Ga0335085_10014246_pt1 | contig 11615 bp, 7 predicted proteins | sample Lox_Sample_45_FD_206712 | JGI IMG/M metagenome (GOLD analysis project Ga0335085, IMG submission 206712) | Soil microbial communities from Loxahatchee National Wildlife Refuge, Florida, United States - Lox_Sample_4.5 | ecosystem: Environmental > Terrestrial > Soil > Wetlands | place: USA: Florida... | reverse complement strand
CTCAGAAATTTGCGTGTTTTCTACGTTTGGATTAGCATTTTCCCACGCGACACCACCGCGCTTGAGACCTAGCGTGCCCCAGGTGAGTATCTGCGCAAATCGATACGGCGCGGTCGTGCCTGCCCAGCCATAAAATCCTGCCATATAATGATCTTTAATGCGTGCTGGACTAAGCTGATAATTGTACGCAGCCACGTGACCAGCGACGTAGTTGTAACCGAGATAGGCCAGATCAGAACTGAAGTTAGCACCGTCGTAGGAGTAACGACCGGGACCGAGTGTCAGTGCTTTGACTTGCGCGGGGACAGTCACCTGAGTGACGCCTTTGGCCACTCCATTGATGTATGTTGTTGCGTTGACGGTACCACGCACGCTGCCCGCAGGTATAGTAACAGCGACGTGCACAGGATTGCCATTGAACGGGATGTCCCACTGATTGTTGCCGATGCCATCTGTTCGCAGATATGTTGTTGCCGTGACAGCAGTGGAGCTGCTGCCCAGCCACACATTGAGAGCGTATCCGTTGACGCCGAATGTGTTGGCCCACGTCGATGGCACGCCGTAGACGGTGAGCAGAGAAGTCTGGAATCCAGGTGAATCAAAGCTGAACCAGAATTCGTATGTCGCGCCACCTGAGCCTGTATTCCAGTTCGGCAGATTGTAGTCCTGATACACCATTCCCGGACCGCGTTCATTGCCGCCCTGTGCCTGGTAATCAGTGGTGCCCATCGCCGTATTTTCATCGCCTAGCAGATTGAGCGCCTGCCCGGTGTTAACCTCCAGCTGATTGCCATCACCGTACACACCTGTGCGATTATTATTGCGAGCGTAGTTGATAGCGATGAAGCCATTAGCGTCTGCCGGAACGTAGTAGGCACTCTGGAAGTAATAAGGAATCGCAGGAGTCGCGCCAGACACGGATGTATTGTACTGCTCATTGCAGGGGAAGTAGGCTTCCGGATTGTCAACCAGCACTTCACCTTGCATGCAGCTGAACATGTTGCTGGATGCTGCTGCACCGAGAGCATCCACGGCTACCATGTTGCTGAATCCCCACTGCGGCATGTCTGGCCAGGCTTGCGGCCAGCGTTCCACGTAACCGTAGCCGATGCCGTACTGAATGCCCTGCCACCAGGCGGTCACGCGCACAGGAGTGTTGAGTCGCACGAGCCCGGTCTGCACAAAGTTAGTGCCCCACACCAGCGCAGCTTCATCCACATACATGAGCTGTGCTGTGGTAGGCGTGCCTTCCATCTGCACAATACACTGCGCATACGCTGCGCCTGCGACCGCTGCGTACGTCTCACTGAGTGCATTCCAGCCCGCTGTGGTGACAACACCAGCAACAAAACTGGAGCTGATGTAGCTGTGACTGGCATTGTACCAGTTGATGCCGAGCTGCACACCACCGCTGAAGCCAGTGGGGATGTTCACCTGTGCGCAGAGCGTATAGGTGTAATTCTGGTTGATGGGCACCATTTCGCTCTGTATGCCCGGATTAGCGGTACTGCCGTTAGGCGTCACCAAGCAGGAATATGTACCACTGAACACTTGCGTCGTGGATTGCGCAGCAGTGGCACCGTCTATTGCCGTCCACGGTGCGAGTCCTAGCTCAAACGACATGTTCGTGTTGAGCGCATTGGAATAGTACGGACTTGCGGTGTATCCGGGTGTGAACGCACCATCCACATTGTTGATCCGGAAGTCAAGTTCACCTGCTTCCTCCTGATCCAGCTCATACTGCCTGCCGCGTGTGATGGTGATGTTGATGTCACTCCCGCCACCCATGCAGCGCGTGCTGATATCAGTCCAGACGATGTTCTCCACAGCCCAGGTGTAGTCAACAGACTGAGACGCATCTCCTGGCAGCGCGCCGAACGCTGCCTCTACCACAACACGCGGTGCCTGTGGTGTGAGCTGCGGTGGCGGACTGGCTGTGGCACTGATGGTGCACAGCAGTCCAGACAGATTAGCCTGTATGCCAGTGGTGATGCTAGTCGCCAGATTGGTAGCAGATGGCACCGCGTCCAGCCAGTATGGGAATATTTTGCAGCCGGTGCTGTCTGCGCCTGCGTTACTGCTGGTAGCCAGCGCTGTCCAGCCTGCGGGTGCAGACGTCACGGTATTTGTGGATATCGCCGCATTCAGCAGCAGGAATGCAATATCAGCTTCGTCAGTTGTCCCGGCATAGTTGAGCGTGAAGGCGTAATCATTGAACGTGGCATTCGTGAAGTCCACCTGCACAGCATTGGGCATATTTGCTATTTCTGCAATGTTGTAGGTGAGCGCGGATGCCCATCCAGTGAGTGACACAGAAATCCAGCCGTTACCTCCAGCGACTTTAAGCGCCTGCGCATTGGGACACACCCAGATAGCGCAGCGTGAGCCATATCCGGCAGAACTGGTGATGCCAATCTGCCGCCACAAATTCCCCGCACTGTCTGTCACATTCACAGCCGGAATGACGCTGCTGACGATGTTGGCTGTATACACTTCCCAGCCGATAAATGCGACGAGGAAGTTGCCTGCCGTGTTGTTGAAGGAAATGCTGTCCAGTCCATAGTCATTGCTGGTGCCGCCCTGCACCTGCTGCACGACAGATGGTGTGACGGGCATCACGCCGCCGCCACCGCCTAGTCCGCCCGGCGGGAACACACCAGGTGAGGCGATGCCGGGGACAGCACTGAAAGTCGGCATTGGCGTCTACCCCGGTTCGAACATATAGTAAGCGACGGTACTGGTGTCTGTGTTGACGGTTGACTTCAGAGCAAAGCTGGTACCGGCAGTGACCGCAGACACAAAAGCTGCACCTGGTGTGCCACCTGGTGTATTCATCGCGAGATTAATCCGGGAGTTCGCTGTGACCGATGAGTTGGTGACCACAACAGCCGTGGTGCCGTTGAGCGTGGCCGTCCCGGACTTCCAGTTGGCGGGTGTGACAGGAGTCGGACCGCTGCTGTCCCCCGTTGCGTAGCTCATACCCGGTCCCACTTGCAGACGAGCAGGTACACCAGCAAGCTTGACAGCACCCGTGTTGCCAATCAGACGAGCACCGTCAATGTCCAGCCAGACTCCTGTGCCATTCAGATTCAAGCCGTATGCGGGACCAACGCCATTGGCGGCAGTCGTCGCAGTTGTCTGCAGACCGCGCACAATCACCTGGAAGTTTAGATTGCCAGCAGCAGTCTGATTGATGGCAAATCCTGCCCAGGACGCGGGAGTGGCATTGTTACCGTCACGATGGAAGCTGCATCCGGTCATGACAACGGTCGTACTGCCTGTCGTCGCATCGATAAAAAAGCCGTGCTCAAAATTTGCGTCCGTACTGCATCCAGTGAATGTGACTTGCGGACAGCCGTAGCCAGCGACGCTTAGCCACGCGCCGGTCAGATGGAATCCGTGACCGTTCGACCATTCAGCGCGGCAATCTGTCCAGTGCGAGTTGTCACAGCTGGTGATGGCCCAGCCGTCTCCATTATTACCCTCACACAGCACATCCTGCCAGGTGGTGTCTGCCATAAAGTTGAGATTGATGCCACCCGCATTGTTCTTCCACACCTCACAGTGCAGCACGCGCCAGGTGCCGGGCGTATTGATGGTGAATCCGGCAGGTGCCGATGGATCTGCTGCGGTGTTGATGCCCCAGCCCGTGCAGCGCATCACATAGACATTTTCCAGCAGAGTATCAGCCACAGCGCCATATCCCATGATGCCGTCTGCTGTCGCCACTAGATTCACGCCATTGACGCATAGATCCTTGAGGATGGGTCCTTCTGTGATATAGTGAGTGGGAGCATAGATCAGCAGGACCGCCGCAGCGACAGCTGCGCCTTGTGCCCACGCGGCCACCGGCTGGATGACGGCACCACTAGGCGGTGTGGGTGGTGTGGACTGAAATCCCGTGGGACTGGTGGCACTGTTACCGTAACCGCCGTTGTAGCTGCCCCAGTTGAAGGAGCTGTCTGTCCCCTGGAGGACCACTCGTCTGCCGAGCAGAATAGGTGCATTAGTGTAGAAAATACCGGAGGCCAGGAAGACGGTACCACCTGCCGTCGTGTTGGTGATAGCGGTGTTGATGGCAGCAGTGTCCGTGGCACCACTGGTGTCACCAGATGGATAGAGTGTGGTAACATTGGTGTTGGCGGTGGTCATGACGGTGCTGAGACTGCCTGCTGTCACCACCTGGATGATGGTAAAACCACCCGCGTGCGTGACGGGTGTGGTGCTTTCTGCACCGCGTGTTACCGTCCAGGTGGTGCCGCTGACGTTAGTGACGGCAATAATTTCAGTGGTAGCAGCCGAGTCAATGATATGGAACTGTGAGCCGGTGGTGCTGCTGGCAGCGGGAAATCCTGTAGAAGAACCTACCGTCCAGGTTTCCACCGTCCCGGACACCGGAGCAGTTTTGCTGGCAGCGACTGTGGTCGTCGGCTGATTCTTATTGTAGATTTCGATTGCCACAACTGCTCCTAAGACGGCTTCAGCAAGCCGGTGACCTTACCACTGTTACGGATGCCGTAGCGAGCACCCTCCGACACGAGTGATGGGAGAATAGCCTTAGCGATTTCGCGTCCGCCAACTTCCAGATGCACGTGGATGGGACTGCCGCCGCCACTGGAGATGGCGGGAGCTGACAGAGATGGCCAGCCGACGACGCCACCGTCTGCAAAGCCAGGAACGCCATGTGACTTCAGGAACGGAGCGACGGCAGCGGTGAGATGCTTAGGCACAACGGCTTCGCCACCTTCCAGCAGTGCGAGATGAGTGTCGCCACCGCCATAGCCAGGCACTCGATATCCAGATGCGTGTGGACTAGCGAGAGCGCCCGCGCTGATCTGATAGGTAGACACGCCTTCTTGGATGCTGATGTACTTTGTTGAAGGGATACCAGCGACTGCTGCCGCCACGCCTTCAGCAGCGTACATTGCTTCTGTCATGCTACGTGCGCTGGTCTGCATCGCTCCGGCCTGCTGATTCGCGGCATTCCCGCTCTTGATGAGCGCAGTTGCTGTCCTGTACGCTTGCTGTTCCAGATAGGCTGCCTGCTGCTTAGTGAGACCCTGCTGAATACCCAGCTGATAAATCATGCTGGCAGTGGAGGATGCATTGTAGCCGTCGCGCACCAGCTGTGTGGTAAGAGCACTGGTGGCATTGGAAACAGCCTGTGACTGCGGGACGTTATTCTTCAGTGCCTTGCTGAAATTTTCTGTGTCCTGTGTCACCGCAGCCAGCGCTCCAGAACCAGTGATGATAGCCTGAGACACATCACCACGTAGCGTCTGGCTGAACTGCTGTGCCTGTGTGTTCACGTTACTGAGTGCAACAGTCGCCGCGCCGAGCATAGAATTGTACTGACTTTGCGAGACCTTATTCTGATTCACCCAGCTGCTCAGCGCCTGATAGTTCTGCGCTAGTGATTTGGATGCATCGTAGGCGGGACCGCCCTGCTCTTGAGCGATAAGCATTGTTTCTGCGGTTGCCGCCTGACTGTTCTTGATGTACGGCAGGAATGCTCCGGCCGTGGTAGCAGTCGCCTGTGTGAGCTGCTTGCCGGACGCTGCACCTGATGCTGCGGCAGTTCTCCACCAGTCCAGGTTTGTGTTCGCCTGCGTGATGGATGCGTCAAAGCTCTGCCATACCTGAGCTGATATACCGCTGAATGACGTCAGAGCCTGGCTGATCTGCTTGACACCTATCGCAGTCTTGCCACTGAAGGCTGTGATTTTACTGCCGACAATACCAGCAGTGTTCCCCATTTGCTGGAGATCATCATTAAAACTAGCCCAGGCTTGCGTGCCGCCGACCGCGTTGGCGGTGAACTGATCCCATGCCTGATTCAGCTGACTGACCTTTGAATCCTGCAAGCCAATCTGGGTGTTCACGGCGTCGATGTTGTTTCCCAGAGCACCAGCGCTGCCAGACATAGCGCGATAACCTGCAAGATAGTTGTCTATTTGCTGGAGCGCAACAGCACTGATCTGACCGTTTTTCTGGAACATCGTTCCGACTTTGACACCAGCTAGATCTGCTGCTTCAAATGCCGCAGGGAGACTAATACCAAAGTGGCTGGATATCTTTTCGCCAGCATTGATGATGTCGATAGATTGACCAATCATCTTCTGGGATGCGCTTGAATACGTGTTGTACGCACTGACTGCCGTTCCGACTGAGCCAGCGAGTCCCTTAAATGAGCCGCCACTAGCAGTTATCTGCGATGAAACATGATCAGTAGTCACACCAGTTTGCTGCATCTTAGTCTGCAGCTGAGTAAGACTGGAGCCAATCTTTGTGAATCCATCAGTCACATCAGATGAATTGATGGCGTTCTGCAAACCATCAGCGAACTGCTGCGCGGCAGTCCGGGTAGTCGCGAGCTTGATGGTGAGCAGCGCTAGGCCCGCGATAGCCCCCATGATGACCCAGCCCCACGGGCCGGACAGCGCCTCGGCGGCAGACGCGATGCCGCCACCCATGGTTTCTATGGCAGTGGCAGCAGCCGTACCCGCACTGCCGAGTGCGCCGATCTTCCCGACGAAACCCCCGATACCCATGACCAGGTTGGCAAATTTCCCGAGCATCGAACCCAGCACATTCGACAGCAGGCCGCCCCAGCGCCAGGCTTCCTCGATACCCATAGCGACAGTGATCAGGTTCCCGCCGAAGTTGTACCAGGCGGGATTCGTGAGGATTTTAAGCAGATTAGCAAATCCAGCCAGTGCACCAAGCAGCACTTCCGCCAGACCAGGCATCTCATTAGCGACATTGGCGATAAAATGCCCAAGATTACCGAATACCTGACCAAATCCCGTAAGATCCGCTGTACCTTTGGCCACCAAGCCAGTGAGCGTGTCACCAAACGCACTCTGTAGCTCGGTATCGAATAGAGCGATCCAGCGATCGATGACGCCAATAACATCAGTGCCCATGCTGACGAAATTGCCGCCACGTGCATTAACAGCAGCAATCGCTCCGCCGAGCGCTTCCCATATCATGGGATCAGCAGCATCCTGGGCATCCTGGAGTTTAGTGCCCATACCATAAATCTGCCCGCCGGTGACGTTGAATGCATCACCGAGCGATTCTGTGACGGTGTATCCAGATTGCAGACGATTAAAGACTTCATTAGCGCCTTGCAATGCGACAGCTGCCGCACCACCCAGAGCAATCATTGCTGGGATAGCCACTGCCAGAAACTCCATCGTTCCCATAACGACCCAGTGGATAACCGTTCCCCAGCGTGACCAGAACCCTGTAGTAACACTTACGTAACGACCGGAAGTCCTGGCAGCATTCCCAGCTGCATTTGCTGCTGATGTGGCTGCTGTAGATGCTGAAGCAGTAGCGATGAGTCCAAGAGCGGCCTCAAATGCCGCGTCACGTTCCTCATCAAATGCTTTCGCAGCCATCTCTTTAGCAAAAGCCAGAGCGGTGTTACTGTCTGTGGCTCCTTTTGCAGCAGTAGATTCCATTTCTATAGCTGCTGCTGCTTCTGTAGCAGCCGGAAAAATATCTGTAAGACCATCACGCACAGCTCGAATTGGAATAGTGGCGTCAGTGGCGGTCGCTTCCAGATTCCGCCATTCGTCAGCAGTAACAGCGGAACCCGCAGCGGCCTGCAAAGCGTCCTCATCGACTTGACGAAGAATCCTGCCGAGTTCCTCAAGTGACGCACCATCTTCTTGAGCGGCTGCCGCAGCCTCAAACAGAGCCGAATTCAGCTGATATGCCTCATTGCGAGCTGTCTCTTCAGCATTGGAAAATTCGTGTACCTCAGCAGCCGCCTCTACAGAAAACGCTCCGTAGTCACGGATACCATCAGCTGCTGAGTGAACAGCCGCGCCGGTTTCGAGTGCACTTACTCCGACGTGATCGAGTTCTTCTGCGTAGGCATGCGATACCTCAGTAGCTTCAGCAGCATCTTCTGCTTCGTTATGCAGGGCAGCAGCTGTCGCCTCAATACCAGCGATACCTTCAGCATTGCCTCCTCCCATGACATTGCTGAGCATGTCACCAGCAGTCAGCTCAGGAAGTCCATGCGTTTCAATAGCGACGTCGATGGTCTTGTGATCTGGCAGTGTGTCGAGTGCGACTTGCAGTTCCTCGACCTTCCCAATAACGCGATCGCACTCATCAGCACACGCCTGGAATGCCTCGATGAGACCGTCAATTTCCTCAATCGCACGGAGTGTATTGACGATGATGTCTTGCTCAATTGGCGGCAGATCAGGCATTTCCTACCACGTCCCCATCCACTCATCCACCCAGCTGATAAATGTCTCTGCTGCAACACGATTAAGTGAACCGTCCGCGACGAGCTGATCCGTCGTCAGGGCCATGTAGGGACGCGGAGGCAATTCCACAATACGCGGGAAGTAGTCCACACCGTCAGTGATGAAGTGCAGAGTGTGAGGTCGTTTGCCCTTGGCACCCAGTCCGGGATTCGCCCAGATCAGACCGCCTTCCTCCTGAATATTCGCGTAAATGGTGTGCGGAGCCACGACAGCCATCGCGTACTCATCACCGGGGAACACAGTGTCAGTGATAGACGCAGCCAGGGTACCGGTCATGGTCGCTGGAAATCCGCCGGGGGCAGAAGGCGTCCGCGTGCCAACGCCGTGTTCCAGGCGACGCAGATTGGACTTTACGGTGTCTGAATACTTCTTGCCCATAGCCGTAGCGACTTCGGGAGCGACTTCCGGAAACTCAGCGCGCATTCGCACGTAACCGGCGATGGCTTCCGGGAATGTCACCATGTAAGTCGCCCCCTTTCATTACAATCGCTGAATGCCTGGTCTGCTGTTGTGCGCTTGCTGCGCGTTCTGCTTCATCCGCTGCGCTTCATGCTTCGCAGTAGCGACAATAGGTATCCAGTCCAGACTGTCCAGCGGCAGCTCGGCAACCTGGTCGGGCGTCCACTGAAAGTTTTCCGCGAACCAGACTTCCGTCAGCATTCTGCGCGGCATGTCCTCCGGTACTGTTCCGCTTTTCCCGGACGAAAAAAAATAAGCGGTCAGCGACCTGACCGCTTCGTTCGATTTGGGTTTGCATTCGCCGCCGCACTAAAGGACACCTTCTCCATGAGAGGCTCTACCGCTTTGGTCAATGCATCATAATCATCTAGATCCAGAGTGTCACCGATGATGTCGTCCCCCGCAATGTTCTGGGAGGGGATGGGGACGCCTTCGAAGCTCCAGCTGGTGATCACTCGTCCCAGCAGTGCGTTCCGCATGCTGTTCTGGATGCCGCCAGTGAAGAGCTGCACGCCATCTTCGATCTGAAGACGAATGCTGTCCTGCACGGCGAACTTGTCTGCCGCCTTGAGCCTATCGCGCAGCTCTACCCAGCCACCGCTGGGGAGTTCAACTCTCATTCGCGTCTCCTATGTGGTACGATAGATGGTCTATGGATGATGATACCGAAGTTTGGCGCGATGTGCCAACATGGGAAGGCTACTATCAGGTATCAAATATCGGTCAGATACGGAGCGTCGACAGAACTATCCTTCGCAGCAACGGCGCATCCATCACGTTCACGAACAAGTCAGGTGGTACTAGTCGCATGTGTCGCATGTGCGGTAACGAGAGAATGCGACGCAAAAGAGCTAAGTGACTCACCTTGATCTAGTATGTCGGGACGTAGTTGACCAAGGTGAAGGTACCTGGGGCCAGTCCTCCAGATCCCCCTACGTTCGTGCTATTAGCGACGGCGTCCCAGCTCGTGTCGTATCCGATCAAGACCGCATTCCTAGTCGGTTTCGATTTTGTGAAGGCCGTAACCTGGGAATTATAGGTGATAGATGCCGCAGCTGAGCCGCCCAGCCCGTTTGAGAGGTTTATCTGAAGCTGCGGCTGCGTGTTTTGAAGCATCAGATTCAGCGGACTGTCATCACTAGGCACCGTGAAGTTCATGCCGCCACTGATGCTGAGCGGACCGCGTGCGATGATGTACGGTGTCTGCGCACCTTGATCCGTCCAGTAGACCTGTAGCTGACGCTTCACGTTGAGCGTGTACTCACCGACATCGTACACCTGATTCAACGCTGCCGTGCCACCGATGAACACGGTGCTGCGCCAGTTGGCCACCGGAATTGTGGTGCTGATTGCCTTGGTGGCAGTGCCCGAGGGAATCACAGACGGCCAGCTGTTGCCAGTGATCTTGATGTCCATCAGCTGTTCGCTGTTGCCTGTGATGTCAAAGGCAGACAGACAGGCGCTCGGATAGGCACGTGCGCCAAAGGCGTTCGCGTAGGTGCCAGTCGTGATGATGTTGGTGTTGTCCGTGATGGTATGTGTGGGCGGCTGAGCGCCCTGGATGCCGCCGTAGCCGAGACCCTGATTCAGCAGTGCGAATGTATGCGTGAAGGGACCGCCCACGGTGAACACGGTGCCGCTTGCACCGTGAGCAAAACGCAGATAGTTGCCGCCGAAGATGAGCGTGGACGCTGCGGTGCCGGTCAATGTCACTACTTCAGCGACGGAGCCCGTGTCAATCTGCACATTCTGACCGATGGCAAATCCGGTGACAGCGCCGACCGTAATCTGCGTCGCGCCAACCGCAGGCGAGCCGCTGAAGCTGGTAGCTGCTGTGCCATTAGAAGTACCGACAGTTGACAAATCTCCGAAGATGTTGTCCAGGAAAAACCCGTACGTGTCCAGGAAGTTGGGACCACCAAAGCTGAAGCTGGCATCCGCCGGACCGAGAATTTCGTTGTACAGCAGCGCCATATTGCCGCGCAACGCCTCGTCCGGGAGGAACTTAGGCATGTCTTCCGGACTGTACGACTTCGCATCCATGGGGATGGTGTTGGTCGGCAGCACAGCCGTACCGGCAAACGCCTCGCGACCAACGCCCAGCCAGGAACGTGAAGCGGGATAAACGGCGGTCGGAGTGGTACCGACAACGGGATTAACCACTAGTCTCTACCCTCTCATCGGTAGGAGTAACAACGTCCGCCGCCTTTACGGCGTCCTTTTTTACTTCTTTGCTGGTAGTAGGCACAAGGACAGTCCAGCGTCCATCATCCGGGATCGCGGCAATGTTACCGTTACATGCGCGTACGTCGTAGCTCTCACCAGGCACGGCTACCAGCGTCGTATTGGTACTCAAATCAACATGATCCGGATAGATGAGAACGTAGTCACCGTTGTACGTGGCAGACACACTCAGCTCCTATGCGTGCAGAATTTCCGTGACGCGACAGGTGATGAGAGCGTCATATCTGTTGTACGCTTCATCTTTTGTTGCGCGAACACCTATTTTGTAGCCCATAATTTCACCGACATCGATGAGCTGTGAATTCACCAGTGTGTACGGATCCACCACCACCGCAGGATCATCCGATGTGCGGAGCGCCCACATCACCGCGTCTACCATCCCAGGGAACCAGGTGTCAGCATCTTTGTCGTCGCTCGCACTAAACCACACCAGATAAACGTCCATGGTGTGGAGAATAGGTTTTGTGCCCGCTTGCGTGTTGACGCCTGTGTTACGCGGAATCGCGCCACCTTCAGAGCCTTGACGAGATTCCGCTCCCTCCGTTGGCCAGATAAACGCCGCTGGATCGGTATAGTCAGTCAGCGGATCGGGCGGAGTGATGTACGCATCAAGCGAATAGT